>Ga0207683_10001265_pt1 | contig 22949 bp, 25 predicted proteins | sample KBSM73metaG_FD_184333 | JGI IMG/M metagenome (GOLD analysis project Ga0207683, IMG submission 184333) | Miscanthus rhizosphere microbial communities from Kellogg Biological Station, Michigan, USA - KBS M7-3 metaG (SPAdes) (version 2) | ecosystem: Host-associated > Plants > Roots > Rhizosphere >... | reverse complement strand
GACGGGCAGAGCATCGCAAATCTCGGCGACAGACAAGGACCCATTCTGGTAGAGGATATCGACGATCTGTCGTTCCCTCGGCGGCAGTTTGCTCAGCATATTCATCCCTTCAAGGCGCAGCCGATTCGCCGCGCTACATTTGTAGACTGCTACATTTGTAGCGTGAATGCAAGATGAATATTGCGGCTCGAAAATCCTGGCGGAGAGGGTGGGATTCGAACCCACGGTGGGCGTGAACCCACGGCGGTTTTCAAGACCGCTGCCTTAAACCACTCGGCCACCTCTCCTTAAGCCGAGCCCGCATACCGTCCGCGAGACAAACTGTGCAAGGCGCGCGCCGAACCATGCTGCCCAATTGGGGTTAAGCGCCTTAGCCTTGGACGTGGAGGAGGGTCCGTGCGCAATTACGGTTGGGGAGTAATCGCATTGGCGGCGGCGTCGGTTGGCTCGGCCGCGCGGACTGCGCCAGATTCACCCCTTCGCCTGGCCGAGGCTTCGAGCTTTGGGCAGGACTATTTGCAGCCAACGCCCGCAATCGACCCCTGGTACGGCTACAAGCTGCGGCTGGCAGCGCTGGCGCGCCAGCAGGGCGTCAGCCAAGCGACCGTTCAGGCGAACGTGTCGGGCCTGACGAAGAATGAGCGTGTCATCGAGCTGGAGCGCACCGAGCCCATCGCGCGGAGCAGCGGCGGCGTGGTCGGGGCGCTCTCACCTTATCTTCGCGCGCACGTGACCGATTCGCTGGTGCGCCGCGGCCGGGCCAACTACTCGGACCACTATGATGGGCTGGTGACGCTCAATCGCCGGTTCGGAGTGGACCCGGCGGTGCTCATGGCGATCTGGGGCCTCGAGACCAGCTACGGCACCGTGACCGGAAGCACGGACTTGCTCCAGGCGCTCGCCAGCCTCGGCTATTACGGGCGGCGCCGCGATTTCTTCGAGAGCGAGTTCGTGGCCACGCTCAAACTGATCGACCAGGGTGTGCCGCGCTGGCGCCTCAAGGGCAGCTGGGCAGGGGCGACAGGCTATCCGCAGTTCATGCCATCGGTCGTGCTCAGGCTCCGTGCCGACGGCGATGGCGACGGCTTTGCCGACATCTGGAGCAACGAAATGGATGGGCTGGCGTCCATTGCCACCTACCTTCGCGATGCCGGATGGAAGCCGAACGTGCCGTGGGGCATCCGGGTGCGCACCCCGGCCAATCTTAATCGTGCCGCGCTCGTCAGCCGCACGACCGCCCCGCGCTGTCCGCAGGTCTATCGCCGCCACAGCCGCTGGCTGACAATGCGCGAATGGCGCGCGCTTGGAGTGACGCCGCTTGGCCGCTCGCTGCCGGAATATGAGATGGCGACGCTGATCGAGCCCGACGGGCCCGATGCCCGCGCGTTCCTGGCGACGTCGAACTATCGCGCCATCCTCGATTACAATTGTTCGAATTTCTACGCGATTTCGGTCGGAGTTCTGGCGGACGCGATTGCGGGGCGATAGACAGCCGCTTCACCTTGAATCGGGGAAGCTCACCAACTCCATGCCGCGCACCATCATCTCCGCCACCGCCGCCTCATTGTTGTTAGCCAGCGCCGCTCCCGCAGCAGCGCCGCAGTTCGATACCGAGGCGAAGGTCGCCTATCTGATCGACCTGTCGTCGGGCGCCACGCTCTATGCGAAGAACGCCGATGTCCGGATGCCACCGGCGTCGATGGCGAAGATGATGACCACCGACGTGGCCTTCGAGCTGATCGACAGCGGCAAGCTGCCGCTAAGCAAGATGTGCACGGTGCGGCCGGAAACCTGGCAGAAATGGCACGGCGATGCGGCCGGCTCGACGATGTTCCTTAGTCCCAACGAGCAGGTCAGCGTCGAGAACCTCCTCAAAGGCATCGTGACTCTTTCAGGTAACGACGCGTCCGTCGTGCTTGCCGAATGTATTGCCGGCACCGAGCAGGCCTTCGCGGAACAGATGAATGCGCTGGGCAAGAAAATTGGCCTGACCAATAGCCACTTTGGGAACGCCAACGGGTGGCCCGACAATGGCGTTACGTACGTCACCGCGCGCGACCTGGCGACGCTTGCCCGCTACGAGATCGAGCATCACTACAAGCTCTACAAGCAATTCTATTCGCTCCCGAGCTTCACGTGGGGCAAGACGCTCGGCTCCGGGAAGGACATCACGCAAGGGAACCGCAACCCGATCCTGGGCGTGGTGCCCGGCGCGGACGGCCTCAAGACCGGCCACACCGACGAGGCAGGCTATGGTTTCACGGGCTCGGCCGAGCAGAACGGGCGACGTCTGATCGAAGTGGTCGCGGGCCTCCCAAGCTGGAACTCGCGCGTGGTTGAATCCAAGCGCCTCATCGAGTGGGGCTTTGGGGCTTGGAGCGCCAAGCCTCTGTTCCAGGCCGGAGCCAAGGTCGGTACCGCGAAGGTCCAGCTCGGCAGCTCGAGCGAAGTTCCTCTCGTCGCCCCGCGCAATCTTGCGGTGACGGTCCCTGCCGGACTGTCCAGTGGCAATATCCAGACGAAAATTCGCTACGAGGGCCCGCTGATTGCCCCGATCGTCAAGGGCCAGGAAGTGGCGCAGCTGGTGATCACCACCGGCGACACGCCGCCGCAGATCGTGCCGCTGGTCGCGGGCGAGGACGTCGGCAAAGCCGGCTTCTTCGGGCGCATGTGGCTCGGCCTCAAGTCGCTGTTCGGGATGGCGTGACGGCGCGCGGCAAGTTCATCAGCCTCGAGGGCGGGGAGGGGGTCGGCAAGTCGACTCAAGTGAAGGCACTTGCCGAAGCGCTGCGGCAGCGCGGACTCGACGTCATCGTGACGCGCGAGCCCGGCGGAAGCGAGGGCGCGGAGAAGATCCGGGAGCTGTTGCTGAGCGGCAGCGACGACCGCTGGGGAGGCGAGGCCGAGGCCCTGCTGTTCGCGGCCGCTCGAGCCGACCATGTCGCGAAGACGATCCGGCCAGCGCTTGAAAGCGGGCAATGGGTCCTGGCGGATCGCTTCATCGACAGTTCGCTCGCTTACCAGGGCGGTGCCGGCGGACTTGGTATCGAGGCCGTCCGGGCGATCAATGCCTTTGGCATAGGCGACGATTTTCCGGATCGAACGCTGGTGCTGACGCTGGCGGAAGGCAGCGAACGCGCCCGAGCGCGGGACAATGATGGAAGCGATCGCATCGGCGGCCGGCCTGAGGATTATCACCGCAAGGTCGAAGCCGCTTTCCACATCATCGCCGCCGAAGAGTCCGACCGGGTGAAGCTGGTCGACGCATCCGGCTCGCCCGAGCAGGTCACGGAACGGCTGATGAGCGCGCTTGCGGAGCTGCTGCCGTGATCGTCGGACAAGACCACGCCGTCGAGCAGTTCGCATCAGCCTGGCGCTCGCGGAAGCTGCATCATGCGTGGCTGCTTGCCGGGCCGAAGGGTGTCGGCAAGGCAAGCTTCGCCCATGCCGCGGCGCGGAGGGTATTGGCGGAGGCCGCCGGCCCGGCGTTCGACTTGCCCGGCATCGACACCGACGGCCGTCATCCGATCGTCAAACTGGTCGAGGCGGGAAGCCACCCCGACATGCGCCGGCTCGAACGACTTGTGAACGAGAAGACCGGCAACCTCGCGCGGAATGTCAGCGTCGACCAGGTTCGCGGACTAGCCGAGCTGTTTGGCCTCAGCCCGGCGATGTCGGACTGGCGCGTCGCGGTGATCGACACGGTCGACGAGCTCGAGGCCTCCGGGGCGAATGCGTTGCTCAAAATGCTCGAGGAGCCGCCGCCCAACAGCTTGTTCTTCCTCGTCAGCCACGCGCCGGGGCGGCTCCTGCCGACGATACGTTCGCGCTGTCGGCGGCTCGATTTCCAGAAGCTGGACGATGACGCCATGACGTCAATTCTGGCGGAGCACGCTCCCGACCTCGGCGCGGCCGAGCGCAAGCGGATCATCGCCATGTCCTTCGGCTCGGCGGGGAGGGCGTTGTCCTTCGCCGAGCTCGGCCTCGCCAAGCTTGAAGACGCGGCGCTTGCGATCCTTCGCCAGGGTGACCCGACCAACGCCCGCCGCTCGGAGCTTGCGAACGAGCTTGGCAAGAAGGGCGCGGCCGATCGCTATGCCGCCTTCATCGAACTGGCGCCGTCGCTGATCGCGCGTGAGGCGCGGACTCTCGCTGGCCCGGAGCGCGAGCACGCACTCGATGCCTATGCAAAAGCCCGCGAGCTCATCACGATCGCACCGCGGGTGTCGCTTGACCCGGCGGCGACGGTGTTCCAGCTCGGCGGGATCATGGCCGACATCGCCGAGCGGCTTCCTTGAAGCGCTAGGAAGCGGCGGCTAGGGCGGCGCCATGGCCGATCCATTCTACATCACGACCGCGATCAGCTATCCCAACGGTCCGCCGCACATCGGTCATGCCTATGAGGCGATTGCCGCCGATGCGATGGCACGGTTCCAGCGGCAACAGGGCCGCGATGTCAGGTTCCAGACCGGTACCGACGAACATGGGCTGAAGATGGCTCAGGCAGCGCGGTCGGAAGACCTGGAGCCGCGCACCTTTGCTGACAAAATGTCAAAACTTTTCCAAGAGATGTGCGATACTCTTAATGTGTCTTACGACCGTTTCATCCGGACCTCGCAAGCAGACCATTATCGCGCGAGCCAGGCGATCTGGACCGCGATGGAGGAGAGGGGGGATCTGTATCTCGACCGCTACGAGGGTTGGTACTCGGTCCGCGACGAAGCCTATTACGAGGAAGAGGAGCTGACCCTCTCCGAGGACGGCGCGAAGGTTTCGCCCCAAGGCACGCCGGTCGAGTGGACGGTGGAGGAGAGCTGGTTCTTCCGCTTGTCCAAGTATCAGCAGCCATTGCTCGACCATTATGCCGCCAATCCCGACTTCATCAGGCCGGAAAGCCGCCGCAATGAAGTCGTGCGTTTCGTCGAAGGCGGACTCAAGGACCTCAGCATCTCGCGCACCAGCTTCGACTGGGGCGTGCCGGTGCCGAGCGGCGGCGGCCATGTGATGTACGTGTGGCTCGACGCGCTCACCAACTACATCACCGGCCTCGGCTACCCGGACGATACCGAGCTGTGGCGCCGCTACTGGCCGGCAAACGTCCATTTGATCGGCAAGGACGTGGTGCGCTTCCACGCCGTTTATTGGCCGGCATTCCTGATGAGCGCAGGGATCGCGCTGCCGAAGCAGGTATACGGGCACGGCTTCCTGCTCAGCCGCGGCGAGAAGATGTCGAAGAGCGTCGGCAATGTGGTCGACCCGATGGTGCTCGCCGACAGGTTCGGGGTCGATGCGCTACGCTATTTCCTGCTGCGTGAGGTCACATTCGGCCAGGACGGAAGCTACAGCCCGGAAGCAATCGTCGCCCGCGCGAATGCCGAGCTTGCAAACAGCTTCGGCAATCTGGCGCAGCGCACATTATCGATGGTCCACAAGAATTTGGATGGAGTTCTTCCTGCACCCGGTGATTCCGCTGAGGATGAGGAACTGCTCCTTCTCGTCCGCAAGACCGCCAATGAGGACGTGCCTGAAGCGTTTGACCGGTTCGGCTTCTCGTTCGGCATCGAGGCGTGGATCAAGGCGGTGTTCGCCTGCAACGCCTATGTCGATACGCAGGCACCCTGGGCGCTACGCAAGACCGACCCTGAGCGCATGTCGGCCGTGCTAGGTACCCTGGTCGCGGCGGTGCGTGAGCTGACCCGCGCGATCGCACCGATCATCCCTGAGTCAGCGGACAAGCTGATGACCCTGATCGACGCCGGGCAAGACGGCACACCAATTGCGCAGCCGACGCCGCTCTTCCCGCGGCTCGAGCTTCCGGAGGACGACGAGGAGGCGGCATGAGGCTGATCGACAGCCATTGTCATCTCAATTACGAGGGCCTGGTCGAACGCCAGGCCGAAGTCCTCCACAATGCGCGCCAGGCCGGCGTTGCGGGCTTCCTCAACATCTCGACCAGGCAGCGCGAGTGGGGCGAGATCGTCGCCCTTGCCGAGCGCGAGCCTGACGTCTGGGCAAGCATCGGAGTCCATCCGCACGAGGCCGATGCGCATCCCGACCTGGGCGCCACGGCACTAGTCGATGCTGCGGATCACCCGCGCGTCATCGCGATCGGTGAGTGCGGCCTCGATTATTATTACGACAAGTCGGATCGTGCGGCGCAGCGCGAGCGATTTGGAGCGCATATCGAAGCAGCGCGGCGGACGGGCCTGCCGCTCGTTATCCACACGCGCGAGGCGGAGGCCGATACGGCGGAAATCCTTTCAGAAGCGGTGAGCGAAGGGGGCGTGACTGGGGTTCTCCACTGCTTCACCGGCTCGGCCGAGCTTGCGCGCAAGGGCCTCGATCTTGGCTTCTACGTGTCTCTGTCGGGGATCGTGACGTTCAAGAACGCGGCCGACCTGCAGGACATCGCGAAATGGCTGCCCGCGGACCAAATGCTGGTCGAGACGGATTCGCCCTTCCTGGCGCCGGTCCCGCATCGCGGGCAGAAGTGTGAGCCGGCCTTCGTCGCCGACACCGCACGCTTCGTTGCGCTGTTACGGGACGAGGAGCCTGAGCAGCTCGCCGAGGCGACGACCGCCAATTTCTTCAAATTGTTCAAGAAAGCCCAAGGGCAAACAGATTGAGGGTCCGGATTCTCGGCTGCGGGACGTCGACCGGCGTGCCGAAGATCGGCAACGAATGGGGCCAGTGCGACCCGAATGAGCCGCGAAACTACCGCCTCCGAACCTCGATCCTGGTGGAAAGCCTGGGGCAGCGAATGCTTGTCGATTGCGGCCCGGACCTGCGCCAGCAGCTACTCGCCGCCGAGGTCAGCCGCCTTGACGGGGTCATCGTCACCCACACGCACGGCGACCATTGCCACGGCATCGACGAGCTGCGGCCGGTCTCGCAGGCGATCGGCGGGCCGGTGCCGTTGCACGCAAGGCGCGATGTGCTCGACGAGCTCCAGGAGCGTTTCGCCTATGTGTTCGCGCAGTCCGACTTCTATCGCCCGATCGCGACGGCTCGCGAGCTTGAAGAGGAGCTTCGCTTCGGAGACGCCACGGTCCGGTTCGTCGATCAGCCGCATGGCGGGCCGATTTCACTCGGCCTGCGCTTTGACGAAGTCCGCGCGTCGATAGCTTACGCAGTCGATTTCAGCGAGTTGAGCGACGACATGGCCGAGCTTTACCGCGGCGCGGACGTCTGGATCGCCGATTGCCTGACGCGCAAGCCGCACCCGACGCATATGCATCTCGATGGGGTCCTCGGCTTTGCCCGCGAGCTTCAAGTCGGCCAGCTTTATCTGGTGCACATGGGCAACGGCCTCGATTATCGCACCCTCGCGGCCGAGCTGCCCGACTGGGCGGCGCCGGCTTACGACGGGCTGGAGATCGAAGTCGGATGAGCGGCAGTTCACCCTACATCCTCTATTACGCGATGGGCACTCTTCTGGTCCTGAGTTCGCTGCTGGCGACACGGCTGCCGCTCGGCAAGGCGTTGAGGATGGTTCTCGCCTGGGTCGGGATCTTCGCGGGCTTTTTCATCCTTTTCGCGTTCCGTGGCGAGTTCCAGAACTTTGGGCAGCGGCTTAAGGCCGAGGCGCTCGGATCGTCGGTGGCGAACGGCGCGGAATTGCGCATCCCGTTGGCCGACGACGGACATTATTGGGTCGATGCCAGCGTCAACGGACGCTCGGCGCGCTTCCTTGTCGATAGCGGGGCGTCGGTCACGACGATCTCGAGCGACATGGCCCGCAACGCCGGAGTGCCGAGCAACGGGCGGCGCTGGGTGGTCGAGACCGCCAATGGCGCCGCGCCGATCATCCAGGCGTCGGCCGACCGGCTGGAAGTCGGCTCCATTGCCCGAACCGATTTCCCGATTGACATCAACGAACGCGACCAAACCAATGTTCTGGGGATGAATTTCCTAAGATCGCTCAGCGGCTGGCAGGTCGAGGGCAATTATCTGGTGCTGCGCCCATGACCAACAGCCTGCAGCTAGGCGGCCTTTATCTGCTGATGGCCGTGATGCTGATGCTGGGGATGCTCATGACCCGCCGTGAGCCAGCGGCGCGGCTATTCACCTATGGCCTCGCTTGGGTCGCGGTGTTTGCCTCCGGATTTATCCTCTTGGCGTTTCGCGACAATCTCGGGTGGGTCGCGCAGCGGCTCCGCGCCGAGGCCGACGGGACGCCGATCAGCGAGGGCCGGGAAATGCGCATCCCGATGGCGATCGACGGCCATTTCTGGGTCAAAGCGCGCCTCAACGGCCATGACGTCAGATTCCTGGTCGACAGCGGCGCGACGACGACGACGATCGATCGCGGCACGGCCGAGGCCGCCGGCGTCGAAATGTCCAACCGCCGGGATCAGTATGTCCGGACCGGCAACGGCGTGATCCGGGTCGCGAGCGGGCGGGCGGATGAGATCAGGATCGGCAGCATCACTCGGCACGATGTCGCCCTGGAGGTCGCCGATAACGACGACCTCAACGTCCTGGGCATGAATTTTCTATCATCGCTGAGCCGCTGGGGCGTTGAAGGGCGGTGGCTGGTGCTGGTCTCCTGACTATGTCAATACTTTACATAATGCATATTATCATACTTCCAGATTGCGACGAGCGAGGAGCCCCTCATGCCCCTTGAGCGGCTGGTCGAGATCATGCGCCGCCTTCGCGATCCGGTCAGCGGTTGTGAATGGGACACGGTCCAGACATTCGAAACGATCGCGCCCTACACAATCGAGGAAGCCTACGAAGTCGCCGACGCGATCGCGCGCAAGGACATGGACGGCCTCGCCGACGAGCTCGGCGACCTTCAGCTCCAGGTCGTGTTCCACGCGCGCATGGCCGAGGAAGCCGGTTTGTTCACGCTCGAGGACGTGCTCAACCGGATCTCCGACAAGATGGAGCGCCGTCACCCGCATATCTTCGGCGACGCAGAGCATGGCGGCCATCATCTGTGGGAAATCATCAAGGCCGAGGAACGCGCGGACAACCCCGACAGGAGCGCACTGGCGGGCGTTGCCCTGGCGCTTCCGGCTCTCGAGCGCGCCGCCAAGCTGCAGCGCCGCGCAGCGCGCGTCGGCTTCGACTGGCCCGACGTCTCGGGCCCGCGCGCGAAGATCGACGAGGAACTGGCCGAGCTCGACGCCGAGACCGACCACGACCGCAAGCTCGAAGAGCTCGGCGATCTGTTATTCGCCGTCGTGAACCTCGCACGCCATCTCAACGTCGAGCCGGAAACCGCGCTGCGCGAAGCCAATCGCAAGTTCGAGAAGCGGTTTCGGTTGATCGAGCAGGAGCCTGGCTTCGCGGACTTGTCGCTGGACGAGAAGGAAGCGCTCTGGGTTGCAGCAAAACGGGCTCAGACGGATTCCATCGCCTGAAAGCGCGCCCAATTGTCGGACGACAGCCGCACCGACATTTCCAAGTCGTCCTGGTCGAGCCGCTGATCGAGCACTTCGCCGCGTGAATGGAGCCAGGCGATCCGGCCGCCATCGGTCGCGGGCACGCGGATCTGGTGGATTTGCTCGCCGCTGCGAAGCTTCTCCGTCATCAATTCTCGCAGATCATCGAGCCCCTCGCCCGTCTCGGCAGAGATCGCTGTCGCGTCGTCGCGCCGTTTCGCTTCCTCGATGAGCCGCTCGCGCTCCTCGTTGGAGAGCAGGTCAACCTTGTTCCAGGCCTCGATGCGCGGCGGAGCCCCCTCTTCCGCCAGGCCGAGCGACGCGAGGACATCCTCAACGTCCTCGCGCTGCGCCTCGCGGTCCGGGTGCGCCATGTCGCGAACATGGACGAGGAGATCCGCCTCTCGCACCTCTTCGAGCGTCGCCCGGAACGCCGCGATTAGCTCGGTCGGCAGGTCCGAGACGAAGCCGACCGTGTCGGAGAGGATGACCTTGTCAAAGCCCGGCAGCCGGATGTCGCGCATCGTCGGGTCGAGGGTCGCGAACAAAAGGTTTTGCGCGAACACAGCCTCGCCGGTCAACCGATTGAAAAGCGTCGATTTCCCGGCATTCGTATAACCGACCAGCGCCACCACGGGCCAAGGCGCTCGTTGACGCCGGTCGCGGTGCAGCGACCGCGTGCGCTTCACCGCATCGAGCTCGCGGCGGATCTTCGCCATCCGGTCGCGGATCAGCCGCCTGTCGGCCTCGATCTGGGTTTCGCCGGGGCCGCCGAGGAAGCCGAAGCCGCCCCGCTGGCGCTCGAGATGGGTCCAGCTGCGCACCAGCCGTCCGGCCTGGTAGTCGAGATGTGCCAGCTCGACCTGCAGCCTGCCCTCCGCCGTGGCGGCCCGCTCGCCGAAAATCTCGAGGATCAACCCGGTGCGGTCGATCACCTTCGTCCCCGCTTCTTCTTCCAGGTTCTTCTGTTGGATTGGGGTCAGGGGGGCATCGACGATCAGCAGGCCCGCGCCCTCGCCCTTGGCAATGGCAGCGATCTCCTCGACCTGACCCTTGCCGAGCAAGGTTGACGGCCGCACCGATCGGACGCGAAACGGCCTCGCCGCCACCACGTCGATGCCGATCGCCTGCGCGAGCCCCTCGGCTTCCTCCACCCGCGCCTCGGCCGAGCGGCGCGCTCCCTCGCGCGGTAGCTCCGGCACGACGATCACCGCGCGCTCACCGCGCGCGACGTCGGTCTCGCCATGGCCGTCGTAATCGTTCAGGATTCCGGCTCCCCGTCGCTCGTCTCTTCGCCGCCGCTGAAGCTCAGCGGATGCGCCGGCTGAAGTGTCGAGATGGCATGCTTGTAGACAAGCTGGATCTGCCCTCCCCGCTCGAGCACGAGGCTGAACTGGTCGAAGCCCGTGACCGCGCCCTGGAGCATCACCCCGTTGACAAGGAACAGCGTCATTCGCTCCTTCTCGCGCGTGGCGGCGGCGAGGAACTGGTCCTGGAGGCTGGCCTTGGCGCCTTCGGCAGCGGCAGCCGTGGCGACAAAGTCGGGCGGGCTCTCGGCCGGCATGATGGTCGAGACCGAATGTTTGTAGACGAGCTGGGACGTGCCCTCTCGCCGCAGCAGCAGCGAAAACGGGTCAAACCAGGTGACGACCCCCTGCAGCTTGACGCCTTTCATCAAGAAGATGGTGACCGGCAGCTTGGCGCGGCGAACGCTGTTGAGGAAATGATCCTGCAGGCTCAGCGATCGCGCGGCCATCGTGTGCCTATTCCTCGCCCTCGCGCTTGTCGCCGATGCCGAGCGCCTTCAATTTCCTGTGCAACGCCGACCGTTCCATCCCGATGAACGAGGCTGTGCGCGAGATGTTGCCCGAAAAGCGCCGAATCTGGATTTTGAGATACTCGCGCTCGAAGGCCTCGCGAGCCTCGCGCAGCGGACTGCCCATGATCGCCATTCCGCTGTTCGCGCCACTCATGGCGCTCTGGTTGTCGAGGACCTCGGGCGGCAGGAGATCGACCTCGATGCGCGCGGCGCGGTCGCCGGGTGCGAGGATCAGCGTCCGCTCGATGATATTCCTCAATTGGCGGACGTTGCCGGGCCAGTCGTGCGCCTGGAGCGCGGCCATCGCCTCTTCCGAAATCGTGGGCGCCGACATCCGCCGTTCGGCGGCGATCCGCGCGAGGAAGTGACTGACCAGCTCGGGAATATCCTCGCGCCGCTCGCGCAGCGGCGGAAGCTTCACCGGCACGACGTTGAGGCGGTAATATAGGTCCTCGCGGAAACGGCCCGCGGCGATCTCATCCTGCAGGTTGCGCGACGTCGCCGAGAGGACGCGGACGTCGACCTTGACCGGCCGCTGCCCGCCGACCCGGGTGTAGCTCTGGTCGGTAAGGACCCGCAGGATCTTGGCCTGCGTCGTCAGCGGCATGTCGGCGATCTCGTCGAGGAACAGGGTCCCGCCATGGGCATGTTCGAGCAGACCGGAGCGGATCACGCCGTCGGAATCGCTCCCGAACAATTCCTCCTCGATCCGGTCGGGGCTCATCATCGCCGCGGAGAGAACGATGAACGGGGCGCGAGCGCGCGGGCTCCACTGGTGGATCATCCGCGCGGCAATCTCCTTGCCGACGCCCGGCGGACCCGAGATCATGACCCTGCTGCCGGTCGGCGCCACCCGCTTCAGCGTAGCGCGGACGGTGTTGATCGCCACCGAGCTGCCCTGGAGCTGGTCTTCCTGACCGATCTGGAGCCGCAGAGTCTGGTTCTCGCGCCGAAGCCGGTCCGTCTCGGTCGCCCGGTCGACGAGGTAGATCAGGCGCTCGGCCTCGAACGGCTTCTCGATGAAGTCGACCGCCCCTTCCCTCACCGCCGCGACGGCCGTGTCGAGATTGCCGTGACCCGATATCACCAGCACCGGAATCGTCGGGTCGCGCTGCTTGATCTCCTGGAGCAACTGAAGGCCGTCGAGCTTGGACCCTTGGAGCCAGACATCGAGCAGGACCATCGACGGGCGTCGTTCCTCGATCGCGTCGAGGGTCTGGGTGCTGTCGGCCGCGGCGCGCACCGCATAGCCTTCGTCCTCCAATACCCCGCTGACGAGCTCGCGGATGTCGGCTTCATCGTCCACAATCAATACTTCGAGCGCCATCAGGCTTCCTCATCCTCCGGGTGATCCGTTGCGCCGTGTGTGCCGTCGGCCATTGCTTCGAGCTTCGCGCTGTCGAACGAGATGCGCACGTGCGTGCCCCCGCCCGGGCGGTCGAGGAACGCGATTTCGCCCATATGTTCCTCGACGATCTTCTTAACGATCGCCAGGCCTAGCCCGGTGCCCCTGACGCGGGTCGTCATATAGGGCTCGGTCAACCGTTCGCGGTCCTCGGGCAGGCCGATGCCGGTATCGAGCACGTCGATGACGAGATGATGGTCGTCGCGGTGAAGCTTGAGCTCGACGCGGTCTCCGGCGAGGCTATGTTCTCCTCGATTGCGCCTCGTTTCAATTGCCTCGACGCCATTCTTGACAACGTTTGTGAGAGCCTGGGCAAGCTGACGACGGTCGCTGACCATCCGGAATTCGCCTTCCGCAGGGTCCAGTGAGAAGGTGATCGCCGGATGCGCAACCTCATGCAGGAACAGCGCCTGGCGCGCGATGTCATGGACGTTCTCCTCGCGGAACACCGGCTTGGGCATGCGCGCGAAGTTGGAGAATTCGTCGACCATCCGCCTCAAGTCCCCGACCTGGCGGACGATCGTCGCGGTAAGCTGCTCGAACGTGTCCTTGTCCGAGGTGATCTCCTTGCCGAAGCGGCGCTCGAGCCGTTCCGCCGCGAGTTGGATCGGGGTCAGCGGGTTCTTGATTTCGTGGGCGATGCGTTGCGCGATGTCCGACCAGGCGGCGCGGCGCTGGTCGGAGAGCTGGTCGGTGATGTCGTCGAAGGTCAGCACCGAGCCGTCGGCATAGCGCAGCCTCTTGACGGCAAGCGTTCGCTGCCCGCTGTCGCCCGGAATCAGGACATTGGCTTCCGATTGATCGCCACGCATGAACTCGTCGAGTTCGGGCGACACGAGCGCCAGGGACCGGCCCTCGATTTCCGCCTGATCCTTCTGCAGAAAGTTCTCGGCCGAGCGGTTGAGGAGCAGGATCTTGAGACCGGAATCGACCGCGAGGACGCCGGCGGTGACGCTCGACAGCACCGCCTCGATGAAGGCGCGGCGGGTATCGAGTTGTGTGTTGGCGCTGCGCAGCGCGTTGGTCTGTTCCTCGAGCCGCCCCGTCATTCGGTTGAACGCCGTCGCCAGCGTCTGCACTTCGTCTTTGGTCTGCGAGACCGGAACGCGTGCCGAAAAGTCACCCGCCTCGATCCGCCCCGCGGCAGTGACCAGCTCACCCACCGGCCTTACCAGGCGATCGGCAAGTCGCAGCGCGGTCAGGATCGACAGGCCGACGATCACCAATGCGCCGAGCAACAGCGCGGCGTTGAACTTCAGCTGGTTGGCGCGAGAGCGCGCCAGCAGCACCTGATAATCATGGAGGACGCCGTTCGCCCTGATAAGCTGATCACGAAGGCGCGGATCGAACACGCGCGCCGCATAGAGGTAGGTGTTCGGGCCGTAGTCGAGCCGCGTCAGCGCCCCCACCCGGTCCGTCGAATTGACTGAAACAGAAGGTTTGTTGCCAAGCTCCGAAATTTTTGCCGGGGTGATGATACGGTCGAGAGGTCGGTCATACGGGTTTACCAGTGCCAGCGATCGAGGAATTCCATCCGGGCCGACGTTTACGATGATCGCCTCGGACAGGTTCCGATTGAGAACCTGGCGACCAAAGCCTTCGACGAACCGCGGATCGTCGCGCGGGACGAGGCGCAGATATTGCGCGAGGTCGCCGCTCATGGTGACGGTCTCGTTTGTGACGCGCTCGTTCTCAGCGTCGTAGCTGGCGCGCGCGATCTGGACGGTATTTTCGAGCATCGTCCGCGCGCGATTCGAGAACCAGAATTCGAGCCCGCTTTGGAACAGCAGCGACGCGAAGATCGCGACCAACACGGTTGGCACCGCGGCAAGCGCTGAGAAGAGCGCGACCAGCCGAACATGAAGCCGGCCGCTGCCGAGTCCCCCCTCCTCTGCCCGGAGGACGGCAACCCGGCGGGAATAGAGCACCATCAACGCGATCGCCGGAAGCAGGATGGCGATGAGCAGAAGCGCGATCAGCGGAGGCGTCAGCAAGGTGCCAGGCTCAGCGCCCCGGCGAAGGACCCAGAGGCTGAATGCCATCATCCCGGCTAGGAAGGCCGCAATGATCCATCCGAGGCGATCGTAGAACCGCCCGCTTGCCCGCTCCCGCTGGAGCCAGCTGTCACGCTCTGAAATCACCGGCGAGTCGGCCGTCCGCGCATCCATCCGGCGCGAGCCCTAGCACGCACGTTGCATAAACAACACACTTCTTGATGCGGGTTTTTGTTCAGGCCGCGGAGCGCGCGAGCCACGGCGCGTAGAAGTCCTGCAACATTCGGACGACGACCGCTGGATCGTCCTGCTGGTTGACTCGATTGCGCAGCTCGGCCGAGCCTGGAAGCCCCTTGGTATACCAGCCGATATGCTTTCGGGCGAGGTTGACGCCGGTGTGGCCACCATAGAGGCGAAGCATGTCGTCATATTGCTCGAGCATCGTCGCCAGCTGCTCGTCGAGGCTCGGATCGGGCCGGTGCCCTCCCCCGCCGAGCTCGCTGATCACCTGGGCAATCAACCACGGGCGCCCATAAGCGCCGCGGCCGATCATCACTCCGTCGGCGCCCGACTGGACGAGCGCCTCGCGGCTGTCGGCGATCGAGCAAATGTCGCCGTTGACGATCACCGGGACCGACACCGCCTCCTTCACCTTGCGGACGAAGGCCCAGTCCGCCTCGCCCTTGTAGAGCTGGCAGCGCGTGCGGCCGTGAATGGTGATCATCTGGACGCCGAGATCCTCGGCAATCCGGGCAAGTTCCGGCGCGTTGAGGCTCGAATGGTCCCAGCCCATCCGCGTTTTCAGCGTGACCGGGACCTTCACTGCCCTAACCGTCGCCTCGATCAGCTTCGCCGCCAGCGGCAGATCGCGCATCAGCGCCGACCCGGCATCGCCGTTGACGACCTTTTTCACCGGGCAACCCATGTTGATGTCGATGATCGCCGCGCCGCGTTGCTCATTGAGCTTCGCGGCCTCAGCCATGACGCGCGGCTCGCAGCCGGCAAGCTGGAGCGACACCGGCTCCTCGACCGGGTCCCACAGGCTCTTTTGGAGCGACTGGCGCGTCTCCCGGATCATCGCCTGGCTGGCGATCATCTCGCTCACCGTCAGCCCGGCGCCATAGCGCTTGACGACGCGGCGGAACGGCAGATCGGTGACGCCCGTCATCGGCGCCAGGATCACCGGCGACGCGACCTCGACCGGGCCGATCTTGATGGGCTTCAGAAGGTCCATGGGAAGGCGCGGCTTTACAGGACCGCCTCTAGAGGGGCAAGGCGCGCCACAATGACCACGACCGCCCTGATCGTCGCCGCCGGAACGGGCGAACGCGCGGGCGGAGGCATGCCCAAGCAGTTTCGCCTGCTCTGCGGGAAGCCTGTGCTTCGTTGGGCAGCGGAGTCCGTGATCCGTCATCCCGCCGTGCAATCGACGCGCGTCGTAGTCGCTGACGGGCAACAAGCTAATGCGGCGAAGGCGCTCGACGGCCTCGACGTCGGCGAATTCATCACCGGCGGCGCCGAGCGCGCCGATTCAGTCCGTGCCGGCCTTGCCGCGATCCAGGGCGACGCCGTGCTGGTCCACGATGCGGCCCGGCCCTTCTGTCCGCCGACGGTCATCGACCGGCTTCTTGCCGCGCTCGAGTTCTTCGAAGGCTCCGCGCCCGTGGTTCCCGTGGGAGACACTTTGGCGAGGAGCGGCGAGACACTCGGCGAACCGGTCGACCGAACCGGCCTTGCGCGGGTGCAGACACCTCAGGCCTTTCGCCTGGACGCTCTCCGGTCCGCCTATGCGGACTGGACCGGCCCCTCGCCCACCGACGAAGCGACCGTCGTCCGGGCCACCGGGATGAAGGTCGCCGCGGTGGCCGGCGATCCGGCGCTCGAGAAGCTCACCCTTCCATCCGACTTCGAACGAGCCGAGCAATGGCTCGCCGGGCGGATGACGCCGCGCACCGGAATGGGCTTCGACGTTCACGCCTTCTCGGGCGACGGACCCGTAATGCTCGGCGGGATCGAGGTGCCCCATCAGCGAGGCCTTGCGGGCCACAGCGACGCGGACGTCGTGCTCCACGCCATCACCGACGCCCTGCTCGGTGCCGCGGGACTCGGCGACATCGGTGAGCATTTCCCGCCGTCCGACGCGCGCTGGAAGGGCGCGGAGTCCTCTCTGTTTCTCGCTCATGCCGTGGCGCTTGTGCGTGATAAAGGTGCGATGATCGACCATCTCGACTGCACGATTATTGCCGAGGCGCCGAAGGTGGGACCGCACCGCGAGGCGATGCGCGAGCGGATCGCCCAAATCGCCGGCTTGAGCGTTGAGCAGGTCAGCGTGAAAGCGACAACGACGGAGGGGCTGGGATTCACCGGCCGTCGCGAAGGGATCGCCGCGCAGGCGGTCGCCAGCATCCGGATGGGATCATGACCAAGGTCAGCGAATATCTTTTGCCCGACCAACTGGTGACCAAGGCGCGTGAGGTGGTCGATGCCAACCGGGCCGCGGGACGCCGTATCGCCATCGCCGAAAGTTGCACCGGCGGGCTTGTCAGTGCGTCGCTTACCGAAATCCCCGGATCTTCGGATGTGTTTGAAGCAGGCTACGTAACCTATTCGAACGCCGCAAAAATTTCGAATCTCAAGGTATCCGAGGATGTCGTCGACACCTTCGGCTCGGTGAGCGTCGCCACCGCCTGGGCAATGGCGCGCGGTGCGCTCGCCGCGTCCGACGCGGACGTCGCCGTGGCTATCACCGGAATCGCCGGACCCGGCGGCGGCACGCTCCAGAAACCGGTGGGTACTGTCGTGTTCGCTCGCGCAGAGCGCGGCGCGGATCCCGCCAGGATCGTCGCGGACCAGAAGTTCTTCGATGAAAAGACCCGTTCGGGTGTGCGGCTTCAGGCGGCGCTTTGCGCGCTTGAGCTGTTGATGCCGTAAAGCGCCGCCGCGCGCTGCTCGAAGGCTGACGTCATTCGCCTTAGCGCGCGGTCGAACATCGAGCCGGCGAGAGTCTCGAACAACCGCGACTTGAAGGCAAAATCGACCGAGAAGTGAACGTTGGTGCCGCCGTCATCGGCCCGGTCGAATGTCCACTCGTTGTGCAGATATTTGAGGGGGCCCTCGACATAGTCGACGCAGATCTTGCTCGGCCGCTCCTTCACCACGCGGCTGGTGAAGCGTTCCTTGAAGGCATTGAAGCCGACGACGAGGTCCGCGACCGTCTCCTTCTCGCTCGACGAGCGGACTCGAACCGCGACTACCCAGGGCAGGAATTCATCGTAACGCGAGACGTCGGCGACCATGTCGAACAACTGCTCGGGCGTGTACGGTAGGTGCCTCGTCTCGCTGTGGCGCGGCATCAGCCGTTCGAACGCTCCAGCTGCGCCAGCCGTGCCGCCTGCATCTTCTTGAAATCGTCGCCGGCGTGATAGCTCGAGCGTGTCAGCGGCGAGGCAGCGACGAGCAGGAAGCCCTTGGCGCGGGCAATCGCCGCATAAGCGTCGAACGCCTTGGGCGTGACGAATTCCTCGACCTTCGCATGGCGCGGTGTCGGCTGGAGATACTGGCCCATGGTCAGGAAATCGACGCCGGCCGAGCGCATGTCGTCCATCACCTGGTGGACTTCGAGCCGTTGCTCGCCGAGGCCGACCATCACACCGGACTTGGTAAAGATGTGCGGGGCGTTGCGCTTCACGCTCTCGAGCAGCCGCAGCGACGCATAGTAGCGCGCGCCGGGGCGGATCGTCGGATAAAGCCGCGGCACCGTCTCGAGATTGTGATTGTAGACGTCGGGCCCGGCGGCAACGATCTCTTCGACCGCGGCGTCGCTCTTGTTGCGGAAGTCCGGGGTCAGGATCTCGATTGTCGTAGCGGGCGTCCGCTTCCTCAGCGCCTCGATCACCCTGACGAATTGCTTCGCGCCGCCATCGGGGAGGTCGTCGCGATCCACCGAGGTGATGACGATATGCTCGAGGCCGAGCTCGGCAGCCGCCGTTGCGACATGCTCCGGCTCGAGGGGATCGACTGCGCGCGGCATGCCCGTCTTGACGTTGCAGAAGGCGCAGGCGCGGGTGCACGTATCGCCCAGGATCATCACCGTCGCGTGCTTCTTGGTCCAGCACTCGCCGATGTTCGGGCAGGCTGCCTCCTCGCAGACCGTGGCGAGGTTGAGGTCGCGCATCAGCCGGCGTGTCGCATGATAGCCTTCGCTGACGGGCGCCTTGACCCGGATCCAGTCGGGCTTGCGCTGTTTCGGTGGGACGGCGGCGGGGGCGTTCATGGCCGGGCAGATAGCGATTGGCGCCGCCGCTTGCCACCCCTGCCCCGCAGCCGCTAGCGCCTCCGCATGTCGTACCTTGCCGATCTAATCGAAGGCTATCGCCGCTTCCGCGACAGCGATTGGGCACACGAGCGCGAGCGCTGGTCAGAGCTTTCCGAGGGTCAAAGCCCTCGAGTGATGATCCTGTCCTGCGCGGACAGCCGAGTCGATCCCTCGCACATCTTCGACGCTCGCCCAGGCGAGATGTTTGTCGTGCGCAACATCGCCGCGCTCGCGCCGCCCTACGAGGTCAGCCCCGGTTTTCACGGTGTCTCCGCCGCTCTCGAGTTCGCGGTTACCCAGCTCAATGTCGCGGAAATATTGGTCATGGGCCACGGGATGTGCGGCGGTTGCTCAGCTGCGCTAACCGGGCAGTTCGATGATCGGACGCCGGGGCATGGTCAGTTCATCGCCGACTGGGTGCGAATGCTCGACCGGGCGCGCGACAAGGTCAGGGCGCGCCATACCGAACTTAATCGCGACGCGTTCCTCGACATGGAGCGGGAAGCGGTGAAGGTCAGCCTCGCGAATTTGCGGACATTTCCGTGGATCGCGCAGCGCGAGCAGGCCGGCGATCTCAAACTCCATGGCGCCCATTTTTCGATCCGTGAAGGGCGCTTGTACCTGCTCGACGAGGCGGAAGGTGACTTCCGCCCCGTCTAGCAGCTCAAGAACGGGACCGACGAGCGACTAGCAGCGAACGTTATAGCTGTAGTGCGGCTGCCCGTACTGGTCGACGTAATAGCAATAGCCGTTGGTATCGCGGTAATATTGCCGTCCGTTGATCGACGCGCCGAGCACGCCGCCGAGGATCGCGCCGGCGACCGCACCGCCGACCGCGCTTCCGCCGAGCGCCTTGCTGGCGATCGCGCCGCCCACGGCACCGACGGCCGCGCCGGCAGCGACGTTCGACCCATTCGGGTTGGAATAGCCGTTGCCGTAGTAGCCGTTGTTGTAACCGTAGTAGCCGTTGTTGTAGCCGTACGGGTCATAGCCGTACTGGTTCGGATAAGTCGTGCAGCCGGTCGCCGCAACACTGGCGGCGAGGGCTACAGCAAGACCAAATTTCCTCATCGTCTCGTCCTTCCTCAACACGCCCCCTGCCTTCGGCCAGAAAAGCGAACTAACAGGCGTTTCGTTCCCGCATCGATCATGTATCGTTCATGTACGGGACGCTTGTCGCGGCGGACGGTGGTCATTCCGCGACGCCGCGCTACAGGACGGAAAAAAAGGAATCGTCATGCGCGATCGCTTGCCCGAGCAGGAAGCGAATATTGCCTTGCTGATCGACGCCGACAACGCGTCGCCCGAGCACCTCGACGAGGTGCTGCTGGTGCTCGGCGAGCTCGGCACGATCAACATCCGCCGGGCCTACGGCAATTGGTCGAAGGCAAGCCTCAAGGGCTGGGGCGCTCAGACCGGGCCCCACTCGATCATCCCGATGCAGCAGTTCGATGTCGTAAAAGGCAAGAGCGCGACGGACATGCGGATGACCATCGATGCGATGGACCTGCTTTATCGCGGCAACGTCGACGGCTTCGGGATCATGTCGTCCGACAGCGACTTCCTTCCGCTTGCCCAGCGCATCCGCGAGGACGGCTTGCCGGTCTACGGTTTTGGCACCGCCAAGACTCCAGTGTCGTTCCAACAGGCCTGCACCAGGTTCTTCGATGTCAGCGCGCTGGCGATGACCCAGGAGGACGAGCTCGAGCAGCCCAAGGCCACGGCAGGGACGCGCCCGGTCGACACGGAGCTGCTGCAGGTGCTGGGAGCCGCGTACAAGGCCTCGAAACGCGACGAGGAAGGCTACACCCCGCTGTCCGAGCTCGGCCAGCGGGCCAAGGCGGTGTCGAGCTTCGCCGCCCGCAACTTCGGCTACACCCGGCTCTCCGAGCTGATCCGGGCGGTGCCCAATTTCGAGGTCAAGGCGGGCGACGACGGACGATTGCTGGTCAAGCGCCTCCGCTGAGCACCGCCTGTGGATGGTTCATCCACAGATATTCCGCATCCGTAACCGAGTCGGGCTCTGTGTTCTATCCGACACAGTGGACTAGATTTCCCCAAGGGGAGGAACGACGGCAGTGATCGACTGTTGTGCCTCCAATCTAAGTTAGATCGACCGCGAGCGAATGCCGGCCAGCAATCATCCCGACCAAATTCTCGAGACTGCCCTGAACGCCCTTGCGGCGAACCCCGAGTCCCGCGCCGTCCTCGATGAGTTGCCGGCGCCGGTCTACACCACCGACAGTGAGGGGCGTGTGACCTACTGGAACCGCGCCTGCGTCGATTTCGCCGGCCGTGAGCCCGTTCTCGGCCACGACCGCTGGTGCGTGACCTGGCAGCTCTACACGACGTCGGGCGAGCGCCTCGCACACGAGGACTGCCCGATGGCGCAATCGATCCGCGAGCGGCGCCCGATCCGCGACGCGATCGCAATCGCTGAGCGGCCCGATGGCAGCCGCGCCGCCTTCCGCCCTTATCCGACACCCCTGTTCGACGATCACGGCAACTTCACCGGCGCGGTCAACATGCTGATCGATGTCACCCGGGAACAGAGCGAAGCGCTCGCGCGGCAGGCCGAGCGTTGCCGCCGTCTCGCCGACGCCATGTACAACCGCGAAACCTCGAACGTCCTCACGAGCATGGCCGAGCGGTTCGATCAAACCGCTGACGCACTTAAGGCAAAGCGGTCGACTTAAGGCACCTGAGCGGCGGCGGAGGCTTCCAGCGCGAATGTTCGCGAATGTTCGCAGTGACGAGCAGGAATTTGTGCCAACAGCCAGGCGGGACCGGCGGGAAGGCGTGACGCGATGCGGATCGATGGCGACTGCCATCCAGTCCAGCTGACAGGAAAAATCCTACATTTCCAGAATTAAAGCAGGTCGAGTTCGACCGTGACCTCGTCCCCGGCCCCGATGTCCGCCTTGCGCCGGACTTCGGCCTTGACCGGAAGCAGATAGCCGCCGCTGTTCAGCGGAAAGACGGACGTCCGCCAGACGACGTCGCCGATTCGAGCCTCGACCTTGACCGAGCCGAACCCGCGGGGCGCTCCGAACGCATGGGTCTTGATCTCAACCGATTGCTCCTCAGGCACGGTGATGAAGTACCAGCGCCCTGCCGCGTCCGAACCCTTCCAGATCCACAGCAGCGAGGTGACGGTGATCACGGTTTCTTCTGCCAGTCATATTGCGGGAGCCGCCTGCCCTCGGCGCTCACTCCAATCAGCTCCGCGAGGCGCTTCGCCCTCGTTTCGGGCCTTTTCGCACCGGTAATCCAGCCGAGCGCGCTCCTGCGGTATCCTGCCGGTCTTGCCTCCCAGTCGGCCCAGGCGCTCTTGTTTTTACGGAACAGAGCCTCTTCCTGGCGAGTGAGTGAAGCCAACGGCTTCTCATACGAATAGACGCCGCTGCGGTGCTTGTCCCGCTCATACGCCGCCTCGCCGGCAGCGGTCATCAGCCCTGCGGCCTTCAACGCTTCGAAGCGGTCGACATTGACCTTGCTCCAGATGCTCCCCTTGCGTCGCGGCGTGAAGCGGATGGTGTAGGCGTCGTCGCCCAGCGATTTGCGGATGCCGTCGATCCACCCGAAGCACAAAGCCTGGTCGCGCGCCTGAGGCCAGTCGATCGACGGCTTCCCGCTGCTTTTCTTCCAGAATCCGACGAGCAGCTCGGGCGCGGTCGCGTGGTTGGCCGCAAGCCAGCGGCGGAAATCGGCTTCGGTGGCGAAGAAGGCCGGCTCCGCCACGAGCCTACCGCGTCAGCTTCCGGTACGTCATCCGGTGCGGCCGCGTCGCTTCCTCGCCGAGGCGGCGGACCTTGTCTTCTTCGTACGATTCGAAATTGCCTTCGAACCAGGTCACCTCGCCGTCGCCTTCAAACGCGAGGATGTGGGTCGCGAGGCGGTCCAAGAAGAAGCGGTCGTGGCTGATGACCACCGCGCAGCCGGCGAAATTCTCGATTGCCTCCTCGAGCGCGCCGAGAGTCTCGACGTCGAGGTCGTTGGTCGGCTCGTCCAATAGCAGCACGTT
>Ga0207683_10001264_pt1 | contig 22953 bp, 24 predicted proteins | sample KBSM73metaG_FD_184333 | JGI IMG/M metagenome (GOLD analysis project Ga0207683, IMG submission 184333) | Miscanthus rhizosphere microbial communities from Kellogg Biological Station, Michigan, USA - KBS M7-3 metaG (SPAdes) (version 2) | ecosystem: Host-associated > Plants > Roots > Rhizosphere >... | reverse complement strand
GTGCGTGCGAAGGTCGGCGATCGCTACGTCCTCGAAGAGCTGGTCAAGAACGGCTGGGACATCGGCGGCGAAAGCAGCGGTCATCTCCTGGACATCTCCAAGCACACGACGGGTGACGGCACGATCTCGGCGCTCCTCGTTTTGCAGGCCCTTGCACGGTCGGGCCGGAGCATGCAGCAGCTCCTCAGCGATGTCACGATGTTCCCGCAGCACATGATCAACGTGCGCCTCGAGAGCAAGGACATCGTCTGGAACACCGAGGAACTCCAGTACGCCATCACGCAACGAACTGCCGCCTTCGGCGACAAAGGCCGGATTCTCATCCGTGCATCTGGTACTGAACCGGTGGTGCGGGTGATGGTCGAACACGAAAACGAGGGAATGGCGACAGACGTCGCGGCCCACCTCGCTGACGTCCTGAAGGGCGCTGCCCACATGCCGGTGACCGCATGAACACCGAACGCAAGGCGAAACTCAAGGAGCGGCTCGAACTGCTAGAAGCGGCGCTGAAGACCCTGCCCGGTATCACCGCGATGCCGCTTGCGAACCTCATCGACGGCACGGTGAGCCTCAACAAGAAGAGCCAGCTGCGGTTACCAATCATGTTACCGGCGAAGGAGGTGCTCGATGAAGGAGCTGACCTTCGCGACGTGATGCAAGGCAACTGGAAGATGGTGCCTGTCATCGTCTTCGTGTCAGCGGAGGACACATGATCGATCCATGGCAGAGCGGTTACGCGCACGGCAAGAACGGCTCGCTCGCACCCTGCCCCTTCGCGGCAGGCACCCGTGAGCGTCAGCTGTGGATGGACGGCTACTACGAGGGTTCGAAAGTTCGTCGATATGGCCGGTAACATTCTAGGGAAGTGTAACCTGTGTGTTCATTTCCCAAGTGGATGATATAATAGCCGTATGACGAAACACATTCAACAGACTTATCAGGTCCTCGACGAGATCGAGCACATTCGGAAGCGAACCGGCATGTACGCCGGTTCGACGACGGCCGAGCTCCTTGAGCGTTGGGTGTACAACCCTGAGACGAAGAAGATGGAGATTCGCCAGATCACGGTGATTCCCGCCTTCATCAAGATCGTCTCCGAAATCATTGACAACGCAATCGACGAATCGCGTCGGGCTCCTGACGTGCTCGATTCGATCCGAGTCCGCTTCGAAGACGACGGCGCGATCTCGATCACCGACAACGGCCGCGGCATTCCCGTCGAGGTCATCCCTCAAGTGAAGTTCGACGGCAAGGGTTCCGGCGAACTGAAGTTCACGACCATCTCCAAGGCGATGCAACCCACGAAGATCGTCGTGAAGATGCTCACGCCCACCACCTTCGACATCGGTGGTACCAAGGGCGAAGTCGGCAAGGAGCTCAAGCTCAAGGACTTCAGCATCATCCTCGAGTCGAAGAACGGCATGCAAGTCGGAGACACGTTCAACGTGAACTTCGCGTATGTCGCCGAGACCGTCTTCTCGAACCTCCGTGCAGGCTCCAACTTCAACGACACTGAAGACCAGCAGCTCATCGGCACCAACGGTGTCGGCGCGACGCTCACGAACGTTCTCTCCACCGAGTTCTCGGTCGAGTCCGTCGACGGCAAGAACCGCTTCCACCAGACCTTCTACAAGGGCATGCGCGAACGCACCGAGCCCACAGTGAAGGCCGATAAGCGGAACTTCACGAAGATCACGTTCACGCCCGACTACGAGTTCTTCAAGCTCAAGGGCCTCGACGAGGACCACAAGCTGGCGATCATCAAGAAGGTCGTCGACGCGGCAGCGACCAACACGCGTGTCAAGTTCTACATCGACGGCGAACGCGTGATGACGCAGAAGTTCAGCGACTACATCGCGATGTACGCCGACGAATACGTCTACGACGAGAACGCAGACTGGAAGGTTGGCGTCGCGAAGTCCGACGGCTACCAGTTCGTCTCGTTCTGCAACTCGGTCGAGACGTACATGGGTGGTACCCACGTCACGTACGCCGTGAACCAGATCGTCGACACCCTCCGTGCCCTCATCAAGAAGAAGTTCAAGGTCGAGGTCTCGCCCGGCGACGTTCGCGCTCACATGCACCTCTTCGTGTCGTGCAACGTCAATCGCCCCCGCTTCTCCTCGCAGACGAAGGAGAACATGATCAGCCCGCCGTCCGAGTGGAAGACGAGCTGGTCGGTGCCGGACAAGTTCATCCGCAAGCTGATGGAGTCCGAGATCATCCAGAACGTTCTCGATTGGGTTCGCGCGAAGCAGCAAGCCGAACTGGACAAGGAACTCCGCAAGGCGAACAAGGACCTCGGCAAGTACGACCCGCGCAAGGTCGACAAGTTCAGCGACGCGATGGAGCGAGTGCAACGTCACAAGTGCGTTCTCTTCCTCGCCGAGGGTGATTCGGCGGCCAAATCCATCCAAGGCGGTCGCGGCAAGAACCCGTACATCGCATCCTTCCCGCTCAAGGGCAAGCCGCTCAATGTGCGTGAGAAGGAAATCGCACGCGTTCTCGGCCTCGACAAGAAGAAGCCGGACGGCAAGAAGACCGAGCCGAACGAAATCCAGAAGATTCTGACGATCATCGGTCTCGAGATCGGCAAGCCAGTTCGCTCGCTCGCGGACCTTCGCTTCGGCAAGCTCGCGATCGCATCGGATGCGGACGTCGACGGCTTCCACATCTGTGGTCTGCTGATGAACATCATCGATCACTTCTGGCCGGAGCTGTTCACGATGGGCTTCTTCCACATCCTCCGCACCCCCGTCGTGGTGGTTCGGGTCAAGGGTCAGACGGTCCACGAGTTCTTCACCGAGCGTGACTTCCACGACTGGGAGAAGTCCGACGGTGCGAAGCTCAAGGGCTGGACGCAAGAGTACTACAAGGGTCTGTCGGCCTGGGAGACGGAAGAATTCGCCGGCTTCCTGTCGAACCTCGACAAGTACCTCTTCAAGGTGACGATGGAAGACGAGACCGACAAGGACGCCATCGACCTCGCGTTCAACGGCCAACGTGCCGACGATCGCAAGGTGTGGCTCGAAACGCCGGCCGCCGACTTCGAAGAGTTCATCGTTCGCGAAGCGGTTGCAGCATGATCGATGCTCTCTTCTACATCATCCGTCGAGTCCGGTGGCGGGTATCGGTCGCGAAACGTCGGCGCATTGCTCGTCAGTGCGCCGACGCCGCCCACATGGAAACCATCCGCCTGAAAGCTTACTCGATGGTCGCGTGGATCGACGAAGGAAAGCCGATCAGCGACGCGACCCACTCTCGTATTCGCTTCTGGACGCGGGCGTCCTACCGTTACATGCGCGTCAGTCAAGGGCAATCGCCATTTCGCGCAAAAATCCAACACAGGTCCATCCCGATGGGTTATAATAACCCATGAAGAAAACTACCGCCACGCAGGAACACGGTTCAACCACGACACAGTCGATTCGGACGCGACACTTCTTCAACTCAGCGTTTAAGACGTTCTCGCTCTACGACAACGTCCGCTCGATTCCCGGCATCGACGGCCTCAAGCCTTCCCAGCGGAAGGCGCTGTACGGCACCACCCTCAAGGGTGAGAACGCCGAACCACACGTCGTCGCTCGTCTCGCGGCTTCGATCGCCGAACTCACCGACTACCACCACGGCACTGGCTCGATGGAATCCACCCTCGTCGGTCTTGGTTCGGTGAAGGCGCCTGGCGCCAACAACATGAACCTCATCAGCGGCAAGGGTCAGTTCCCGAGCCGTCTGACGAAGGAAGCAGGCGCGGGTCGATACATCAAGGCGAGCCTCTCGCCGTACTTCCGGCAGCTCTTCCGCAAGGACGATGACGCGATCCTCGATCACAACATGGTCGATGGCGAGAAGATCGAGCCGAAGGTCTATCTCCCGATCCTCCCGCTCGTCCTCATCAACGGCGCGACGGGTATCGGCACCGGCCACTCGGTCGAGATCAAGCCGTACCATCCCGAGCAGATCGCGGCAGCATGCATCAAGGTTCTCGATGGCAAGAAGCTCGAGTCCGGCAAGCTCGTCCCATGGTTCAACGCACTCGGTGGATACAAGGGCACGGTCACTCGCAACGAACTCGGGCAGGTCGTTACGATGGGCAAGCTCGAGGTCATCAACACGACGACGATCCTCATCACCGAGCTGGCCGTTGGCTGGTATCTCGACGACTACAAGGACGTCCTCAACAAGCTGATGGAGCCGAACAAGGACGGTGACGTCTTCGTGCGCGACTACGAGGACAGCTCGACCGAAGAGAGCTTCAACTTCAAGGTGACGGTCCCGCGTTCGACGACGGCCCTCACCGAGGAACAGCTCTACAACAAGTTCAAGCTCGTGAGTCGCGACTCCGAGAACTTCACGCTGTGGAATTCGGAAGGTGTCCTCCAGCGGTTCGAGTCCGCGGAAGACGTCATCGGCATGTACGTGCCGTGGCGGCTCGGCTTCTACGAAATCCGCCGGCAGAAGCAGATCACCGACACGAAGGAAGCCATCCGGTGGCTCAGCGAAGTCGTTCGCTTCATTCGCTTCTATCTCGCGAACACGAAGGTCTTCGCCGGCACCGGGAAGAAGGAACTCATCGCTCTCCTGCTCGAGAACAAGTTCGTCGACTACGACAAGCTCCTCAGCATGCCGATGTGGAACCTCACGAAGGACAAGATCGAGGAGCTAGAGAAGAAGCTCACCGACTTGAAGGCGTACCTCGCCACCCTCGAGTCCGACACGGCGGCCGAAATGTACAAGCGAGAGCTGAAGGCATTCAAGTATGAGTGATGAGGTCTACACGATGGGTTTGCTCAATCGATTTGCGGCGATCATCGTGGGACCTGGCCTTCTCCTCGGATGGTGGCTGACCGGCCAAAGCGCGTACTTCACCTTCTACAAGGTCCTTGTCGGACTCTCCACCCTCGGATTCTCGGCCATCCTATTGCATGTCGTGCTACAGGACATCCAGCGCCGGCAGTGGCGGAGTCCGGCGCTGGGGCAATTCATTCGCCGGTATATGTGGCTCACACTCCTGAGCTGGTTGACCAGCGCCGGCTGTGCTATCTTTCTTTTCTTCGTCCACAAGAACGTGATCGGATGGCTCGTCCTGATCAATCTCACGATGTACGTTCTCTTCAGATACACGTTCCTACGTGGAGACATCGATGTATCGCAACGAGAAAAATCCTACGCCGACAACCTTCAAGCCGTCCGAAGCCCAGCTCCACGACAAGATTCAAAAGCTTGACACGGAAATTCACCTGCTCACAGCTAACCTAAAAGCTTTGCAGGCACGGCGCGACCGGCTGAGAGATAATTGCAAGCATGCAGTCTTTCGGGATTCGGCAGGTTTTCCGTATGACCACCGTTATTGCTGCGTGTGCAACGCCTCACTAGGGATGATATAATGATCCTGATCGACTTCCTCGGACTCCTCCTCTTTCTCGCCGTGATCGGTGGTATCGGCATCGGTCTCCACAACATGTATCAGAAGGAGCAGGAGAAGAAGAAGCCGGTGAAGTACGTCCCGCCTCGAGGGCCAGTGGGTGCCCAAGGCGGCCCTGAATTGCACATACGAACCCACGGTCTCGCTATCTTTTGGTACGAGATTGGGCGACCGACGAAAATCGGCACCCAGGTGGAAGTAAATATGAAGAGTGGTCGAGTCGGCATCTACGAACTACGTAACGTCGAACCCGCCATTGGCACCGACTGGAGCTGGTATGACCTCGAATTCGTCCGTTACAAAGATTCTCCCGAAAGTCCGAAAGACGGTCCTGCAACTGCGAGCGACAAGTGAGTATTCGGGCTTCGGCCTAAGCCACATCGTTCACCTCGTCACTGGCATTCACGTGACGCCTGGCTACGTGCCAAGACCAGATCGGAGTCGCTACACTTCGGGTGCGCCGAAGAAATATCGCGGCCTCATTCAACGGTGTCTGTCGATCCTCGCGAAGGAGGGGATCATGTTCGAACGGCAGCATGCCGAGGGTGGCGTCGCTCACTACGAGCATGGTGAGACCGACAAGCGTTTCCGCATTCGCATCTCACAGGACGAAGCGAAGAAGCGCCTCGCGGCGATGTGTCACTAATCATCGGAGGCCTCCTCCTCGCCTCTCTCATCTACTCGATAATAGGACTTCTCTTAGACCGAGAAAATATCGACTGGCAATGGAAGTGGGAAGCCACCTCTCCCTACAAAGAAGAATACGAAAATGAACGCCTACGAAACTCTCGGCTTAAGTACAACCTCGACGGAAGCACAGGTCCGTAAAGCCTATCGCAAGATGGCCATGAAGTACCACCCCGACCGTGGTGCTGGTTCTGACGAAGCGAAGTTCAAGGCTGCGAAGGAAGCTTTCGAGACGATCGAGAAGAACGGATTCCGGCCCCCAAAATCGGAGGCTCCCTCGGGGTTTGGCTCAGGACCAACCTCTAGAACATGGGAGCCGCCACGTAATCCTGCTGGTACCTGGCGCGACAAGCCAGACGACATCAACGAAATCTTTGAAGAGATGCGGCGGGCCAATCGCAACGCCGCTCGAACAGGGATGTGGGCCGAGCCTCAAGACGGGTCTGAGCTGGTGGCTCGAGTCTCGCTCCGTGAAGCGTTCAATGGCTTCAACATGGTCGTCCCGAAGCGGCAACGTGGTGGCATGATCACAAACGTTTCGGTCCACATTCCAGGTGGTCAACCTGACGGTTATCGTGGTCGATATCCAACGAATGATGGCGGACTCGCGACAATCATCACGCGCATCGATGCAGGTCGGTTCTCCCTCCGTGGGATGAGCGACCAAGACAATCTCTTCAGCGCCGGCCTCCGGATTGGCGACATTGAAATCGAGATGGAGGTTGATGCTCTTGACCTGATCACTGGCACTTGGATCAAGACTGAGGATTTCCTCGGAGAGAAACTTGATGTGCGAGTGCCAGAAGGATTCAACCCTCTCCATCGTCTGAAGATTGCCGGCAAAGGTTACTATGGCTGGCTCCAAGAATACGGTCGAGCTTCGAACAATCGAATGGACATGTTCATCAAGATCAAGCCGATCTTCCGTAAACCGGCTGACATTGAGGCGCAGAAGATTGTCGACCTCTACAACTCGGTGCGTAATGCGGGCGGATAAGTGGTCATTCAAGGCGCTGAGCCTCCTCCTTGCAGCATGCCCCACGATCATCCTCTGGTTTCTGCTGAAGAATACACTGCACCCAATCTGGTTCCTGGTGCCACTCTATTGGATATACCACGTTCGCGACATGAAGTCCCGTCTACGTGAACTCAACGACCGTATTGCTTTGAATTGTGATATGATAGTAATGCAGTCGCCACTTGAGAATGCATACGAGCTTTACGATTCGCTGTACGTAGAGCATGGGTTCACTGACGAAGCTGACAAGCTTGATCGATTGGATCGTTTATGACGCCAGAAGATCGTGTTGTACGTGGCCTTCAGCCGCCATACGAAGTGACATCATGATTTTGAAATTTCAGGAGCCTCAGTTCCATGGCCTCTTCTTGGTTATTTCGGGTGGTCAATGCGGTGCTGACCGCGGTGGCCTGGAAGCCGCGTTCGAAATGGGAGTTGAAACCGGAGGAATGGCGCCACTCGGGTGGCGGACCGCGCGTGGGGCGCAACCGGAGCTGGCTCGATACGGTCTTGTGGAGAGCACAAGCCCGGACTACCAGGTGCGCACCAGGTACAATGTCGGGGCTGCGGATGGTACACTCCTCATCTGCTCAAATGCGCAGTCCCCAGGGTCACGTGGCACGTTCAACTACGCGAAGAAGATAGGCAAGCCGAGCCTCACCCTCATGGTGTATGGCGATGATGGCAAGGAAGTCCTGACTGCCCATGCGATGACGACCGCTGCATGGATCGTGGATAATCGAATCAGCGTCCTGAATGTAGCCGGGAATCGCGATGGATATGGTTCAAACTTCCATCATTGGGCTGCACACGGCATTGTACAGCAGGCGCTTGAAAACCTGCGAGAGCGCGACTTCCTGGTTTCAAGGACGTGATATAATTATTCATGGCAAACGAACTATCGAAATTTCTCTCGTACCTGCTCCGCCACAAACCAGAAGCAAAGAACATCATCCTTGATCGAGAGGGATGGGCATCAATCGATGAGCTCATTCTCAATGCTGGATTCACCCGCGCCGAGTTAGAGGAGATTGTTGCCGAGGACAAGAAGTCTCGCTACTCCATTTCTGCGGATGGTACGAAGATTCGTGCCAATCAAGGTCACTCAACCAGCTCTGTGAAAATGACGTTTGCGAAAGCGATTCCACCGACCGTTCTCTATCACGGCACCAACTCCGATGTGCTCGCCAACATCGTTCGACAAGGGTTGAAGCCGATGAAACGGCATCACGTTCACCTGTCGGAAGACGTGAAGACGGCTGAGGAAGTTGGGGGTCGTCGAAAGAAAGACACCGTCATCTTGACGATCGATGCAAAACAGATGCTTGCCGACGGCATCCAATTCTACAAATCGGAGAACGGGGTCTGGCTCGTTGAGTATGTTGACCCACGCTACTTCGTCGTTTGAGGAGATAACATGACATGGGAAACCCAGTACCTCGCACTCGTCGAGGACATCCTTCGCAATGGTGATCCCCGCGAAGATCGAACTGGTGTTGGGACGATCGCCCTCTTCGGCAAGACCCTCGACATTGATCTCAAGGAGGGTTTTCCTCTCACTACCACGAAGAGGACCGCATGGAACATGATCAAGTCGGAGCTCCTGTGGTTCATCTCGGGCTCGAGCAACGAACGGGACCTGGCTCAGCTGACACATGGCACGAAGGACCCGTCGAAGACGACAATTTGGTCGCAGAACGCCGAGGCCGAATACTGGACACCACGTGCCAAATTCAAGGGCGATCTGGGCAGGGTCTATGGCGTCCAGTGGCGCCACTGGAAGAAGTACACCGGTAAGTACATCCCAAACATTGACGCCCCGCCGTTCACTGGCTACTATTCGGATACCGAATTCGAGGTATCAGAGGTCGATCAGCTTGAACAACTCGTCGACAAGCTGCAGCATAATCCAACCGATCGACGGATGATCCTGTCAGCGTGGAACGTCGGCGAACTGGAGCAGATGGCCCTCCCACCGTGTCACATGTTGGCGCAGTTCTTCGTTCGGAAGGGTCACTACCTGTCGTGTCAGATGTACCAGCGATCTGTTGACACGATGCTTGGCCTACCATTCAACATCGCGTCTTACGCTCTCCTGACTCACATGCTTGCTCATGTGACCGGCATGGAGGTCGATCGTCTCATCCTGAACCTCGGAGACGTGCACATCTACAAGAACCACGTCGATGGTGCGATGATCCAGATCGAGCGCGAACCGCTACCGTGCCCTACTCTCGAGCTGGCGCCTGAGGCGGTAGATATCGACGGCTTCACACCGAACGACATCACGCTAAAGGGCTACAAGAGCCACGACGCGATCAAAATGGACATGGCAGTCTGATGGGACACTACGCCGCAGAAATGTCGTGCAAGTCCTGTGGGATGCTTCACTGCAGGTGCCCGACGAAACCAGATCCACAGCTGAAAATGTGGATGATCGAGGACTACGCGCCTATTCGTGGTGATGCCTACCTCGAGAAATGGAAACACAGCGCGACAGCGAAGTTCGCTTTGATGTTTGGAGCCAAATACAAGACCAAGCAGGAGGCGCTCAATGCAGTACCTGCCCTCCTCGAAGCAGCGATTGAATCGAACCAGCAGATGGCCAATAATCTGCTGGCACAAAACGCCAAGCTGAAAGGCCGGTTAGATCATGCCATTCTACAGGTATCTCCGCCCCCTTGAGTTCAACTTCAAGCGCCATGCTGTCGAGACGACACCAAACGGCGGCATCTGTTTCAAAGTAGAAGATCCCGAAGAACTCCCTCATCTGAGACCGAACAGCGCTGAAAGACAGCTGACGGTCTCTTACTCCATCTGCAATCCAAAGGATCTTTTTGACAAGGAGGTCGCAAAGAGGATCGCTGACCAACGATGGGAGGCCTGCCACAAGTATAGTTTTCTATCTAAATCAGTGAGTGTCAACGTAATCGCCCGAGTGATGGTTGATTTCTACAGCTCGCTTCCAAAGGATACAAGTACGACGATTGAGCTCTATCGAATCCAAGACCTTCGGCTTCTTGTTGATCGAATCAATGAAATCTGGATAGGGCATCGACGGGCATGGGAGCTCTCTTCCCTGACCACGGCAACAATTAAAGCCATCGGCATTGAGAAGGCGTATGAAAAACTCCAGGGTCGGTAACATCCTTGATCTCGAAACTGGCATCATATGCCAGCAGGTCAACTGCCAAGGCGTGATGGGTTCTGGAATTGCGAAGTCGATTCGCGAGAAATATCCGCAGGTTTGGACTGATTATTCGAAGTACGCTGGGCCTCCATACACGCAGAAGGAGAATGGGCGCCATCTTCTTGGTGAGGTCTGCTGGGTGCAAATCCAGACCGGTTTGTGGATCGCCAACATCTTCGGGCAGCAGTACGCAGGTCGTGAAGCAAAACGGTACACCTCGTACGATGCTCTTGATGTTGGATTCGCGAAGGTTGCGACAATGGCACGAAGCTTGAACCTGCCGGTACATTATCCGATGATTGGCTGTGGCCTAGCTCATGGAAACTGGACCATCGTTTCGGCGATCATTGACGCCAATCTTGGTACAATCAACCATACATTATGGAAATTAGAAGAAAACGCTGCGTGAACTGCCACCTCCTTACAAGGAAATGGCAGCGCATCAACGGAGGTCCGTGGCATTGTTGCGATGGGTGCCACTCTACCACTGGCATTGACCATCGAACAGTTGACGGCAGCCCTGCTTGGCTGCCTCGTGGAGAAATGGGACCATGGGATCCAAGAAGACTAAGAGAACCGTGGAAAACGAGGTTCGAGAGTATAAGGTAGCCATCGAGGTGAAGTATCGCGGCACCGATCACCAGCAGGGTGTCATCGACGCAATGGCTTGCAATCTTGAAATCAGCCTGATCGAGTTCATCGAAGCAGCTGGTGCAGAATTCATCGACGATTAGGCCTCGGTAACCAGACGAGCCAGTAACAAGCGCACCACGCATGAGGATTGATATGACCTAGAATGCCAGAATTTTGCTCCCAATCCATTGGGGCAAAGGAGAAAGGTCGTCTTGCGCAATGCGAGGCATGTGACCTGAGTTATAAAGAGGCGGCACGGTTCTTCACCGATGCTACGCCCAACAACTTCCAAAGCCATTTCAATTCGTTCGTCCTGGCCTACCCGAAGGCTGCAAAGGCGATGAGCGATCAGCGACCGACTGGCCTCGGACCTGGCGAAACCGTCGCCTGGTTTCTGTACAATAACGTGACGCTTGGTGGGAAGAACGATTCGTGTGATGTCTATGTCGATGGCAATCCGTTTGCTGAGCTGAAAGCTGGCGCCTACGTCAAGAAGACAAATTCCCTCTACGATTTCAAGCTCCATCGCGACCAAGATCCGTCTGTCAAGTTCATCGTCAGTGCGATGGAACGGGAGAAGTTTGCGTACCGGGTTGACTACAATGGCATCGCCTGGACATACGATGGTGTGAAACTCGGCCTCTACAACAGCGAGCAGGTCAGTAGATTTATCACACCCGACGGCAAAAACCCTGTAGATAGAGATAGCGTTGTCAACATCTGGAAGGACCTCATCTTCGACGAGTATGTCTCGGGAAAGACGATGGGCCTACTACAAGCCAAGACGTTGAGGATGCGATACCTCGGTCATTTGACCAAGGACATGGTCGGGTTTTATCGAATCCACAGGAACCAGCCCTGGGCCCGAGTTTATCTGCCAAAGGCAGAGGACAATTGAGTAGAGTATGGGTGAACACATCGACAACCGCAAGCCGAAGCACAAGAAGCTAAAGGAAGGCAACGACCCTCTTTCTCGTGCTCGCCGCGTGACCTTCAAGAACTACCTCCGGGAAGTTGAGGAGGAGCTGCTTGAGGCCGATCTTGAAACTGCTGAAGAGCCTGTAGCCGACGAAGACCTGGACAAGTAACCCGCATCCGGCCCTACACCTTGCCATAAATAAGGTGAATTCAATGGATTGCGGCAATGCTAATCGTTCCACTCAAAGGCGACAAGATCGAGACCAAGGACGGCGTTTCCTTTCAAGTTCTGTCCTATACGAACTACCGAGACAAGGGCCCAGCGGTCTACGTTGAGCACACTCCCTCGGTGCCTTCTGACGCGGTCTACTTCTTCGACATTGGAAAAATCAACGGCAAGTCTGTCGAGCTGCTCAACGGCCCGAAAGTCTTTCGCTCGCTTGGCCCGCTGAAGCGACGTTACCAGTTGCCACAACCGAACGACACAGTCACGTGGCGCGGTAGCGCTGGCACTTCGGATATACAAGTCAAGAGTCTCAAGCTCCACAAGCGTGGTCAGCTCTCGGCGGGGCTTTTGATTGTGGGAGTTGATCCAGAAACTGAGGAGCAGGTTTTCGTGCGTCTCAGCCAGATCATCGATTTGAAGCGTGACATTGGCAACGACTTGTTCTCACGGGACAAGTTCCTCAACTACTACGCCGATTACCAGGGCTCTCGATGAAATCACTACTGACCGATCTCGAAGCCGTTGCCGGCAAGACTGCATATCAATCTTACACCATGAAGCATGGTATTGAGACGATGACTGTGCTAGTGCCGTTGAAGAACGCAAAGGTCTTCGAGGTAGAATTTGCAGCTGAGAAGACGAAGACGAAAGAAGCTCTCCTTGAGGTGGTGCACAAGCACGCTGGAAAGATCAAGGAGTAAGTGATGGCAGACAAACGCCTATTCACTAACAACGCTGTCTCGCTCTTGATGGCGCCGTTGTCGCCGACAGCAACAACGCTTACTGTGATGCCCGGCCATGGTGCGATGTTCCCAACCCCGGCGGCACCAAACGAATTCTTCACTGTCACGCTTGAAAATCAGGGCGCGACGATCCGTGAAATCCTGCATGTCACGCAGCGGTCTGGTGATACCTTCACCGTTCAGCGTGGTCAAGAAGGCACCACCGCTTTGGCATGGAGCGCCTCATCTGGCAATGACACACTTGTCGACCATCGCGTCACAGCAGATACCCTCTACTACCTCAAGGACGACTTCACTCAGACTCCACCCGATCTGAGCTACTCGAATCCGGATTTTCCAGCACTCGTTGACTACAAGTCAGCTCTTGATTTCCTGCTGAGCCTGGATCCGAATGCGCCGCCGGACCTGTCTGCGATCAATGCAGCCATTGCCCAGCTCCAAGCGTCAGTCACACAGCTGACATCTGATCTCGCATCGAACAATGATTACTCGAATGCGGCGTTTCCTAACCTCACGAATTTCAAGCTCGCACTTGATTACGCCCTTGACCCGACATTCTATACGAGTCTGCAGGCAGCGATCATCGAAATTCAAGACCGTCTTCTTGCACTTGAAGATCACGGCAAAGACTACCAGAACCCAGGTTTCCCTTCCCTCACCACCTACGACATTGCCCTTGACTATCTGCTGCAGGGCAATGCAGTTTCTGGTGGCCAGATGGTCGATGCGGAAATCACGACTGCCGTCACTGGTAGTCGAACAACTGTCACACTTCCGACCGATTACAAGCCAAACACGACGGCAGTCTATGTCGGTGGTGTACGGCAAAAGCGTGGTGTGGATTTCGTTGAAACCACACCAAACGAACTGCAATTGCAGTACGTTCTCACTCCTGCAATGATAGCGGATGGGCAAAACGTCGTCGTAGATTACGTCGTCGCATAACACATATCCATAAATAAGCTCGAACCTTCCCTACATTTCATGAGGTGAACCAACATGGCACTTACCAAGATCCGCGGTAGCCAACAGGTACAGGACCTGTCGGTCACAAATACGCAAATCGCTTTTCCTGATGCCGCCAATCCAGACGGCATTCTGCTTGCCAAGATCGAAGACGGTGCCCTGCTCGTCAAGTCTGATGGCAGCGTTCCATTCACAGCCCCGATTGCCGGTGTTACGCCAACAGCTGGCAACCACCTGGTCACGAAGGACTACGTTGACGGTGTTGCTCAAGGCCTAGACGCCAAGGAATCTGTTCGTGCCGTTGCTACCGGCAACGTGACGATGTCGGGTACCCAGACAGTTGACGGCGTTGCTCTCGTTGTTGGCGACCGTGTTCTGTTGGCTGGTCAAACAAACCCAGCTGAGAACGGCATCTATGTCGTCAATGCTGGCGGTTGGACACGTGCACCTGATGCTACGACCAATGCTACTGTCACCCCAGGTCTGTTCACCTTCGTTGAAGAAGGTACCGCAAACCACGACACTGGTTGGGTTCTCGCATCTGACGGTCCAACGACTCTCGGTACAACCGCTCTGCCATTCGTGCAGTTCTCGGCAGCCGGCCAAATCGTTGCTGGCGCAGGTCTGACCAAGACGGGAAACACACTTGATGTTGTCTCAGCCAACGGCGGTATCGTCGTCAATGCGGACAACATTGCTCTGACTCTCGATGGTACTTCTCTGTCGGTTGGCGCTTCTGGTGTCAAGATTGCAGATGGTACTTCTGGTCAAGTTCTCGTTGCTGATGGCTCAGGCCATTTCCGTGCAACCACCTTCACTGGTGATGTCACGATTGACGCAGCTGGTAATACGACCCTGACCCCAGGTGCCGTTGATGGTAACGCCATCGCTGATGGTTCCATCACCCTGACGAAGCTGGAATCCGGTACTGCCGGCCAGATGATCGTTGCTGGTGCTGGTGGTGTTCCAACATACGTCACTGTTTCTGGTGACGTCACTGTCTCCGCAACTGGTGATGTCCAGCTTGGTGCTGGTGTTGTCGGTACGACCGAACTTGCAAACGCTGCCGTCACAAACGGTAAGCTTGCAGATGGTTCGATCTCGACAAGCAAGCTCATCAACGATTCCGTTACAGCAGATAAGCTCGCTGACAACGCCGTTGATACTCCTGCAATCGTTGATGCCGCCGTTACCCTCGGCAAGCTCTTCACGATTCCAGCTGGTCAGATCATCATGGGTACCGCCAGCGGCAATGCCACTGTCACGGTCTCTGGTGATGTTACCATTTCGGAAGCAGGTGTTGCAACTATCAACCCAGCAACCGTTGTTCGCGTCGCAGACATTGTCAAGCGCGAAACACCATCTGGCGTTGTTGATGGTGCGAACACATCGTTCACACTGGCCAATACGCCTAAGGCAGGTACTGAAGACGTTTACGTCAACGGCATCCTCCAAGAAAGTGGTGCTGGCAACGACTACACCATCTCGGGTGCAGCTATCACAATGCTGTACACCCTCAGCGCCGGCGATAAGATCCGCGTTAGCTACTTCAAGTAATTCTCCGCGGGCCTAAATAGAGAACAGCACTTCGGTGCTGTTCTCTTGAACTCGAATAGGACTAAAGCGTGAGAACCCAGATTCCCGGTAAACAGATTCTCGATGAGGGTATTGATACTGAAGACCTCAACGAAAGTGCCGTCACAGATGAGAAGCTCAGCGACACCGGTGTTCAAGACGGGTCTTACACCAAGGTAACCGTCAATCAGAAGGGCCGTGTCGTTCTCGGTGAAAATCCAACGACACTTGCAGGTCTCGGCATTACTGATGGTGCTTCATCATCAGCTTCCTTCCTTACAGTCATTCCTGAAGCTGGTCTTCCAGGTTCACGTCGCCTTGGCGTTGTGCCTGATGAAATCCGCCTGATCGACAACGGTCAAGGTTCCAACCTTCAAGTCGGCTTGGCCGACAACCCAATTTTCCCTGGTACTGGATCGATCACGCTTTCCAGTGGCACGACAGCACAGCGCCCTCTCACGCCAGTCAATGGCATGCTGCGCTACAACACGACGCTTACGGCCATCGAAACACCAGTCGGTGCAGTTTGGCAAAAGCTCGTTCTCGACAGTGACTACCGCCTGCAAGGCGATGCAAACGTTCTGCAGGTTCGTGTTGTTCCAAAGCCAGGCCAATTCGGCTCGATTGCTGAGGCTTGTGCATCTCTCGTTGGTGTTGCTACAGAAGAAAGCCAATGGCTCGTTGATGTTGGTCCCGGTGACTATGTCGAGCCGGAGATCACTGTTCCTGCATACGTCCACGTCTCAGGTTTTACTGAGTACGCTATCTATGTTCAGCCTGATTCGAACAACCATCCAGTTTTCAAGATGGAGGAGTTCTCGACTGTTTCGTTCCTGAATGTCGAGAATGTCACAGGCGCCAATCAATACGCCTTCGAGCTTTATGACACTGGCGATTACGGTGTTCTACTCCACAAGGTTTGCCTCTCTGCGAATACCAATGGCTTTGATATCAAGGCCATTACACGCAACTCAGTCGTCTATCTCGAGTACTGCGACACTGAGCAGAACACTGGCATTGGTGTCAACATCGACTCTGAAAGTGCTGAGTTCTCGGCCTACGCCAATCTTGAAAACTTCTACGTCTACGGTTCGAATACGAACCCAACAATCGGTGTCAATGCCGTTGGACCGAACGTTTACATCAACATCCAATCCTTCGGCATGGAAGGTATTGATGGCACTGGTGAAGCTTTCAATCTTGCCAACGCAGCTCGCATTGATGTAAAGGCTGGTTCAATTTTTGGATGGGATGTTGGTACTCACCTTGAAAATGTAGGTGCTCCTTCGATTTGCAATTTTGTTGGTGTCGACTTCCACGACAATACGACATGGGATCTTCTAGCTGAGCATCCAGGTTCTCTTGGTACTCTTGGCGGTACTGCTGATCGCCACAAGGTCAATGCAGTTAGTGCTCCAGGTTTCACGTTCGCCTTCGCCGATTCCAACAACAATGAATACATTCAGACCGGCAACTTCTATCTTGGTGCTACGGCTGCCACTATAACGAACGTCACGGGTCTTCTTATCGAGACCCCGCCAATGGGTCTCCTGACAGGCGGCACCCTCGCTGGCACAGGTGGTCTCGGTATTCAGGTCTCGGCTGGTTCTGGTTATCTGCGCAAGGATGGTTCTGTCACGTTCATGACCTGGCCAACAACTTCATTGTCTGTTACACCGGGTCAATCACCATACATCTACCTTAACAAGAACGGCGTTTTCCAGCAAGGTGCAACCGAACCAGATGGTTCGACGAACATTCTGTTCGGTCGCGTCGGCGCAAATGCAACTCAGGTTTACTCTCTTGGCCCGCTGTCGACGAATATCACGTCGTACGGCAACAAGATTGAGAACTACCTTCGCAAGGCAGTCGGCCCTGTTTATGTCAGCGGTTCGATCATTACCGAAAACGCAACAACGCCTCGTGCAATTGATGTCACTGCTGGTACATGGTTCTACGGCACGCAGACTCGAAATCCATCTGCAAAAACTGCGCCTACCATTCAAGACATTCACCGCGGCGGTGGCACAATTCAAATTGACCCTGTTGCGACAGTACCAAATTCGACCTACGATAACGGCACGCAGCTCGTATCTGTCACTGCGGGTTATTTCACGAAGCACGCGCTGTATTCGGTTTCTGAAGGTCTTTACCAGACGTTCTCGCTTGGTCACTCACAAGCTCAATACGCTACTCTTGAAGAAGCTCTTGAGGCGCCATTCCCAACGCCTCTGATTCCGCCTGATGCAACGCCATTGATTGGCGGCTTCATCATGCAGGAAGGTACGAATAGCATCGTGCGCATCATTGATATGCGACCAATGTTCTTCCGTACTGGTGGCATCTCGAATTCTGGTACTGGTGGTGTTGTAGATCACGGTGACTTGCTCGGTCTTAGTGATGATGATCACCAGCAATACCTGCTTGTTGATGGCACCCGAGCAATGGGTGGCGATCTCAACATGTCAGGGTTTGACCTTGACAACGTTCTGTCCATCAACGACGTTGTGATCGAGACGCATGCGTCTCGTCACCAACCAAACGGCCAAGATCCAATTCCAACCGGTCCTGGTGTTAATGTCAGCACAACTTCTGTCAACGGCACAGGCACTTCAAATCTGCTGGCACGTGCTGATCATACCCACGCCCTTATTGGTGTTCAGCCATCAAGCACTGAACTGACTCAAGTTGCAGCTCTGTCTTCGACTGGCATCGTCATTCGATCAGCTGCGAACACTTGGACGACTCGCTCGCTGACATCAGCGACTGGCACAATCAATCTGACAAGCGCTGATGGTGTCGCTGGTAATCCATCGATTGACCTCAAAACGATCGGTACATCTGGCACCTACTACTCAGTCACGACAGATGCGTATGGTCGCGTTGTTGTTGGTGGCACGACAGTACCATGGTCTGCCATCACAACGCCACCGACGACATTGTCCGGTTATGGCATCACTGATGCGCAGCCACTCAACACGAACCTGACCAATCTTGCCAACGCAACTGGCACTGGCTTCTTCATCAAGACGGCCAGCGGCGTTGTCAACCGTTCTCTCGTCGCGCCAGCTGCTGGCTTCACGATCACGAATCCTGACGGTGTCAATGGCGCGCCAACGTTTGCACTGGCAAACGATCTTGCACAAATCGAAGCATTCTCAACTGCTGGTATTGCAGTTCGAACAGGCACGACTGCAGGCACTGAAACGTGGGCAGTTCGAACCCTCGTTCAGCCAACGGCAGGTGGTTTCACAATCACGAATCCAGCCGGTACAGCAGGTAACTTCACCTTTGTTCTCGCTGGTGACTTGCTCGCAGTTGAAAACCTGGCTACCGTTGGTATCGCTGTTCGTTCTGCGACAACTCCAACGTGGACGACTCGCTCTCTGGCGATCACCTCGCCGCTGACAATCACGAATGCTGACGGCTCGGCTGGCAATCCAACGATTGGTCTCGGCACCGTTGGTACGGCTGGCACCTATACACAAGTCACAACTGACTCGTTCGGTCGTGTCACTGTCGGTGCGAATCCAACGACACTCGCTGGATACGGTATCACAGATGCTGTCAACACGAATCTGCTCGGTGCGAACAATGGCGTCGCTACACTTGATTCGACTGGCAAGCTGACGCTTACGCAAGTTCCTTCGATTGCCATCTCTGACACGTTTGTTGTTGCCTCTCAAGCCGCACAACTTGCCGTCTCTGGTGCCGATGTTGGTGACATCGCCATTCGTACCGACCTCAACAAGTCGTACATTCTGAAGGCGACGCCAGCTTCTACATTCACGAACTGGCAAGAACTTCTGACACCGACCGATTCGGTCACGTCTGTCAATGGTCAGACTGGCGTCGTCACGCTCAACTACGTCACATCTGTAGGTGCAACAGCGCCTGCTGCCGGCTTCACAATTTCTGGTTCGCCAATCACTTCGACTGGCACCTTCGTCTTCGCTCTTGCGAATGATTTGCTTGCACTTGAAAACCTCAGCGGCACCGGCTTCTCAGTTCGAACAGCGGCTGATACGTGGGTGCAACGCACGATCGGTGCAGGCACTGGCATTGCTGTTGCAAATGCCGACGGTGTTGCTGGATCACCAGTCATCTCGCTCAGCACGAGCGGCACTGCAGGCACGTACACCCAGGTCACGACTGATATCTACGGCCGTGTTTCTTCCGGCGCGAACCCAACGACCCTCGCTGGATACGGTATCACTGACGCACAAGGTCTTGATTCCGATCTGACGGCTCTTGCACAAACGACCACGACAGGTCTCTATACGATCCTCGCAACCGGCTCTTCGATCACTCGTTCACTTGCAGGCGGCACAGGTATCTCGATCACAAACGCCAACGGTGTTGCTGGCAATCCAACAGTTGCTCTCGCAACAGCAGGCACGGCCGGTACGTACGGCGTTGTCACGACAGACGCATACGGTCGTGTCACAAGCGGTTCCAATCCAACAACGTTGGCCGGCCATGGCATCACAGACGCCATCAACATCTCGGAGAAGGGTGCAGCTTCTGGCGTTGCAACTCTGGGTGCTGATGGTAAGCTGAGCGCGGCTCAAGTTCCAGCCATTGCTGTGAGTGACACCTTCGTCGTCGCTTCGCAGACAGAACAAACGGCTCTCACTGCAGAAGTTGGTGATATCGCAATTCGAACGGACGTCAATCGTTCTTACATTCTGCGTTCTTCGCCAGCCAGCGTCTTCTCAAACTGGCAAGAACTTTTGACACCTACGGATGCCGTGACTTCGGTTAACGGTCAGACCGGTGCTGTGACAACACCGCAAGGTACAGTTACCAGCGTGGCAACGACATCGCCTGTTTCTGGTCTCTCCATCTCCGGCGGTCCGATCACATCGAGCGGTACCCTCATCTTCTCATTGGCGAATGACCTTGCTGCGCTCGAAGCTCTGAGTGGCACTGGCTTCTCGGTGCGGACTGGAGCAGATGCATGGTCGCAACGCACCATCGTTTCTGCAAATGCTGGTCTGACCATCACGAATGGTGATGGTGTAGGTGGCAATCCAACTATCACTCTTCCAACAATCGGCACCGCGGGCACGTACAAGTCGGTCACGACAGATGTTTATGGGCGTGTTACTGCTGGCACCAATCCAACAACGTTGGGTGGTTTCGGTATCACCGATGCGCAGCCACTTGATGTTGATCTAACGGCGCTCGCCAATACATCAACGACAGGTATCTACACGATTACTGGTGTTGGTACATCGACAACTCGGACTCTCACGCAGGGCACTGGCATCTCGATCACGAACGGTTCTGGCGTTGCTGGTAATCCTACGATCACACTTGCGACGGTTGGCACAGCTGGTACCTACAAGTCGGTCACGACAGATGTCTATGGGCGTGTCACAGCTGGTACGAACCCGACGACTCTGTCCGGTTATGGCATCACGGATGCGGTCAATACGAATCAACTCGGTGTCAATGGTGGTGTAGCAACTCTTGACGGCACTGGCCGTTTGACAGCTGCACAAATCCCATCGATTGCCATCTCGGACACGTTCGTTGTTGGATCGCAGGCTGAACAGGTTGCTCTGTCGACGGCAGATGTTGGTGACATTGCCATTCGTACCGACCTCAACAAGTCGTACATTCTCAAGACGGCACCATACTCGACCTTTGCCAACTGGCAAGAGCTCCTGACTCCAACTGACTCCGTGACATCTGTCAACGGTCAGACAGGTGCTGTCGTAGTGCCGACCGGCACGGTGACTTCGATTTCGGCAACTGGCCCTGCTGCCGGTATTACAATCACTGGTTCCCCAATCACATCAAGCGGCACGCTGACCTTTGCACTCGCGAACGATCTGCTGGCTCTTGAAAATCTCGGTGGCACTGGCATCGCAGTTCGGACCGCAGCAGACGCATGGGCCCAACGAACAATCACAGCAGGTAATGCTGGTCTGACTGTCACGAACGGTGATGGTGTCGCTGGAAATCCAACGATCACACTGCCAACGACTGGCACTGCAGGCACCTATCGCTCGGTGACGACTGACGCGTATGGTCGTGTCACAGCTGGTACAAATCCAACGACTCTCGCGGGTTACGGCATCACTGACGCCCAACCGCTTGACTCTGATCTAACCGCTCTCGCAGCGAATGCTGGCACCGGTCTTTACACGATCACAGGTGTTGGCACTTCGACGACTCGTTCAATCGTTGCCGGTTCTGGCATCTCTGTCTCGAACGGCTCAGGCGTTGCTGGCAACATCACGATCACGTCGACTGTCTCTGGTACGGTGACATCAGTTGGTCTTTCGCTGCCATCCATCTTCACGGTTTCTGGTTCGCCAATTACGTCGAATGGTACGCTGACAGGCACACTCAACACACAAGCTCCTAACACGGTTCTCGCTGGCCCTGTGTCTGGTGCTGCAGCAGTGCCAACGTTCAGAACACTTGGTCTTGGTGAACTCAACAACGTCGTTCTGACGACGCCTACTTCTAACCAGACGCTCACCTACAATGGTGCGAACTGGGTCAACAGCTCAGTGGCCGGTGCAAACGCAACTGGCACTGTCGGTGTCACGCCAACCGGCGGTGGTACCGGCTGGACACTTCTCTCTGGTACTCGCTACTACGCCGACTTTGTTCACAACCTTGGCACGTCAAACGTTGTCATCACGGTCTACAACAACTCGACGAACGCGGTTGTCATTCCAGACGAAGTCGTTCTGCAGGATTCTAACACTGTTCGTATCACGGTCGTTGGCAATACACGGACTCTCAAGGTCGTCGTCATCGCGAACGGTCAATCGATTGCAGCTGGTGGATCTACACCATCGTCAGTCATCACGGCCTACAACGGTGTCACAGTCACAGCAGCTGCTACTAAGCTCAATTTTATCGGTTCGACGGTCGTTGCCGACAATGGCTCTGGTACAACGACGGTCTCGATCGGTGCTCGTTTCACGAACTACGCGAACTCATTCGACACACCAAACAACAGCGATTGGGCTCTGCCTGCATTCGCACCAGTTCTGGTCGATCCAACGTACAGCTCAATGAACGTTCGTTCGTTCTCGAACACTGTCGAACAGGGTGTGGGCTTCATGGTAACGATTCCTGGTGGAGCAACGCAGGTCAACTTCCGCATTCGTGGTCGCCCAGGTACTGCACCGGCATCGGCATCTGTCGTCCAGTTCCGAGTCTACTTCCGCTCTATTCCAAATGGTACGGCAGTGGGTTCATGGATCGGCCCGCTTGATTTGCCAAACCTCGCAATTCCAACGAATGCGTTCTTCCAGTACTACTTCCAGAACTCAACGCTTGCAGCCGCGGGCCTTACCGCTGGTCAAACGTATCAGTTCGAAGTGACACGGAAGGTGGCGGGTCTGACTGGTACGAACCTGCCATACCCATTCTATATGGCAGAAACAACCTTTGAGTTCGTCTGATGGCTGTTCAACTTGTCGCCGCTTCAGCTTCGCAACTTATCAACAGCAGCACAAACATTTCGCTGCCGGTACAGTTGCCTGCGACGCTTGCAATTCAAAATGGGGCAGGCTATAGCGTCAACGTCTGGATCAATGCGAA
>Ga0207683_10001263_pt1 | contig 22958 bp, 19 predicted proteins | sample KBSM73metaG_FD_184333 | JGI IMG/M metagenome (GOLD analysis project Ga0207683, IMG submission 184333) | Miscanthus rhizosphere microbial communities from Kellogg Biological Station, Michigan, USA - KBS M7-3 metaG (SPAdes) (version 2) | ecosystem: Host-associated > Plants > Roots > Rhizosphere >... | reverse complement strand
GGGGAAAACGTCGCTCGCGATTACGCTGTGGGGCGTGGGGCCCAGGATGCATTCGCGTGGCGCAGCCAGATGCGAACTGAGCGCGCGGTCAAGGACGGCTTCCTTGCGGAGGAAATTGTTGCAGTCGCTGTCACGGACAAGAAGAACACTACGATCGTCTTGAAAGACGAGCATCCACGGCCTGATACTACGCCAGAGAAGCTCGCTCATCTCAAGCCTCTCTTCCCCGGGGGAACAGTGACTGCTGGAAATGCATCGGGCATCAATGATGGAGCGGCGGCGATGATCATTGCTTCAGAGGAGGCCGTCGCACGTCACGGCCTTCGACCCCGGGCACGAATCCTCGGCATGGCAACGGCGGGAGTGGCGCCGCGAGTCATGGGACTTGGCCCGGTTCCGGCCACGCACAAACTCCTTGCACGGCTTAATAAGAAGATCACCGACTTCGATTGGATTCAACTGAACGAGGCTTTCGCCAGCCAGTCACTCGCTTGCTTACGGCAGTTTGGCTTGCCCGACGACGCCGAGCATGTTAATGCAACCGGCGGAGCAATCGCCTTGGGTCATCCGCTGGGAATGAGCGGCGCACGCCTGGTGCTCACAGCGGCCCATCAACTGGAGAAACTCGGCGGTAAGCTTGCGCTTGCTACTATGTGCATCGGTGTCGGACAAGGGATATCGTTGGCTATGGAGCGGTTGTAAGGAGGGATCGTTGATCGAGTTGCCAGCAGTTCAAACGGCCATTCCGGGAACTCAGCCAGACTTCTGCTTTCCGCCTTATGTGTCGTCAATTGCGCGGTCGCCGCGAATGCCTTTGCTCGTGCTCCCTGAAACGCTGACAGAAAGAACCGGCCCGGTCTTTGGACACGGTCTGATTCGTGAGAACGACAACGATTTGACGGCACAGCACGAGGGCGAACCCCTTGGCGAACGAATCTTCGTTCATGGGCGGGTGCTCGATGAGGATGGGCAGCCAGTTCGTGGTGCACTCGTTGAGGTGTGGCAGGCAAACGCTGCAGGCCGCTATCGGCATAAAGTAGATGGACACGATGCGCCTCTCGATCCGAACTTCTCCGGCGCTGGCCGCTTGCTTACGGACGATGAAGGCCGATACTTCTTTAAGACCATCAAGCCGGGTCCGTATCCATGGGGGAATCACCATAACGCTTGGCGTCCGGCTCATATTCACTTTTCGCTGTTCGGTGTGGGAATACTGGCGCGGCTTGTGACCCAGATGTATTTCCCCGGTGACCCACTGCAATCTCTTGACCCGATATTCAACAGCATAGCTGATGAAAAAGCTCGACAGAGATTGGTCTCACGCTTCGATATGGAGCGCTCCAAGCCTGACTACGCACTCGCTTACGCATTCGATATATTCCTGCGCGGCTCGCGCGACACCCCGTTTGAGGGAGCCCAAAAGCGATGAACGCGCCGAAGATGATACCGAGTGGATCACAAACGGTGGGTCCGTATTTTCACATTGGGCTCGACTACATGCTCGGCTATACCCCTGGAAGCGATTTGGCTTTCGATACGATCAGGATTCGAGGCAAGGTCATGGATCGCGACGGAGCGTCGGTTTCTGATGCGATGCTCGAATTCTGGAGCGCTGATAGCCGTGGAACTCACTCTGGCACTCTCTCAGGCCATAGTGGCAAGCCCGTTGGATTTCACCGTTTGGCGACGGACTCTAATGGAGGCTTTCTTGTGGCGTTGGACAAACCCGGACCAACGCCGCTTGGCAATGGCCAGATTCAAGCTCCGCACTTGGTGGTGCTCGTCTTTGCGCGGGGACTTTTGCGACACTTGATCACTCGTGTTTATTTCGAGCACGAGACAGCTAACGCTGTCGACCCTGTTCTGCTTACAATACCCGAGGAGCGCCGGCACACTCTCATTGCTCGCTCCGACGCAGACTGTCCCCAGGCGCTCCAGTGGAATGTGATTCTTCAAGGTGACAATGAAACCGTATTTTTCGCGTGGTAGAAGGGACTCCAGGTATGGGTTCTGAAAGCGCGGCCTTCCTCTTCTCTACTCCGGAGATGACGGTGACATTCTCGTTGACGCGGCAACTGCGTGCAATGATGCAATTCGAATGGGCACTCACCTGTGCGCTGGAGCGGCAAGGGATCGCCGAAGCGGGTGCCGGCGCGACCTTGGAGTCTCTGCTTGACGCAGAGTTCGTCGATATCGCGACCCTCGAGCGCGATGCTCACGAAGCTGGAAACATCGCCATCCCTTTTATTAGACAGCTCACTGAAAGGGTAAAAGGCGAGAGCGAGCCTGCGGCTCGATCCATCCATCTCGGCGCGACCAGCCAGGATGTCCTCGACACCGCGCTCGTTTTGCAAATGCGTGAGGCATTGGCTTTCATCGTTGAAGCGATCGATCGGTTGGACGTTGCACTCGCAAAACAAATCCAGGTACATTCTGCAACGGTGATGACCGGTAGGACCTGGCTGCAGCCTGGGCCGCCGACCACCCTCGGACTGAAGTTGGCGGGCACGCTAGCGGCATTACGGCGCCATCGGACCCGCATCAATGCCGCTGCGGAGCGCGCTCTGGTGCTGCAATTCGGAGGCGCCGTTGGAACTCTCGCAGTGCTGGGATCTGCGGGAATCGAAGTTTCCGCGGAACTGGCTCGCAACCTCAATCTCAAGGAGCCCGAACTTCCCTGGCACACTCAGCGAGACAACCTCGTCGAGACAGCACAGGTGCTAGCGCTTCTCGTCGGGAGTCTCGGCAAGTTTGCCAAAGACGTCGCGTTGCTAATGCAGGCGGAGGTCGCCGAGGTAACGGAGCCGTCACGTGCGGGTCGAGGCGGCTCTTCAACTATGCCGCAAAAGCAAAATCCAGTTGCCTGTGCGATGGTCCTCGCAGCTGCGGCGCGAGTGCCGGGTCTAATCTCCACAATGCTGGCTGCCATGCCGCAGGAACACGAGCGTGGACTCGGGCTTTGGCAAACTGAGTGGGAGACTCTGCCCGAAATATTCAGACTCGCATCCAGGGCAATGGCTTCGTCGATCGAGGTGGCGGAAGGGCTTGTAGTTAATGCCTCTCGAATGACTTCAAATCTGGACGCGATGCATGGCCTGCCTCAATCAGAGGCAGTAAGCGCAGCCTTGGCACGGAAGGTGGGACGCTCCGCGGCACACGAAATTCTCCGCGAAGCTACGCGCCAGGCCAGAGATAAAAACCAAAACCTATCGGAGATTTTGAAACGCAATTCCGAGGTCACCGCACATCTGGCTCCCGAGACGATTGACCAACTCCTGCAGCCGCGTGAATACCTTGGCAGCGCGAAGCAGTTCATCGAACGCGTTCTTGGAGCGCCTCGCGCCCAACGTTGAAGCTCACGGCGCGTTATTCCAGCATGAGACTAACGATCTTAAGAAAAGGAACGCGGCAATGGATGAGAGCGAACGCTACAAATCGGGAATGAGCGTACGTCGAAGCGTACTTGGCGATGCACACGTAGATCGCGCCGAAGCGTCCAAAGACGCATCCGATGAAGAATTCCAGAACCTTATCACTCGCTACGCGTGGGGAGAAATCTGGGCGCGACCCGGACTTCCGCGGCACACGCGGAGCCTTCTGACGATAGGCCTGATGGTTGCGCTCAATCGCGGCGACGAGCTGCGCCTTCACCTGAGAGCCGCGACTAACAATGGCGTAACTCCTGAAGAGATTGAAGAGGTCTTGCTTCATTGTGCGATCTATTGCGGTGTTCCCGCGGCAAATGCAGCCTTCCATGCAGCCAAAGAAGTCTCCGCGAAACGTGAGAAGTCCAAATGACCGAATGAATCTATGGCAGAGCTTAAGACCCAAGTAGGAATCGTTGGCGCGGGCCCCGCAGGTCTGATGCTCTCGCATCTCCTTCACCAGGATGGCATCGCATCCATTGTTCTAGAGGCAAAGGAGCGTAGCTATTGCGAAGAGCGCGTCCGCGCCGGAGTGCTCGAACATACTAGCGTAGAAATGTTACGCAGCGCAGATATCGCCTACCGCCTTGATCAGGAGGGCCTTCGTCATGAAGGCATCGAATTGGGCCTGCATGGTCGCCTTCATCGCATTCCATTTGTCGAACTCACCGGTAAAGCCGTGACCGTTTATGGTCAGCAGGAAGTCGTAAAGGATCTCATCAGCCGGCGCCTGAGCGATGGTGGCGATGTGCGTTTCGAATGCGGCGAGGTTTCGTTGCGCGATCTCGAATCAAGCCGTCCCTGCATTCACGTAGAAAGGCACGGCAATGTCGATAAAATCCACTGCGACTTCATCGCCGGGTGTGATGGCTTCCATGGCATCTCACGAGAGTCGTTCCCAAGCGGGGTACTCACCGTTTACGATCGCACCTATCCATTCGCATGGCTTGGAATCCTTGCGGAAGCCGCACCCACCCGCGATGAGTTGGTCTACATGCACCACGAACGCGGATTTGCGCTCTACAGCATGCGATCCCCGCGCGTCACGAGGCTCTACCTCCAATGCAAACCCAATGAGAATATCGCGGAATGGAGCGATGATCGCATCTGGAGCGAGCTTCGCAGGCGACTCGGCTGCGAAGACGGCTGGCGTCCGTCAGAAGGCAGAATCTTGCAAAAGAGCGTTACTGGGATGCGCAGCTTCGTTGTCGAGCCGCTTCAGTATGGTCGTCTCTTCCTTGCAGGGGACGCGGCCCATATTGTTCCACCAACCGGTGCAAAGGGCATGAACCTGGCGTTTGCCGACGTGCATTATCTCGCGGAGGCGCTTCGGGCGTTTTATCGAGACAATGATTACTCAAAGCTCGATGCCTATTCCGCGACCTGCCTCCGCAGAATATGGAGGGCTCAGCGCTTCTCCTGGTGGATGACGTCGCTTTTGCATCATTTTGATGATGCTTCCCCATTTGATCGGAAGCGGCAGGTGGCTGAGCTGGAATACGTCACGAGCTCGCGCGCGGCTGCCACTTCGCTCGCTGAGAACTACGTTGGCTTGCCGTTTGATTGATCCGCGCCACTTCTAGCTCTAATTACCTAACGATTTGGGAGCGGAGCGGGGCCAACCGAAATGCCTACTCCAAACATCATCGCCGGAAGAGATCAAGCAGAACGGCGTCACCCATCGCCTTGAAGCCAGCCGGAGAAGGATGCAAATGATCGCCGCAGTCGTAAATCGGCAGCAACTGATCAGGGTGCTGCGGATCGCGCACGACGGCATCGAAATCGATCAGCGCGTCAAAGTGCCCGGCAGTACGAATCCACTGATTCACTGCCTGTCGGTCAGCTTCACTCATCGGACCCGGATGATAGTAAGTTGACCCGACGTACGGTGTGATCGTCGCGCCGTAGACTCGCAACCCGTGTGCATGAGCACGGGCAATCACTTGCTGATACGCGGCAACGACTCGTCGCACCAGCGCTGCATGCTCCGCCGCAGTCACCTCGTCTAGCCGGGCGAGGCCGCCCAGATCGTTCACGCCTTCAAAGACAATCACCCATTGCACTCCCGCCGGAGCCAGGGCATCGCGATCGAATCGCGACAGCACATTCGGCCCGAGCCCATCTGTCAGCAAGTGATTGCCTCCGATGCCCTGGTTCGACACTCCGATATTGCGCGTTGAAGGGGAGTCCTGCAATCGTCGTGCCAAGACATCCGTCCACCGATCGTTTCCGTTCGTCGTGGCGCCATGCCCGTCAGTGATGGAATCGCCAATGACCGCGATCGCCGCCCCACCCGGCCCGGTCTGAACGTCGATGCCTGCAACCTGGTACCAATGGTCAACATGCTTCGGCTCGATAAGGTTGGCGGCGCTGACAAAGTCTCCATGCACGTAGTAAGAAGTGGCGCGCGATCCTGGATGTCCCGTCTGTCTCGCTGGCGGCGCATCCAGATGAAATGTGACTGCCAAGTCCGACAAGGGCGCAACCGGAAAATCAAGCGGGTCTGAGAGGAACTCCGCTCCCGGAGGAACTTCCACATCCGTGATTCCAGCAAATGTCAGCGGACGATCACTGGCCACGTCGATTGCGGAAGAGGAAGACGAGAGCGGCCGCGCGACATGTACTGAAGTGAAGTGGAGCGCCTCTGTTCCGAACGCGTTCGAGAGATGCAGACGCAAAGCACGACCACCCACGGAAAGATGAAATATCTGCCGCACAGTAGCGTCGCGCAAATCTTCCGTCGAAAGTGCATTCTGCGGTTCGGGCACCTGTTGCGAGGTTCCCCAACTGGCTACCCACACCGCAGCATTGGCTGCAGCTTGGGCGCCGGACTGTGCCCAGATGCTGGCTGCAATCACAATCAGACCGATGACCGATGAGAATTTCCGTGCCAGTTTCATACAAGACCGTTTACCATGAGTCACCTCAAGTAAATCGCTTTTTTCTAGAGCGACGAAAGCATATCATCATGGAGGGTTACCGTGCCTCTTTCGTTCAGGTCGTCGGTTCTGTTCCTTCTTTTCGTCAGCACTTTCGCGACTTGCAGCAGCAGCACATCGGCTCAAACCCCCGCAACGCGGCCCTCCGTCACCTTTACCGCCGATCAGGATCATCAAGACATGATGGATCAGCTGGGCATCAAAGCGCTCAGGCCCGGACCAAGCGGGAACGAGAAGGCGCCAAATCACGCCAACTACGATGAAGCGCTCGCAAATCCTTTTCCGAACCTCCCCGACCCGCTCACGCTGAATGACGGCCAGAAAGTGACAACGGCGAAGATGTGGTGGGATCAGCGCCGCCCCGAACTCATCGAGATGTTCTCGAAGTATGTTTACGGACGTGTCCCTGCGGACCTCCCCAGAGTGACATGGACTTCCACCATCGATCACGAGATGATTGGCTTCACTCCTGTTATCGCCAAAGACCTCATCGGCGAAGTCGACAATTCGTCCTATCCGGCAATTAGCGTGCGGCTCCACATGACCCTTGTCACGCCCGCTCGCGCCAAAGGCCCGGTGCCCGTACTGATGATGTTTGGCCGCGCCGGCTTCCCTTCTCCCAACGAACCTTCAGGCGAGGAGTTGGACCGCATCAATGCGGCTTGGAAGGCGATTCTCGTACAGCAGGATCCCGCCCTCAAGGATGTGTTTGCGCAGCATCCGGCTTGGCAACTTGCAAAGGCAACCCCGTTCCAGTTCCCACAATTGAATGAAGATGGCGATCTGCCCAACACTTGGCAGTTGGTCGCCGCGGGCTGGGGCTTTGTCTTGATTGATCCTGCCAGCGTGCAAGCCGATGACGGGGCGGGCATCACGCACGGCATCATTGGCCTCGCCAACAAAGGTCAGCCTCGCAAGCCCGAGGATTGGGGTGCACTGCGCGCCTGGGCATGGGGTGCGGGGCGCGGACTCGATTACCTCGAAACCGATCCGGCCGTCGATGCCAAGCACGTTGGCATTGAAGGTGTATCGCGCTACGGCAAGGCCGCGCTGGTCACTATGGCCTTCGACCAGCGATTCGCAATGGTCCTGGTAGGCTCTTCAGGCAAAGGCGGAGCCACACTGCTGCGCCGCAACTTCGGCGAAGCTGTAGAGAGTCTCACAGGAGGCGAATACTACTGGATGGCCGGCAACTTCATGAAGTATGGCGCATCGGAAGCGACATTCGGGGCTAAGAATCCCGGCGACATCCCTGTCGACTCCAACGAACTCATCGCCCTCTGCGCGCCGCGCCTCACCTTCATTAGTTACGGTATTCCGGCAAAAGGCGACGCCAAGTGGCTTGACCACCAGGGTAGCTTCATGGCAACCATCGATGCCAGTCGCGTATTTACCCTGCTCGGGGTCAAGGGGCTCGACATCGACGGCGACTACCGAACGGCAAAGATGCCGCCAGTGAACGAGAGCCACCTGGATGGACAGCTCGCCTGGCGTCAGCACGACGGCGGACATACCGACGCGCCCAATATGAAGTGGTTCATTCAATGGGCCGACAAGTTCATCGGCCACACTCCACCGCAATGAACGTGGAGGTCAACCTAGTTACGCTAATCGAGTTTTTGATAGCGGACCCAATCGATATCGACGAAGCCGTTCGATCCTGATTCCTTCGTAAACGCAAAGACCGCAGGTCGCGATCCCTTCCACCAACTAAAGGTGAGCGTAGCAGGGGGTCCGAGCGGCTGAAATTCCTTGCCCTCATCAATGCTGTAAAAGTAGTTCGCAGTGTCGCCGTGGACTCGAACTCGCAGTTGCACGCTTTGCGCAACCAAAGCGATTGCGGTGTCGCCGCCTGAACTTTTTGCCGCCTGCCAAAAGCGAAGACCCCGCTTTCCGTCCTCCTCCGCAATTTCAAGGCCGCTTGCATTCTTTTCAAACATTGCGAGCCCTGTATGGTCCCCTGCTTTCAGATGCGTCAGATCAAATCTCGCCGTCAGCTCAAACGCATCATCCTGCATCATCTGGGTCAGAGTGTTTCGCGCATGAAAGAGATCTTCAGCTGGTGTCGGCTCCAATCGAAGGAACCCCGGGCGTCTTGAAAGGGTCCAGTGATCGTCATCGGGATTGTGGTTCCATTCCCATTGAGGGCCAAGTGTGCGACCGTTAAACTCGTCGGACGTTTGAGGTCGCTTGGCCGAGTCGTGCCCCTTGTGGTCTGGAATCGAGCCTTCTGCCACAGGCTCGCCAGTAGTGACGCCTGGATCGGCTTTGCCGATTACGGGCCAGTCATCTTCCCACCGGACAGGCTCAAGGTGCACGATTCTTCCGTGAGCACCGCGTTGTTGGAAGTGAATGAACCATCCCTGGCCGCTTTGCGTTTCTACATATCCTCCTTGGTGAGGTCCGTTGATTTTCGTCGTGCCCTTCGCCAGCACAACCCGGTGGTCATAGGGGCCGTAAATGGATTTCGAACGAAGCACCGCCTGTGATCCCGTGGCAACCCCGCCGAATGGGGCAAAAATGTAATAGTAGCCGTGTCTTTTGTAAAACTTCGGCCCTTCAAGAGTCGGCAATTCCTTGGCATCATTAACGAGTTCGCGGCCTTCGTCCAATACTGACAATCCATCGGGAGCCATGCGATGCAGGATCAGTGGACCGGCTCCCACTTTCCCGTGAACAAGGTAGGCGCTTCCGTCGTCATCCCAGAACGGACAAGGATCCTCGAGCCCTGGCTTCGCGATGACGGCAACAGGTTTTGACCACGGTCCCGTGATCTTGGTTGCGGTACTGACGAAGATGCCCTCTTTGGGCGTAGGAAAGTAGACGTAGAAGCGGCCAGAATGACGGCGAATAGCCGGAGCCCAAATTCCTTCACCGTATTTATTACCGCCAACCAGACTGTACTTTTCGTTGAGATCCAGTCTGGAGACAATATGCCCCAGAATCGTCCAATGAACCAGATCGTTCGAATGAAGAATGGGAATTCCGGGAACAAAATGGAATGTAGAAGCGACGAGATAGTAATTGTTTCCGTCTCGGATGACATCCGGGTCAGAGTAATCCGCGAACAAGATTGGGTTTTGAAATTCCTTTTCCGCGGCGGGCCGACTTCCAGCACACACCAGCGTGCCAACCATCAACGCGAGCATCGTCCCAAATGTAACTACCTGATTTACTTTTTTTTGTGCCGCACTATTGACCAAATTTCTCTCTCCTCACCGACCGGCGAATACAAAGCGAAAACCTCGGATCCGCCCACAATTCTCTTCACGGGAATCCTGTAAATGCAGTAAACTCTTGATCCTACGCCCACCGCGCTCCCACGCGGAATTAAAACCATGCGAGAAGGGGTCATCCATGGCACGTCCTTATTGGTCAGGGAACATACAGATATCGCTTGTCTCCTTTGGTGTGAACCTATACGTTGCGACCGAAAGCAAGAGCCAGATCAGCTTTCACCAGATCAGTCGCAGCACCGGCGAGCGCATTCGCCATCAGAAAGTACTGCAAAGCGCTGCGGATAGCCGCGAGGCAACTACAGCGGTCGAAAGCGACGAGATTGTAAAGGGCTACGAATACAGCAAAGGCAAATACGTCATTATCGAACCAAGTGAACTCGAGAACTTGCGCGTGCCCTCCAAGCACACGATTGCGGTTTCTCAGTTCATTGATGTTTCCGAACTGAATCCCGAGTACGTTGAAAAGCCCTACTTTGTCACTCCGGAAAATGACATGCAGGCTGAAGCATTCGCGGTCGTGCGTCAGGCGCTTGTAAACAAAGGCAAAGCCGCAGTTGGCAAAGTGTCGTTCTCGGGGCGCGAACATATCGTTGCCGTGGTGCCGGCCCCTGGAGACGATCGCGGCATGATGGGTTACACCATGCGCTATCCCAACGAGTTGCGCGATCAGAAAGAATACTTCCGCGACATCAAACAACAAGCCATCAATGACGATTCGCTTCAACTTGCCGAGGCTCTCATTTCAAAAATGTCGGCAAAGCTGGATATAAACAAGTTCGAAGACGGGTATGAAACGGCTGTGAAGGCCCTGGTCGAAGCCAAGATCAAGAACATGCCCATCCCGATTGATGAAGCGCCAAGAGAGCGACCCAGTAATGTTATCAACCTCATGGACGCTCTTAAGAAGAGCATCGGGGCTGACGTTCCTTCTGCGAAGAAGCCGCCGAAGAGCGTCAGAGAAGCCCCAGCTAAAGGCGTTGGATTGGTCAAAGGACAGGTCAAGTCCGGGACAAAGCGCAAATCGGCTTGAGAGCAACCGGGCTTGGCTTTTCGAGTTCTTAAGAGCTAGTATTTATTCGTTCGGTCGACTCCCGGAACTTAAGAGGTCGAGGGTCTGGCGAGGATCGAAGCTCGAGCCATGCCCTTCTCCCGCATGCAAACGCGATAACTAACAACCCTGCTTAGAGGACTTCCCCTATGTCCGATACTCACAAGATTGAGGTGTCCCGTCGCGGATTCCTGAAGGGCGCGGGCTTAACGGCGGCGACGACAGTAATTGAATCTGCTTCAGCGCTCGCCCTCGAGGCGAGGGAAGCAATTCAAGGTGATCGAAGCGTCGGCCCCGACGCGTTGCCCATCAAACTGCGTGTAAATGGACAGGAACACACCGTGAGCGTTGAGCCCCGGTACACGCTGGCTGAGACGCTTCGAGACAACTTAGGTCTCACCGGCACGAAGGTGGTCTGCGATCGTGGTTCCTGTTCGGCCTGCACGATATGGCTCGACGGCACCCCCGCTTTATCCTGCATGACCCTGGCCATTGATGCAGTGGGCAGAAAGATCACGACCATCGAAGGTCTGGCCAACGGAAATCAGATGCATCCAGTACAGGCCGCTTTTGTAAAGCACGATGCCATGCAGTGCGGTTTCTGTACTCCCGGCATGGTCATGAGTTGTGCCGCGCTTTTGGAGCGAAAATCGAATCCATCGCTTGCGGATGTAAAACATGCTGTTAGTGGAAATCTATGCCGCTGCGGAACGTACCCCAAGGTCTTCGCGGCAACTCTAGATGTTGCCCGGCATGGTAAACGCGGCGCCGATCTGGCGGCATTGAATCCGGCAGAGGAGGCATAGCATGGCGCCCAAAATTGAGACTGTTGGCGAAGAGTTGCAAGAGCAACAAAAATCAATCAGCAAGGGAGTGCAGGGCGAGGCCAAACCGACACGCGAAGCGGAAAAGAAAGATGCGCAGACGCCGCCCGCGAACAAGACTGTTCCCACTCGTACTGAGCAGTTTGTCTTTGGCATTCCGCAGGACGGGCTGACGCAGAAGGAGCGTCAGGTTCCACTCGACGAGCCGCCGCCGCTGAAGCAAAACTCAGAACTGACCTATATCGGAAAGCCGACTCCTCGCTACGACGGTCCGGCTAAAGCTATGGGGAGCGGCAAATATACCGCGGACATCCAACTGCCCGGAATGCTGTACGCGCGCATGATCGATGCCACCGTTCCACACGGACGCATCACCTCAATCGATACCAGCGCCGCAGAAAAACTGTCCGGCGTGAAAGCGGTTCATGTCATCGAACATACCTACGGAATCGCGGAACTTCGCGATCCGTCGCAAGAAGCGCCTTCGAAGTACCCGATCGTTCGCTACGCGGGGCAGCCTATTGCCGGCGTCGCCGCTATTTCTCCGCAGATCGCCAGCGATGCAGCGGCGTTGATCAAAGTCACATATGACTCTATGCCGTTCGTGGTGGACAAGCAGGAAGCGCGGGCGTCAGACGCACCGACGGTCTTCCCTGGTCCAGCCGATGCGGCCGGAAGCGCTGGCGGTGGCGGTGGCCCAAAAGATGTGCCCCAGGTTGGCAATGTACATGGCCCGCAGCGGAAGAAGGTTGGCGATGTCGAGAAGGGCTTCGCCGATGCAGAGGCAGTTGTCGAAGGCGAATACTTCACACAGGTGCAGACCCACTCGGCACTCGAAACGCATGGCTTCGTTGTCGATTGGAGGCCGGAAGAAGTCACGGTCTATGCCTCGACACAAGGTACCGCGAGCGTGCGGGATGAGTTTGCCGAAGTGTTCAAACTGCCCAAGAGCCAGGTTCGCGTCATCACGGAGTATATGGGCGGTGGATTTGGCGCAAAGTTTGGAGCTGGCAACGAGGGTGTAGTGGCCGCCAACCTCTCGCGCAAGGCGAAGGCGCCCGTTAAGCTTATGCTCGATCGCAAGCAGGAGCACATAGCCTGCAATCGACCCGACTCACACCAGAAGCTGAAAATCGGCGCAAAGAAGGACGGCACGCTAACGGCGATTGCCCTCACGAGTTACGGCACGGCAGGGGTGGGCACGGGTGCTGGAACGGCCGGTCCGGCGACGAACATGTACAAATGTCCCAACCTGCTGACCGAAGAGTACGACGTATTTATCAACGCCGGACCCGGCGCAGCCTTTCGCGCCCCGGGCCACCCACAGGGATGTTTCGCCTTCGAACAGGCGATCGACGAGTTGGCTGTAAAGCTCGACATGGATCCAATGGCTCTTCGCGACAAGATTGACGAGAATCCCGCACGCAGAGTTGAGCGAAAGATCATTCGCGAGCGTACGAACTGGAAGAACCGCAAGCCTGCCGGAGCAGACCGCGGACCAGTCAAACGAGGCATCGGCATCGCGCAATCGGTCTGGTATCGCTTCGTGAACATGGATTCCTCCTGCGAAGTCCGGGTTTCGCGGGATGGCTCGGTGGAGGCGATGTCGTCTGTGCAGGACCTTGGCACCGGCACCAAGACACTGCTTGCCATCGTGGTCGCAGAAGAGTTCGGAATACCGCCGGCGGACGTTGTGATTCGGATCGGAGACACGCGATACCCGATTGGGCCCAACTCTGGAGGCAGCGTAACCGCGGGCTCGATCACTCCTGCGGTGCGCAATGCTTCTTACCAGGCGAAACAGAAACTGTTCGCCGCCGCTGCCCCGAAGCTCGGGACAACGGCGGATAACCTGGAATTGCGCGCGGGTAAAGTGGTTTTTAAGAACGACGAATCCAAGACGTATTCCCTGAAACAAGTGGCGGCAAAGATGCCCACCAGCGAGATTTCCGCACGTGTTACGCGCGGCCCTGAGTACGCCAAGGAGCGCCTCACCTACGGGGGTGTCGATTACGTCGAACTCGCTGTCGATACGGAAACGGGACGCGTCCACGTCGAAAAGGTCTTCGCGGCGCATGATTGCGGGCGGCCGATCAATCCTCTCGGTGTCATCAGCCAGATCAATGGGGGCATTCTGCAGGGCATTTCCTATGCACTGTTCGAAGAGCGTGTCATGGATCGCAAGCAGGGCTACATGCTCAACGCGAATCTTGAGAACTACAAGATTCTAGGCTCACGTGAGGTGCCCGAAATTGAAGTCGAACTCGTCGAGAATTACATCGCACAGAGCTCGACGGACGCGGCCGGAATTGGAGAATCCGCGGGCATCATCACCTTAGCGGCCGCAATCGGAAATGCCTTCTACAACGCTACTGGCGTCCGCATCCGACGTATCCCGATGACACCGGCGAACGTACTCACGGCACTCGGGAAAGTCAGCCAGGAGGAGATGGCATGAACAAGTTTGCATTCGTTGATTGCACAACCGTCGACCAGGCGCTGGCTGAATTGAAAGATGGAGCGGTGATCAAAGCCGGTGGCATCGACCTTCTGGACTTGATGAAAGACGGAATCGTCACTCCGCCAAGGCTTGTCAACATCCGGAACGTCAACAGCCTTCACGGTATACGAGCTTCGGCTGAAGGGCTTCACCTCGGACCTCTCTCTACTTTGAGCGAAATAGCAGAACATCCAGTTATACAGCGAGAGTACTCCGCCCTTTCTGACGCTGCTGGACACGCGGCTACGCCGCAAGTCCGGAACATGGCGACAGTCGGCGGCAACATCACGCAGCGACCTCGATGCTGGTATTTCCGCTCAAGTGACTTCGATTGCAAAAAGAAAGGTGGCGGGAGCCAGGAGTGTCATGCGCATGACGGTGAAAATCAATATCACGCCGTGATGAACAACGGTACCTGCGCGATGGTCCACCCATCTTCTACTGCTGTACCACTGCTGGCGATGGGCGCCCAAGTGGAGTTGACCAGTAAGCGCGGTAAACGCACCGTTGCCATGAGCGATTTCTACGTTCCACCGGAAAAGAGTTTGATGAGCGAAACTGCCCTTGAGCCCGGCGAGATTATTACCGAGATCTTCGTTCCCACGCCGGAAAAGGGTACGCGCTCCGCCTATCAGAAATATGGCGAGAAGGAGAGCTTTGACTGGCCTCTCGCGGATGCCGGTGTCGTTCTTGTTATGGATGGGGAACGGTGCAAAAAGGCTGCCGTCGTAATGGGCGTAGCAGCGCCAACACCAATTCGCTCGCAAGCAGCGGAAGGCGTTCTCAACGGCGCCAGCATCAACGAAACGACGGCGCGTGCAGCCGCAAAAGCTGCCATGAAGAGTGCGACTCCGCTTTCTCAGAACGGCTTCAAGGTCCAACTGTTCGAAACCGCGATCTATCGGACGATCCTGCTGGCAGCGGGTCAGATGCAGCGCGATCCGAGTGCCGCCGGCTGAGGAGACATAGATGACCACCGAACTTGTACAAATTCGTTGCAAGTCCCTTCGCAGCAAATCCTCCTATGGCGTATTCGACGATCACGACGAGGAGATTCTGGAGTTGACAGGCTCCACCACGACATACTGGTGTCTCAAAACGATGGGAAAAGCGGGTCCCGATAACCACCTCGTGCATCGCTCTACCTGCCACGATGGCCGTGCTTGCTGGGAAGCATGTGAATGATTTCGCAAAAAGCGACGAAGTGGCGCGATTCCACAGATACGGCAAGCATAAATCTCAGGTTGGTTGAACTACAGACAGCAAGGATGCGCCTAATTGATTGCGGGTGGCGTGCGCACTGGAACGCGAACGAGTATCTCGGTACCTTGCATCAATTCCGAAACAATCGAGACGGTTCCATTCACAAGCCTGACTCGTTCTCGCATGCTGATGAGACCTAGTCCGCGTCCCTTAATCGCAGCATCGGAATCGAAGCCGACGCCCCGATCGCTCACAGTAAGTTGAATCTCGTTCTTTGCCCCCCACAGATGAACGTCGAAGCATTGTGCGCCACTATGTTTCGCGGCATTGTGCAAAGCTTCCTGTAGAACTCGGAACAGGCATACGGAGATGTCGGGAGGCACAGGGCTTGGCAAATCGTGGCTGCTAAAGTCAATTTGCAATTTCTGCTTTCCTCCGAACTCCTCGCAGAAGCCTCTCATCGCTGCCGCGATTCCCAGGTATTCCAGCCTTGGAGGATGCAACTCGTGAGACATTGCCTGGAGATCGGTAACAATGTCCTCGCCATATTCTCGAATCTTGCCTATCCGGCTGATGGTTTCGACGTTCGAATCGGGGATGTCTTTCATGAGCCTCTCGATCTCGATACAGAGCAATGCCAGACGTTGGTTGATGTCATCATGAAGGTCCCGTGCAATACGGGCGCGCTCCTCCTCTTGCGCCTCGATTAACCTGCTGCTCACATGGGAAAGTGCATCTTCTGCAAGCTTGCGCTCGGTTAAATCGACACACGATCCAATGTATCCGGCAAATGACTTGTTGGGGTTGAATCTTGGTATCCCAATGTCAAGAACCCAACGATAGTTTCCGTCTCGAGCACGAAGCCGGTACTCCATCCTGAACTCTTCTCGCCGATCAAAAGCCTGAAAGTAAGTCTGCATGCACCGTTGCAGGTCTTCTACGTGAACTCCTTCTGTCCAGCCGTGGCCGAGTTCTGCTGACAGTGGCCGCCCGGTGAAGTCAAGCCAGGTCTTATTGAAGTAGGTACAGAGCTTTTCCGTGTCGGCCATCCAGATAAGGACAGGAGCCGTGTTCGACACCAGGCGGAAGCGCTCCTCGCTTTCTCGTATCGCGTCCTCGGCTCGTTTACGGTCCGAGATATCCTGGACCGTACCATGAAGCTGCAGGAGGCGCCCTTCGTCATCGTGCTTCACTTCGCCGCGACCAATGACCCATCGAGTTGTGCCGTCCGCGCGGACCATCTCAAGGTCGAGCTTGTAAGGCTTTCCGGTTCGTAACGATTCCTCTACGGCATTCCGAAGACGCTCCCAACTGGCGGTCGTGTAGAGCTTTGGGTGATCCTTGTACGATGGAGCTGGCTCAGCAGGGCTGATGCCCGCAATGCGATAAAGTTCTTCGGACCATGTGACCGTGTCTGTTTCCGGGTCCCATTGCCAGGCCCCAACCTTAGCCAATTGCTCAGTCTTCCTGAGCTCTGCCTCCTTCTGCCAGTTCGCTTCCTCGGCCTGCTTTCTGTCCGTGACGTCGACTCGAATTCCCAGCCCGCGAAGAGGAACGCTGTTGCCTGCGTAGTAGAATTTGCCTCGGTCCGTAAGCCAGCGTATGCTTCCGTCGGGTTGCACCACGCGAAATTCTGTCGCGTACGGCTTTTGGTTTTGGATTGCATCCGTAAAGGCTCTCGAAACTCGTTCGCGGTCATCGGGGTGTACGCGTTGAAATAATTCTTGATCGTGTGGCAAGTAGATTTCGGACTTAATCCCAAATGTGCTCTCGAGGTCACCAAACCATACGTTTTGACCGCTCTTCAAATCCCAGTCCCATCCCATCGACTTGCCGGATCCCATGGCCAAGCGAAGCCGGTCGTTAGCTACACCGACGTCCGAGGTGAATTTGCGGTTCGCAAGATATTCGTGAACAAAGGCGCCTACAGCCAAAAGTACGCCCGCGACGATTACGACGAGCAGGCGAATATCATGGGTTCTGGGCGGCTCATGTGTGCGGAACAGTTCCCACACGCCGGCAGTCGGAATTGCAAGCACGGCGAGCATCGCCAAGACAGAGCTGTACTTTGGGTCCGTGGAATCCAACTGGATAGTTTCTGCCAGTTGCGCTTCCAGCTTCCGACCCAGCAGCCCTACCCAGACAAACCAGGAGATCGCAGCCGTGAATCCGATTCCAATCAATCCTCTTGCGGCGGGAAATTGCGTTCCGGTCAGCTCGCCCAAGGGGTCCTTCAACGTCCAGGCGGCATTTGCGATCAACGAGCCACAAGCGTACAGCGCGGAAGCACCGAATAGATGCCAATAAATCGTCTTCCAAGGGCGCTTCGAGCGGATAATCAGTCCGCCCAGAATCCCGAGAAGCAGCAGATTCTCTGCGAAATAAAGTCCCTCGAAGCGAAAGATCATGGTCGACCCTTGGGACCCGTACTGATATGGAAACAGGAGAAACACGTATACGAATACCCAGACAAAAAGCAGGAGGAGAAAATTTAATGTAACCCGGTAGGACCTATGGCTGGGTAGTCGCAGGTGAGGACGGGAAGCCACTGCCGCGATCATCAGCACGATGTGCAAAAACAGTGGAGGATTATCAAATGAAAAGGCAGGAATTCTGCCATGCAGGACAACATTGTAGAACCAGGAGAATGGAACAAGCGCCCAGACACCATACGCTGTTGCGAGGAAGGACCAAAAAATCCGGATCGCCTGTCTGCTACGGATTGCATTTCGGATTGCGACGGCGCACCCGAGGAAAAGCAGGAGGAGATAAATGATTTCGCAGAATCCGACTAATGTGGGACCTTGTCTGAGCCTGAGAGACACTGCCGCTTGAGTTACGAGAAGCGCCATGACTCCGGCCGGCCACAAGTAGAGTCGGGTTGTAAGACCTTCAAGGGAGGATGTACCCGGCATAGGTTCTCGCAGACCAAGGGCTCGCTCATTCTACGGGAAGGCCCACGCAACCGTCTCGCACAACCTTAGGCTGGTTTCCCGCGAAAGCCCGCTTAGGCGGCGATTATAATTCGTTGCCGCGAAAGCGGCGATATTGGACTGATGAGAAGCGGATTCCGAATCTGTCGGTTCTTGCTCGGCTGTCCGCTAACAATTCGCACCGCTGAGGGCGAAATTAGTTGAGGTCCTCTTGGTTCAACAAAGCGGGAGTCCTATCGCTTCGAGGATCACGCGAGGATCCCGTTTGGGTGACGTTGAAAGACTTCCGGGTCGTAGATAGAGGCGAAAACATCTGCCTCTTTCCGTATGCGCGCCCAGGTTGCATCGGCCTCCATCATGCTCTCCATGACGCCCAAATATCGCCCGGATTCAATGTTGCCGTATTTGAAGAAAGAATCCGTGATGATAACCGTGCCCCTCGCGGTATCAATCGCAATCGCTAATGAAGAGCGATGATGAACTCCCGCCCAAAAAACACGAATGCCTGCCTGTATCTCTTCCTCATCGACAAGCAGACGCACCTTTTCCCAGCCTTCATTTTGCAAGTATTGATTTACTTCAGGCGGGATGCGCAAATGACGAGGAACATGTAGATGATAGAAAGGCGCCTGGAAATCCTCGATCCAACCCCGACGGGAGATGCAGATGGTCGCGTTGCGAAAAAGGTGGATATTGGCCGTCGCATATGCCTGCAAAGGCGTAACAATAACCAGGGAAATGTCATCAGGTGAGAGGCCCTGCGAGCGAAGAATGTTCTGCGGACGCTGTTCTTCCGCACGAACGATTTGCGCTTCAGGGTAACCAAAGAAATTGACCCACGCCTCGTTTATGATCGTCAAATCCTGCGGGGGCCCGGTATTGATGAGAATATTCTGGCCACCGCCGCGCACAAGATAGATAAGCGCGTTCATTTCCTCACGCTGGTTCCAAGCTTCCATCCAGTAGACCTCGGGACCTGGAACCCAAAAAGTACCGGCGTTGAATGCCTGAATCGTGTACTTCATTTGCTGTCACTCCCCCGAGCAACGTGAGCCCGGAATCTGCGCATGCCATCGATAAACACTCCAATGTCACTGCCGAGACTTATCATGCGAAATCCCTTGCTAATCCAATGCGCGGCCGATTCCTGTGTTGGCGGGAGGAAACCGGGTGCCACTCCGTGTTTGCTGCACACAGAGACCAGGTCAACCATGGCCTGAAGAAGCCGGGGGTGATCGAATTGCGCGGGGAAGCCCATTGACACTGTGAGGTCATAGTGACCGATCCACGCCACGTCGACACCGGGTACGGAAACGATGTCTTCGAGATTCTCAAAAGCTCTCGCAGTCTCTAACTGAATTATTACGATTGATTCCTCATTGGCCTGTTGGAAGAATTCTGCACCCGCGGCGCGATACAGATCGTGCGCGATGCCAAGGGCCACGCCGCGCTTGCCTTGCGGAGCGTATTTTAACTGACGAACAATTTCCTCAGTCTGCTGCCGGGTTTCGACTCGGGGAATCATAACTCCACGCGCTCCCAGGTCGAGGACGCGCGAGAGTGGAGCAAAATTCAAGTCGGGTACACGTGCCAGGGGCACGATCTTGCATCCTCTGCAGGAAGAGATCATCTGCTCGAGAAGGTTGATATCGCATCGACCATGCTCCATGTCGAAAATGACGAAGTCAAGATCGCAGGCGTCGAGCATGCACCCAATGCCAGGGGTGAAGAACTCAAGGAGTAATTGCCCGAGCACTAACTCTCCTTGTTTCAAACGCTGCCTGAGATCATTCATTTCCTCTCCTGTGATGTCTCGCGTGCAGCGTTGAACTTCTCAAGCTTCTCGGTAAACTTCGGATTCGCGAGCACCTGCGGATTGATCACGTGCGCGGGCACCTCTCCACGATAGATGGCAAGGGCCCCTTGGCAGTCGATTTGTCCCATGTCGCGAAAAAGTTCTTCGGTCCACGCAATCGAATGCGAGGTGAGAATCACGTTATCCATGGAGGCTAATGGCGAGTCTGCGCTCAATGGTTCTTTTTCAAAAACATCAAGTGCCGCTCCTGCAATTTGACCGTCTTTCAGCGCTGTGATCAAAGCCGTCTCGTCCACGACCGGTCCTCGCGCGGTATTGATAAGGACAGCATCGCGCTTCATGAGGGAGAATTGCTCGGCGCTAACCAATCCACGGGTCTCAGGCGTCAGCGGGCAGTTCACGAGCACGTAATCGGATTCACACAGAAGTTGATTCAGAGAAACGAGTTCCACTTCCAATTCCGCGGCCCGCGACTGCGAAGCATACGGGTCGAACGCAAGGAAACGCCGCACATCCAATCCGCGCAGCAGGCGAATGGCTTCGGTGGCGATATTTCCCAAGCCAATGGTTCCTACCACTCGGCTTCGGGGTTCGCGTCCGAGGCGGTGCGTGCTTTCTGCCCATCGACCCTGGCGAACCATCCTATCCTTTTCCAACAGCCGGTGTGAGAGTGCAAGCATCATCAGCAGAATGGACTCTGCGACTGGACGAACGACGCCCTCCGGTGTGATGAAAACCGCTACGCCATGTTCAGTGCATGCCATGAGATCTACGTTGTCATAGCCAACGCCGCACCGACCAACGGCGCACAGCCGAGTGACGCCCTGCAAAGATTGTGCAGTGATCCGCGGCTTGAGGGAAATAAGGACGTCATACCGAGAGAGCTGGCCAGGTAGGTACTCTGTTCGAAAATCAGGCAAGAACTCATAAGTGATATCCGGAACCGCATCGAGAAGGGACAGACCTATATCGGGAAAGGCGAGACCGCCGTCTTCACGGCAGAAATCCGCCGAGAAGCCGACTCGAAACTTGTCGGTAGCCGGTGCAACGCCGCGATGATCTGATGAGTTCATGCCTTGTGCTCCAAAACAACAACCCAGTCCTGAAAAATGGGGACCTCGGCAATTTTCCAGGACCCAGTGGCGTCCGGCACGATAACGCCGATCTCGGTTTCGACTCCATCGGTGGGGTTGAAGAAGTAAGCGCGATAAGAACCCGGTTTAAGGTTCCGAAAAGTTGCGCCGGTATAAGACGCAGGCGTGAAAGCGAAGATTGTCTCTCCCGGAATCTCTGCGGCGAAGGGCCTCCAGTAATCCTCCTGGTTCCAATGGGGATCGATCAGTTCCGGGTGTGGTTCGAGTTTAGGCCACGCATAGCGCATGAGGAGCGCCTTCGCCAATCCCAGTTGCCTTGAGCCGGGGAGTGCCGCTGCGACGTCCCATGGAGGACCGCCCCACGAGTGCCCATGCGGCGAGAGCCCATAGGGCTTCTCACGCGTATTCACTTGCCATATTCCGTTCGCACCGTAGGTATGCCCTCCCGTTCCGCTTAGCAGCGCTGACCAGAACATAAAGCGCTGTACCTCTTGACGGCTTGCCTCCTGGATTCCCTCGTAGCAGACCTCACCGATAAGCACGGGCATTCGGGGGCTGGCGGAAAGGCACCGATTGATAGTTTGGATGGTGTTGGGCACGCTCTGCCGGTCGCTGTGCCCCGTCTGAAGCATGTCAAAGTCGATGACCGATGCATCGTCAACACAATCGCGCGCGCTGCTCGGAGGATGAATGGTAACCGGATGATGATGCGGATCTGTCTCATGCACGTAGCGAGCCAGCTCAGTCAGGCCATGTTTCTGTGTGTCGGCGTCTTCTTTTGGCGTTTTTGAGAGGTAGTAGGGCATTGTGCCTTCGCCGGCCAGGCACCATACGACCGGATAAGCACCCCAGCGGGCGATTAGATAGCGCCAGTGCTTCTTCACCTTGTCCATTCCCATGCGAGGAATGAAGTAGCCCCAGAAGCCAACGATGCAGGCCGCCAAGCCGTGATCGGCAAGATACTGGATGCGGACATCGGCCATATCAAAATACGCAGGATTGATACGGGCGAAGTCCTTCTCCCAGGGGAAGCCCGCTTCATTCGCGCCGCGGTCGTCGTATGGCTCCATGTCTGGGTACAGACCGGCGACGATCTGAACCATCGTGAAGCCCTTCTCCACACGATCAGCCGTCAGCGTCTGAAAGCCGTCGGGCCAGCTTAGGCGCTTGCAAAATCCCATCCACCATGTGTCACCTAACCAGAAGAACGGAGTGCCATCTGAGTGCTGAAAATGACGGCCGTCAGGGCTGACCCTCAGCACGCCATGTCTGTAGTGTGGGTTGCTGCCGCCGTATGGCTTGACTTCGAGAGTCATCGTCTGGCCGTGTAGATCCCGGTTGCCGGAATCGCTACAGGCGGATCGAATTTTGTAGAGCCCCGGAACTGGAGGAGCATAGCGTACTCGCCAGGTTGAATCCCCTGCCCAGAATCCCGGAATGCGCTCTTCCCTGCCTGAAGGCGTCGTGATGATGGCGTCAACTTCCACCTGATTGAACGGATCGGAGTATTGCTTCCCGCTATTGTAGGACCACTCAGTCGCCATTCCGGTGGTGCCTATTCGTTCCTCCGAAATTAACGGGTTGCTCGCTGCGCTGACTGCGGCGGTCACCGCGAGCGCTTTCACAAAAGTGCGTCTGGACATGTCGTCAGACATTGGGGAGCTCCTGATGGAAGGTGCGGGGGGCTGCTAAAAATGGGCAGTAATCGGACCATCAGATAATTAGTTGACTCTAAAGATGTCTGTCAAGCGCAGAAGTCGCCAATGTAAGTCTTGGGCTGGAATCTGACAACTTAAGTTCGAGGGAATCCCCTTGACAGGACTCCTGCGCCGAAATAGATTCTCATTCTCACGGGCTGACCATACAACGGTTCCATGTATCTCTCGAAAGCTTCGTAATTTGGTAACCTCTATTCAATGGCGTAGGAGTAACCAAAT
>Ga0207683_10001262_pt1 | contig 22977 bp, 24 predicted proteins | sample KBSM73metaG_FD_184333 | JGI IMG/M metagenome (GOLD analysis project Ga0207683, IMG submission 184333) | Miscanthus rhizosphere microbial communities from Kellogg Biological Station, Michigan, USA - KBS M7-3 metaG (SPAdes) (version 2) | ecosystem: Host-associated > Plants > Roots > Rhizosphere >... | reverse complement strand
GTACCGCGGCCGGTACAGGTGAACAGCAGCGCCCCGGCCGCGGGCCGGCCGCCCAGGGCGGCGGCTTCCCGCTCCAGGGCACGCCGCAGGTCCTCATCGGCCGAACGGGCGTCCCTGACGTGGAACTGCACGGTCTGCCCTACCTCGAGCTCGCCGCCCACCACGATGGTTCCCGACTCGGGATCCGCGCCGGCGATGCCGCGGACCAGGAAGTCTCCCTGGCCGGGTTCGGTCTGATACTCGTCGATGACGATACCCAGGTGCACGCCGCTGGCGAGCAGTTCCTGCTCCTGGACCGGCAGCGCCGCGGCCAGGTCCTGCAGCCGCGCCAGCGGCGGCCGCCCGGCGAGCTCGACGATCAGGTTGCCGTCGGCCTGGGTGACAATGTACGGATCCCCGACCGGACGGCATCCCTGCGCCACCAGCGAACGGATCCCGGCCCGCGGCAGGTGAACGCCGACGGCGCCGTGCGTGACCACCCGGTCGTCCAGGAACAGCAAGCTCTGCCCGGACCGCAGCGCGACGCTCGCCATGCCGCCCATCACCACGGCCCCCGGCACGTGCTGGTTCAGGTGGGCCAGCAGGTCACCGGCCGGGAACGTGAACGGGTCGCACACCATCAGGTGAACCCCCGGGGTGAACCGGTAACCGCCGAAGGCGCCGCCGCTCGCGGTCTGCACGAACTCCATGGCGAACGTCTCGACCGGGCCGAGGTCCGAGGCGAGCCAGAGGGATACCGCGGGCCCCGACTCGACCTCGCGGGCGCCGCCGGCCACCGCCTGCGCCACGCATCCGATCAGCGGCACGCCGCCGGTTTCCTCGGCCACCGCCGCCACCAGGGCCGGGGCCGAGGAGGCGAAATCCGCCGAGGCGAACAGCACGGCGAACGAGGGCGGCTCCGCCCCGAGCGAAGCCCGGGCATCGGCCACGGCCTGGCGCGCCGCCGCATCGGCGTCCGCGGTCAGGACGAGGGATCCTCCCGCCTTCACGTAGCCAGGCTACCCGGTGGCCCCCAGCCGGGCCGGGAGCGGGAACGCCGCCCGTTCGGCATATTTGGCTTGTTAAGCCTGGACGATCGAGGTCCCTTGCACCTTGACGTTGACCGGTGGCAGCGGGGACGTGGCCGGGCCGTTGACGACCGCGCCGTTGGTGACGCTGAACCTGCTGCCGTGGCATGGGCAGTTGATCGTGCCATCCGACACGCTGCCGACGGTGCACCCGGCGTGCGTGCACACCGCGCTGAACCCGTGGAACTCGCCGGATTTCGGCTGGGTGAGCACGATTTTCTTGTCGGTCAGGATCTTCCCGCCGCCGACCGGGACGTCGGAGGTGCTGGCCAGCGCGGCGGGCGCGGCCGCCCCGCCGGAACCAGAGCCGGCCGGCGCGGCCGGCGAGGAGGCGGGCTGCGCGGGCTGGCTACCCGCTATCCCGCCGTTGTTGGAGTTGTACGTGCTGCATCCGGCCAGCACCGCGGCGCACGCGGTGCCGACGCAGGCCAGCACGGTGCGCCGACTGGACACCGCGACGCCGGACTCGCTGGGCTCGGCCATCGGAAGGACTCCTCAGAGCTTGATGCCGAAGGTGGAAAAGAACCAGTAGGCGGACGTGAGCCAGATGACGACCAGCAGCGTGAATACGACCGCACCCACGACCGGCAGCACCCAGCCGGGCAGCCCGCGCTTGGGCAAGATCAGCATCTTAACCGTGAACGCGCCGAAGAACAGGCATCCGAACACCGAGTGGATCAGGACGCGGGTGCTGTACTGCTGGAAGCCCAGCGCGTACAGGCAGTGGATCGCGACCGGCACGGCCAGCAGGAACGCGATCCGGCCGGACCACCTGTGCAGCCCGCCGATCCATTCGGGCGCGGTGACCCGCGGGACCTTGCCGTACATGACCAGGGCCGAGCCCACCTGGACGATCGCGAAGACCGTCGCGCCGGTCGCGAGCCACGACTTCACCGAGCCCGGGCTGGAGAAGCCCGCGATGTTGATGGCGATCCCGGTCGGGCTGTGCACCCGCCCGTAGATGCCGAGGGCCAGCGCGACCAGCGCGCCGATCAGGCTGGGCACTATCAGCATCGACGCGGTCGAGGCCGCGGGTTTCCGGGGCAGCGGGATGGGCTGGGTTGGTGGTGCGGTCATGATCGTCTCCGTGGGCTCCGAAAGTATGGGCTGGTCAGAATCCGCTGCCGGTGACGCCGCTGACCGGGACGGCGTGCAGGACGACGTTACCGATCCGCGCGGTCATCGTCGCCACGTCGAGCTTCGGCGCCGTCACGGCTTTCTCGCCCGATTCGCCTATTTCCACGGAGCCGACCTGCGTGCCGTCGCCCAGCACGATCCAGCCGGCCTTGATCGTCTTGCCCTGCACGACCGCGGTGGCCTGGTACAGCCCCGAAGACTTGCTTGATGACTTGCTCACCGTGGGCACCGAGAAGCTGTAGTCGGTGCCGTGGGCCTCGACGTCCCCGGTCACCTTGCCGGCGTGGTAGGACGCGGTGAGGTGGGTCTGGTTCTTGCCGGTGAGAACCAGCTTGTCGCCCTCCACCTTGCCCCTCATCCACCCCTCGACGGTCGAGCCGTTGCAGACGTACGCGATCGCCTTGTCGCCATGGACCGCCACCGCGACCGACCCGCCGCCGCCGCCGACCCGGCCCGTGAAGTCGGCCGTCGGCGTCGTCCTCGTGGGCGCGGGCGAGGGAGCCGCAGCGGGCGCCGACGCCGCGGCCGAGGACTCCGCGGGCTCGGGTGCCTCGGACGATTCGGCGGGGGCGGCCGAGGATGCGGGCGCGGCCGAGGATGCGGCCGCCGCCGAGTAGTTCGGCAGCGCGCTGGAGGGGGTCGTCAGCATGCTGGCGACCAGCAGGACGACGCCAAGCGCTGCACCGACCAGCAGCGTTATGAGCGGGGTGTTACGTTTCATGTGGGGTCCTACGCAGCTAGAGGCCCAGCGGGTTCAATATTGCGCGGAAGTATCTCAGTTTTCTCTGACGCCGGACGCCACTTGGCGCGCCACGCCGAGACGGCGATTTCCCGGTCAGGCCGGTGGTGAAGCCTCAGGCCGCTGCGGCGGAAGCAAAAGCGGCTCACGGATCCCCCCACCGGGTACTTGGCGCCGTCCTGATCTACAGAGCAAGGATCCCGGTTCCAGATACACCGGATACAGCACGAGAGTGCAACAAATGCCGAGCTGGTCAGACGATGGCTGACCCGCCATGGGGTGAGGGGCCACCACCCCCAAAAGATGGGGGCGCGGGGCCCCTCACCTCAACCGGGGCGGGGACCGGGGCCACGCATTCCCGGGGGCGACGTCCGTTCAGCCGCAGCTAGCGCTTTCGTCACAGGGGCACCGGACGGCCGGGCGGCCGAACCACGGCGATGCGACATTGCCGTGGTCAGGAGCACGGCGATGCGACATTGCCGTGGTTCTCTCCGGGGCGCGGGTCAGGCGATGCGTTCGATGATGGTGGCGTTGGCCATGCCGCCGCCCTCGCACATGGTCTGCAGGCCGTACTGAATGTTTTCGGCCGCCATGCGGTGGACGAGGGCGGTCATCAGCCGCGCGCCGGACGCGCCGAGCGGGTGGCCGATGGCGATCGCGCCGCCACCCGCGTTGAGCCGGTCCGGGTCGGCGCCGGTCTCGGCCAGCCAGGCCAGCGGTACCGGGGCGAACGCCTCGTTGACCTCGAACGCGCCGATGTCGCCGATGGACAGGCCGGACTTCTTCAGCGCCTTGAGGGTGGCCGGGATGGGCGCGGTCAGCATGATCACCGGGTCGTCCCCGGCCAGCACCGCGGTGCGCACCCGGGCCATCGGGGTCAGGCCGAGCTCGCGGGCCTTGTCCGAGGTCATCATCAGCACGGCCGCGGCCCCGTCGCTGATCTGCGAGGAGTTGCCCGCGTGGATGACGCCGCCCTCCTTGAAGACGGGCTTGAGTCCGGCCAGCTTCTCCGGGGTGGTCCCCCGGCGCAGGCCCTCGTCGGCGGAGAGCACCTGGCCGTCCGGCAGCTCGACCGGGGCGATCTGGCCGGCCAGCCGGCCCTCGTCGGTCGCCGCGGCCAGCTTGGCGTGCGAGGCGCTGGAGAACTCGTCGAGCTGGCCGCGGGACAGGCCCCACTTCTCGGCCATCATCTCGGCGCCGATGCCCTGGTTGAAGGTGACGCCGTAGCGCTCCCGCACCTTGGGACCACCCGGCCGGCCGAGCTCGGGGTCCCTGGCGGTCGCCCCCATCGGCACCGCGCTCATCATCTCCACGCCGCCCGCGATGGCCACGTCGTACTGGCCGGAGAGCAGCCCGGCCGCGGCGAAGTGAATGGACTGCTGGGATGAGCCGCACTGGCGGTCGACCGTGGTGCCCGGCACCGACTCGGGCCAGCCCGCGCCCAGCACGGCCATCCGGGCCACGTTGAGGCCCTGCTGGCCGACCTGCTGGACGCAGCCCCAGATCACGTCGTCGACCACGGCGGGGTCGAAGCCGTTCCGCGCCACCAGCGCGTTCAGCACGTGGGCCGAGAGGTCCACGGCGTGGATTTTGGCGAGTGAACCGTTCCGCTTGCCGACCGGCGTCCGTACCGCATCGACGATAACGGCGTCACGTTCAGACATGCAGACCTCCTGGCATAAACAGTTTACTGATTCAGGCTAACAACCGGCCGGGCGAGCCGCCACCCCTGGCCGTTCGGGTGATGGCTCAGGCGGAGAAGGCGTTGACCCGCTCCGGTATGACCCGGACGATCACGCGGGCGAGCTCGTCGGGTTCGGGCGGCGGGTCCTCGCCGAGGTACTTCTGCGACAGCGCCCTGGGCAGGGACTTGCCGGGGTCCCCGGTCAGCTCGGCGGTGCCGCGGAGCTCCACCGACTGGTACGGGTTCGCGAGGTCGAACACGGTCAGGCTGACGCGCGGGTCCCTGGTCAGGTTCAGCACCTTGCGCCGCGACGCGACGGCCGAGAACAGCACCGTGTCGCCGTCGCGCAAGATCCACACCACCGAGGCCTGCGGGCCGCCGTCGGGATTCACCGTGGCCACGGTCGCGAAGTTCTTACCGTCCAGGAGCTTGCGTGTCGTTTCGTCCAGCACCACTGCCACCGAACCGGTTCCTCTCCCGAGTCTCTTGCCCGCCCTCGCTGCCCAGAACAGGGCGCGGCGCCACGATCTTCCCGGCGCGGCCGGGCGGGACCGCGGGTTACGAAGGTCCGTCCAGGCTTAGGGCAATTCGGGATCAGGGTGGCTGGCCAGAAAGCGTTCGGCCGCATCATCGTCGATGAGGGAGTTGTCGGCGAGCCATTCGACGGCCCGGCGGATGGCGCGGGCATCGCGAAAGGCGTACCACGCCGGCAGCAGACCGGGATATTCCTCGTTGAGCTCGTCCTTGAACCGGCGGAAGGCTCCCCTACCCTGTATGGCCCTCGCCAGCCTGCGCCCGGCCCGTTCGTCGGTAATCGTGTCGGCGAATTCGGCCATGTCCTGGTACCAGATGTAGGACGGCAGCGGATTGATGCCGATCAGGTCCAGTTCGTCAAGGTCGACCGGCGTCTGCCCGTCGATGCCGGTATCGGCCGTCCAGAATACGATCTCTCCGGTCTCCGGGTTGATCAGCCAGTGGTGTTCGTAATCGGTCTGGTCCGCCAGGGCGTTGGCGATGTCCTCCAGGTCGAGGCTGCTCAGATCAAGCACCGAACCAGGATAGGACCGGGTTCGGTTCGCAGACCGCCAGAACGCATGCGGGCCGGCGGGCAATCTGAATTTCGTATCGGTACGCATGTGGCCTCTCGTGTGGCACACTGCGACAATGCGTAGCCGATACGGGCCGGAGCCGCGTCAGGCATGGGCCGCGCTGGCGGTCGCGGGATGCCTGATCCTGGCTGCTTGCGGGGGCGGCAGCACGTCGGCGAAGCCGCCCAGTCCGAAGCCGAGCGCGAGTGCCACCGCGGCGGCCGAACCGACCAGCGGCCCGGCGGCCGTGGCCGCGATCACGGCGAACTGGAAGACGGTCTTCAACGGCAAGGCGCCGATCCCGCGCCGGCTTGCCCTGGTGCAGGACGGGTCGCAGGTGGCCGCGTTCGTCGAGGCCCAGGCCAAGACCTCGTTCGGCCAGGCTGCGACTGGGTCGACCGCGACGGTCTCCTTGGTCTCGATCACGTCACCGTCGCAGGCTACGGTGCACTACGAGGTCCTGCTGCTCGGCACGCCGTTGCTGAAGAACCAGGTCGGCACCGCGATCTACCAGGACGGCATCTGGAAGGTAGCCATCGCGAGCTTCTGCGGGCTGGCCTACCTGCAGTACCCCAAGGGGAGCCCTAAGCTGCCCGCTGTCTGCCGGAGCTAGCGCAGTGGCCGATACGCTCGCGCACGCCAAGCTGGGCATGCTCGCCCCGCGGCGCCGCCCCCTTGCCCTCGCCTGCCTGTGCACGGTGCTGTTCCTGACCTTCCTGGACAACACGGTCGTCAGCGTCGCGCTGGCCAGCATCCAGTCGGACCTGCACGGCGGAGTCTCGGCGCTGCAGTGGGTGGTCGGGGCGTATGCCCTGACGTTCGCCAGCTTGATGCTGGCCTTCGGGATGCTAGGCGATAAGTTCGGCCGCAAGAAGATCATGCTGGCCGGCGCGGGTATCTACTGCGCCGGAGCCGCGCTGGCCGCGGTCTCTGGAAGCATCGGGCTTCTGATCGCGGCCCGGGCGGTCATGGGCCTGGGCGCCGCGGCCAGCGAACCCGGCACCTTGTCGATGATCCGGCATCTCTATCCCGACGAACGCAGCCGCAACCGCGCGCTCGGGGTCTGGGCCGCGGTATCGGGGTTCTCGCTCGCGCTCGGCCCGGTCCTGGGCGGGGCGCTGGTCGGGGTGTGGAGCTGGCGGGGAATCTTCTGGTTCGACGTGACCTTCGGCCTGGCCGCGCTGGTCGTAGCGGCCATGATCCTGCCGGAGAGCTCCGACCCGGGGGCGGGCCGGGTCGACGTGCCCGGCACCGTGCTAGGCGCCGGCGCACTGGCCGCCCTGATCTTCGGCATCATCAACGGCGAGAGCGCCGGGTACGCCGCGCCCAGCGTGCTGGCGCTGTTCGCCGTGTCCGTGGTTGCGGCTGTCGCCTTCGTGCTATGGGAGCGCCGTGCCCCGTTCCCGCTGCTTGACCTCGGTTATCTGCGGGTCGCCCGGTTCACCACCCCCAACGTGGTCGCGTACTGCACGTATTTTTCTACGTTCGCGATCTTCTTCTTCACCGCGCTCTACCTGAGCGTGATCGCCGGCTACTCCGCCTACCGCATCGCGGGCCTGTTCCTGCCGATGACCGCGATGATGATCATCGCGTCGCTGCTGGCGGGCCGGTGGACCACCGTGGCCAGCGCCCGCTGGCTGCTGGTCTCCGGCTGCCTGTTGTTCGCCGCCGGCCTGCTGCTGACCAACCTGGCGATCAGCCCGAACCCCGCCTACCTGCCGCTGGCCGCCGCGCTGGCCGTGGTCGGCGCCGGGATCGGCACCTGCGTCGTGCCGGTCACCTCGTCCGTGCTCGGGGCGGTACCCGCCGAGCGGTCGGGCATGGCCGCGTCGGCCACCAACACCAGCCGGGAGTTCGGCGCGGTCACCGGCATCGCCATCCTCGGCGCCGTCGTCAACGCCGAGCTGCGGTCCGGGCTGGTCAGCCGCATGACGCACCTGGGCGCCACGCCCGCGCTTCAGCAGTACGTGCTCAATGTGATCGAGACCGGCTCGGTATCCCTGCCCCACGGCGGCTCAGCCGGGGGAAGCAGCCCGATCGACCAGCTCATCCAGGCGGGGTTCGCGGCCTTCACCGGCGCGCTGCACTCAGCGCTGTATCTGTCGGCCGCGCTGCTCGCGGGCGCCGCGCTGCTGTCCGCGGTCACCTTGCGCCAGCGTCGCCAGTAGCCGCCAGCAAGAGAGGCCGTCAGAGGTCGAGGCGGTCGTTTCCGGCGCGCATGCCGGCCAGCAGCCGCTCGACGCCTTCGCGGGACAGCGAGCGCTGCCATTCGCTGAGCGTGCCTCGCACGACGAACCCGCCGGCCACGGGTTCCACCGAGGTGACTACGGCCCCGCCGGGCAGCGCGGGCAGGGACATGCTGAAGGTCGGGGACCACAGGGCCAGGCGCAGGTCGCCCAGGCGAAGGGCGCGCGCGCGGACATGGATGGACCGGCCCTCGGCGCCCGTCTCCACTTCGAGCCGCGCCCACGGCGCGCCGATGACCCCGACCTGCGGGAAGCCGTCTTGCAGCACCAACTCGAGCTGGGGCGACACGCTGGCCAGCCAGCGGGACGCGGCGGCGGCAGGCATGAACCCCTCGCAGAGCACCGGGGCGGCCACGAGCACCGGCCGCGTGCCGGGCCGCAGGTGCACGTTCTTGACCGTTATCTCCATCCGGTCGAACTGGTAGCCGTCCCATTCGACGTCCCGGGCCAGGATGCGGGCCTGGCCGTACTGGCCGATGATCCGGGCGAGGTCCGAGCCCTCCAGCGAGATGTCCTCCAGGACCAGCGTCAGGTCGCCCTCGGGGAACCGGAAGGTCCGCTTCTTGCCGGTCAGCCAGGTCCTGGCCGCGTCCACCAGCATGCGGAACGGGTCGCCGGGCAGCGTCCGCGGCTGCGGCAGGCCCAGTGAGGCGGCCGCAGCCGAGGATGCGGAGAGCATCCCGGCGACGCTTCGCCGCCACTCGTCGCCCCAGGATCGGTCGAACGGCCACCAGTCAGCCATAACCCCATGCTGGCACAGTGCGGGCGCTTTATCCCGGCTCGCGCTCGTGGCCGGCCTGGATGCGCAGGCCGCGGTAGGCCTCGGAGGCGGGGATCTCGCCGTTCAGGACCCGGTAGACCTCCTGGCACACGGGCATTTGCATGTTGTGGCGCACGGCCAGTTCGTGCACGGTGAAGGCGGTGCCGACGCCTTCGGCCACGGTCCTGGTCGCGCCCAGGATCTCGTCCAGCGTCTTGCCCGCGCCGAGCTGCTCGCCGAGGGTCCGGTTGCGGCTTAGCGGGCTCATGCAGGTGGCGAGGAGATCGCCCAGGCCGGCGAGGCCGGCGAAGGTGGCCGCCTCGCCGCCCATGGCCACGCCGAGCCGGGTGAGCTCGGCCAGGCCGCGGGAGATCACCGCGGCCCGGGTGTTGTCACCCACACCGAGGCCCTGCGCGACGCCGGTCGCGATCGCCACCACGTTCTTGAACGCACCGCCGAGCTCGCAGCCGATTACGTCGTGGTTGGTGTAGATGCGGAACACGCCGCGCTGCATGACTTTTTGCAGCGCCCGCGCGACCGCGAGATCCTCGGTGGCGATGACGCTGGCGGCGGCCTGGCCGGCCATGATCTCCTTGGCCAGGTTCGGGCCGGTCAGGGCGGCGGGCGGGTGCCCGGGGAGTTCCTCCTTGATGAGCTGGGTCATCCGCAGCTGCGAGCCGCGCTCGAATCCCTTGGACAGGCTGACCACCGGGATCCACGGCCGCAGGTACGGGCGGACATCGGCGAGAATGGCCCGGAACCCGTGCGTGGGCACGCCCACCACCAGCAGGTCGATGTCGTGGACGGCCTTCTCCAGGTCGGCCGTGGCCTTCAGGTTGGACGGCAGCGCGAAACCGGGCAGGTAACGCGAGTTGGCGTCGCGTTCGTAGATCTCCCGGGCCAGCTCGGGGTCGCGGGCCCAGACGGTGCAGTCGTTGTGGCCGGCCAGCAGGGAGGCCACCGTCGTCCCCCACGACCCGGCGCCGAGTACCGCGATGCGCATGCCGACCACCGTTCGCTAGATCACGTGCGATTAGCTCTCCATGATCGGTCCAGAAGCACCCGGTGACCAGTCCCGGGACCGGGCATCGGGCACAATGAACCCGCAGACGGGCAAGCCGAGGAGGGGCGGATGACGGGACAGGCACTTACCGGCCGCAGGATCGTCGTGCTGGGCGGGACGGGCGGATTGGGTCACGAGGTCACCGCGCGGTTCCGGGACGACGGCGCGTCGGTCCTGGTCGCCGACGCGCGGCCGCCGCGCGACGACCGCCGGCACGACGGCGTGGAGTACGTGACCGTGGACGTTCTCGACGAGGCCAGCGTGGCGGGGGCGTTCGCCGCGTCACCGCCGCCGCAGGCCGTCGTCAACCTGATCGGCGGGTACACCCCGCCGCAGCCGCTGTCCGGGCTGGACGTCTCGGTGCTGCGGCAGCAGCTCGAGCTGAACCTGGTGACCGCGGCGATCGTTACCAAGCACGCCATGCCGGTGCTGGCCGCGCAGGGCGGCGGGGCGCTCGTGCTCGTGTCCAGCCGGGTGGCGGCGGAAAAGGGCGAGAACGGCTTCGCCTACAGCGTGAGCAAGCTCGGGGTGGTCCGGCTGGTCGAGGCGGCGGCCGCGGAGGGCCGCGAGCAGGGGGTACGGGTCAACTGCATCATGCCGAGCATCATCGACACCCCGGCCAACCGGGCGGCGATGCCGGACGCGATGCACCACCGCTGGCCCAAGCCGTCTCAGCTGGCCGCCGTGCTCGCCTTCCTGGTCTCGGACGAGGCCGTCCTCATCTCCGGGGCGGCTATCCCCGTCTACGGCCAGGCCTAGGTCGATGACCGCCATGCGATTCGATGCCGCCACGTCGCGCCGGGTCGAAGCCACCTACACCACCCCGGATGTCGTCGAGCAGCGCCGCGTCATCGTCGGCGCGCTGTCGTTGCAGCCCGGCGAGCGGGTCCTGGACATCGGTTCAGGGCCCGGTTTCCTCGCCTGCGAGATGGCCTCGGCTGTCGGCCCGTCAGGTTCAGTGACGGGCATCGACCCGAGCCAGGATATGCTGTCGCTGGCGGCTGGCCGGGACGCACCCGCCCACGTCACGTTCGGGCCGGGCGACGCGACCGACCTGCCCTTCGCGGACGGCACGTTCGACGTTGTCACGTCGACGCAGGTGTACGAGTACGTCGCCGACATGCCTCGGGCCCTGAGTGAGGCGCGCCGTGTCCTGCGCCGCGGCGGGCGCTTGCTCGTCCTGGACACAGACTGGGACTCGATCGTGTGGGCCTGCTCCGACGCGGATCGCATGCGCCGTGTCATGGGCGCCTGGGACGAGCACCTCGCCGACCCGTACCTGCCGCGCCGGCTCGCCGGGCTGCTGGCGGACGCAGGCCTGGAGGTCACCGACTGCCGGGTGGTGCCGCTGCTGAACACCGGCTACTCGGAGAACAGCTACAGCGCGTTCCTGATCGGCACCATCGCCGCGTTCCTGGCGGGCCGCGGCAGCGTGCCCCCGGGCGAGGTGACCGCGTGGGCGGACGACCTGACCAGCCTGGGCCGTGACTACTTCTTCAGCCTCAACCGCTACCTGTTCATCGCCTCGACGTAGCCTTCGTGCCCGCCGCGGCCGGCGGCTGGATAGACAGACGATCGTGGCCAGTCCGGACGGACTGGCCACGATCGTGGCGGTGCGAGCGCGGACCGGGCCGGGCGCGAGGCCCGGCCGGCCCGGGCTCAGTAGTCGGCGGCTTCCAGGGCCATGCTGAGCTCCGCGGTCCGCCGCGACGCGGCGACCATCCGGCGCTCGGCCCGCTGCTCGAGCCTGCGGGCCCGGCGCAGCGCCCGCAGCCTGCGTGAATATCGCAGTTGCTCGGCTTCTTGCAGTCGGCTGCGCGTTCGCTCTCGCACAACCATTTCGGTACTCATGACTGACATCTCCGTTGTATGCATTGTGTGCGGTACGCGGTCGCGCGACTCATGTTCGCCGCGCGACCGTCTCTGGCTGCGTGGCCCCGTTCTACGCGGCCACTTCGGTCTTGCGAGGACGCCCACGCGGGCGCTTGCGCGGCACGATCGCGCCGCGGATCAGCAGCTCGCCACCCCAGACACCCCAGGGCTCCCTGCGCTCGAGCGCACCGGTCAGGCAGGCCAGCCTGGCCTCACAGCCCCGGCACATCGCCTTGGCGGTCTCCACGTCCTCGGGAGACTCGGCGAAGAACAGCTCCGGGTCCTCCGTGCACGGAAGATCCAGGCCCACCGGGAGTGCGGCGGCCGAACTAGCCACCGCCATGATGCTGACCTGATCGAATACCTGCCTGACGTCTGGCTCCTGCCGTGCCGCCACTGAACCGGGCGCCTCGAACCCCGTCGCGCCCGTCTCGCTGACGGTGGCATCGCGCCATTGCATCGGTGCCATCCCCTCTCGCTATGCCGGTCCTGTTGTCGTCAAAGCGATTTCTCGCCCGTCTTGGGACCTAGGCCTTGAATCACTAAGGCCGCGGACCCTGTGTTCGGATCCGCGGCCTCGAGAGGAGCTTTTGGCTCTCGGCCGGTCTGGCTCTTTAGACCGGCCCTCTAGCTCGAGGTGGACCCGATGCGCCCTCACCAACGGTGAAGATGCTGGTCATGTAGTTGTGGATATTCGTCTGGCCACCGAGCGCCGTAACGGCGATCTTCTGCGCCTGCGGGACCATGACCGCGACCTTGCCCCGGACACGCGGAAGCGCCGGAGCGCCAGCGGCGGCGAGCAAGGCGGTGGACGGCCCGGCAGCGGGCACACTCGTCCCCAGGAAGCTGACCGACGGCGGGCTGGAAGCACCCAGGCGCGAAGCCCAGATCGGCTCACACTGAGCGGCTGAGTAGAAGTTCGTCACGTCGGGCACCTCCCTCCGGAGTGATCGGCATCTAGCCCACGGACATGTGGAAAAGCCTAAGTGTTGCCCCCTATAGGGGGCAACACTTTTTTGACCTGCGATTTTAGCGATCTTGAGTCGGCTCGGCTGACCTGGGGCGCGACCGGATGAGCCCTTCCTGCATAACCGAGACCACGAGCTCGCCAGCGGCGGTGAACACCTCGCCGTGGGCTAGGCCCCGGGCGCCGGAGGCCACCGGCGAGTCCTGCGCGTAGAGCAGCCACCGGTCGGCCCGGAACGGCCGGTGGAACCACATCGCGTGGTCCAGGCTGGCGCCGGAGGTGCGGCCGTCCAGCCAGGTCAGGCCGTGCCCGAGCAGCACCGAGTCGAGCAGCGTCATGTCCGACGCGTAGGTCATCAGGCACACGTGCAGCAGCGGGTCGTCGGGCAGGTCGCCGTCCACCCGCAGCCAGATGAGGTTCCTCGTGGTCCGCAGCGACGGATCACGGACCGCCTCGGCCGACATCGGCCCGATCGACCGCAGGTCGACCGGGCTCTCGCGAACCTGGGGAGGAACCTGTCCCAGCAGCCGGGCCAGCCGGTCCGAGTTCCGCTCCACCGCCTCGGGCGGCGGGACGTCCGGCATCGGGTCGGCATGCTCGGGACCCGGTTCGGGATGGTGGAAGGACGCGGACAGGGTGAAGATGGTCTGGCCGTGCTGCACCGCCGACACCCGGCGGGTGGTGAAGGAGCGCCCGTCCCGCACCCGGTCCACCAGGTAGACGATCGGCACCGCCGGGTCACCCGGCCGGATGAAGTACGCGTGCAGCGAGTGCACCGGGCGGTCCGGCGGCACGGTCCGGCCGGCCGCGACCAGGGCCTGTCCGGCCACCTGGCCGCCGAAGACCCGCTGCACCCGCTCCTCCGGGCTGCGGCCGCGGAAGATGTTCACCTCGATCTGCTCGAGATCGAGCAGATCGATGAGCCGGTCGAGCGCCTTACCCATGGGGCCTTATCTTTCCAGGCGCACGCCATCGAGGAAACGCGACCGCTGCCGCCCGCCGCGCGCCCCGGGCACGCGGGCTGACGACCAGGACAGGCACAGGTGCTCGCGCGCCCTCGTCACCGCCACATACAGTAGCCGCCTTTCCTCCTCGAGCGCTTCGGCCGTCCGGGCGTGCACGATCGGCATGAGCCCCTCGACCAGCCCGGGCAGCAGCACCGCGTCCCACTCGAGCCCCTTGGCCGCGTGCATGGACGCGAGCGTGACGCCGTCGACGGCGGGCGCCTGGCCGAGGTCGGCCCGCATGGTCAGCTCGGCCGAGAAGTCGGCCAGCGTCGCCTCCGGCCCGGCCGCGTGCATGTCGTCGGCGAGCTGGGCGATCGCGGCCAGCGACTCCCAGTTCTCCCGGACCGAGGCGGCGCCGCGCAGGGCTGACGGCGGCCGCGGGGTCAGGCCGATACCGGTCAGCACGTGCCGGACCGAGTCGGGCAGCGAGTCACTGGAATCGCCGGCCGTCTCGCCCCGGGCGGCCCCGCGCAGCAGCACCAGCGCCTGGCGGACTACGGGCCGGTCGTAGAAGCGCTCGGCGCCGCGGATCACGTAGGGCAGGCCGGCTTCGGCCAGCGCCAGCTCGAACCGCTCGGTGTCGGCGTTGACCCGGACCAGGATGGCGATTTCCCTGGCGGGCACCCCGGCCGTCATGAGCGTCCGGACCCGATGGGCCAGCCCGGCTGCCTCCGCGACGTCGTCGGGGTACTCGATAAGCACCGGGCGGGGCCCGGGCGGACGCTGCGCGGCCAGCGGCGACGCCGACCTGACCAGCTGGTTGGCCACCGCGACCACCTGCGGCGTGGAGCGGTAGTCGCGGACCAGCCGGACCATGGTCGCGGCCGGGAACTCCGCGGTGAACCCGGTCAGGTAGGTCGAGGTGGCGCCGGTGAAGGAGTAGATCACCTGGTTCGGGTCGCCGACCACGCACAGGTCGTCGCGGTCGCCAAGCCACGCCTCGAGCAGCAGCTTCTGCAGCGGGTTCACGTCCTGGTACTCGTCCACGACGAAGTGCCGGAAGATGTCGTGTACCTGGCCGGCCGCTACCCGGCTGTCGATCAGGATGGCGGCGGTCAGCTCGAGCACGGACTCGAAGTCGATCAGGTGCCGTTCCCGCCGCAGCTCCTCGTAGGCGGCAAAGACAGCCGCGAGGTTGTCCGCCCCGGCCAGGGCCGAACGTCCGGCGGCAACCGCGGCGGCCGGGTACCCGTCCGGGCGGACCTGGATGACCTTGGCCCACTCGATCTCGGCGGCGGTGTCGGCGAGCGCTCCCGGGGTGCCGTCGAGCCGGACCCGGGCCCGCTTGGCCGCCTCCCGGACCAGGCCGGCCTTGGAGTCGATCAGCTGCGGCGGCCGCCCGCCGACCACCCGCGGCCAGAAGTAGTTGAGCTGGCGCAGCGCGGCCGCGTGGAACGTGGACGCCCGGACCTGGCCGACGCCCAGCTGGCGAAGCCGGCCGCGCAGTTCGCCCGCGGCCCGCACGGTGAAGGTGAGCGCCAGCACATGCGCCGGGTCCACCGTGCCGGACAGGGCCGCGTAGGCGATCCGGTAGGTGATGGCGCGGGTCTTGCCGGTGCCCGCGCCCGCCAGCACGCAGACCGGCCCGCGGGCGGCCAGGGCCACCTGGCGCTGCTCGGGGTCGAGCCCGGCCAGCAGCGCTTCGGATGTGCCGGGCATCACATCTGCCACCCCCCCTTCGTACCGCATCCGGGAACGCAACCGGCCCCGCCGGTGTTACAGAACCTGGACTTTGCTGAAGCGAACTCAAGGAGGCAGTGGGTGTCCGGCCAGCTGACGATGTACACCACCACGTGGTGCGGCTACTGCCGCAACCTGAAGAGGCAGCTGGCCCGGGACGGGATCGAGATGGTCGAAGTCGACATCGAGCGCGACGAGGCCGCGGCCGAGTTCGTGATGTCGGTGAACGGCGGCAACCAGACCGTGCCCACTGTCCTGTTCCCCGACGGCACCGCGCTGACCAATCCGTCGGCGGCGCAGGTCAAGAAGCAGCTCGCCGCCATCGTCGGCTGAAGCGCCGTCGGGCAAGACCGCGCCGCGGGCCCCGGACGCGCGCGCTGTGCTGCACAAGCAGGCTGCCTGCCCGTTCGGCTAAAAAGGGCCGCCGCCCCTCCCAACCGGCACGATGTGACAATGTGACACCGTGCCGGTTATGACCGGCTTAATGCCACATCGGACCGGTTTGTCCAGGTGCCGCTCTGATACCCATGCGGCTGCTGAGACTGCAGCGCACTGAGGACAATGTGCCAGCGTGGCCACTCCCCGCGATCTAACGGGACACGCTCTGGTCCCGGCGGGTTTGACGGGGGCGGGCGCTAGAGTCCTGGCAGATGGTCCGCGGGAGAACCCGTCAAGCAACATCCGACACGTTGGTCACGTTCCATGACCAGGTGCCCGGGCTGCGGGAAGATGGATCGGCGGCTGGAGCTAAGGAGGCCTAGGTGGCAGAACTCGACGTTCTTGATGTCGTCGAGATCTGCGCTGGGGCGGGGGGGCAGGCTCTCGGGCTGGAACGAGCCGGCTTCGAACACGCCCTGGCCGTGGAGCTCGACGGGGCGGCCTGCGCCACGCTGCGCGCCAACCGGCCTGCGTGGAAGGTCGCCGAGGGGGATGTGGCCGACCGGGACTTGTGGCGGCCGGAGGATTACCGGGGCGTGGCGCTGCTGGCCGGCGGGGTGCCCTGCCCGCCGTTCACCGTGGCGGGGCGGCAGCTCGGCGCCACCGACGAGCGGGACCTGTTCGCCTGGGCGGTGGAGCTATGCGGGACCATCCAGCCGCGTGCCCTGCTGCTGGAGAACGTCAGAGGGCTGAGTACCAGCCGGTTCAGTGCGTACCGGCAGCACGTCCTGGACCGGCTGCGCGACCTCGGATACGTCCCGGGCTGGCGACTGCTGCACGCGTCCGATTTCGGCGTCCCGCAGCTGCGGCCGCGGTTCGTGCTGGTCGCGGTGCGACAGGCCGACGCGCCGTGGTTCCGCTGGCCGTCGCCGTTTTCGCGGCCGCCCGCGACGGTGGGCGAGACGCTGGGCGACCTGATGGCCGCGCAGGGCTGGCCCGGCGCGGCCGCCTGGGCGCGGCGCGCCGACCGGATCGCGCCCACGATCGTCGGCGGGTCCAAGAAGCACGGCGGCGCCGACCTGGGCCCCACCCGGGCCAAGCGCGCCTGGGCCGAGCTCGGCGTGGACGGCATCGGGGTGGCGGATTGCGCCCCGGGGCCTGAGGCTCCGGCGGCGCTGCGGCCCCGGCTGACCTGCGAGATGGTGGCCAGGCTCCAGGGCTGGCAAGACGACTGGGGCTGGCGGTTCAGCGGCCGCAAGACCGCGCGCTACCGGCAGATCGGCAACGCGTTCCCGCCGCCGGTGGCGCAGGCGCTGGGTTCGGCTATCCGGAGCGCGCTGGAGCACGCGGGCACGCCCGAGGCGGACGCGCCGGGGGATGCGGACTCCCCGGATGGTGCGCACGTGCACGACCCGGTGTTCCGGGTGCTGCGGTCCCGGACCGACTTCCTGACCGCCCGGCAGATCGCCCAGCTGGCGGCGGGGCTGAGTGCGGGCGCCAGGCTGAGCCAGACCGCCGTATTGGGGCGGCTGCGCCACCTCGGTCAGGACTTCGAGCTCGAGGTGGCCGACTCTGGCTCCGGCGGTCCTGGCTCTGGCGATCCTGGCTCTGGCGAAGGACCGGCCTACCGGCTAGGCGGTTTCAAGGCCTTCCTCGGCCAGCCCGGGCACGTCCGCCACGAGCGGTTCGCCGCCCGCCGGACCACGATCAGCTAGCCAAGGGGCACCGGGGCGAGCGGGTTACTGTACGTAGTTGTCCACATGCTGTGGATAACAATGGGATAACGAGTGCGCCGCGGCGGATATACCGTCGCGACCTGCACAGTAGTTACTGCACAGCTGCTTGTTCTTAGCCTCGTTAACCTCCAGGTCGGCGTTCGGCTACCGAAATGCCGCAGACGCTGCGATAATGCGTGGATGACAGGGCTGAGCCTTGCCCTGGCCAATCTGAAGCCGGGGACGGGCAAGACCACATCAGCGGTCTGGCTGGCACACGTTTTCGCACAGGCCGGGAACAGCGTGCTGCTCGTAGACGCGGATCCGGCGGGCAGCGCGCTCGAGTGGTCCGACCTCGCCGCCATGGATCCGCACCTGGCGGCGCCCGAGGCGGCCTTCCCGTTCCGGATCGTGGCACTGCCCTCGCGTGAGCTGCACCGCCGCGTCCCCGAGATCGCCCAGGCGGACGACGTGGTGATCATCGACGCACCGCAACTCGAGGACCACGCGGGCATCGCGAGGTCGGCGCTGCGGTACGCCGACGAGATCCTCATCCCGTGCGCGCCCAGCCCGATCGAGATCAACCGCACGACGCCGGTTCGGGACGAGATCGAGGAGATCTCGATGATCCGCGAGCAGCCCGCCCGTTCGGCCGTGCTGTTGAACCGGTGCATCGCGCGCGCGCACTCCACCGGCGATGCCCGCGAGGCGCTCGAGGACCTCGGCTACGACGTGCTGGACACGGCGGTGCCGCGGCGCGAGGTGTACGCGCAGAGCTTCGGCATGCCGATCAAGCAGACTGGCTGCGACATCTGGCGGCAGGTGGCCCGGGATCTGATCAGCCGGTGCGCTCCCCTATGCTCGATCCGGTCATGAGTACGCAGCGGGAACAGCAGAAGGCGCGGATGGCCGCCGCGGCGAGCCGCCGCGCCACGCCCGACGCCGGTCCCGCCGGGCGCACCGCGATCCGGTCCAAGCCGGTCAGGATCACGCTCGACCTGAGCCCCGAGCTCTACCGGCAGCTGACGGCCTGGGCGGATTCGGCCGCCGTGACGCTCGACGTGCCCCGGGTGTCGCTGGCCGACGCGGTCCGGGCGATGATCCGGGTCGCGGCGGACAACCCCGATGACGTTCTCGACCGGCTGCGCCGCGACCGCGACCAGTAGCGGAGCCGGGGCGGCGGGGCAGGGAGTACGGCACGTGCGGTTGCTGGCATAGGCGGCGCGGGGCGTGTATGGCGCAGGGCTTGTGTGGCGCAGGGCTTGTGTGGCGTGGGGCCTGTGTGGCGCGGGGCGCGGCGGGGTTTGGCTGGCGGGCGTGGCCGGGTTTGGCTGGCTGGGTTCGGGCTGGGCGGCTCTGCGGGTTCGCGCTGGGCTGGCAGGTCGTGCGGTGGCTGTGGCGAGCGTGGCGCACGCTGCAGGTGGTGCGGTCAAGCTCGCGATTATCGTGGTGGATTCGGGCTTAGTGGTTGTTTTGGTGCACTATAGACCCCCTAATCCACCACGAAGCCCGAATCAACCATGGAAAAGTTAAGATCATCGTACTGGTGAACGAATAATGCTGTTCGTGAGGTTTATGAGTACGGTGAGGTAGCCGGGAACGTGACCGCGGGGAGCGCGGGCGGTCAGGTGGTGCCGGGAGCGCGGGCGCGGGCCGACGGGCGGGTCAGGTGGCGCGGGAGGCGCGGCCGCGGGCGCGGCCGCGTTCCTTGGCGTCGAGGATGGTCTTGCGCAGGCGGACGGCGGGGCCGGTGACCTCGACGCACTCGTCGTCGGCGCAGAACTCCAGCGCCTGCTCCAGGCTGAGCAGCCGCGGCGGCACCAGCCGCTCGAGTTCCTCGCCGGTGGACTGGCGCACGTTGGTGACCTTGCGCTCGCGGGTGATGTTCACGTCCATGTCGTCGGGCCTGGAGTTCTCCCCGACGATCATCCCCTCGTACACCTCGGTGCCAGGCGGGACGAAAAGCGACCCGCGTTCCTGCAGGTTGAACATGGCGTAGGGGGTCGCGCTGCCGGACCGGTCGGCGACTAGCGAGCCGGTCGCCCGGCCGCGCATGGCCCCCTGCCAGGGCTCGTATCCCTCGAAGACGTGGTGCGCGATGCCGGTGCCCCTGGTCTCGGTCAGGAACTGGGTCCGGAAACCGATCAGGCCGCGGGCGGGCACCACGAACTCGAGCCTGACCCAGCCGGTGCCGTGGTTGGTCATCGACTCCATCCGGCCGCGCCGCACCGCGATCAGCGAGGTCACGGTGCCCAGGTACTCCTCGGGCACGTCCACGGACAATCGTTCCACCGGCTCGTAGACGTCGCCGTCCACCTCGCGGGTAACCGCGGCGGGACGTCCGACGGTCAGCTCGTAGCCCTCCCGGCGCATCGTCTCCACCAGCACGGCCAGTGCCAGCTCGCCGCGGCCGCGGACCTCCCAGGTGTCGGGGCGCTCGGTCGGCAGCACGTCCAGCGACACGTTGCCGACCAGCTCGCGGTCGAGCCGGTCGCGGACCAGCCGGGCGGTGACCTTGGCCGCGGCGGTCTGCCCGGCCAGCGGCGAGGTGTTCACGCCGATCGTCATCGAGATGGCCGGCTCGTCCACGGTGATCAGCGGGAGCGGCCGGGGGTCGTCCACGTCGGCCAGGGTCTCGCCGATCATGATGTCGGGGATGCCGGCGATGGCGACGATGTCGCCCGGGCCGGCCGAGTCGGCCTGCACCCGGTCCAGCGCCTCGGTGAGGTAGAGCTCGGAGATCTTCACCCGCTCGATGGAGCCGTCGCGGCGGCACCAGGCGGCCTGCTGGCCGCGGGAGATCGTGCCGTTGCGGATCCGGCACAGCGCGATCCGGCCCAGGTAGGCCGAAGCATCCAGGTTGGTCACGTGGGCCTGCAACGGCGCATCGGGCTCGTAGCAGGGCGGCGGCACCGTCTCGCGCAGCACGTCGAACAGCGGCTCCAGGTTCTCCGAGTCGGGCTGCTCGCCGTCGGCGGGGCGGTTCAGCGAGGCCCGGCCGGCCCGCGCCGAGGCGTACACGATGGGGAACTCGATCTGCTCCTCGGTCGCGTCCAGGTCGATGAACAGCTCGTAGCAGGCGTCCACCACCTCGGCGATCCGCGCGTCGGGCCGGTCCACCTTGTTGATCACGAGGATCACCGGGAGCCCGGCGGCCAGCGTCTTGCGCAGCACGAACCTGGTCTGCGGCAGCGGTCCCTCGCTGGCGTCCACGAGCAGCAGCACGCCGTCGACCATGGACAGGCCGCGCTCCACCTCGCCGCCGAAGTCGGCGTGGCCGGGCGTGTCGATGATGTTGATGGTCAGCCCGCCGTGCCGCACGGCGGTGTTCTTGGCCAGGATCGTGATGCCCTTCTCCCGCTCCAGGTCGCCGGAGTCGAGCACCCGTTCGGCCACGTTGGCGTTGGCGCGGAACGCGCCGGACTGCCACAGCATGGCATCCACCAGCGTGGTCTTGCCGTGGTCGACGTGCGCGACGATGGCCACGTTGCGCAGGTCGACTCGTGTCGCGGTGGCGGGCTTTTGCGTTACGGGCATGCGTGATTCTCGTTCGTTAGGTATCTGGGGTGCGTCACCGGAGCCGGTGACTGGGTCCAGTGTAGTGAACACCTAAGCTGAGCAAGATGATGCCGCTTCTCACCGACCGGGTGGTTCTCGTCAGCGGCGGCACCTCGGGGCTCGGTGCCGCGATCGCGCGGGCGGCGGCGCGCGAGGGCGCCCTGGTCGCGGTCACCGGACGGCGGCGCGAGCCGGGCGAGGCGCTGGCCGCTGAACTGGTGGCGACGGGGACCAAGGCGCTGTTCGTCCAGGCCGACGTCGGCGAGGTCGGGCAGGCCCGGGCCTGCGTGACGGCGGCCGTGGCCGGGTTCGGCCGGGTGGACAGCCTGGTCAACGCGGCCGGGCTGACCAGCCGGGGCACCCTGCTCGACACCACGCCCGAGCTGTTCGACGCGCACATCGCGGTCAACCTCAAGGCGCCGTTCTTCCTCATGCAGGCCGTGGTGGCCGACCTGGTGGCGCGCCAGGCGCCCGGCACGATCGTGAACGTGCTGTCCATGTCGGCGCACGCCGGGCAGCCCTACCTGGCGCCGTATGTCGCGGCCAAGGCCGGGCTGGCCGGGCTGACCCGCAACGCGGCGCACGCCCACCGCCGGGACCGGATCCGGATCAACGGCCTGAACATCGGCTGGACCGACACCGACGGCGAAGACGAGACGCAGCGCCGGTTCCACGGCGCGGGCGACGACTGGCGGGAGCGGGCCGCCGCGTCGCTGCCCATGGGCAAGCTGGGGCAGCCGGACGAGATCGCCGACTTCGTGGTGTTCCTGCTCTCGGACCGCTCCGGCGTGGTCACCGGTTCGGTCATCGACTGGGACCAGAACGTCCTGGGCGGTTTCGACTGAGCGTCAGCTAGGGGCTGGCCGGGCAGTCCTCGTGTATCCACTGGTGGTCGGCGCGGCGCCGCACGTCCTGGCCGGGCAGGATGACCGTGCCGCAGCGGGGGCAGGTCTGGCCGGCCGCGTGCAGCTCGTTGTCGCTGAAGTCGGTTCCGCGCTCGTCCTGGTGAGACACCGGGTGTCTCTCGTGCGGGCCGCCGAGGTCCTCCAGCAGCCCCTCCTCGATTTCGTGGCCTCCGAAGTCTGGCGGAGTTGTCACGTGGGCCTCCTCGGGAGTGATGTGGCTCCTCCTAGTCTGGCACCGGAGCGGGGCGAAACGTAGGGCGACAGGCCGGGCCGCCCCCTCCCCGGCCCGGCCCGTCACGTCACGTCGCCGTCCCGCCGTGCTTGGCCAGGTACTGCCGGATCTGCTCCAGGTTGTGCGCGGAGGACTCGCGGGCTCGTTCCTCCCAGGCGAAGACGCACACGGTGGCGATGCCGTCGAAGTTCACCTCGGCGAGGGTCCGGAAGAAGACGTCCCAGTCCACCTCGCCCTGACCGATGTCCAGGTGCTGGTGGATCCGGGCGGCCGAACCGGGCGGGTTGACGATGTACCGCAGCCCGGAGGAGGCGCGGTGGTCGAAGGAATCGGCGATGTGCAGATGGGTGAGCAGCGGCCCGGCGTACTTCATGATGCCTTCGATGTCGCCGCCCTGGTGAAAGGTGTGCGGCGCGCAGTACAGGAACGAGACCCAGTCCTTGTCGATGCCGCGGATGAGGTCGACGGCCGCCCGGCCGTCCTCGATGAAGTCGTCCGGGTGCGGTTCGAGCACCAGCCGGACGCCCTCGCGCTCGAAGACGGGCAGGAGTTCCTCCATCGACCGCCAGAACTGGGCCTCGCTGGCCGCGGCCGCCTCGGGCCGGCCGTTGAACTCCGAGTTCATCGTGTCCACGCCGAGGTCCGCGGTGATCTGGATGGCCCGTTTCCAGTACCGGACCGCGGCCTGCCGCTCGTCCTCGTCCGGGCCGGACCACCGGTACAGCGGCAGCACCGACGCGACCTGCACGCCGGCCGCGTTCAGGGCCCGGGAGAACGCGGCGATCTGCGCCCGGTCCGCCCGCGGGTGCAGGAAGAACGGCATGAAGTCGTCCCGCGGCGACAGCTCGATCCAGGAGTAGCCGAGGTCCGCGACCAGCG
>Ga0207683_10001260_pt1 | contig 22999 bp, 12 predicted proteins | sample KBSM73metaG_FD_184333 | JGI IMG/M metagenome (GOLD analysis project Ga0207683, IMG submission 184333) | Miscanthus rhizosphere microbial communities from Kellogg Biological Station, Michigan, USA - KBS M7-3 metaG (SPAdes) (version 2) | ecosystem: Host-associated > Plants > Roots > Rhizosphere >... | reverse complement strand
CCGCCGAACCGGATTTCCGGGCCATCAACGCCCCCGTCGAGGCTCGTCAGGCGATGCGCGAGCGTATGTACAAGCTTTCACTCGAACAGATCAAGATGGTGGGTGTTCCAAGCGGCGCCAAGGCAATCACCGAAGCGCTCGACCGCGTCAAGAAAGTCGATCCGAAGGCGTTGGGCGCTTTGAGCACCGACCTTGTCTACGTTCCATTCTCGCCCTGCCGCTATATCGACACACGCTTTCCGACTCCGAACAAAATCTTCGGCGTCAGGCAGTACGACACCTTCAAGGACGGCTCCGCATACGGAGGCAGCGCTGCCTGCGATCCGAAGACGCTGGCGGGTACCGGCGACGAAAACGACATTGCGGCCTATGCGCTCAACATGACGATCGTCGATACGAGCGAGGCCGGGGCTCCCGGGTTTGCAGCCATGCGGCCGGCCGGAGCGACGCAAGAAGTGTCATTCGTGAACTGGACCGTGGCCTCGGCGGGCTTCCAGCTCGGAGACGCCGCAGTAGTGAGGTCGGATCAATCGTCGCTTGAAAACGAGATCGAAATCATCGCGTCCGGCGCAGTTCATGTGATCGTGGACCTCTCAGGTGTTTTCATGGCGCCACGCGCCACACCGATCGCCTGCCTGTATCCCGCGGTGACTTGGAGTGCTGCGAACGGAACGGGCTTCAACGCCACTGCATCGTGCCCGGCTGGATATGCGCTAACCGGCGGCGGCCTCGACGCGACTTCCGCCGCCACCGCAGGCATCAACTTGCTGCAGTCGTCGCCGGTTGCGGGCAATGCCGGCTGGCAATGCCGCGGCGTGAATGCGACGGGCGGCGCACAAAACGGGTCGTGTACGGCGATTTGTTGCCAGATACCTGGACGCTAGGTCGCGCTCGTCGACCGCCGCGTTTGGCCGAGCGCGAGTTTTCGCGATGATTTAGGCTTTTCGCGCCGCGGTTGCGCGTCCGGCCCCTGCTTGCCGGACGCGTCGAATTGTATTGATTGTCGTCGCCGGCCCGCCTACCCTGTGCAAGGGTCGTCGCGGCTAGCTGTCTTCGGACTCCTGGTAGACGGGCACGGGCGGTCGCCCGTCCCGTTGCGACGATGAGTACGACCGTCAGGGGGGAAATCCAATGCGAACGAAGCGGGCTGCCATAGCCGTCGCGGTGCTATGCCTGTTTGCGGGTAGTGCCTCGGCACAGGATTCATCGGGCAATTCCGATCCAGGTGCATCCACGGGATCGGGTCAAGCCAGGATCACAGAGGACCAGCGAGCGCGCCTGGAGGCCAAGCTCAGATTGGCTGACCAGATCATGCATGCGTCGGCCAGCGACCTGCAAAAATCGGCGAGCCCTGTGGAGAAGCGGCAGTGGCTGCGCGAAGTCCTGTATTCGATGAATCTCGAAGAGATTCAGGCCATGGGCGTGCCGGGCGGACTGAGTGCTACGACCGACGCAATAGCGAGAATCAAGAAGGTGCCCCCGAAAACCCTTGGATCGACGTCGACCGACCTCGTGTATCGCCCCTTCCCTCCGTGCCGCTTCATCGATACCCGCTTTCTGGGCGGGCCTATCCTCGGTGCGAGGGGCTACGGCCTGACTGGGACGGGTGCCACGAACGGCGGCTCGGCGGCCTGCAATCCCGTGACGCTTTCGGGTGTCGCCAACGCCGACGACTTCGCGGCGGTGGCGATGAACGTCACTATCGTGGGGCCTCCTGGAGCGCCAGGCTTTCTAGGCGCGCGACCCGTGGGATCCACCAACAGTACATCGCTTGCCAATTGGTACGAGGCGGGGCCGACGGTGCAGGCCTCGAACTCGGCCGTGGTGTCCGTATTTCAGGGCGCCGGCAACAAGGTCGAGTTCTTCGGCAGCATCACGGATGTCGTTGTGGATATTGCGGGGGTGTTCACGCGGCCCGACGCAACCGCACTCGAATGCAATACCGTGCAGAACACGGTTACCGTCACCGCCGGCGCCTCGTTCGTCCTCGTAAATTCAACATGCGCCACGGGCTTTGCGATGACGGGCGGTGGCTGCAACGTGCCCACCACGGCGTCGATCGTTTCCACGAATCCACTCGGCACTACGCAATGGAACTGCGCGTTCCTGCAGGGAGGCACCCCTTATACGGGAACGTCCTTTGCGAGATGCTGCCGCACGCCTGGGCGGTAGCGGTCAACGCGGCGCAATATCGATAATCAAAGAGATCGCGGGACGAATATCGGGGAGCGCAAGTTCCCCGATTTCATTTGGAGAGGATAATCCCGCGCGTGTAGCTTATCCGTCGCAGATGCGGCCTTGACGACCTGCGACGTGCTTGCAGGTGCTGCGCGCGCCCGCACCCGCCACGATGGGGATGTTCGTTACAATGCATCGGCATTTTTCGCCGCGACTCGCGCAGGACTCCCGCTCGACGAACGCGCTCGCCGGAACATGAGCCCCATGTTTCGCTTCGCCGACCTGTACTACCCGGGCGCAGCAACAGGCGGACAGGCGAGCAACCTCCCGCGGAGCGTCCGATAAAAACGGCATGCTCCGGACGTGACACCCTTACCAGACGCGGTATTTCAGCCCACAGATGAGCGCTAGCGAAAACCCGCCCGCGCCGGCGCCGCGCGAAGATGGCAGGCGTCTCGCCATCTCGCTCGCCATCGCGTTTCTGGCGGTGGGTCTCGCGTATTTCGCCATCGCGGTACCGGGCACTTGGTTTCCATCGCGGTCGCCGTTGGCGTGGAGTGCGTCGCAACTGTCCCTGGTCAGGGGCACGGGCAGCGTGGTCGGCGACGAGTTGGTCGTGACCGGCTCGGCCCCCGATGGCAGCGTGCTCGTGTCGATCGAAACGGATTTCCGCACCGACCAATATCCCGCGGTCGCATGGGCCGCGATCGATTTGCCCGAGGGTGCAAGCGCGCGCCTGCTATGGCGTAACGACGTTGCACCGACTCGGCTCAACAGCGTGGCGATCGCCGTCGAGTCCGGAAGACCGCTGCCCGTGGCCCTCGAAGGCAGCGCGGCCTGGATCGGACGCGCGAAAGGCATCGCGCTTCTCGTCGCGACTCGACTCGACAGGCCGTTGCGGATTCGCGGTGTCGTGGCAAAGCCGATGGGCATGGTCGAAGTTGCCCGCGACAGGGCGAGCGAGTGGCTGGCCTTCGAGCCGTGGACCGGCGAATCCGTCAACAAGATTGTCGGCGGTGCGGATCTGCAGGACCTTCCCCTGCCAGCACTGGTAGCCGCGATCGTCATAATTGCGGTGGCGCTGTGGTATGCGTGGACGCGCGCCGTGCGGCGATCGCTTCGAGCCCTGCCGTTCGCGGCGGTCGCAGCGTTCATCGCAGGATGGTTTGTGCTCGACGCGCGCTACATGTTCAACCTTTCGCGACAGGTGGCCGACACTTCCGCGCGCTATCGCGGGCTCGACCTTCGCGAGAAGCATCTCGCCGCGGAAGACGGCGCGCTGTTCGGATTCATCGAGAATGCGCGCGCCGTTTTGCCGGCCACGCCCGCGCGCATATTCGTCGGCGCCGATGCGCACTATTTCCGCGGCCGCGCGGCCTATCACCTCTATCCGCACAACGTATTCTACGATCCGGTCCGTGACGCGATGCCGCGTCCGGAAGTGCTGCGTCCCGGCGATTACATGCTGATCTACCAGCGTCATGGCACGCAGTACGATGTAGCGACGAAGCGTCTGCGCTGGGACGGCAACGCGCCCGTATCGGCCGCACTCGAGGCCTCGGACACCGGTGCGTCCCTGTTCCGGATCGAGTGATGGGAACCGCGGGACTCGTCGTTGCGGTTGGACTGCCGTGGCTTCTCGGCATCGCGTGGCTTCGCGCGCTCTCGCAGGGCGGCGATTCGCTCGCGGATCCGGGACGCCTTGCCTGGATGCTCGGTGCCGGCTGGTTCGCCGGCGTGCTCCTGTTGACGTTGCTCATGCGGGCGCTCGGAACAATCGGCGCTCGCCTGAGCCTCGGTACCATTGCGAGTGCAACGTTGATGACGCTGGCGTTCGTCGCCTGGATCGCATGGCGACGCGGGCGGAGACTGAAGCTCGCCGCCGTGCGCAGCAGTCTCCAGCAGCTTCGCGTCACGAACCTCGGAACGGGGAAGCGCGTCGTCTGGTTCGCTCTACTGGGATGGCTGACGCTTCGTGCCGCGCTTCTGCTCGCGGAGATTTCGACGCGACCGCTCTTTCCATGGGATGCCTGGTCGCGGGTTGCGAGCAAGGCGCGCGTGTACTACGAGCTTGGCCGCGTAATGCCTTTCGGTGACGCCGAGCGATGGATCGCGGGCAGCGGCAGCGTCTGGTTCGACGCAGGCCCGCACGACCCCGTCACCATCCCGCTTCTGCAGGCATGGACCGCGTTCGCGCTCGGGCGCTGGGACGATGTGCTGCTCGCCGTTCCCTGGTGGTTCGCAGGGGTAGCGCTCGCGCTCGCGTTGTACGGCATTTTGCGGATGGCCGGGCTCGGCGCCCTTGCGGCACTCGCCGCGACCTGGCTCGCGGTGTCTCTCCCCCTCCTCGATGCCCACGTCGCATTGGCGGGATACGCCGAGATCTTTCTCGCGGCTTTTTTTCTGCTCGCCGCGTTTTCCGCGGTGCAATTCGCTATTACGCGATCGCGCGCCTCCGCGCTCGTTGCGCTTCTCTTCGCGTGCGCCTTGCCCCTCGTGAAATCGAGTGGCGCCTTCTGGCTCGTCGCACTCATCCCGGGCACGGCGGCAGCGCTTCAGCCGAGACGCGCCACGCGCATCGCGCTCACTGCGGCGGGTCTCGTTGCGGCGGCGCTTTTCGCCGCAACCCGCACGCGCGCCACGATCGCCGGCATTCCTCTTCATCTCGACTTCGCGCCCGCGTGGCCGACGCTCGTGGAGAATTTCCTTCTCCTCGACAATTGGCACCTGCTCTGGCTCGGCGTTGCGGCGGTGGCCGCGATGGCGTGGCGTGTCGCGATCACCGCGCCGTTGCTGCCTCTCACGCTCCTGACGGGTGCGGGAATCGCCTACGTGTTCGCCATTTTCGCGTTCCCGATGCTCGCGGCCTGGCGCGGCGACTCGTCGACCATGAACCGCGCGGCACTCGTCGTCGCGCCGCTCGCTTGCGCATGGATGGCACTGACCCTCGCTGCATGGAGCGACCGCTGGTCGCGTCGCGAAACGCCGATCCCCGTCCGGACCTGAAGCGCAAGATGGTCGAGCTTCCCTCCGTCACGCTCGTCGCCGTCGATACGGTCAATCATGCGCTCGCGCTCCGTGCGCTGCGCCATTCGCAGCGCCAGGCGCGTTTCGTCCGCACGCTCTTTCTTTCCAATGCGCTGCCGGAGGACGAATCGCTGCGCGATCACGAATCGCTGCTGCCGTCGATCGAGTTCGTACCGATCGAGCCGTTGGCCTCTCGCGATGCGTATTCGTCCTTCGTGCTCAAGCGGCTCCTCGATTTCGTCTCGACGTCGCATGTTCTGCTGATCCAGTGGGATGGCTACGTCGTCAATGGCGACGCATGGCAACCAGCATTCCTCGAATGCGACTACATCGGCGCCAAGTGGTTCTGGCAGCCGCAAGGACGACGCGTTGGCAACGGTGGCTTCTCGCTTCGCTCGCGCCGGCTCCTTGAAGCATTGCGCGATCCGCGCATCGTGCTTTCCGGCAACGAGGATCTGACGATCTGTGACACGTTTCGTCCGTTGCTCGAGTCCGAGCATGCGATCCGGTTCGCGGACGAGTCCCTGGCCGAGCGCTTCGCGTTCGAGGCGGCATGGCCCATCGGCAGGCCCTTCGGTTTTCACGGACTCTTCAACTTCGCCCGGGTGGTGCCTCCCGCCGAGCTCGCCGCGCTGGCCGCACGCTTCTCCGACGCCATCGCAGCGTCGCCGCAGGCGGCCCAGCTCCTGCGCAACTGCGTGGCGCTCGGCCAATGGCAGGTCGCCATCGCGATGGCGCAGCGTCGTCTTCAGGCATTGCCCGCCGACGCGGAGACGACCGCAATACTGCAACAGGCGGAACTAGCGGCGCCGGTCGCACCAGCGGCAGGTCGTAACGACCCATGTCCCTGTGGCAGCGGCAAACGCTACAAGCAGTGCCACGGTGCGATTGCCGCGACGGCAACAGCTTCTCCCGATGAACGCGTGAAAACGGGGATGGTGGCCCATCGACGTGGCGACCTCGAAGCGGCGGCACGCGACTACGAGGCCGCGCTCGCGCAGGCGCCCGACCATCCCTACGCGCTCCACTATCGCGGCATGATCGACTACCAGCGGGGCCAGCCGGCGGCGGCGCTCGAACGGCTGCAGCGCGCGGTCGCGCTGCGTCCGGAAGAAGCCGAGTTCCACAACAATCTCGGCCTGGTGCTGGTCGATCTCGATCGCCACGACGAGGCCATCGCGGCCTATCGCGGCGCGCTCGCATTGAATGCGCAAAATGCCGGCGCGTGGAGCAACCTCGGCCTCGCATTGACCGCGGACAACCGCCTGGCGGAATCGATCGATGCGTTCCGGCGCGCCATCGCGCTCCGTGCCGACTATGGTGAAGCTCATTGGAATCTGGCACTCGCGCTGCTTGCGCACGGCGAATTCGCGGAAGGCTGGCGGGAATACGAATGGCGCCTCGCCATGGCGCCGTTCGCAGATCGAACCTTCGTGCCGAACGCACCGCGCTGGAACGGCGAGAATCCCACGGGCAAGACCCTCCTGCTGATCGCCGAGCAGGGGTTGGGCGATACGCTGCAGTTTGTCCGGTTCGCGCGACCGTTGGCGGAGCGCGGCGCGCGCGTGGTGGTGCGTGCCCCCCCCGCGCTTGCGCATCTGCTCGCGAGCGTGCCGGGCGTTGCCGCGACGATCGCTCCGGACGATGCTTCGACATCCTACGACTGGTATTCGCCGATGATCTCGCTGCCTGGCCTCCTTGGCGTCGACGCCACCAACATTCCGGCCGACGTGCCGTATCTCGCCGCGCTGCCGTCGCGCCTGGAGCGGATGGCGGCGGAGGTGGCTTTGCATGCGCCGCACGGACGAAGAATCGGCATCGCGTGGTCGGGTGCGCGCCACCATACGAACGATCGGCGCCGGTCGTGCCCGCTCGGTGCACTCGTTCCGTTGTTCGACGTTCCGGGAACGGCGTGGTTCTCGCTGCAGAAGAGCGACGTCGAGGACGAAATCGCGGACGTTCCCGCGGCGCGCAACCTGATTCGTCTGGAAGCGCGCAACGACCTCGACGGCACCGCCGCACTCGTCGCGGCGCTGGACCTCGTCATCAGCGTCGATACAAGCCTAGGCCATCTGAGCGCCGCCCTCGCGCGGCCGACATGGGTGATGCTCCCGTTCGCGCCGGATTGGCGCTGGGGCACAACGGGCACGTCCTCGCGGTGGTATCCAAGCCTGCGGCTCTTTCGCCAGCCGCGGCGCGGCGACTGGCCGAGTGTCGTGCGTGCCGTTGCCGGCGCGCTTGCGCCTCGGGTCGGCAGTCGATGAGCGCGACGCTTGCTGACGCACGGGCGGCGTTCGAAGGCGGTCGTCTCGAGGATGCGATACGTATCGCCGAGTCGCTCACGCGAAAGCGGCCGGCCGATATTTCGGTTGCACGATTTTTCGCAATGCTCTGCAGCGAGCTCCAGCGGCCGGACACCGAGCGTGCGTGGCAGCGCGTGCTCGATCTCGCACCTGGCGATCCGGAAGCGCACTACGCATTGGGGAGCGCCGCCGGCGACCGCGGAGATTTCGGCGCCGCCGCGCGGCATTTTCGGGCGGCCTTGAAGCGCGCCCCCGGCCATCCGCAGCTGATCGCGAGCCTGGGTCTCGCGCTGGAAGAGAGCGGCGAGCTGGTCGAGGCCGAAACGCACTTTCGCGAAGCGCTCGCCCGCGTCCGTGAGCCCTCGTTTCCGCTTGTCGCCAATCTCGCCAGAAATCTGTTCCGGCAACACCGTTACGATGAAGCCCTGCCGCACCTCGAGCTGCTGTCGCGTCGATTCGGATTGCCGCATGCGGCGCTCTCGGCCGCCTATGCGGTCTGCCTGGCGCACGCGCGGCGCGACGTCGAGGCCGAGGCGGCGTTTCGCAGCGCACAGGCGCAGGATGCCGATGCACCCGGCCTCGTGCGCGACTTTGCGGCATTCCTGCTGCGCCGCGAGCGTCATGCCGACGCCGCCGATCTGCTGGACCGGGCGAACGTGGCGTCGGGCGACGACCTCCTGGCGATATCGATGCTGCTCGCCTGTCGCCTGCATCTATGCGACTGGCACGATGTCGAGTCGCTGCGCGCACGCGTTGTCGCCGGCGTTGCGGCTGGTCTCAACGGAAAGGATGACATCGTGCCGGCCTACGATTTCGCCGGCATCTGCGATGACCCCGGGCTGCAGCGACTCGCTGCGCGACGCTGGGGGCGGGAAGATGCGCCTCTTGTCGCAACGGCCGTCGATCGCCCTGTCGGAATGGGCGCTCGCGTGCGCTTGGGCTTCGTTTCGTCCGACTACGGCAATCATCCCGTCGGAAGACTGGTTGTCGCACTTTTCGAATCCATCGATCGCGCGCGCTTCGAGATCACCGCCTATGCGACCGGATCGGACCGCGATGCGGCCTTCCGTCCGCGGATCGAGCGTGCCGTCGATCGGCATCGCATCCTCGACCGCAACGACGTCTCGGCAAGCGTCCGGATCATCGCCGGGGATGCGATCGACGTGCTGTTCGATCTCAACGGCTACTCGGGCGGCGAAGCGATCCGATTGTTCGCCCGGCGGCCGGCAGCCGTGCAGATCAATTTTCTGGGCTACACCGGCACGCTCGGCTCGCCGGCGTACGATTTCATCGTCGCCGATCCGTACTGCATCCCGCCGCAGTTGCAGGCCGCCTACGACGAGCAGGTGCTCCGTCTCGATCCGTGCTATCTGCCATCGGACCCGAAGCGCCGCACGAACCCGGAGCGAGTGACGCGCGCAGACTATGGCCTGCCAGGGGACGCATTCGTATTTTGCGCATTCGCGGCGGGCTACAAGATCCTGCCCGAAATGTTCGATCGGTGGATGACGCTCCTCGGCGACGTGCCACGAAGCGTGCTCTGGTTGCGGCACCTGGGAGAGGATCGCATCGCGCGGCTTCGTGCGGAAGCAAGGCAGCGCGGCATCGACGGCGACCGGCTGGTGGTCGCGCCCGGCGAGCCCATCGACCGGTATCTCGCGCGCTTCGCATTGGCCGACCTTTTTCTAGACAGCGCGCCGTTCGGCTCGCACACCACCGTGAACGATGCGCTGTTCGCGGGACTGCCGGTTGTCACGATCGCCGGCATGAGCTTCGCGGGACGCGCCTCAGCGAGCCAGCTGAACGCGTTGGGCGCCACGGACCTCATCACGCAGGACGGCGACGCGTACGTCGGCATCGCACGGTCGCTGGCACACGATGCGACCCGCCTCTCGGAACTGCGTGCATCTCTGGGGAATCCTCTCGCACGAAGCAGGCTGTTCGACATCGAGGCCTACGCGCGCGCATTCGAGGCAGCGATTCTTGCCGTGCTCGAGGCACGCGGACTGAAGGCGAACCGCTAGCTCGCAAGCCCGGCCAGGGCTTCCCCGAGCGCCGCGACGGGCGCGGGATCGTCGAAGACGCGTGCGCGGCCGGCCCGTAATCGGGTTCGCATTTCCTCGCGCCAGGCATGGTCGGTCACGAGGCGCGCCGCGATCGCCACGTAGTCGCGCTCGTCGCCGGCAACGAGCTCGGAGGCACCGGCAAGGCGCAGGATTGCCGCGGATTGGCGGCCGCGCATGAAGCGGCCCGGCAGGGCGACCCACGGAAGCCCGCAGGCGAGCGCGTCGAGCGCAGTGTTGCCGCCTGACCAGCGCGAGGTATCCAGCATCGCATCGCAGCAGGCGTTGATCTGCAGGTAGTCGGGGTGTGAGCATTGCGGCAACACGTGGAGGCGCGGTGCAAGCTGCACGCCTTCCGCCGCGCACGCCGCGGTCATGCGCTCGACGAGAGCCGACGTGAGCGCGGGATGCCGACCTTCGAACAGGACGAGCCGAGCGGATGGTACTGCCGCGAGCACCCGCGCGAAGCGCGCGTCGTCCTCGGGATGGATTTTGAATAGCGACTGGGGACAGAGCAGGAGCGGCAGGTCCGGGGGGAGACCGAATCTCGAACGATCGGCCACGGGAGGCAGATCAGGCAATTGATAGCGCGTGCCGATACCCGGCAGTTGCACGAGGCGCTCCGTGTAATGAGCGGCGCCGTCGGGGGGCTCCATCGATCCGGCCGTGAAGAACACGTCGATCAATGGCAATCCGGACGTCACCGGATGTCCCCAGCCTCCGCATTGCACGGGCGCGAGGGCGAGCGAAGCCAGCGCAAACGTCGTAGCGTCCATTCCGAGTTCCGGAAATACGACGATGTCGAGTCGGTCCTGACGGATGCGCGGCGCGAGTTGCGACGGGCGCCAGCGTGGACAGTGCCTGAATGTCACGATGCTTGCGGCAAGGCGCTGCGCGAGCACGTCGACCGTGGACTGGGTGTGGTAGACAAAGACCTCGAAGCGCTCGCGCGGGAGATCGGTGATCCAGCGCTCGAAGTAACGGCCCGCGGTGCCGTCGCGAAAAAAAGCGGAAACGAAGCCGACGCGGATTCTTTCGGACCCAACGATACGCGATACCGGGCGGATGACCCACGCTGGCGCGTGCGCTGCAAGCAGACCGTGGACGAGCGTGCCGAATCGAGCTTGCAATGGCCGATCATCCTCGCCCTGGTAGGCGAGCAGGAAATTGCTCCACCGCAGCTCGTCGATCAAGCGCTCCGCAGATAATGTCGCGGCGCGGCGCGGAAGCTCGCGTTCCAGCGCTTCCAGGCCTTCACGGTAGCGCTCGCGCGAGGCATCGATGGCCCGTGAGCTGAGCGCGATCATCGGGAGCGTCAACCGCCGCGCCAACGCGGCCCGAAGCATTCCCGGGTCGCGCTCCAGCGCCGCATCCGCAGCCCGCGCCGCGCCTTCGAGGTCGTCGCGCTCGGCGAGCGTGCCGGATAGCATCAGCGGCGCCATCGCGTCCTGCGGGGCCAGGCGCGCCGCGTCGGCGTATAGCATCGCAGCCTCGTCCACGCGCCCTTCGGCGCGACAGAGACCGGCAAGCGTGACGAGGGCCACACGCTGCGATGGCTGCAGGGCGAGCGCGCGTCTCAGCGCAACTTCCGCACCTGCGTCGTCGCCGATCTCGCGGCGGACGGTGCCCAGATTGGCCCACGCAAGCGCATAGCCGGCATCGGCGGCCACCGCGCGCTCGAACGCGCCGGCAGACGCGGCGAGACGGCCGGCGCCCCGCAATGCATTGGCGTAGTTGTTCCAGGCACGCGCGAATGTGGAGTCGAGCTTCGTGGCCCTCTCGAAGGCCACGAGTGCCCGCTCCGACTCGCCTGTATCGGCGCACGCGATGCCGAGATCGTTGCATGCGCGCGCGTCGTGCGGCGCGAGCGCCATCGCGCCTTCGAGATCGACGATGGCGGCGCGCGGATCCGCCAGTGCCTGGTGCGCCCGCGCCCTTAACTTGAACGCGGCTACGCGCTCGGAGGTCGCGATCGTCGTGTCGGCGAGAAAAGCATCGGCTGCCGCGCGGGCGCGGGCGGGATCGCGCGCGGCAAGGTACGCTTCGATCGCCGCGAGCGCCGCACCTTGCTCCGGCATCATCGCGCGCGCTCCGCATCCTCCAACGCGTCGGGCGCGCGATCACGCAGCGCGGCGACATAGGCCGCCTCCAGGTGTCGCGTGTGCGCAGGCATGTCCGTCAACGGCGAATCGACGAGTGCCGCGCGGATGGCGGCGCGGACGTGCCGCATGAAATCGGCATCGCGCGCGAGTCGCTCGGCAATCGCGACGTATTCGCGTCCGCTTTGCGCGATCGTCTGCCGCACACCGAGATTCTCGAGGATCGAATACGAGGTCCGCTCGGCGTGCCTTCTGCCGACGAGCGTCACGACGGGCACGCCCATGTCGAGTGCCTCGAGGGTACCGTTGACCCCGCCGTACGGCATCGGATCGAGGACGAAGTCGACGAGCGTATAGCGCAACTGATTGGTCGCGTCGTCACCGCCCTGCGGGATGAACGCCAAGCGGGCGGCGGCGATGCCTGCCGATGCGGCAAGGCGGACGTAGAGCGGGCGCAATGCCGGGTCGACCGGCGAGAGCGCCAGAACCGCGTGCGGCACGCGTTCGAGAATTTCGCGCCAAAGCGTGAGGCAGCGGCGCGACAGCTTGAGGCCGGTGACGAAGGCCCCTATGACCGTCGCATCGGGTGCGATGCCGACCGCCGCGCGCGTCAGTCGTGCGCCCGAGGGCACCGCCACGTGACGATACGGATAGACACAGCCTTCCATTGCCAGCAGCGCTTCCAGCTGTGCGGACTGGTTCTCGGGAATGTCCGCGAAGAGGTCGGTGAGCTTGAAGTCGACCGCCGACAATCCCAAGGCACCTGCGCTTGCGACATGCGTGATCTCGACCCGCGCCGGCTTCAGCGCCATCACGCCGGGGCGAGCCCCTTTCGTGTGCGTGGAAAGATCGACCAGGATATCGAGATCGTCGGCGGTTATCCGCTCGGCGATCGCGCGCTCGCTCATTCCGGCGACCTGCTCGAAGCCATCCGATACGGATTCGAATTCCTGCGTCCACGGGTCGCGCTCCCGGGAGAGCGCGTAGAAGTGCAGCGCGAAGCGCGAACGATCGTGATGCCGGATCGCCTGCCACATCATCTTTCCCATGACGTGATTGCGCAGATCGGCCGACAGGTAGCCCACCCGAATCCGGCCGGGCCGACGGCTCTGCGCCCTTGGCAACGACTCGCCGTAGACGATGCGCGCGGCGGTGTCGTAGGTCTGCGCGAAGCGATGGGCGAGCGAAGGCTCGACGTCGAAAAAAAGCAGCAGGTACTGAAGCTCTTCCAGCGCATCCACCAGGTCGTGCGAATCGGGGGTCGTGAACTTCTCGGTGCGAAGGCCGTCGAGATAGCGCTCCAGCCGCTCGAAATCACCGGTCCACTGGCAGACTTCCAGCGCATGGACCGCAAGCGCCAGGGCATCGGGACAATGCTTCTCGAACTGCCGGAAATTCGCTTCCCATTCATCGATCCGTCCCGCTGCAAGCAGCTCTGTCCCGAGATGCTTGTAGGCGGCGGCATGCCGCGGTGCACGACGCAGCACCTGCGAGAACGCGGCAATCGCCGCATTGCGATTGCCCTGTTCGGTGAAGATCACGCCCAGATTGAAGTCCGCAGCGACCAGGTCGGGACGGAAGGCCAGTGCGCGCTGGTAGGCGCGTGCCGCATCCGCGAACGCACCGGACATCTGCAGCGCGACGCCATGGTTGTAATGCGTCTCCCCATCGATCGGATCGCGCGTCAGTGCAGACTGGAAAAAGTTCGCGGCCCGGTCAGGGTCGTGGAGTGCGAGCGACGCGGAGCCCAGTGCGCGCAGCAGTGCGGGAGGCGGATCCTCCATTGCGGCAATCGCCTGCGCCGCAAGCAATGGCAGCGCGGCGGTGTCATGGGCATCGATCGCCGCCCGAATCGCGCTCGCATGCGCGTCGACATAGTCCGGCGCCGAAGCGACCGCCGCACCGAACTGCGTGCGCGCGGCATCGAGCTCGCCTTCTTCCTGCTCCACCACGCCGGCCAGGTAAAGCGCCGGCGCGAAGCTCGGCTGCGCAGCGAGCACCTCGGCGTATCCCGCGCGAGCGGACGCACGATCACCGTTGCGATGGGCCTCCACCGCGGCGGACCAGCGTGCCCCGATGGTCGCTGCATCGACACCGTCCACGCGGACCGGCAGAGCATCCTGCAACCGCTGCAACAGATCGACGAGCGACGCGGCATCCTCCACGACCGCGTCGATCAACGGCATCGAATAGGGCAACGGCAGCGTGCTCGCGGTGATCACGGATCGCGCGGGCGCGAATGCGAGCAAGACGCCAGTGCCCATTTCCAGTCCTGCCGTATCCAGAATGACGTCTGCGTCGAGCGCAGCGACGCGCCGCGCATCCACGACCCCGGCCACCGCGGGAAGCGCCAACCGTGCGAATGCGCCCGTCGGGTCGATTCCTTTCGCTTCGTCGTCCGAAGCGGTCGTTGCCAGTACGACGTCGAACTGGGAGCGCGGAAGCGCCGCAACCGCTTCGAAGAACGCTTGAGCAGCGACGTCTGGCACCGGCGCGGCGACTGCGACAATCCTGAGTCTCGCGCCCGGCGTGCGTCGCGGCCATCGCAAGGGTCCTGCGTGACTGTCGCGCGCTACCCGCGCGCAGAGCGTCGCGTACTGCGCCGCCAGCGTCGCAGCATGCGTGGGCGCGAAGCGCCGGATCGCGAATGCAATGCGACGAACGCTGTCGTGCTCCGCCGCGGTCCACGGTCGTGCCCCCATTCTTTCAATCCACGCAGCGAATCGGTCGGGATCGTAAGCCTCGGGCGCCGCCAGCCGCTCGGCCACGAGCGCGAGCACGGTTGCAGGCATCGCAGCAACGCGTGCCGCGTCCGGCGACGTGCCCGCGATCGCATCGAGAACAGTCGCTGCGACAGGCGTGGGAACACCGAGATCGATGGTTTGCGCGAGCGCACCCGCGATCGCCGTGACCCCGAGCGCGCCCTCGTCGTCCCGGATCGCCTTCGCCACGAGGTCGGCATTGAACGCGTCACGCGCGTCGCAAAAGGCCGCAGCGGCGGCGAGCGTGACGGCTCGCGCGTCAAGGGGTGTCAGCCGGAGCAGCGCGTCGGCGGACGCCTTGGCGCCCGCTGCGTCGCCGGTGCCGAGCAGCGATTCCGCGAGCGCGTGATGCGACGGTATCGCCCGGGGCGCGATCTCTGCCGCCTCGCGCCATACGGCAATCGCATCGGGAAGGCGCCCGAGATTCCACAGGACTTCGCCCAAATGGAATCGCGCGTCGGGTGCACGCGGATCCTCCCGCACTGCGCGCCGGAAACACAGCATTGCGTCGACGGGACGACCCTGGAATTGATGATGCCGTCCGCGAGTCACCCAATCCGAGTACGCTTGGGCGGTCACGTGCGAAGACGGGCCTTCAGCGCATCCAGGAGCGGCCTTGGCGTCATGCGATAGAGCACGCGGCCGATCGGTGTCTGCCGGATCGAAAGAGCCGCGCGGGCGGCGCGCGTCGCGAAGTCCGGCATCGAGTCGGCGGCCACGGCAGCGGGCAGGCGGTCCGACGACACGGGTAATTCGAGCGACGGTGGCGTCCACGCGACGTAGCCCAACGCATCGCGAATCCGCGTGCGCGGGAACGCCTCGACACGCACCCCATTCGGCGCGCGGGCCAGTGCCTCGTCATAGACGGCGAAGGTCGCGTCGGCCATCTCTGACAGCGTCGCGTGCGCATGCGCTCGCGCTTTTTCGCCTGCGGCAGCGAGAAACTCGCGGGCCTGGGGCGCGACCAGCGCTTCGATGCGGTCGAGCATCAGCGATTCGTCGCGCCACTCGGCCTCGCTCATCACGAAACCCGCGCCGCCGCCGCGAACGCGTTCTTCAAGGGCACCGATCGGCGGCACGAGCACCGGCCTGCCGGCGGCCCACGCCTCCGAAAGCGTGTAGCTGAAAGTCTCGGGACCCGCCGACGGATACAACACGAGGGCAACGCGGTAATGCTCGAGAAGCCCCGCGAGATCGGCACGCTCGTAGTGCCCGTGGACCGTGAAACGCAAATCTTCCGATTGCCAAGGGATTTGTTGAACATCGAGATAACCGATCAGGACGAAGCGCACCGACGCATGGCGCTCGCGCGCGAGCGCAACCAGGCGTTCGAGCCGCCGCGCTCCCTTGTCCGGGCCAATCGCGCCCAGCACCGCGATGATCGGCACGCCATCGTCGGGCACTGAAAGTTGCGACGCGACGCGGCGTGTCGACAGGACTTCGTCGGGCGTGCCGTGCTCGATCACGTGCACGCTGCGGCCCGGAAAATAGCGATCGAGCATTGCTGCGGTCCACCTGGACGGGGCGATGAGGAACGCGGCCCGCGCAAGGAGCGCATCGTGCCGTGCACGCCACGTCACGATGTTCACATCGCGGAAGGGCGGTTGGGCGGCGAGGCACGCGCCGCACACTTCGGGGTTCGTCTGGCCGCCGCAAAACATCTCGTCGAATCCGAGAAACGTAATCGTCGGGCAGGCAAAATTGAGATCGTGAACCGTGTAGCCATACGGGACGCCGAGCGTGGCCAGCGCCTCGCACAGGCCGTCGCGGCATGCGGAAATGTTGTGAAGGTGAATCAGCGTGATGCGAAAGGTCGCACAGACGCCGCCGACGAATGCCTCCCACGATTCGTCCGCGCCACGCATCAGATCGAAGGTGACGATATGGCCATCGGCGCGATGCTCCTCGATCTGCCACGTGTCGCCGACCGCGATTGCGAGATAGTGTCGCCAGCGCTCGCGCGACGCTTCGATCAGAGCGCGCACGTGGACCTCGGTCCCGCCGCCGTGATCGTGGATGACGTGGAGCACGCCGCGAGCGGGCGCGGCCTCCGACGACCGCAGCGTTTGCGCGGCCTCGCGAATCGCGAGCAGCGGATCAGCCGCGATGTAGCTCTCGACCATCCCCGTGTAATGCGGGTGACGCGCGAGGAGAAGCGCGGTGTTTCGCGGCGACAGTATTTCCTTTTGGCCCGCGAACGAGCGGCCACCTGCATGAACCACGTATGCGTCGTCGGCCAGGACGTTGCGCCAGCCGTTCCGCGCAGCACGCAGGCAGAGATCGTTTTCCTCGCCGTAGCCTGCGCCGAAAGCCGGGTCGAACACACCGACATCGTCGATCATCGGGCGCCGCACGTAGAGGCAAAACCCCACGCCGGTGGGGAGATCCGGGTACGACGGCACCGCCGCGGCGGCGATCGAGACCGCGATCGATTCGGCTTCGGAGGATTCAGGAACGCCGTTGTCGACGCAGAATCGTGGGAACGAGCAGATTTCTGCGTTGTTCGAAAATGGCGTGATCGTACCGATGCGCGGATCCGACGCGGCGCAGCGCCGGAGCGCCTCCTGCCACCCTCTCGTGACTACGGCATCGGAATTGAGCAGCACCACATCGGCTTCGGAATTGCGCATGCCGCGATTCGCGGTCCCGGTAAATCCCAGGTTCTGCTCATTGCGGAGCAGCAGCACATCCGGCAGATCGCGGGCTTCGATCTCCTCGAACAACTTCGCGATCGCGGGATCGGGCGATGCGTCGTCGATGAGCGTGATCCGGCAGTCGTCATGCGCGTGCCGCAGCACGCTGTCGATGCAGCGACGCACGTCATCGGGCGCGTTGTAGACCGGAATGACGATGTCGAGCGAGAACGGGCGTGACGGCGTGCTCATCGGCTATTGGAGATCCGGTGCCACCACAGGCGTACCCGCAGCCATGGCAGCTTCACCCACCAGCGCGCGCTCTGGCGGTACGCGATGATGCGCTCCTGCGCATGGATTGCACGCTCCAGGCGGTCGCGCTCCGCATCCAGCGCCGCGGCCTTTTCGCGAAACTGCGACGCTTCGTCCGAGGCGCGCGCGGCGTCCCCCCGCGCGACCTCCCGCTCGCGCTCCACGGCTTCGCGCGCCATCACCGATGCCGCAAGCTGCGCATCGCGCTCCGCGATCACGCGCCCATGCTGCACGACCAGCGTCTCGAGGTGATGGATGTGCGCCGTCTGGCGATCGAGGGCCTGGTCGCGTTCCTTCACCAGTGCGTCCTGCCGCAATACCTCGCGTGCCTGGGCATCGATGCGCTTCCACTCGCGATCGTCGCGATCGGCGAGGAGCGACAAGCGTGGACCCGCCACGGGCAGAGAAGCCTGGTTGCGCGCGGCGATCACGACGAAATAGAGAGCCGCCGGTGGATCGGCGACCTGCGCGGTGTGACCATCAGCGCTGAACGTCTCGACGCCTTCTCCCTGCTCCTCCGCCCACAGTGCGGAACCCAGATAGCGGCGCTGTCGATACCATCGCCGGGCGGCAAATGCCGGATCGAGAAGACGCGCGAGCTCGTCGCGATCGAGCTCGTGCAGGTGGAATGGATTCGAATAGTTTCGCGCGTCCGAATACTCGGTCCGGTTGGGCGAGGACAACACGAGGATCCCGTGCGGCGCGAGGACGCGCGCGAACTCCGCAATCATCCGCGGCTGATCGGCGGCAGGCAGATGCTCGACGGTCTCGAACGAGATGATGGCATCGACGCTCGCGTCGGGTATCGGAAGCGCGGTGGCGCTGCCTTCCACGAAGGCGAGATTCGTTCGATCCGGATACGTTGCCCGTGCGTGCGCCACCGCCTGCCCGTCGATGTCGACACCGGTGACGGCGTCTGCAACTTCGGCGAGCAGCGCGCTGCCGTAACCTTCACCGGACGCGACGTCGAGCACGCGCCGCCCGGCGACATGCCGCTGCGCGAACACGTAGCGATGCCAGTGCTCGTGCGCAATCTCGCCTTCGGTGCCCGGTATGAAGCGCTCACCGGTGAATTCGAGGGATGGAGGCATTTTCGAATGGTCGGCGGACCGGGGTTCCGCGCGCCGGCAGCGTGTAGCACAGGCGAATTCTAGCCGATCGTCATTCGCCGCTCAGGCGTCGCTACCGTCGGTGCGCGCCGGCAAAGGTTACGCGGGGGCTTGTCCTATTCCCACTGGTGCGGCAACCGGACGAGCCCGAGCTCGCGCGACGTGCCGCGCACGACGAGCGGTCGCTCCACGTGGTCGAACAGGCGCACGCCTTCGGGATCGAGCGCGTGCGCCCGCACGACATACTTGCCGGGAAGAAGCGCGAGTCCCGGCAGGGTGAGCGCAAATGCGTATCGCTGAAGATCGAGTTGCCGCGGCTCGCATCCATCCATGTCCGTCGCCACTCCGTAGACCGGCGTGCCATCGGCCCGCACGATCCCGACGAGCACTACCGGCACGCGGCCGTCGGGCGTAAATACTTCGCCGCGAATCGTCAGCGTGTCGCCTTGCGCAACGGTTTCACCGGGCGTGAGGGCAAGCGAGGTGATCGCGTACACGCCCGCGGCGGACGCCGCTGCGGGCGCGATGGGTGCTTTCGCGTCCGCGCTCTTTTCCTCGTGATACGCCAGATAGGCCTGCGCCACGTCGGCGGCCGGGCCATAGCGCTCGACGTGCCCGTCCCTGAGCCACAGCGCATGCCGGCAAAGCTTCTGGATGTGATACATGCTGTGGGAGCAAAGCAGCAGCGTGCCTTCCTCGGCGAGAAACTTTTCGATCCAGGCAATGCATTTCTTCTGGAACGACTCGTCGCCAACGGCAAGCACTTCATCCGTGATGAGGATGTCCGGCGCAAGCGCCGTCGCGACGGCAAAGCCGAGGCGCACGACCATGCCCGAGGAATAATGCTTGATCGGATCGTCGATATGCTCGCCGAGATCGGCGAACTCGATGATCTCGTCGCGCTTGGCGGCGATCTCGGAAGGCGCGAGCCCCAGCAGTGCGGCGGCGAGATCGATGTTTGCCAGTCCCGTGTACTCGGGATGAAATCCGGAGCCGAGCTCGAGGAGCGCACCCACGCGCCCATGGACCTCGACGCTCCCTCGCGTCGGCTTGATGACGCCCGCGATGATCTTCAACAGCGTCGACTTGCCGGCACCGTTTTCGCCGACGATGCCGAGGGACTCGCCGCGTGCGAGATCGAAGGTCACACCATCGAGCGCGCGGAATACGTGCGCCGCGCCATGCCCGCGCAGCAGATCGAAGACGAGACGCAACCGGCCGCCGCGGGTTTCGACCTTCGCATAGTCCTTGCCGACATCCACCAGCGACAGGAGCGGCGCGGAATTCCGCGTGCCGATCCCGTGCAGGTCCGTCATACGAAATCCTCGAAGTGAGGCGACAGGCGGCGAAACACGGCGCGGCCTGCGAAGAGCAGCGCCAGCGCAACGACGGCGGCAACGCCATCCATCCACTCGAACGAAACCCTGCCTTCGAGCAAGGCGTCGCGAAGCCGCCCGACCAGCCATCCGAAGGGATTTGCGGCGACCCATGGCCGCAGCCCCTCGGGAACGAGCGTCAGCGGATAGAGGATCGGCGTGAGATACATGAAGATCATCAGCACGGGCATCAACACGTGCTCGACGTCGCGCACGAATACCTGCAGCGCCGACAGCAGGAGCGCGGCGCCGGTCACCGCAATCGCGAGGACCACCCACAGCGGTATCGCAACGATCAAGCCCTCGAAGTGGATTGTTTCCCCGAAGACGCGAAGGACCACGAGCACGGCCAGATAACCGGCGAACTGCAAAGCGAGGGTGGCCGATACCGACGCGTACACGACGATCTCGTGTGGAAAGGCGACTTTGCGGATCATGCCTGCGTAGTTGGCAAGGCTGACCGTGCCCCGCTGCAGCGCCTCCTGCGCCGCGAGCCACGGCCAGAGCGCCACTGCGACGAACGCAAGGAAGCTCTGACCCGCGAATCCCGTGGTGCGAAAGACGCTCGTAAAAACGAAGTGATAGACACCGAGGAGCGCGAGGGGATGCAGGAGGGCCCACAACAGCCCGGTGACGCTTCCCAGATAGCGCGTGGTGAGCTCGCGCCGGAAGAAGTTGACGAAGAGCGCGCGATCGCGGGCGTTGCCACGGGTCGCGGCCGCGGTACCGTTTCGAGCGTCGGGAATCGAGGACACCGCCATCGACCGAGAATAACAGCGATCGGAAATCCGGATTCGACGGCCTATTTGGGATTCGCCTCGATGCCGCGCGGCTTGGCCGCCTCCTCGTTGATTCGCCGCTGCGACTCCGGGTCGATGCGAATGACCAGCGCTTCCACGGCCTGCTCGTTGAACTTGTACGAGGGATCGCCGCGAATGGCGGCCAGGACCGCATCGCGCTTGTCGTCGATGTATTTCTTGCGCTGCTCGGCGAGAATCACATCGCGGACTTCGTCGAAGCTTCGTGTGCCTGCCGGCCGCCGGCCGTCCAGACGGATGACATGCCAGCCGAACGAAGAGAGGACGGGTCGACTGATATCTCCCACCTGCTTGAGCGAGAACGCGGCCTCAGCGAATGCAGGATCCATCTCGGGGCGCGCGAAGTACCCGAGGCGACCGTCATTGCCCGCGGCCGACGGGTCCTCGGACTGCCCCTTTGCCAGCTGATTGAAATCGGCGCCAGCCACGGCCTTCGCGTAGGCCGCGTTGGCGAGCTGCTGTCCTTCCTCCTTCGAATGCTTGCGCGTGTCGAACAGGATGTGCGATGCGGAGACCATTTCGGGGGTCGCGTATTTCTTGCTATCGGCGAGGTAGAGCTCACGGGCGCGCGCCTCGAACTGCGCACGCCGTGCGTCGAACTCGCGGCCCGCCTGATTCTCGATATCCGTCACTCGCAACTGCGCGAGAAGCCGGTCGGTTTCGACGCGAAAACGCGTGGCGTATTCGGGCTTGTCCGACAGATTCTCGCTCTTCGCTTGCGCCGCCAGGGCCTTCTGCACGACGAGGCGCGCGATAAGGTCGTTCACCCGCTTAGCGCTGTTGGCGAACCCGGCCCGGATATCGGCCGGAAGCTTTTCCAGCTCCGCCTCGTATTCGCTGCGGTAAAGCTTGGCCTGGCCGATCTCGGCGAGGACGGGGTCGGGAACGGCTTGCGCATGCAAGCCCGTGGCAATACAGAATAATCCGGCAGCGACGAGCCGGCGCGCATTGAAAACCGAAATACGGGTACGTGAACGCATGGGATGTCGTAAGAAAGCGAGCGCCGAAAAAACGTCGGCGGATAGCGTTGAAAATAACTCTAATCTCGCCGCGACAATGGGCGGGGATTGAGTGCGTCGCCGGCTGCCATCAGCCGGACTGCGCAAGGTCGCCGTCCCTTCGGCAATTCGTACTTCGGGCGAGGGTTGCTCTTAGACCTGCTTGGGCACGCCGGTGTTCACGCAGAGTCTGAAGCTAAGCACTCACGCCAACGGAGCTTCCGAAAAATGAAAAAGGGCGGGGGTTGATCCCCGCCCTCTTTCCTGTTGCATTGCGGCCTGTTACTGAATCGCCTTCGTGAACTTGTGAACGAAGTTGCCACCGTAGTTCGATTGCAGCGGCAGCTGACCCGCAGGCGTAAGCGTGCCGTTGTTGAACGTTTGGGCAGCAAAGCCGATCGTCGGCAGACCCGCGAAGGTTGTCGCGGCCAGCGTCGTCGTCGTGGCAGTTGCCGTGTCGAACACCGTCGATGCGCCACCGAGGAGACGGTGAGCGGTGCCGACCACCGGGAAGCTCAGCGATACCCAGCCGTTCGAGAACGTGGTCGGGATATTGGCGAGATTCTTGGAGCCAAACACGTTCGTGTTGTTGAACGTGATCACGTTCGCTTCCCAGCACAGTGCATCGGTGTTCGTGGGCGGCGGCGGCGAGAAGCTCGACTGCGACTGAACCGTACGCTCTTCGCGATCGTATTGCGTGATCAGAACGTCGTCGCAGGCGCCCGCGTTGCCGGCGAAGTTGCGCTGGAACAGCTTGAGAACGGACAAGCCCGAGTAGTAGAAACGCTTCGTCGGCATCGTCACAACCCAGTCCGTGCCGGACTTGGTCGCTGCGTCGAGCACGAATTCGTTGTAGACGTTGTTGTGCATGATCACGGCGGAAACCGGGTCTGCAGCAGCCAGGCCGGTCCAGTCGGTGATGTACGTCTTCGTGCCCGCCGTGACGACGGAGGTCTTCGGGAACGAATCGGCCAGCGTCGGCAGGATCGAGCCGCCGTCCGTGTAGAACGGGGACGAACGGAATCCGTCGAGCGCGACTGCGTCTTCGGTGACGTCTTCGCCCGTCAGCACATCGATGAGGCTGATGCCGCCGAACAAGCCGCCAGTGCCAGCAACCGTGTCGATCGACGCTTGCGTGTCGGTGACCGTTGCACAGGAAGCCGGAACGCCGCTGACGTGGGTGATGGCCGCTGCGGTAGTGCCCGTCAGGTTGCCCATCTCGATGATCTCGACGTAGCCCTCACGGGTACGGTCGAGCGACGTGTCGGCGAGATCGGCATTGCTGCCGGTGTAGCCGAAGTTCACGAACTCGGTCGGGGCC
>Ga0207683_10001259_pt1 | contig 23008 bp, 24 predicted proteins | sample KBSM73metaG_FD_184333 | JGI IMG/M metagenome (GOLD analysis project Ga0207683, IMG submission 184333) | Miscanthus rhizosphere microbial communities from Kellogg Biological Station, Michigan, USA - KBS M7-3 metaG (SPAdes) (version 2) | ecosystem: Host-associated > Plants > Roots > Rhizosphere >... | reverse complement strand
CCGCGACTGCGCCCGACGCCGCGCACGGCCGCTGCGACCATCTCGTGATCGAGCCAGTCTTCCGGCAGCAGCCCGGCGCCGGGTTGCTCGCTGCCCGGTGACTGCCGACGCTGCGCGCGCAACAGCCAGCTCACGTCCAGCACGGTGCCCGGCAGCGGCGCTGCCGAGGCACGCCGCTGCGCGAGTTTGTTGGCGCGCAACCGGACGTAGAAACCCGAACCACGCCGCGATTCGATCAGGCCGGCGGCGATGAGCTGGTCGTAGGCCTCGACCACCGTCGAGCGGCTGACGCGCGACTCGACGGCGCAATGCCGGATCGAGGGCAGCCGCGTCCCCGGACGCAGCGCATGAGTCTCGATACGCTGCGCAAGCCGCGCGGCGAGCTGCGCCGGAAGGCGATGGTCTTGTTTGGTCTGTAGCGCCATATATAAGAGCGGGCCAGTCGAGTGGTTTGGAGTGCCGACTGTACTGTAACTGTACTGGATCGCGCGCGTATATTTCCATCTCCATGCATGCCGTGAAAACCATGAGCCAGCCGCTGCCGGACCGCGCCGCCATCGAGTCCGCGGCACAATTCATCGCGACGCTGGTGCCGCCGACGCCGCAGTACGTGTGGCCGCAGGTGGCCGCGGCATTCGGCACCGAAGTGTGGCTGAAGCACGAGAACCACACGCCGATCGGCGCCTTCAAGGCGCGCAGTGCTGCGATATATTTCCACAAACTCCTGCAACGAGAACCCGCCTGCCGCGGAGTCATCACCGCCACTCGCGGCAATCATGGACAGGCGGTTGGACTGGCCGCGGGCCGCTTCAAACTACCGGCGACGGTGTACGTGCCGCGCGGAAACAGCGTCGAGAAGAACATGGCGATGCGCGCGCTCGGCGTGCAGCTCGTCGAGCACGGCCACGATTTCCAGGAAGCGCGTGAAGAAGCCGCTCGCGCCGGCGCGCGCGAAGGGTTGCACATGGTCCCGGCCTTTCACCCGGACCTGGTGCTCGGCGTCACGAGCTACTGGGCCGAATTGTTTCGCGCGGCACCGGATCTGGACGTCGTGTACGTTCCGATCGGTCAGGGTTCCGGGATCTGCGCCGCCGCGGCCGTGCGCAATGTCTACTCGCCACGCACGCGGATCGTCGGCGTGGTGTCCGCACAGGCGCCGACCTTTTCGAAGTCTTTCGCCGCGAGGCGCGTGGTCGAAGCGCCGGTGGACACCATGCTGGCCGACGGCATGGCCTGCCGCAAACCGGACGTCGACGCACTCGCGATCATTCTCGCCAACGTGAGCCGCATCGTGGAGGTCACCGACGCGCAACTCGCGAGCGCGATGCGGGCCCTCTTCGCCATGACGCACAATGTCGCCGAGGGCGCCGGCGCCGCCGCGTTTGCGGCCGCCTGGCATGAACGCGAATCACTCATCGGACAACGCGTGGCGCTCACCCTGAGCGGCGGCAATGTCGACACCAACATCTTCGCCGCCGTATTGGCCGGCAAATACTGAGCGATGAAAATCGCGGATCTGCCGTTCTGCACCGTCGACTGGAGCGCTGTCGAGAGCAGCACGCACGCGGGAGAATCGGGCCATGCGCACTGGCGGACGCGCCACTTCGGCGACGTGCGGGTGCGCATGCTCGAGTACACCGCGGGCTATCGGGCCGATCACTGGTGTTCCAAGGGTCACTTCCTGCTGTGCCTCGAGGGCGAACTCGAGACGGAACTCGCGGACGGCCGCCGATTTACGTTGCGGCCGGGCATGAGCTACCACGTGGCCGACGGCGCCGAGCCGCATCGGTCTGCCACGCAAGTCGGCGCAAAACTCTATGTCATCGACTGAATCCCGTGCGCCCGGCACGTATGAAATCTCTACCGATCCCGCGCGGCTCGATGTCGCCGCCATCCATGCTTATCTCACTCGTTCGTACTGGTCACCCGGCATTCCGATCGGCATCGTCGAACACGCGCTGCGGAATTCCCTGTGCTTTGGCGTCTACGACTCCGCGGGCGCCCAAGTGGGACTCGCGCGGGTCGTCACCGACTACGCGACCTTCGCCTACCTGTGCGACGTCTATGTGCTCGAGGAGCACCGCGGCGTTGGCCTGGCAAAGCGCATGATGCGCGAGCTTATGTCGCACCCTGCGCTGCGCGGCGCCCGACGCGTGATGCTGGCGACGCGCGACGCGCATGGGTTGTACGCGGGCTTCGGATTTCTGGAAGCAGGCGCGGCGAAGAACCTCATGGAAATCGTGCGACCGGATATCTACGCGACGAGGGCAAACACCGCTTCTTTCTGACCGCCCGTATACTGCAGCGCATGAAATCATGCCGTTACGGATTCCCTTCGCTGGCGCTTGCCGCTTCCATGACACTCACCGCCTGCGGCACCACCCCCACCCGCGAGCAACCACTCAACAAGATCGTGCCTCTGACCGCGCCCGTCCTGGCGCCGGGGGTGGACGCCAATTCCGACAAACTATTCGTGGTCGTCACGTTCTCGGGCGGCGGCAAGCGCGCGGCAGCGTTCTCCTACGGTGTGCTCGAAGCGCTGCGCGACGTCGAGGTGACCACGCCCGATGGTGAGCGGCATCCTCTGCTGGATGAAATCGACCTGATCTCCGCGGTTTCCGGCGGCGCATTCACCGCCGCGTATTACGCGCTCAATGGCAAGGAGTCTTTCCAAAGCTATGCGCCACGCTTCCTCAATCACGACACCGAACAGGACCTGTGGCACAAGGTGCTCGCGCCGGTGAACTGGCCGCGGCTCGCCAAGACCGAAGTGAGCCGCAGCGATCTCGAAGTCGAGTACTTCGACGAGGAACTTTTCAAGGGAGCCACGGTGAACGACGTCATGACGCGATCGCCGCGCGTGATCGTCTCGGCAACCGACCTGGTGCGCGCCAAGCCGTTCGCGTTCACGCGCGAGCAGTTGAATGGCATCTGCGTCGACCCGAAGAGCGTGCCAGTCGCGCGCGCGGTGTTCGCATCCGCCGCCACACCGATCTACTTCGCACCGCTCGTGATGCGCACCTTCGCAGGCCAATGCGGCTACCAGCCTCCGGACGGCGTCAGCAGCGATGCCATGAGCGATGAAGACGTCTACCGCCGCGAGCGCGCCGACCGCCTGTTGTCGTTCCTCGACTCCACCAACTACCCCTACCTGCATCTCGCCGACGGCGCACTCGCTGACAATCTCGGGGCGCGGGCGATCCTCGATGAGGTGGCGCTCGGCGAAACGGTCACCGACGCGCTGCGCCGCAACGGTTTCTCGCGTGCGCGCCGCATGTTGTTCATCGTGGTCGACGCGCGTACCGGTTTCGATACGCGCTACGCGCAACGGCCAGAGCCGCTCGGCATCAAGAAGGTCATGGACGCGGTGGTCAGCGTCACTTTCAACCGCTACAGCTTCGAGACCATGAACCTGATGCGCGCGCGCGTGAAACGCTGGGAAAACGAGGTTCGCACGACCCGGTGCAAGACATCGCTCGCGATCCCCGACTGCGACAAATTCGACATCGACCTGGTGGAACTGAGTTTCGAACGCGTCAAGGACGTCGCGGAGCGCACCTATCTCGACCGCGTGCCAACGACCTTCACACTGTCCACCGAGCAAGTGGACAGGCTGCGCAATGCGGCGCATCTGTTGGTGACAGATTCTCCGGAGCTGCGCCACTTTCTCGAAGAGTCCGCGCATTCGGCGCGCGCAAACACGAAGTAGGGTCTTACCGACACCGCCATCAGTAAACCTCCTGATGGAGCTCGCGCCGCACTTGCGAGACCCTGCCGCGATGCGGCCGATCCGTCACATCCTGGTTGCCGTCAAGAACCCCTCGGCGCGCGCGCTGCCCGCGGTCAACAAGGCTGCGCAGATCGCCAAGGGCCTCAAGGCGCAGCTCACACTCTTTCACGATATTGCGACCCCGCTGTATGCCGAGACGCTGCAGGGGCGCGACATCGACCTGCAATCCTGGCAACGCGAAGTGCAGACCGCGCGCCGCGAGCAACTCGACAAACTCGCGCTGCGAATCCGCAAGCATGGAATCCACGTCGACGTGGTGGCCGATTGGGATTTCCCACCGTACGAAGCCATCATCCGCAAGGTGCAACGTCTCTCGGCCGATCTGCTGGTCGTCGAGAATCATCACGGCACGGGACGTCATCCGGCGCGATGGCTGCTGGCGTACACCGACTGGGAGCTATTGCGCCTCTGTCCGGTTCCCGTATTGCTGGTCAAGAACCGCAAGCTCTACCATCGTCCGCGCGTGCTGGCGGCCATCGACCCGTCACACGCATTTGCCAAGCCGAGCAATCTCGACCGCCATATCCTGCGCGCCGGTGCGCAACTGGTGCACGCGCTGCATGGCGAGCTGCATGCATTGCACGCGTTCATTCCCGGCGTGCCCGTCGTACCCGCTATGCCCGACGGACCGATGCTGGATGTCGCCGCGGGCCGCGACGAGCTCGAAAGCGAGGCGCGCCGCAAGATGGAGCGCGCCGTCGATGGCTTCGACGTGAAGCGCAGTCATTGTCACCTCGTGCAGGGCAGACCGAACGAAGCCATCCCTCGGACCGCGAAGCGGGAACGCAGCGCCATCGTCGCGATGGGCGTGGTGTCGCGCTCCGGTCTCAAGCGTTTCTTCATCGGTAATACTGCCGAGTTCGTCATGGACGCCGTGTCTGCGGACATCCTCGTGGTCAAGCCTCCCGATTTCGACTCACGGGTACCGCGCACCGGACGTGGAGTGCAGATCCTGTCCATGCCGATCCTGCCGGGCTGACCAGGAATACGAGCCATGCCAAGAGAAAAGAGTCCCGCAACGCAGCCACCACGAAAACGCGCACCCCGCAAGGCGAGAGCTGCGGCCAAAACCCCCGCACCTACGTTTGGCCAGTTCGTGGGTCCTGAACAGCGCGCAGCGTTGATCGCCGAAGCGGCCTTCTTCCGGGCCGAGAAACGTGGATTCAGCCCCGGCCACGAAGTCGAGGACTGGCTCGCCGCGGAGTCCGAAGTGGACGCGAAGCTCATGCACGCGGTCGAATCCGGCCAAACGACCTGATCGCGCACCTAACCAGTCGGGCTTCTCACGCCTGAGGCCGTGCAAGGAGTATCTTTGTACGGCATGACTGCGCCGACACCCGATGTACTCGCGCTGCTCGCGGCTACTCTCGACGCGGTTGTAATCATGGATGATCGCGGCCGCATCACTGCGTTCAACGCGTCGGCCGAGGAAATGTTCGGCTACCGCGCCGCGGATGCGTTGGGTCGCAACGTCTCGATGTTGATGACCTCCACCGACCGCGCGGTGCATGACGACCGGCTGAAACGATATCTCGCCGGCGGCGAGCCGAGCGTACTCCGGCGCGGCCGCGACGTGCGCGCGCGGCATCGCGATGGCAGCGAGTTTTCGGTTTTCCTGAGCGTCGATCGCATCCCCAATGCCTCCCCGCCCCAATTCGTCGGCTTTCTGCACGACACGTCTCTGCGGCGCAAGGCGCTGGCCACGCTCGAGATGGAACGCCACGTCAACCGGCTGTATCTCGACCTGGCACAGGTGATGCTGGTGGCCACCGATCGGACCGGACTCGTGCAGCTGGTCAACCAGCGTGCCACGCGCGTATTGCGCCGCCCCGGCGCGGAGATCGTGGGCAGCAATTGGATCGAGCGCTGCGTGGCGCCGGAAGATCGCGCTGCCGCGCGCACCGCGTTTCGAACACTGCTCATGAACGGCGGCGATGAGCCGCAGATCTCCGAGTATCGCGTGCGGCCGTTGGATGCGGAGGATCGGTTCATCACCTGGCGAGGCGTGGCGTTGCGCGATCCGGACAACGTCGCGACCGGCATCATGCTCTCGGGCGAGGACATCACCGACCAGCGGCGCGCAGAAAGCGAAGCGCACAAGGCGCTCGAGCGTCTGAACAGCGTGTCCCGCCTGGCCACCATGGGCGAGATGGCCGCCGGCATTTCGCATGAGCTGAACCAGCCGCTGGCAGCAATCGCCAACTATGCCCAGGCCTGCGTGCGCCTGCTGCGGCAGCCGGCTGCGGACATTCCGGAGGTGACTGGCGCGCTCGAGCAGATCGCGGGCCAGGCGCTGCGCGCGGGGGAGATCATTCGGCGCATCCGCTCGCTGGTGCGCAACGAGGATGTGCGGCGCGAGTTGCAGGACATCAACGAACTGATCCGTGATGTCCACGGCCTGCTGGCGAGCGACGCGCGCGTACATGACGGTCGACTGGCGCTCGATCTTGGCATGCAGCTTCCCCGGGTGATGGTAGACGGAGTACAGATCCAGCAGGTCCTCATGAACCTCGTGCACAACGCGTTCGAAGCGCAGGGACCGGAACACGACGGAGCGCCGTTCGAAGTGCGGATCGCGACCCGGCTCACCGAGGCGGCCGACGTCGAAGTATCGGTCAGTGACCTGGGTCCAGGCCTCGCAACCGAGGTGGAGCAGAAAATCTTCGAGCCATTCTTCACGACCAAGCCTGCCGGCACCGGGCTCGGGCTGGCAATCAGCCGCTCCATCATCAAGGCCCACGATGCGCGACTTGGGTATCGCGCCAATCAGCCGCGCGGAGCATGCTTCTATTTCGTTTTACCCGCGTATCAGGAGACGCCGCCATGAAAGACATGCCGCAAACCGTATTCGTGGTCGACGACGACGACGCGGTGCGAAATTCGCTGCGGATGTTGCTCAAGTCCGCTGGCGTGCATGCCGAGGCCAGCGCGTCGGCGCAGGAGTTCCTCTCGAGCTATGAAGTCACGCAACCCGGCTGCCTGGTACTCGACGTGCGCATGCCCGGCATGAGCGGTCTCGAAATGCAGCATGAGCTCAACCTGCGCGGCGCAACCATTCCGGTCATTTTCATCACCGGGCACGGCGATATCCCCATGGCGGTCGAAGCCATGCAGCACGGCGCATTCGATTTCCTGCAAAAGCCATTTCGCGACCAGGAGCTCCTCGATCGCGTGCAGCGAGCATTGGTTCGCGACACGGAATATCGCGCGCGTCTGCGGCACACCGACCGGATCCGCGAGCGCCTCGCGTCCTTGAGTCCGCGCGAGCGTGAAGTCCTGGATCTCGTCACGCAGGGCAAAGCAAACAAGATGGTTGCAGGCGACCTAGGGGTCAGCCAGCGGACCGTGGAAATCCACCGCGCGCACGTGATGCAGAAAATGGAAGCCGGATCGCTGGCTGAGCTGGTTCGAATGATGATGGCCGTCTCGCCCTGATCCTCGGGGCGATGCTGGCCACGAAGAAATACGTATTTATCAGACCAGGCCTCGATGCAATGCTCCGCCCCGATGGACGCGAACAACAACGGCGAAAACAAAAGCATTCGCACCATCATCGTTGCCGGGCAATCCTCTGAGAGGACTCGAGAAGTACTGCGCGCACTGCGCGGATTCACGAATGTCATCTGGCCGACTTCGCTGGAATCGGCGTTGGCCCAGACCGGGTCCAAAGACGCCGGCTGTCTCGTGATCGCCGACGACCTGCGTGAAGAACCGATCGACGAATTCCTGCAGGAAGCACGGGAGTTGCAGCGCAATCTGCCTATCTTCGTCATCACCGATCCGGATGATGTCGCGGAAGCCGTTTCCGCCATGCGCCACGGCGCGACGGCCGTCATCGAGATTCCGCCGTCTTATGCAGCACTGTGCGAAGAGGTCACACGCGCGATGCAATGAACGCGTCGCAGCACTGACACGCGCGTTTCACATTGCGTCGCGATCATGCTGTAGGAATCGTCCGTATTGACGCCTTCGCGACGCAAGCGAAGACTCGTGTCAGCTAACTCCCCTTTCACACGTCAGGCAGAGCGATCATGTCCGCACAGCTTGCGAATGTCGTTGCGCTAACCATCCCAGAACCTGCCCGCGGTCTCATCCTGCACGTCGACGATGATGAAGCCATGCGCCGCTCCACGGCGATGTTGATGAGGGCCGCCGGCTTCGAGACGCGCGAAGCGGCTTGCGGCGAAGATGCAATCACGCAAGTCGATTCGCTGCGTGGCCGGCTTGACGTGCTGATCGTTGACTACAACCTCGGCCAGTCGATGACCGGCACCGAGGTGGCCGAAGAATTCGCGAGGTTGTTAGGACATGCCGTGCCGACGGTGATTCTCACCGGCGATCCCGCCAATGCCGAGGTTCCGTGGCTGGCGGACGCGCCCGTCTGGCTGGCACGCAAGCCTCTGCATCCCGAAACCTTGTTAGCCGCCCTGCCACCGCTGGTGGCATTCCGGCGCGCCGTCGCGGACACGCAGCGGCGCTGAGGTCGTTCCCGGCCGGTGCGTCGCGCGCCTAGTTTCTCTTGGCGTACAGCGGCAACACGCGCGGCAGGTTCTTCTCGATATCCCGAATCCGCTCCTTCGGTGCAGGATGCGTGCTCAGGAATTTCGGCGGAGATGACGTCTCTGCCGCCGCCATCTTGTTCCACAGGGTCAACGCAGCGCGCGGGTCGTAGCCGGCGCGCGCCATGAGCTCGAGGCCGATCTGATCCGCCTCTGATTCCTGCTCGCGGCTGAACGGCAGCTGGAAGGTGACGTCGGCCACCATGTTGGCGATGTTGGCCGCGCCTTCACTGACGCCGGTGACCGCGGCAGCGCCCGAGAGCACCAGCTGCTGCGCGTAGGCGCGTGACACCCGCTCGCGCGTGTGTTCGCGAAGCGCGTGCGCGATCTCGTGCGACAGAACCGTGGCGAGCTCCGCGTCGGACAGGTCGAGATTCTCGATGAGCCCCGAATAGACCATGATTCGCCCGCCCGGCATGCAATAGGCGTTCAACTCCTTGGTCTTCTGCACGTTGAACTGCCAGTTCCAGGCGGCAGCGTCCGGGCGGAATACCGGCGTCGCCGAGACGATGCGCTTGGCGATGGTGGTTACGCGCGCAAGCTGGGCCTTGTCGGTATTGAGCACCCCCTTGTCGCGGGCGGCCTTGAGCTCGGCCTCGTAGGCCTGCGCTGCGCCCTGGTTGATGGTGTCGGTCGGAACCAGCATCTGCTGTTTCCGATCCACGCCGACGGCCCCGGCATTGGTGGTCTTGACGGTTTCGCAACCGACGGTGGTGATCGCGAGTGCGGCGGCGGCAACGTATGCAAGGAGTCTTGGATTGTTCATCGGCATGATCTTCCGCGACGCAGGTTGGGCTAACAATCAACTGCGGGCTAACAAGAAAGTAGGACGAATGAGAATGTCACGCAGGCCTTTTCCTATAAACTTCCTACTTCGCCCATGAAGGTGCCGCAAAATCTGTTCATGGATAGACGCCAGCTCATTCTCGCCACCACCCTGACTGCGCTTGCCCCGGCGGCGGCGCCTGCAGCGCCTGCCGTCGCTGACGGATTGACCCTGGAGCTGTGGCCCGGAGGTACACCCGGCGCCGACAAGGTCACCGTGCGCGAAGAGGTCATCGAGCGCCTGCCGGCCGGGCCGATGCGCGACCGCTTCGTCCAGCACGTCACTCGCCCACTGCTCACGCTTTACCCGCCCAAGGCCGCTTACAACGGCATCACACTGCTCATCGTTCCGGGCGGCGGCTATGTGCGTGTGGTCATCGACAAGGAAGGCGTCGAAGCAGCCGAATGGTTCACGGCGCGAGGGTTTGCGGCTGCCGTCTTGCGCTATCGATTGCCAGCGGATGGCTGGACTGCCGGCGCCGATGCTCCCGTGCATGACGCCATGCGGGCAGTGCGCCTCTTGCGCAATCAACCCATCGTAAGCGGGTCCGCACCTGGCCGCGTTGGTGTGATGGGCTTTTCGGCTGGCGGTCACTTGTGCGCGCGTCTGATTACCGAGCCGAATCTCGACTATGCCCGACGCGATGCGGCCGACGATCAGTCCGCTCGCCCCGATTTCGCGGTGCTCATGTATCCGGTCATCGCAACCACCGGATCCCACGCGCATGCCGGCTCTGCCCAGCAGCTGCAGGCCGCGGGGGTTGCAACGGCGGACCTCGCGCGGTATTCGCCGCAACTCAATGTCACCTCGAAGACTCCGCCCACGCTGCTCGTGCACGCGGCCGACGATTCCAGCGTACCGGTGGAAAATTCTCTGCTGATGTACGACGCGCTGCGCAAGGCTGCCGTGCGCAGTGAGCTGCATCTGTTCGATGCAGGCGGTCATGGCTTTGGCTTGCGTGGCGTCGCAGGCAAGAATGTCGCTGTCTGGCCGACACTGGTTCAGAACTGGGCACAGCACAATGTCGCGACCTGAAGCCGTCGATCGGCGCCGCCGGCGATTGTTAGGGGCCGCGTCGCTCGGAATGCTGGCAGCGACGCCGTTCGCGCGTTCCGCCGCGGCGTCACCCGTGGTCAGAACCAGCGCCGGCCGCGTGCGCGGCACTCTCGATGGCGACCTGCAGATATTCCGCGGCATCCGTTACGGCGCTGACACCGCACCACGACGATTCATGCCGCCGGCGGCTGCCGAACCCTGGCGCGGAATCGTCGACGCGACCGCCTTCGGCGCCGCCAGCGTGCAGCCGGGACCGGAGCCGCACCAGTCCGAGGATTGCCTGTTCCTCAATGTCACTGCGCCGGCGGCGAAAGCCACAAGACCGCGACCCGTGATCGTCTACATCCATGGCGGCGCCTATTCGAGCGGCTCGGGATCCAGCGAGCTCTATGACGGCACCACGCTGTGCCGGCGTGGCGACGTCGTCGTAGTAACCGTCAATCACCGGCTGAGCCTCTTCGGTTACCTGTACCTGCCCGGCTTTCCGGACTCCGGAAATGCGGGCACGCTCGACCTGGTGCTGGCGCTGCGTTGGGTGCGCGACAACATCGCGGCGTTCGGCGGCGATCCGGGCTGTGTCACTTTGTTAGGACAGTCGGGCGGCGGCGCGAAGATCGCGACGCTGATGGCTGTTCCGGCGGCGGCCGGGCTGTTTCATCGCGCCGCCACCATGAGCGGCCAGCAGCTCACGGCTTCAGGGCCCCTTCACGCCGCGGGTCGCACGCGCGTGCTCCTCGACAAACTCGGAATGCCCTTTGAGCGTGCAGCGACGCTCGCGAGTCTCCCGGCTGCCGATCTGCTGCGCGCCCACGCGGGTACCGTGGACCCCTACATCGGCCGCGGCAGTGTGTACATGGGACCCGTGCTCGACGAGCGTACCCTCACGCGTCACCCGTTCTTTCCCGATGCGCCGGAGCAATCGGCGCGCATCCCGATGATGATCGGCAACACTCACGATGAGACGCGCTCGCTGATAGGTCGTGGCGATCCCAGCGCCTGGACCATCACCTGGGAGGCCCTGCCGCAGCGCCTGGAGTCCGAGTTGCGCGTGGATATTTCGGGGGCGCTGGTGGTCGCCGAATATCGACGGTGGTATCCGCACTATTCGCCCTCCGACGTGTTTTTCTCTGCCACGACCGCCGGGCGCTCGTGGCGCGCCGCCATCGTCGAGGCCGAACTGCGGGCGGCACAGGGCTCACCTGCATTCGCATATCAGCTCAATTGGGGTTCGCCTCAGGACGGCGGCAAGTGGGGCGCATTTCACACACTCGACATCCCTTTGATGTTCGGCACGCTCACTGCGCGCGAATCGATGACGGGCGATGGCATCGAGGCGCGGCGTGTATCGGCGGTCATGCAGGCGGCGCTGCTCGCGTTCGCACGCAGCGGCGATCCCAACCATCCCGACCTCGCGCGCTGGGAACCGTACACGTTGCCGCGACGGGCGACCATGGTGTTCGCCATGGAAAGCCGCCTGGAGGACGATCCCCGCGGGGCCGAACGCCGCTTGTTCGCCAAGGTTCCCTTCATTCAACAAGGCACCTGACGCATCCGCAGAATAGTTAGACCAGGCCGCGGCGTGCTGCATCGTGTCTGCGGCGTGGTTGTCAGGTCCGCCGCATTCAGTCGCCGGCGCGCGCGGCTTTCTGCGGGCTCGCGGCGGGACCGCGCGGGCCTGGTGAGGGCGCCCCGGACATGGGAGTAGCATCGCGGCGGCGGAATCGGTTTGTGCGAACAACAATGCGCCGGGCAGAATCCACGATATGACATGCAATGTCCCCCTGAACCATTGAAAATGACACCGGTTTCCCTATATAAAGTCGCCTGTTGGCGAACGCTGAATAAAGAAGGCTCATAAATTGGTTTCCGTTGTTTCCGACCTCGCGTTCGACGCCAAGGGGGTGGCCGCCGAATTCGTCAAGGCGCGCCGCACCGCAGGCGCGTTCACCCAGTATCCGGGCGCAGTGCCTGCGGACCTCGACTCCGCATATCGATGCCAGGACGAGGCCATCGCGCTTTGGAGCGATTCGATCGCCGGCTGGAAGGTCGGCTGGATTCCCGAGCCTCTCAGCCAGAAATACGGTGCGCAGCGACTCGTGGGCCCGATCTTCAAGAGTTCCGTGCAACACGCCTCTGACGACGCAACTTTGGAAGCGCCCGTGTTTGCACGCGGATTCGCGGCAATCGAGGCGGAATTCGTGGTGCAACTGGCGAAGGATGCGCCGGCGAACGTCACCGAGTGGACCACCGAAACGGCACGCCGCTTCGTGCAGTCGATGTATGTCGGCATCGAGATCGCCAGCAGCCCGCTCGCCAACATCAACGATTTCGGACCCGCGGTCGTCGCCAGTGATTTCGGCAACAACGCGGGGCTGCTGCTCGGGGCGGAGATCGTCGACTGGCAGTCACGCAGCCTCGAGTCTCTGCACTGCGAGACCCGCATCGATGGCGTAGTGGTCGGTCGTGGAAGCGCGGCCGCCGTGAGCGGCGGTCCGCTCGCCGCACTCGCCTTCGCGCTGCGGTGTAATGCGCGGCGTGGGCGCCCGCTGCGCGCCGGCGAGTACATTTCGACGGGCGCCGCCACCGGTGTCCACCCGGTCGGGGCGGGACAAACTGCCGAGGCAATATTCACCGGCGTCGGCAGCCTGAAGTGCGTCACCGTGCCCATGACACCGGTGACAACGGCCTGATTGTTAGAGGACATACCTGCCCCAGGCGCGCGCGCTTCCGTACAATCCCCGCCATGACACGCATCCGAAAAAAACCTGCGGCCAACCGCGCAATGCCCAAGGTGCCGGTACCCGCGAAGGTGACCGGCATCAGGCCCGGCCGTAATGCCACGATCAACGACATCGCCCGGCTGGCGAGCGTCTCGAAAAAAACCGTGTCGCGCGTCATCAACCAGTCGCCGCTGGTGCAGGAAGCCACGCGCGCGCGCATCCAGGCAGTCATCGACAAGTTCGGCTATGTGCCCGATCCGCAGGCGCGCGGACTCGCGTTCCGCAAGTCTTTTCTGATCGGCCTCGTGTATGACAATCCGAACGCGCAATACATCGTCAATCTCATGGAAGGCGCGCTGGATGCCGTCCGCAATTCCGAATACGAACTCGTGGTGCATCCCTGCGACCGCAAGAAGCCCGACTTCATTGCCGGCGTGCGCCGCTTCGTCGAGCGTCAGAAGCTCCGCGGTGTAATTCTTCTGCCGCCCGTTTCTGAAAACGACGAGCTCACGCATGCGCTCACCGCTGCTGATTGTTCGTACGTCCGCATCACGTATACGCAGCTCGACGACCCGGCTCGCATTGTCATTTCCAATGATCGGCTAGCCGTCGCCGAGGTAGCGAACTACCTCGTGTCGCTCGGTCACAAGCGCATTGGTTACATCGCGGGTCCACCAGGATTCCGTTCCGCGGTCGAACGTCTCGCGGGATTTCGCGAAGCGATCGGTGCGCGCGGCATCCAGTTCGGCTCCGAGCTCATCGTCGAGGGCGGCTACACCTACGAATCCGGCGTCGCCGGCGGCGAAAAGCTGCTCGCGCTGAGCCCGCGGCCCACCGCGATTTTCGCCAGCAACGACGAAATGGCGGCCGGCGTCTATCGCGTCGCGCACCGCCTTGGCCTTTCAGTACCGGGCGACCTGTCGATCGTCGGCTTCGACGACGGCCCGCTCGCCTCGCGGCTGCTGCCTTCTCTGACCACGATCCGCCTGCCGATCCGCGAGCTCGGACGTCTCGCCGCAAACAAGATCCTGCATCCGGAAGCCGCGGGCGGCACGCACGCAATGGTGACGCCACTCGAGCCGCACCTGGTCATCCGCGACTCCTGCCAGCCCCCGCCACGCTGAATTGCGCAGGCGCTGACGCGCCACTCTTAACGCCGTCGAAACGCTGGCGTCCGTTATTTGTTACGGGTGGCCTACTCCATGACACCGGTTTCCTCGGCATCGCCAGACACTGTAGAATCGCCGTCCCTGCAAAGCCTCCGGACGAGTAAAAATGAAGTTCGACACCCGCCATGCCAGTCACCAGAGCATCGTTCAAACCGCGGACACCGCAAGGCTGCGGGAGCTTTTCCATGTCTCCGGATTATTCATTCCGGATGACGTGAGCCTCACGTTCAGCCATATCGAACGCATGATCGTCGGCGGCGTGATGCCCGTGTCGAAGACCGTCGAGCTCAACGAAGTGCCGGCGCTCAACAAGGGGCCGTTTCTCGCTCGCCGTGAGCTCGGCATCATCAACATCGGCGGCCCCGGCAAGGTGACGGTCGACGGCAAGGTCACGGCGCTCGCGTCGCGCGAAGGTTTGTACGTCCCCATGGGGACGAACGCGCTGGCCTTCTCGTCGGACGCCGCTGCGACGCCCGCCAAGTTCTATCTCGCCAGCACCCCGGCACATGCGCGTTACGAGACCGTGAAGATCGACATCGCCAAGGCCAACCCGATGCCGGTCGGCGCGGCGGCAACCGCCAACGAACGGACTATCTACCAATACATCAATCCGGATATCTGCAAATCGGCACAGCTGCTGATGGGCCTGACTTCACTCAAGGAAGGCAGTGTCTGGAACACCATGCCATGCCACCTTCACGAACGCCGCTCCGAGACGTACTTCTATTTCGATCTCAAGCCGGACGCCCGCGTGGTGCACATCATGGGCGAGCCGCACGAAACGCGGCACCTCTTCGTCGCGAATGAGGAAGCGGTCATCGCCCCACCATGGTCCATTCACACCGGTTGCGGCACGACCAACTACAGCTTCATCTGGGCCATGGGCGGCGAAAACCAGGAATACAAGGACGTCGCGTGGGTACCCATGAACGTGCTGCGATGAATATCAGTTTCGATCTGAGCGGGCGGGTCGCGGCCGTCACCGGCGCGAACACCGGTATCGGTCGCGCCATTGCCGAAGCCCTGGCGGGCGCCGGCGCGGATATTGCCGCGATCGGCCGCAGCGACCCGGCAGAAACCCTCGCCGCGGTGAAAACCCTGGGTCGGCGGGGCGTCTGGGTCAAGGCGGATTTCGGAGCCCAACCTGATCATGCCGCCGTGATCGGCGAAGTCGTCGGCAAGCTCGGCGGCCTGCACATTCTCGTCAACAATGCGGGCACGATTCGCCGCAACAGCTCCATCGATTTCACCGAGGCCGACTGGGATGCAGTCATCGACGTGAATCTCAAATCGGTGTTTTTTCTTTCGCAGGCCGCGGCGCGCCACATGATTCCCGCGGGTGGCGGCAAGATCATCAACATCGCTTCGATGCTTTCATTCCAGGGTGGCATTCGCGTGCCCTCCTACACCGCGAGCAAGAGCGGGCTTGCGGGTCTCACGAAGCTGCTCGCGAACGAATGGGCGGTCAGCGGCATCAACGTCAATGCCATCGCGCCCGGGTATTTCGCCACCAACAACACGGCTGCGCTGCAGGCCGACGTGAAGCGGAATGCGGAAATTCTCGGCCGAATACCCGCGGGACGCTGGGGTGACCCGAAAGACCTCGGCGGCGCCGCGGTGTTTCTCGCTTCGAGTGCGGCGAACTACGTGCAAGGCATCATCCTTCCCGTCGACGGCGGCTGGCTCGCGCGCTAGTCGCAAGTTCCGTCCCGGCTCTGGTACCTTGAGCCGGGAGGTGTCGAATGTTCCGTAAGATCTGCTTTTTCGTCGCGGCGCTCGGCGCGACGCCGCTGGTGCACGCTGCGCCGGACCATGTCGACATCACGTGGATGTCGATCGCCAACATGCATTTCGCGCTCGGACGCCAGCAGATCCTCGCCGATGGCTACATCACGCGGATACCGCAGGAAGTGTTTTTTGGCGGCGGCACCGGAGTCGCATCGACCCGGCAACCCATGAAGCCGGACCTCGCCGCAGTAACCGAAGTGTTCGACGCGATCGGCGGGAAATCGGCGGTCAAACTACTGCTCACGGGTCACAGCCACTTCGACCATTCGTTCGACACGGCAACCTGGGCCGGACTCTCCGGCGCCCGCATCATTGGCTCACCCACCACCTGCTTCCAGGTACGCGCGTCGAAGATTCCGGCGCGTCGCTGCACCCCCGTGTTCGGCGGTGAAAAGTTCACGCTCGAGCCGGGCGTCGATATGTATGTCATCCGCTGGAACCACAGCGGTGATCCGGCAAAGAACGCCGAGCAGCACGACGCAGTCGAACTGCGCGGGCCGCCGGAGCCGGACGCAACAGGCGCATTCCGGGCGGGAGTCGCCGAAGATTTCCCCAACGGCGGCGGCAACCGTGCCTATCTGTTCAAGGTCACCGGGCCGCGGACGCAATTCAGCTGGTTGTTCCAGGACTCCGCCAGCGCCGTCGACCTGAGCGTCCCGATCGTCATCGATGGCCGCAATTTCGGTGCTCCCCTCGAGAATCTGCGCGCCGCCATGCAGGCCGCGGGCCTCGCGTCGGTCGACCTGTGGATTGCCACGGGTGGACGTGATGTCGCAGCGCTGGTGCTGCCGGTGATCAAACCGAAAGCCTATCTACCTGTGCACTGGGATGGGCTGTTTGGTCCATTCAAGGCGGGGCCACCACAGCCCTACTCCGACGCGCCACTCGCGGCGCTGCTCGAGGAGAATGGAGTTCGGCGCATCGTTCCCGTGCAATACATGGACCGCTGGCGGCTGGATGCCAATGGAGTGCAGCCGCTCGACAACGACAAGATCAAGCGGCAGCTGGGCTTCCGCTGATGCGCATTGCGTTTCTCGGTCTCGGGAACATGGGCGGCGGCATGGCCGGTCGCCTGCTGGCGGCGGGCCATTCCCTTGCGGTGTTCAACCGCACGGCGACACGCGCAGCCCCCTTCGAAAAGCTCGGAGCACGCATCGCCGATTCCCCGCGGTCCGCTGCCTTGCAAGCCGACATCATCATTGGCATGAGTGCGGACGACGAATCATCGCGCGCCATGTGGCTGGGGACCGACGGGGCGCTTGCTGCCGACAATCTCCCGGACGCGCTCGCCATCGAATGTTCGACGCTGTCGCATGACTGGGTTCTCGAGCTCGCCGGGAAGGTGCGTGCGCGCGGATTTCGCTACGTCGACGCACCGGTGACGGGTTTGCCCGATGCAGCGGCTGCCGGAACCCTGACGCTCCTGGTGGGAGCTGAAGCCGCGGACCTCGATGCGGCGCGTCCCATCTTCACCGCATTGGCTACGCGCGTGCTGCACTTCGGACCCGTCGGTCAGGGGACGGCTTACAAGCTCATGATCAATCTCATGGGCGCCGTGCAGATCGCATCGGCAGCGGAAGGCATCCTACTTGCCGAACGCGCGGGTCTTGACCTGAAGCTCGTGGCGGATGCGGTGGCCAGCGGTCAGGCCGCCAGCCCGCAAGTCGTGCGTAACGTGCGGCGCTTCGTCGGCGGTGACCACGGAGGCGTCGTGAACTTCACGCCGGCGCTGCGGCTGAAGGACATCGAATACGCACTACGCCTGGCGCAGAAGTCGGGCGTCGACTGTGCTTTCGGAAAGGTCGCTGCGGAGGTTTATCGCAGACTCTGCGAGCACGGCTACGCCCGCGACAACGAGAGCCGCATCATCGATTCTCTGCGCAGTCGTTAGAGCGTGCAGACGGGCGCCGTCTCGGTGCCCAGCGGCTTGCTCAATCCTACATCTCCGGTCTTCTCGGGCAGCGCCCGCAACAGCATGCCCCACGGAGTGCTCCGATAGGTGCCAGGAGAAATGTCCGGGCCTACCAGGCGCACTTCCGCCGCATCACGCGCCAGAGGCCGCAGCGCACGTATGCGCGCCGCGATGACTTCCGAATTTCCTTCCACGCGCTGCAACTGGACGCAGATTTCATCCTGCGTGCCGATGGTGATGTGACGCGGCTGATCACCGACACGCAACATCAGGCGCTGGCTCGCAGGACTGACGTAGCGCGCGGTATCGACATCGAGAAGATATGTGCTGCTGCTCGCTTCGACCTGGGCGAAAGCGATTCCGGCAAATGCGACACAGACTGCTGCGGGGAAAAAGAGTTTGTGCATACGGATATCGGAGCACACTTGCTGTGAGAAGTTCCCTCAGCATTTACGCCTACAAATTGTCGGAGACCGCCGACAAGAAAACACAGTTAACATTGGTAGTGAGTCGCCCTCCTCGCCAGAAAGGTTCGCTCGGCTCGAAAAGTTCTGGTTTTGCGCTGCGTAGCAGCACGTCAGCTCGCGCCTGCACTGCAGCAGTGCACGCCCCCTCGTCGGGTAGCTAGTGAATTTCAGAGCACGGAGCCAATGGTGTCGAGCATCTGCTGGCGGACGAGGGGAATCGGCGGCGCGCCATACGAAAGAAATTTGTCGTGGAACTGCTGCGGCGTGGCGCCCGGGTTCGCGGCCAGCCAATCGACGCGCAGCTTGCGGATCATCAGCTTGCCGAGGGTGTAGGCGAGGTACCCAGGGTCGTACGTGCCACGGAGCGCCTGCTGACGCGCGTTGCCGGCGTCGGCGAATGCCTGCTCCCGGAACATCTTCTCGGACTCCGCGAGTGACATGCAGCCGCTGTGCAAACAAATGGCCGACAGGAATCTGACATCGCGCAGCAGGGCATTCGTCAACATGCCGACCCGCATCTCCGGCTGCCCAGCACCCAAACCGGCGTCGTACATCATCTCTTCCGCGTAGTGCGCCCATCCTTCCCCGAAGGAATAGTCCCACCACAAGGCTTCGGCGCGCGATGGGTTGGCGTTGGTGAACTGCGACTGCAGGTAATGCCCGGGCCACACTTCATGCGCCGAGACGTAGAGCAAATACGCCTTGCCAGGCAGATAGGCATTGCGTTCTGCCGCGCTCCACTTCGCGTCCGGCGGCGCGACGTAGTAAGTGGCCTTCACAGCCGGGTTTTCGTAGGGACCCGGGATGCTGATGTACGCAAAGTTGCCGCGATTGTATGGCGGAGACTCGTCCACCAGGGCCTGCTCCTGATTCGGGATCGAGACTATCTTCTTATCGATGACGAACTGCCGCAGCTCCGCGAGCTGCGCGCGAGCCCCCTCGACACTGCCGCCTGAAGGCTTGTTTGCCCGCATTTTTCCAACGCAGGCCGTGAGACTGGATTTCGGGGCGAAGGCACCGCAAGCCTCTTTGAGGCCAGAAAGATTGCGGTCGAGATCCTTGCGGCCCACCAGCTCCAGCTCTTCGAGGGGCATGTCCACCCGTTCTGTTTCGCGCAGCATTTCGAGAAATTTCGGCGCGCCCAGCGCGAAATCATCGGTCGCTGTCTTGCGCTGCGATTCGAGCCAGGCGGTCAGCTCGTCCATCGCGACGGCGGCGGCCGATGTGGCTTCGCCGAGCTCGCGTTTCAGCTTCTCATCGGCAAGCTGCGCGAAATATGCCGGCATTTCTTGGCGGAAGAACGTGGCGTAACCGGCGAAGCCTGCCACCCCGCGATCGATGAAAGGCTTGGGCAGCGGGGTGCGCAGATTGGCGCGGATGGAGGCGGTGAGTCCCGGCACTGCGCGTGCGTAGCCCAGGAATCCCTCGAGCCTTTTCGGTAATGGCGCGTATTCACGCGTCAGGTACATCGAGGGGTCGAGCCTGTCGAGATACCAGGCCGGATTGCGATACGGCGCTTCTGCGCTCGCCAGCCAGAACAACTGCGAATCAACGACCCACTTCAGATACTCACGCTCGAAGCGCTGTTCCGGGGTCAGCGCCACCGGATCGTAATTCGCGAGATCGCCCTGGAATTTGCGCAGGTTGGCGACTTCGGCATCGAGTCCGGCGCGGCTCAGGTCCGGCATCTTGCCGTCGAACTCATGTCGGCCGGCCTGCACTGCGAAGTAGGGATCGGCTTCGAAGCGCGCCTGGATGAACGATTCGACGAAGCCAGACCAGCCGGCGACAGCTTTTGCGGCGGGCGCGGTGCTCGCCACCGGGGTGGGTTCAGGCTCGCGCGAGCAGCCGGCTGAGATCATCGCGGCCAGGATGCTCGACGCCGCAAGGCACTTCATTAGCCGCATAGCAATCTCCCGAAGAGCTCAATCAAGCGAACGGTTTGATGACCACCAGGATCACGATGGCGATCAGCAACAGCGCCGGCGCCTCGTTGAACAGCCGATACCACCGCTCGGTACGCGTGTTTCGATCCGCGGCAAACTCCTGGACCAACGCGAAACACGCGCCGTGATATCCCACGAGCAGCAGCACCAGAGCCAGCTTCACCTGCAACCACCGCATGAGTAGATAGTCTGGGGCAGCGGCCAGCATGGCGATTCCGAAGGTGATCGCAACCAGCGCCCCGATGGTCATGATCATGAACAGCTTGCGCTCCATGATCTTGAAACGCGCATTGCCCTGGTCATCGTCGATCGTCGCGCCCTGGATCTGTGCGTGATAGACGAACAGCCGCGGCAGATACAGGAGCGCCGCAAACCAGCTCACGACGCCGATGATGTGAAAGGCCTTCAGCCATAACATGCGGAGGGCTCCTTTGCGCCGGGCACGACAGCCGCTGACTGCAACTCACGCGTCACCAGCGCACTCAGCGCTGCTATGTGATCGTCGCGTGCATTGAGGGCCGCGATGTAGTGGTACTGCTCCCCGCCAGCGGCCAGGAAGACATCGCGGTTTTCCATGCCGATCTCCTCCAGCGTTTCGAGGCAGTCGGCCGCAAAGCCGGGGCAAATCACGCTGACGCTCTTCACGCCGCGCTTGGGGAGTCCTGCGAGCACTTCGCTGGTATATGGCTGCAACCAGCGCGCGCGCCCGAAACGCGATTGAAAAGAAACGCTCCACGCATCGGCAGCGAGTCCGAGCTGCTTTGCGAGCAGGGTGGCGGTGTGGTGGCATTGATCGCGATACGGATCGCCGAGCGTGACGAATCGCTCGGGCACGCCATGAAACGACATGAGCAGGTGGCGCGTAGTGCCGAATTCGCGCTGATGTTCCTGCACGGTCGCGGCCAGCGCTTCGATATACGCCGGGTCATCGCGGTAGTTCGACACGAATTTCAACGCCGGCACCGAGCGCATTCGCCGCAACGCGTGGGTTACCTGATCGAAGACCGCGCCGGTCGATGCTCCGCAATACTGCGGGAACATCGGGATGGCGAGGATTCCCTCGGCGCCCGCCTTGCGCAGCGAGTCGATGGCATCCGGGACGGTGGCGCCGCCGGTATAGAGCATGGCGAGCGCCACGGGTATTCCATTCGCACGTTGCGATGCTTCTATGCCAGCGCGCAGCTCCTCGCTGTACACCGCGAGCGGCGAGCCCGCCGCCGTCCAGATCGCGGCGTATTTTTTTGCACTGGTGCGCGGACGGACCCGCAGGATGATGCCGTGCAGGATCGGCCACCATAGAAACCGCGGCAGTTCGACTACCCGTGGGTCACCGAGCAAACCCGCGAGAAAGGCCCGAACATCGCGCGTGGCAAGCGACGCCGGCGTGCCGGAATTGACCAGCAGAACGCCCCATTTCATGGCGAGAGCCAGTCGCGCGGCTTCAGGTAATCGGCGAGCTCCGCCTCCGGGGTGCCCGGTGCCGGCCGATAGTCATAGCGCCACTCGGCGCGCGGCGGCATCGACATGAGCAGTGATTCGGTGCGCGCCTGCGTCTGCAATCCGAAGCGGGTGCCGCGATCGAAAGCGAGGTTGAACTCCACGTAGCGCCCGCGCCGCAGACGCTGGAAGTCCTGTTCTCGCGTGCCGAAGGGCGCCGCCATGCGCCGTCGCACGATGTTCACGTAGCTTTCGAGATAGGCATCGCCGATGCGCCGGATCAGCGCAAAACAATGCTCGAAGGATCCGCCGATTTCCGCGGTGGTGTCATTGAGGTCGTCGGCGAACAACCCGCCGATACCCCGCGTTTCGCCGCGATGTGGAAGATAGAAATACTTGTCGCAGGCATCCTTGAGCAGTGGATAGGCCCGGGGCCCGGCCGGCACGCACGCGGCTCGCGCAGCCTCATGCCAGTTGCGCGCGTCTTCTTCGAAGGCATATACCGGCGTCAGGTCGAAGCCGCCGCCGAACCACCAGGTTTCGCCCTCGCGCGCCGTGAACAGGCGGACGTTCGCATGGGAGGTCGGCGCATAAGGATTCACCGGATGAACGACGCAGCTCGTGCCCATGGCCCGGAACGGCTGGCCGGCAAGCTCCGTATGGCGCTCGCTCGCCGCCGCCGGCAGTCGCGCGCCGCTCACATCGCTGAAGGCGACCCCGGCGCGGTCGAAGGTGACTCCGTTTTCGATGAGCGACAGCCTGCCGCTGCCAGTCAGTACGTCGCCTGCCGGACGCTGCCATTCGTCGCGGCGCTGCTCGCTGGATTCATCCAGCGATTTCCACGTATCGGTGAGCCGCGTATGCAGGCCCAGGAAGTAGTCACGCGCCTCGTTGATCTCACGCGCGCCAATCGGTGTGACACGAATGGGCCGGGCCGCACTCATGGCGCGCTCCGGAACAGGTAGCCGCGCCCGCGCAGTGTGACGATGTGCACCGGATTTTCGGGATCGGGTTCGAAGAGCTTGCGCAGCCTGAGGATGAAGTTGTCAACCGTCCGATCGGTCGGGAACTGGTCCATGCCCCAGACCTCTTCCAGGAGATCGGTGCGGGTCAGCGCGCGGTTCTCGTTGGCCGAGAACACCTCCATCAGGCGCAGCTCCTTGTCCGAAAGCGATACCTCGCCTTCGTTGGTCAGCGCCTGGCCGGTGTCGAAGCGCACCCAGTAGCGCGCGAACGCCAGCCGCGGTGGGGCACTGGCCGGGCGTCCGCCCGCGCGCCGCAGCAGCGCGCGCACCCGCGCCAGCAGCTCGTTGACGTCGAAGGGCTTGGGTAGATAGT
>Ga0207683_10001255_pt1 | contig 23021 bp, 22 predicted proteins | sample KBSM73metaG_FD_184333 | JGI IMG/M metagenome (GOLD analysis project Ga0207683, IMG submission 184333) | Miscanthus rhizosphere microbial communities from Kellogg Biological Station, Michigan, USA - KBS M7-3 metaG (SPAdes) (version 2) | ecosystem: Host-associated > Plants > Roots > Rhizosphere >... | reverse complement strand
CAGCTTGGCTACGAGTCGCCAGCCGATCTCACGGAGCTATATCCGCAGTTCTACTGGAAGACCGTTTCCCCTCACGTCCAGACGGCCATCCGATATCTCAACGTGACGTCGAGTGGACGGCAATGGATCGCTAATCTCTACAGCAATGTCTTCCGTGCCGAGCGCGACTTGAGCCTGACAGGGCCGGAACGTTGACGAGGCGCGAAACAATTTCTTCTTCGGTTGTTTCCTGAGGCAAGAAGCCTATTCTGGGCAGCAAGGCGGCTGATCAGCAGGGGGCCATCATGGGCGTTCTTCTCTGGATCGTGGTCATCGGGTTCGTTGCCGGTGTCATAGCGCGGGTGCTGATGCCGGGTCCGAATACGCCGAAGGGCTTCGTTGTCACGACCATCATCGGCGTGGCAGGAGCAGTGCTGGCTTCCATCGTCGGCGATCTCGCCGGACTTTATCGACCGGGTCAGGGCGCCGGTCTGATCGGTGCGACTGTGGGCGCGCTGATCATCTTGTTTGTGTGGAATCGCCTTGTGGCCGCCGAGGTCATTCCTGACCACGGCCTCTGAGCACACTCAATTTGCTGCTTCGATCCAGCGAATAAAACGGCCGCCGGCCAGACCGCGCGTCAGCGCGAGATTGTACTCGCAAAAAATCTCGGCCTTGTGCCAGTCGCCGCGTGGCCAATTATTGATTGCCTTTTCGAGACGGCTGAGATCGATGACGCGCCGGACAAGTGCCGATTTGGAAAGCTCATCGAGTTCCCGCGCGATTTCGCCTCGGCGCGCCTCAAGTCTTTGATGCCAGTTCGCGCCCTGCAGACCGCTGAGTCGGTTGGTTAGTACAGCCTCGGGAAGCAGGGCCCACATCGCGCGACGGATCAGCGAACGATCGATGCCTTCGGTAAGATATTGTTGCGGCGGTACGCCGAAGCAGTAGGAGACGACGTCGATATCGGCGGTCGGATCGCGCACCTCGACACCGGTGAAGGCCTTCTCGGCGGCCTGCCAGTCGCCAAGGTAGTCGACCTGCGCAAGACCTTTGACGCGCTCATCGCGGTGCGTGCGGTAAAGAAAATCGTGTTTCACTGCGCGCGCGCGTCTTTCGACCGACATCTCCTTCGCAAAGTCCGCGCGTATCGGTGCATGCTCGCGCCAGGCCGGGACCCGGCGACGACGCGCCCAATCGTCCAATTGCCTCGGAATCAATGGCTCAACGAGAAGCTTTCGCAACGCTGTCCCGCGCGAGTAGGGGGTGTTGCGATAGAACTGGCGCCACTGCCTGTAGGCCAGCAGCAATCGACCACGCGCCAGGTGGGTGGACGCCTGCGACCAGCCACTCCAGCTGATGGTGTAATTGCCATGCAGACCGCCGAGCAGCACGCGCCGTCCTTGCGCACGTGCGCGATGCAGCATTGCCATCGTCCAGCCGAAATTGGTCGGGTTACGCACCGGTCCATCGAGCGCGATGAAAAACCGCTCGAGCTGTGCGAAGTCATCACCCGCGTCGGTGTGGACGTAGTCGACGTCGATATTGCCGGCCTTCGTCCGGATCGCCTCGACGAAAGGCGTTTCGTCGGCGTAACAACCGTCCGGCACGGGGCCGTCGAAATCAGGCCCAGGAACGCCGGTAAATGCGGCGAGCCGCTGGTCCTTTTCTGCCAGCGCACGCGCGGCAAGTACGGACACCGAAGACGAATCGAGCCCCCCGCTGAGAAGGCTCCCGATTGGATGGATGCTGCGCATCTGCCGGCGCACAGCGCGATCGAGGCAGTCGCGCAGTCCGTCCGCATAGTCGGAGTCGGACGCAAGTGTGACATTCTTGATGTCGGTGGGAGACCAGTAGCGGCGCTGTATTATCGATCCGTCGGGTTTCACCCGAAGAATGTGTGCCGGCGGGACCCGAAACACATTTCGATACATCGTCGTTGCGTGATCGGCGTGATTGAGCACGAGGAAATCGGCGAGCTTTTCCTCGCATAGCTCCCGCGGCACATCATCGAATGCAAACAGCGCGTTCGGCATGCTCGCAAAGGCAAAAAATCCTGGGCCTTTGTGCCACGTGACCACGTTCAAGCCGAGATGATCACGCGCCAGTGTCACGCAACGGCTGCGCGGATCCCAGATCGCCACCGCGAACGGACCGCGAATCCCCGGCCAGATGTCGTCGCCCAGTTTTTGCCAGGCAGTCAGAAGCAAACGCGAGTCCGGCCACTGCGCCGCCTCCCGCGGAGAAATTCCGGCACGAGCAAGCAGATCGTCGCGGTTGTCGAGCCGTAGATCCGCGGTGATGATCGCTCCGCTCGCGTCTTGGTAAGGCTGGCGATCGAAGCGGTCTTCAGGCGTCATTCGCATCAGTGCGTGCGCGAGACCGCAGTTATCCTTTGCAACGATCTCGACGCGGTCCGGCCCGTATTGATTGAGCGCATTGGCGGCACGTTCGAGATCGCGCCGCGCGACGCTGCGGCCATCGAAACGAATGAGTCCGGCGATTCCGCTCATTAGCGTGCCCCGCCAAACTGGGCCAAAGGTGTGAAACGTCCGACCTCCCGATCGACGATGACGCCGCCTTCACCGATCTCGACCCAGGCGTGAGCAACAAGCGCTTGATCTTTCCGGGCAACGCCAAGGCAAAGCCGGCTTGCTATGCCGCGGCGACGCAGCATCGCATGCGTTGCGAGCGCGCGGGGTAGACAAAGGGCGTTGCCCCACGGCTTGGTGCCCGTCTGCTCCACCGCCCAGGAAACCCAGGCTACTTCGTTGGTGGCAAATCGATTGATGCGGCGAGGCGGGCGGTTCGCCCAGGCAAAGACTCGCGCGGGAGAGACAAAGCGCACAGCTATCCGTGCCAGAACGACCGCTACAAAGGCTTCCCGCAGATAGGCGCGGCGGGTGGCTGCCGGCGTCATCGTGTCTCTTCCGGAGCCGCTACCCGCACCAGCCGTTCGTTCAGCAGCGTTTGCAGGAACGGCGTTACATCGCGAGCCAACGTTGCTGCGTCCACGTCATGCTGGTCCGAGAGGTGGCGGAAAATCTCGTCGACCCGGCGCGGTTCGGCCAGCATGTCCCATATCTCAGTCGCGACCTGGTTGAAGTCGAAATACGAGCCGGCGGTGAGACTCAGCACGACGGCGCGGCCATCGACATCGGCCATGGCCAATTCGTTTTCTCGGACCAGAACACTGTCGACTGTGACGCTCAAACTGTCCGGGCTCCACTGCTTATGTGGCGTAGCCGACTCTAACCCATGTTCGTTTCAGCAGTGCTAGTTCTTATTTTCGATGCGGGAAGACATCGGAATGGCCATCTCGAATGAAAACCCAAATTTCGTCGATGGCGAAGATGGCGGTTGCGGCTCTGTGAGCGCAGCACTGTTATCCTCGGCTTGAGCGGCCGATTTGGTTTCGGCGCCGATCGCGACCTTCCTGACGGTTGGCCGCTCCCACGGCGTGCGTCGCTTGTTACTGATGTGGCCAGTTTTGCTCACTGTCATGGCCGACCTCCGCAAAATTAACCACGCAATGCGTTCTATGAGATCGCATCCGGCGTGGCAAGACGGCGCCGAAGCCGTACTGGCCTGTCAGGCGCATCGAACGCGATGTGACGCAAACGTTTCATTCGCGCGTGTTAATGCAGAAAAAATGCTGCAAATGCGCGCTCTGACGCGAGGTCGCAGCCGCTTGGCATCCAAGATTCCGCATGATACGCTTTTTGCGCCACGAGGGGTTTTGGGCCGAAAAACAAGCACTTAACGACCAAAGTGCCGGTCGCGCCCAAGCAGTTAGAAAGGGATCCGCCATGGCAGAAAAATCGTCAGTGACATCGGAAACCGGCGAAGCCGCGGCAGATACGCCCGAGACTCGCGAGCAGATGGCTTCGAAGCTCGTCGATCGGTTTGCATTGTGGTCCGGCGTGGCCGGACTGGTTCCCGTTCCCGTTCTCGACGCTGTTGCGGTCGGTGGCCTCCAGATCCAGATGGTGCGCCGCATTTCGCAAATTTATGACGTCGACTTTTCAGAGAACCGCGGCAAGGCTTTGATCGCGAGTCTCGCGGGATCGATGATCCCTGCGACGAGCGGAATCGGAGCCGCAAGCGTGCTCAAGGCGATTCCGGTCATCGGCACGATCGCTGGCGGATTTGTCATGCCCGCTTTGTCGGCCGGCGCCACCTACGCCATCGGCAAGGCGTTCATCCAGCACTTTGCCACGGGGGGCACTCTGCTCGACTTCAATCCTCCGGATTATCGGCAATTCATCAAAGCCCAAAGGGACATGTGGGATTCGCGAAAGAACCGCGCCGCCAAGTCTCCAGAAGCAGGAGCGGCAACGGGTCCATAGCCGGGCGACTGGAGTAGATGCATCCACAGCAGCCGTAGCGCTGTCGACCGGCGAGACCGAGCCCCATGCTCGAAGCCATCGTCTATATAGTGTTCTGCGCCCTCACGGGAGTATGCGGCGTTGACCGCAGAATGGGCTTTTTCGGCACTTTTTTTCTGGCCCTCGTCACCACTCCATTTGTAGTCTTGCCTGTCCTGCTTCTGACCGGCCAATCACGTCGCGCCGAATGGCCTCGCCGGAATTAGCAGAAGTGATTTTTTGTTTCGGCGGGGGGCGTATCTTGATGGGCCGGCGGCGGCATTTTGTGAACGTGTAGACGGAAGACGTTATGTCCTTCCTCCAACTCGTCCGCCGTGAAATGCACGGCTCGCTGCCGAAGCTGCTGTTCATGTCCGGACTCGGGGGCATCAGCACCGCGGCGATCCTGGGCGCTATCAATTCGGGTCTGCAAAACGGTTCGACCTTGTGGGCCGCGACGCTGTTTATCGTTGCGCTCTTTCTGTTCATCAAAACCCAATCCTACGTCACCATCACGACGACCGCCGAGATCGAAGCGATCATCCATAAGATTCGCGTTCGACTTATGGACCAGATCAGGCACTCGGAGCTGTTGGCGCTCGAAGACGTCGGCCGAGCACGGATCGTTGCCGCAATCACGAGTGATACGGCCGTTCTCACGCAAGCGAGCAACATGCTCGCCTTTACCGTACAGGGCGCGGTCCTTATCGTTTTTGTGGCGATCTATGTGGCATTCCTGTCGATCGCCGCCATTCTCACGACCATCGTGGTCGTCTCGATAGCGGCAGTGATTTTCCACCAGAAGAACCGCCGGTTGGTCAGCGAGAAACAGAGGGCGGCTGCATGGGAGCGCCGGTTGTTCGACCGGCTCACTGACTTCCTGGATGGGTTCAAGGAAGTGCGGCTTAACAGCGCACGCAGCGCGGACCTGTTTGCCGATGCGGTCGACGTGTCGCGAACGGCCGCCAACATCAAGATCAATACCCAGGCCGAAACGTTCAGGATGATCGTGACGTCGCAGATTTCCATGTACGTGCTGCTCGGCGCCGTCGTGTTCGTAGCGCCTCAGTTCAGCGACACACTTGGTGGCGCGGCGCTGACGAAAACCACGACAGCTCTGATGTTCATCGTGGGGGCGTGTTTCGGCCTGGTGCAGTCGATTCCAATCTTGCTGAACGCAAACGCGTCGGCAGATCGTCTGGTACAACTGGAAAATGCGCTGCGCGCCGCGGCCGCACAGCCGCGCGAGGTTCCCACGGTCAAGCGTTTCGACACGATCGAGATGCGCAACATCAATTTCCGCTACGTCGACAAGTTTTCCGAGTCCGCCTTCAAGATTGGCCCGATCGACTTCACCCTGCACCCCGGGGAGCTGGTTTTCATCACCGGCGGCAACGGCTCGGGCAAATCGACCTTCCTGAGGGTTCTTTCCGGCATTTATGCCCCCGAATCAGGCGAGATCATCCTCGACGGAAGGCACATTGATAATTCCAACCGCGACGACTACCGCGCGTTGATGTCGGCGATTTTCTTCGACTATCATCTGTTCCGGCGACTTTACGGGGTGCCCGATCCCGATCCAGGCGAGGTCACTCGTCTGCTCGAGTTGTTTCGGCTGTCCGCAAAGACCGGATTGGTCGACGGTGAGTTTCGCACGCTCGAATTGTCCGGGGGTCAGCGCAGGCGTCTGGCTCTTATTGTCAGTCTGCTCGAAAAGCGTCCGATCCTTTTGCTTGACGAATGGACGGCCGAACAGGATCCGGAATTCCGGCGCAAGTTCTACGACGAACTGCTGCCGGATCTGATGAAGGCCGGCGCGACCGTCGTGGTGATCACGCACGATGATCGTTATCTCGACGAGCTCGACTTGCCGGCCCGCAGGATCCGGATGGACGAAGGAAAGATTGTCGACCAGCGTACGATAAAAAGTACAAAAACGAGACGTCGGTAGCGGGAGAAGGACTGATGGCGAAGTACCCGGAGTCCCTTGATGGAATGCCAACCAGGCCGCGCACCTGGAGGCGTTTTATTGGGCGCCACCTGCCGAGTCTGTCAGTCACTTTGCTGGCGGCATTGCTCATGGCCACCATCCTGTTTCCTTATGTCGTGATCACCGTTCCGAGCGGCAGCGTCGGAGTCCTCTGGAAACGATTCAACGGCTACGACCTTTATTGCTGGTGCTTTGTCGGCCGCGGCACGATTCTCGATCCACGCGAACTGAGAGACGAAGGTCTTCACGTCATCTGGCCCTGGGACAAGCTCTACATTTACACGCTGCGGCTTCAGTCCTCGACCCAGACATATAACGCGATCACCAAGGACGGCGTGAATGTGAGCGCGCAGATCAACGTGCGGTTCCAGCTGCTGCACAACTACGTCGCGGTGCTGCATAAGTTCATCGGCCCGCAATATCTCGCTTCGGTCGTGGAGCCGGAACTAGGCAGCCGGGCGCGCGAGATTATCGCTCAATACACCGCGCAAGAAGTCTATACGTCGCGCGAGTCGATCCAGTCGAAAATTCGTGCGGATGCGCAAAAGAGCCTGAGCACGCATCTCAACAGTCTCGTCCAGCCCGAAGCGATGGAGCAGCCGGACCCGAAGCACTACAACGACTTCCTGCAGAATTCGATCAACCTGCTCGATGCGCTCGTCCTCGGCATCGAACTGCCGCCGGAAATCGTCGCGGCCATCAACCGGCAGACCCAGCAATATTATGAGATTCAGGAATACAAGTACCGCGTCGAGCGCGAGGCGCAGGAATCGACGCGCAAGCAGATTGAAGCAAACGGCATCGCGGCCTTCCAACGGACGGTGAGCGAAGGAATCTCGGATTCGTATCTGCGCTGGCGCGGCATCGAAGCGACGCTGGCACTCGCCCAGTCCCGCAATTCGAAGGTTGTCATTATCGGCGGCGGCAAGGATGGGCTGCCGGTTATTCTCGGCAATGTTGACGGGGCGGTGGGATCAACCTCGAAAGCCACCGCTACCGATGAGGATGCGACGCCGAACGAAAAGGTGCCTGGAATTTCGTCTGGCCAGATCAATACGCTGCCCAAGCCGATCGGACCGTCATCGCCTGAGAAGAACAGCGCGGCCGCTCCGAGTTCGACACCGCCCAACGTCACTCAGACGCCTACGACGGCCGCACCGAGCGGGCACTCCCCATTCGATCTGTCGCAGATCAAGGACTACCTGCAACGGCTTCCCGATTGGCTCAAGTCGGCGGCAACAGGCCCGGGGTCCGGTGCAGCGGCGCCGCCGGTGGCAACGGGTCCGGGTTCCAGTGCAGGGGCACCGCCCAGGCAATAGGGAGCGAAGGGATCGCAGGTGAGCGGAATGACTGACGCACAACAGACGATACGGCCCAGGTCCTTCGTGTACCGGATGTTCACCGGACGATGGCTATTCCTGCTCACGATCCTGGTCGGAGTGGTTGCCTATCTAATCGGCCTCAATGTCGGATACCTCGATATTGCCGGCGCGAGGCAATTGATCCAGCAGCTGCGGACTGACAACCAGAAACTCAAAACCCAGATTGCTGATCTGAACGCGACGCAAGTCGCCTTGCAAAACAGGCTTTCGGTTTTCGAGGCCGCGTTGGACGAGATCATTCCGTCGAAAAACACTTACAACATCAAGCCGAACCAATCGATGATCGTTGCCGCTGGTCGACTGACGGTTGGGATGATCGGCGCGCCGACGAACGAAAACATCACCATCAACGTCAACGGAAAACAGCACACCGTTGCCTCGGGCGATGTAGTCAATCTGACGCTCGACCCGAAGACGAACTGCCTGGTCCGCGTTCAATCTTTCGACATGTTCAAGGCGGTTCTCTACGCATCGTGCACGCCGACGCAGTAGTCCGCAGGTGCGACAATAACGGTGAGAACGCACCGTTCGGCCTTGCTGGATGGGCCTAAAACCGCAAATATCCCCGCCCGATCGGCGTCATCTGAAGAATGGCGGCCTGGAATCCGGTAGCATTGGCTGCGAGTGATTCGCCCATAACGCGTGAGCGCAAAAGGCAGGTCGGCCATGAGACAGATCATCACTGTAGCAACAATGAAAGGCGGTAGCGGCAAGAGTACGCTGGCCAGTTGCCTTGCGGTTCACTGGCATCTGACGGGCCGGCTCCCGACAATCATCGATGCCGATCCGCAGCGGTCCATCGCGCGGCTCGCGCTTCGGGAGCGGGCGCTTGGCGGTGTTCCGGTGGTGGAAGACGCATCCGCTGAGGCTTGGAAGACAGCGCAGAACCTCGGGGCCTCGGGGCGTCCGATCATCATCGACACTCCGGGATTCCGTTCGGAGGCGACGCTCGCCTGTATCGCGGCAGCCGATTTTCTTCTTGTCCCGGTCAAGGCGTCGCCACTCGATGTCGATCGCATGCTCGATACGCTCAATTCGCTGATCGATGGTGCCGGCGGCAAACGACCGACGTTCCGCTGCATCCTGACGCAGACCACGCGCGATTCCGTCATCGCCAAACAAATCAGGGCGGAATTGATCGAGGCCGGGTACCCGGTGCTCGAAAACGAGATGATCAACCGCGTCGCGTATGCCGAAGCGGGACTGTGGGGTGCGACCCCGAGCCTCATCAGCTGGAAAGGACCGGCGGCGCGCGAGATTGCGGCCATCGCAACCGAGGTGGATAATCTGGTGGGTATCAAGAAGGCGGCGTGATCATGAGTAAGAAGTTGCCGAAGGCGATCCGGCCCAACGTCACTCACCAGGGCGGTCCCGAGGCACAGTCCAGGGTGGTCGAGCCCATGCCGGAGACGAAGCGTCCGGCAAAACCGCAGCGGGGCTCCTCGATCGCGCCTGAGGATCTTCTTCTCGCCACCCCCGCCACCGCCACCGCCACCGACTCTGCCGACGTTGCCGACTCCGTCGACGCCGCCGCCACCAAATCCCGCGCCCGCAAACTCGTCGAGCGCTTCTCACTTTACTCAGGGGTGGCGGGGCTGTTGCCGGTGCCCGTCGTCGACGTCGCCGCCGTCGGCGGCGTTCAGTTGCAGATGCTGCGGCGCATTTCGCAGCTCTACGACGTTCCGTTCTCGAAAAATCGCGGCAAGGCGATCGTGGCGAGCCTTGCCGGGACGATGATTCCGGCGAGCACCGGACTGGGCGTTGCCAGCATGGCGAAGAGCGTGCCTGTCGCGGGAACGGCAATCGGCGCGATGACCGCGCCGGCTTTATCCGTGGGCGCCACCTACGTTATCGGAATGGCATTCGTCGAACACTTTGCCCGCGGCGGGACGCTGCTCGATTTCGATCCGCCCGATCATCGCGAATTCATCAAGGCGCCTGCAGAGCAGCGCAAGACCTGACGCTGGCTACGATCTCTTACGTCCGCTTTACGTCCTCTTGCCGCCGGTCTTGGCCGCTTTCTCAGCGTCCCACCACCACAGCGCCGGAAAGCCCGACATGCCATATTTCGGCAGCGGATCGCGATAGCTGAAACGATTCCATCGCGCGGTTCGCAATTTGGCGTAGCCCCATTGCGGCACGACGTAATTGTTCCAGAGCAGGATCCGGTCGAGTGCTTTCGTCGCCGCGACAAGTTCATCGCGCGTTTTCGCTTCAATGATCCGCGTGATCATCTCATCGACCGCAGGATTCTTGATGCCGAGAATGTTGTCCGATCCGGATTGATCGGCCGCCTGCGAACCCCAGTAGCCGCGCTGCTCGTTTCCGGGGAGGAGAGATTCACCCCACGCAAACGTAATAATGTCGAAGTCCCATTTGCGCAGCCTGTTCTCGTACTGCGCCTGATCGACCGTGCGGACTGACACCGTGATGCCGAGCCGTTCAAGAGACGGCTTGTAGAACAGGAAGATGCGTTCGAAGAGCGGCGCATTGGCGAGAAATTCGACTTCGAAAGGCTCGCCGGTCGCCGCATTGACGATCTGCTGATTGCGTACTTCGTAGCCGGCCTCTTTGAAAAGCCGCAGAGCCTCTCGCATGTTGTTGCGCACGGCATTCGGATCGCCGTTGACCGGGTTGGCATAGGGCTTGGTGAAAAGCTCAGCCGGAACCTTGTCACGGACCGTTTCGAGCAGCTCGAGCTCACGGCCCGTCGGCACGCCCGTCGCGGCCAACTCGGTGCCCTCGAAATAGCTGCCTGTCCGCTTGTACTGACCGAAGAAGATCTTCTTGTTCATTTCCTCGAAATCGAACAAGTAGTTGAAGGCCTGTCGAACACGGGGATCCTTGAATTTGTTGCGACGGAGATTGAAGGCAAAGGCCTGCATCACGCCGACATTGGTAATCGGGAATTCCTGAAGAATGACGCGCTTTTCGGTCACCGCCGGAAAGTCGTACGCCGTTGACCAATTTTTTGCGCTGTTCTCGGTGCGCCAGTCGACCAGATCTCCCTTGAACGCCTCGACGGCAACGGTCGCGTCGCGGAAATATTCAAACTTCAGTTCGTCGAAGTTGTTGCGGCCGACATTGACGTTGACGTTCGTGCCCCAGTAGTCCTTCACGCGTTCATAGACGATGGCGTGAGCCGGCGAAAACTCCTTGATCTTGTACGGTCCGCTGCCAAGCGGCATCTCGAGCGTCGTCTCCTCGATGCTGCGCTTGCGACCGTCCTTGTCGGAGCCTTCCCACCAATGCTTTGGCATGACGGTGAGTTGCCCGATGATGATCGGCAATTCATGGCTTGCCGTTCCGTCGAGGACGAAGGTCACATCGTTGTCGCCGGTCTTTTCCGCTTTCACGACGTGGCGATAATTGGCGGCGGCTTGCGGGCTGACTTTCTTGTACGCGTTGAAGGAAAAAATCACGTCGTCCGCTGTGACGGGCTTGCCGTCCTGCCATTTCGCTTCGGGACGAAGTCGAAAGGTCACCGAAGACAAATCCTCGGGGAAGCTCACGGATTCCGCGAGCAGCCCGTAGACACTGGATACTTCGTCGAGCGCCGATGTGAGGAGGGTATCGAAGACGAAGTCGATGCCCTGAACGAGGGTGCCTTTCACGCCGGCAACCACCGGATTGAAATTGTCGAACGTGCCGAGCGAGATCTGCGACGCTGCGCCCGTCTTTGGTGCGTTCGGATTGACGTAGTCGAATTGCTTGAAGCCCGCCGGGTACTTCAGTTCACCGAACTTTGCGAGGCCGTGACGCCAGACATGCTTGGCTCCCTCCGCCGCCGCAGAACCCATCCAGTCAGGGAAGGGGAGCCGCTGCCCGGCAAATACGACGAGCGCAGAGGCAAGCAAGGACCGGCGATTCATCTAAAACTCCACGGAGGGCGCAATGCGGCGGGCAATCTGGGCCAATGCTAGGTGCTTTTTGTTCGCGGCAACAGTGGGAGAATGTGTCGCGATGCACCATACAAACGGGTTCCACTCGCTCTGCGCGAGGCAGTACTGCGATACACCTGACGTGGACGGCCCAAAAAATCAGCGAGGCGCCGAATGCATTCGGCGCCTCGCACAAGACTTTGCAGTCCCGCGGGTCAGAATTTTATTTTGAAGGCCTGGGCCAGTCGAAGACTGGTTAGCCGTCGCACACGGACAAGCCGGTGCAAGCACCCAGCGTGAAGCCCGCTTTTTCCTTAGCCGCCGCGATCTCCAACGCCTCGTCGGAGATTTCGAAGGCAAGGATCTCCTTTTCAGTCTTTTCGATCAACATGGTCTTCATGGCACGATCCTTTCTTTCGCCAGCGGCGCCAGCAGTCAGCTAAGAGTTGCTCAAAAAAACGCCCCCTCCCAGCGCCATAGGCCATGATCCGATGCGCTCTAGGCAAAGTCAATTGGAATAAGCCTATATCCGCAGGCACTTATGACGAGAGACGTGCTGATTTCTGTAGACAAATCGTGTCCGGTCTTAACCAATTCACGTCATAAAAATGCTCATTCGGGGACGACCCATTGCCGGACGTGGCCCTTTGCCATTCAAACGAGACAGGGCGTGAGGATAGCGGCGACATGATAACGGCCGGCCGCGACGCGGGCGCAGGTCCCGAATAATGGCCGGGGGTGCGTATAATCTCCCGGGTCGGAGTGAAGATTGATGGATGCCTTCCATGAGCGCCTGATCGTTCGCGCGGCGACCATTGATGAACTCCTTTCGAACGATTTCGAAGCTTTGCCAGGACAGAAGGCCGATGCGGATGTCGCCGCCCACCGCCTTGCCGCCTGGTGCCAATCCGCTGCCAGTGGAGATTGGTCCCTGTTCAGCCAGCGGCTTCGCCGCGACGGGTGGACGACCGACGACGTTCTGAAAAAATTTGCAACCGTTCGTCGCACATCGACCTCGCTGCCGGCTTGGGTTGTCGACGCCATCTGGATCGAGACGGCCCTGCAAAGTCCGGGGAAAAATCCCGCACGGATTACAAACGGATTTGAGCCGGTGGCTTTCGGGCATCTGTTCGCGCCGGTGGTTGAGCACGCGATGGAGCTTGTCCGGGCAGGCGTCGATCGGCGGGCACTGGATAACCTGACGGAAGCCGCGCATGCCGGGCTGCGCCACTCGCTGTTTGGCGAGTTGTCCAATCTCTGTGCGCCGGCGCTCTATGAGCAATTCGCCCTTGCCCGAAAGGCCAGTGAACCACAGCCAAATCCTGGAACCTCACTTTACGACCGGTTCACCGCCGACATGAAGGCGGGTGGATTTCGCCGTCTGTTTGAAGAGAAGCCGGTTCTCCTGCGCCTGATTGCGCTGGTGACGCGTCAGTGGATCGATACGTCTCGCGAACTCGTGACCCGCCTCGATGCCGATCTTCCGGCAATCCGTCGCGACATCCTGCGCTCCAACACCGATAGTCCGGTAGCCAGCATCGCGGGAGAATTTTCCGATCCGCACAATGGCGGCCGTTCGGTGCGCATCCTCAGCTTCGAAGACGGCGCGCGGATTGTCTACAAGCCGAAAGACCTAAGGCTCGATATCGCCTGGCACGATCTGGTCGAGCGACTGAACAAGGACGCCCCGCCGATCGACCTCAAGGCCGTGCGTGCAATTGCATCCGATGGCTACGGCTGGACCGAGTTCATCGATCATGCGGGCACGGATCGCGCTGGCTGCCAGCGGTTTTTCCGGCGCGCCGGTGCCTGGCTCGCGCTGTTTCATTGCTTCGTTGCCAATGACATGCACCAGGAGAACATGATCGCTGCCGGCGAGCATCCGGTGCCGATCGACCTCGAGACGATCCTTCAGTCGACTGTCGATGAAAGCGAAACCGCGGAGCCGGAGGCGCAGGCCTTCGATCTCGCGACGGAAAAGCTTGCCAACTCGGTGATGATGGTGGGGCTGCTTCCTGCGTATGGTCGGTCCCCGGACAACAATGTCTTTGCGATTGGGGGAATGACCGCGGATTGGAATGCGAAGATAAAGATCAAGTGGGACAACATAAACACCGACGCGATGCGCCCGACGAGATCGAAAGAGGTCACCAACACCAATCCAAACCTTCCGTTCGTTGATGGACACTATGTCAAACTGGCCGAATACACTGACGACCTGGTTTCGGGCTTCCGCGACTACACTGCGTTTCTGCTGCGACACATCAGATCCTCCGAACCGGAAAGCCTTTACAAGGATTTTGCCGGCCTTCCGGTCCGCAAGGTCATTCGCGCCACGCGATTTTATTCCATGCTGTTGCAGCGGCTGAAAAACATCCGGGCGATGGACGACGGAATTCTGTGGTCTGCGCAGGCTGATTTCATGGCCAGGCTCGCCGAGTGGGACAAGGAGGATGATTTCTGGCCACTGCAGCGCGCGGAGCGATCGGTGCTGCTTGCATTGAACGTCCCGCACTTCGTGTCGCCCAGCGATGCGAGCGAGATCCACGACGCGACTGGATTTTCCGTGCGCGTTCCGGCGAGACCCGGGCTCAATCGCGCGCGAGAGCGTATCCAGGCGTTCGATGAAAGAGAGATCGACTGGCAGATTGAGGTCATCAGGGAAAGTACACGCTCACTGACGAAGCCGCCCGATGTCGCAGCAGTTGGCAAGGCAAAGCTCCTGGAACCAACGGACGCCGAGCTTGAGTCGACAAAAAAGACCTTCGCTGCCGAAGCCGACAGGATCGCGGAAGAACTGTCGCGCTGTGCCATTCGCAGGGGGCCTGGTGCCGCATGGATCGGCCTGGACTGGCTCGGTGATGCAGAAGTCTTCCAGCTCGTCTGCCTGGGGCCGGATCTTTACAACGGTGTTTCCGGGATTGCGCTGTTCCTTGCCGCGCATGCGGCGGTCACAGCACGGAAATCGTCCGCCGAACTCGCAATCGCCGGTGTCGCGCATCTTCGAAAGAACCTGAAGAGCCGCGGGGCGGCGCGCATGGCCCGCTCCCTGGGTGTCGGCGGGGCCACGGGTCTCGGTTCGATCGTTTACGCGCTGACCGTGATGTCGAAGATGCTCCGCGACGAAAGCCTGCTGGCGGATGCCCATGTCGCGGCAGCGCTATTCAGCGACGGCTTGATTGCCGCGGACAAACAGCTCGATGTCATTGGTGGCAGCGCGGGTGGAATTCTCGGTCTTCTGCGCCTTTATCGGGACAGTCACTCGGCCGATGTCTTGAATCGCGCCATCAAATGCGGCGAACATCTCATCGCGCAAAGCCGGCTGGGGCCGGAGGGTGGCCGTAGCTGGGTCGGCCAGGGCATGGGAAAGCGGGCCCTCAACGGCATGTCGCACGGCGCCGCCGGTTTTGCCTATGCACTGGATTCGCTGGCAGCGGCGACGGGCCGGGAAGACTTTGCCGCGGCGGCAGCAGAATGCATTGCCTTTGAAGATTCGACCTTTGATGCGGGCCGCAACAATTGGCCGGATTTGCGCGGCGAAGGTGAGCCCTCCTGGCCTTGCCAATGGTGTCACGGGGCGCCCGGTATCGGATTGGCGCGTATTGCGATGACCCGGCAGAAGACAAACGGACGAGGCCAGTTGAAAGATGACGTTGCACGCGCGGTGGAAGGAGCGGCGAAGGGATGGCCGGGAAGTGTCGATACGCTCTGCTGCGGCACGCTTGGCAATGTCGAATTCATCTGCGAGGCCGCGACCTCGCTTGGACGCAAGGATCTTGGCGAACTCGCTGCCCGTCGGCTGTTGTCCGTCATTGAGAACGCGGCGTCGGCCGGCGACTACCGATGGAACAGCGGCCAGGGGAAATTCAACCTCGGCCTGTTTCGCGGCCTTGCCGGTGTCGGCTACACGGCGCTGCGCCAGGTCGATGGCTCGCTTCCCAATGTCCTGATCTGGGAATAGTTGCGACAGCTAGACCTGTTCGGCGTTCAGATAAGCCAAACGCGCGCCGCAGAATGCGCACAGCACACCTAGTCCGAGCGCCGTCAACCCGGCAATCACGTCGATTGTGCCACCGAGGTTGCCGGTCTTGCTCATGATTCCGCCGACGGTGGCGATCACGAACACCAGCGCGATCAGGAACCACTGCGCCAGCTTGTAGATGAGATCACGCTCGCGAGCGGCTGCAATGAGATAGGCCGCTGACGCCCAGCCGCCGACAAAGCCAGCCGCGGCGATCGCCCACCAGGCGATTGCGGAAATGAACTGCTGCCTGGGATCCGTGGACCGAAGCGCAGAATCAAGGCCCAGGCCGAGCACCGTCAGCAAGATGTGCATGACCAGCGTCGCAAATACGCCGCACGCGATCGCGGCCGCATAATGCAAACGTCGGAGGGCTTCGGTATCTATCGGGGCTTGGTCGAGCGGGCTTTCCATGGTCGGACGCCCGTACAATAGCCGATTACACGCTCACACGAGAATAGCCATTTCGCGAAGTTTGCATTGCCTCTGTGCGATTGCGCACAGTTTCGTTGTCAGGCATGGCGGGAACGATGCCGATTTCTTCTTCTACAATGTAGCGGGGGCGGGCCTTCGTCTCGAAATAGATCTTGCCGACATATTCGCCGATGACGGCGATCGCGAAGGTCTGGAACGAGGCGATCAGAAGGAAAAGCAGCATCACCGAGGTCCAGCCCTGGACCGTCTGGCCCGCGACCCAGGTGCCAAAGACCCAGACGCTCATTGCGAGGAAAACCACAAACAGGATGATGCCCATGAGGGCGATCATGCGGATCGGTCGCACCGATAGTGACGTTATGCCGTTGATCGCCAGTGCGACCATCTTTGCCAGTGTGTATTTTGTTTCTCCGTGGAGCCGCGGCAGGCGGTCATAAGCCACGGTCGCTGTCTTGAAGCCAAGCTGAACGGCAAGCCCGCGCAGAAACACATGTGCTTCGCCATAGAGCGACAGCGCGCGCAACGCTCGGTCGCTCATCAAGCGGAAATCGGCGTGGTGCGGGATGATGTCGGCACCGAGCCAATTGAGGACGCGGTAGTAGAAGTCCGCGGTGCCGCGCTTGAAGCGGCTGTCTGTGCTGCGACCCTTGCGCACGGCGAAGACAATCTCGGCGCCGTCGGTGAAGCTGTCGATCATCTTTGCAACGACCGACATATCGTCCTGCAGGTCGGCGTCGAGCGAGATCACCGCATCGGCTTTGCCGATCTGGCCGATCAGGCCCGCCAGCAATGCATTCTGATGTCCGACATTGCGCGACAATTTGAGGCCACGGACGCGTTTCGGTTGCGCCTTCGAGATCTTCTCGATGAGGTCCCACGTTCTGTCGGTGCTGCCGTCGTCGACCAGCAGAACATAACTTTTCGGCGAGATCGCCTTTGCCTTTTCCAGCTTGCTGATGTCAGCGAGCAAATACGTCAGCGTGTGCTGAATGCCCGCTTGTTCATTGTAACAAGGGATCACGAACGCAATGACGGGCGGCTTGGCTGCAGGCATGCGCACAGATGTCGCATAAGCGCGTTACGAAAGTGTGCTTTGGCAGCGTTTACAAAGCTTTTACGATACGCGGCGGCCGATCACGAAAACCCGCCCCAATGCGTCAAATGCAGGCCAGTTCCCGCATGATCCGGTAGAGACGCGCCTGTCCTTCGAAGCCGATGCCCGGGCGGTCGGAAAGCGAAATCGTGCCACCCTCAATTCTGGCGTCGTCGGCAAAACCACCGAAGTCACCAAAGACGCCGGGATAGGATTCCGCGCCGCCAAGGCCGAAGCCGGCGGCGATGGCGAGTGACATCTGGTTGCCGCCGTGCGGAAAGAGAGAAGCGCGCGGCCACCCGTGCTTTGCCAGCATCTCGATCGTGCGTGCGTATTGACCAATGCCGTAAGCCTGCGGCGGATCGACCTGGATGACGTCGCGCCCGGCGCGGAAGCCACCGAAGCGCACCAGGTTCTCGACATCCTGGGTCGAGTAGAGATTTTCGCCTGTCGCGAGGGGTTGGTCGTAGACCTCGGCGAGCTCAGCAAACAACGCGAAATCGAGCGGATCGCATGGCTCTTCGAACCAGCGCAGCTTGAAGGGTGCAAGCGCTTTGGCGTAGCGGAATGCTTCGTCACGATCGAATTTGCAATTTGCGTCCACGGCGAGACGGTCACCCGAGCCGACCACCTCGAGCACGGCCTCGAGACGCCGAAGATCCTCCGCGAGGGGCAGGCCGCCGATCTTCATCTTGACCATTGCGTAGCCGGCGCCGAGGTGACGCCGCATCTCGTCCTGCAGATCCTTGATCGTTTGCCCGGGCCAGTACCAGCCGCCGCCCACGTAACAGAACACTTTGGCGGGGACTTTGCCGCCATTGAAGCGCTCCGCGAGCAGCGCGTGCAGTGGTTTGTCGGCGATCTTTGCCACTGCATCCCATAGTGCCACTTCAATGGTGCCGATCGCGATCGAGCGCTCCGAGTGCCCGCCAGCTTTTTCCCGCCGCATCATGCAGGCGAAGATCTTGGCTGGATCGAGATTGTTGCCGGTCTCATCAAGCAGCGATGCCGGTTCGGCTGCAAGTATGCGGGGGATGAAGCGGGCGCGCATCTGTGCGCCGCAGGCGTAACGTCCGGTGGAATTGAACGCAAAGCCGCAGATCGGGTTTCCGTTGCGCACGACGTCGGTGATCACCGCGACGACCGACGTCGTCATTTCGGAGAAATCGAAGCTCGAGTTGGCGAGGGTCGATTTGAGCGGAACCGCCGTCTCGCGGATGTCAACGATACGCATTCACTGAATCTGCGGGATGTTGGCTTCCTTGATCACCTTGCCCCACTTCTCGACTTCTTTCTTGATGTAGAGCGTGAATTCGTCTGGCGAATTGGCGACGACATCAAAGCCAAGCTGGGCGCATTTCTCCTTCACGTCAGGCATGGCCATGGCTTTGGCGATCTCGCGGTTCAGCAGGTCGACAATATCCTTCGGCGTTCCGGCCGGCAGAAAAATGCCCTGCATTGTCTCGGACTCCTGGCCGCTCACGCCTGCTTCGACCATGGTCGGCACGTCGGGCAACGCCGACGAGCGTTTCGTCGCGGTGACCGCAAGCCCGCGCAGCTTGCCGGCCTGCACCTGCGGTGCAGTCGGCGGCAGCGCGGTGAAAGCGATCGGCGTGTGTCCCGCCACTGCCGACTGGATAGCGGGGCCGGCGCCGTTAAAGGGCACGGTCGCAAGATCGAGCTTGAACGTCAGCTTGAACAACTCGCCGGCAAGATGTGGTGTCGTGCCGGTACCTGGCATTGCGTAGTTGTACTTGCCCGGATTTTTCGTGACGAGATCGACAAGCTCTTTGACCGTTTTGGCTGGGAAGTCGGCATTCACCACCAGGATGTTCGGCGAGGCCGCGGCGAGCGTGACCGGCGCGAAGTCCTTGAACGGATCGTACGGGTTCTTTGCATAGAGGCTCGGATTGACTACGAAGCTCGAGCTCGCGACCAGGATGGTGTAGCCATCGGGCGCCGATTTCGCGACCTGCACCATGCCGATATTGCCGCCCGCGCCGGGATGGTTCTCGACGTAGAATTGCTGCTTCAGCGATTCCGAGAGCTTCTGCGCAACCAGGCGCGCCATCACGTCGGTCGGGCCGGCCGGCGCGAAGGGCACGACGATCTTCACCGGGTGATCGGGATAGCTGGCAGCCTGAACCGCGCCGGCGGCCAACACTGCAGCAGCAATTGCAACCAGACGCGCTGCGACTTTCATCAATTCCTCCCCGTGCAATCGTTTTATTTCACTTTTTCGATCTTGGCCGCCTCGATCACCTTTGCCCACTTCGGCACTTCCGTCTTGATTCGCGCTGCGAAATGCTCGGGCGTGTCGGCGATCGCATCGAAGCCGAGGGAATCGAGCTTCGCTTTGACGTCCGGCGCGGCCACCGCCTTGGCGATTTCCTTCTGCAGCAGATCGATGATCGGTTTCGGCGTGCCGCCCGGCGCAAATACGGCCTGCATCACGTCAGAGATCTGATCACCCGGCACGCCGGCCTCAGCCATTGTCGGCACGTCGGGTGCCGCCGCCACGCGTTTTTCCGTTGTCATTGCCAGTGCGCGCAACGTTCCGGCCTTCAGGTGTGGCGTCACCGGCGGAAGCGCCATGAAGCCGATTTGCACCTGTCCGGCGACGACGGCATTGAGCGCGGGCCCCGCGCCGTTGAATGGAACGGGCTGGATGTCGAGCTTGAGTGCGTATTTGAAGCTCTCCGCGGCGAGGCTGGCTGTCGTGCCGAAGCCGGGCGACGCGAAGCTCACCTTGCCGGGATTGGCCTGCACGTAGGCGATGAGCTCCTTGACGTTTTTCGCCGGTACGGATGGATGCACAACCAGGATGTTCGGGCTCGAGCCGGCAAGAGTTACCGGCGCGAGGCTCTTGTAGACGTCGTAGGGGACTTTCTCATAAAGGCTCGGATTGACGACGACGCTCGAGCTGACGAGCAGCAGCGTGTACCCGTCGGGGGCTGCGTTCGCGACCATCGCCATCCCAAGATTGCCGCCCGCACCCGGATGGTTCTCGATGTAGAACTGCTTGCCCAGGCTGTCGCTCAGCTTTTGTGCGATCAGGCGCGCCATTGTGTCGGTCGGGCCTGCCGGAGCGAACGGCACAATGATCTTGACCGGCCGGGCGGGATATCCCGCGGTGTCCTGTGCCTGTGCGCCAAAACCGGCGAATTGCGCGGCGAGCAACAGCGTGCATGCCGCCCAAAAGCGCAGCGGTCGAGCCATCGTTTCCTCCCTTTTTATTCATCGTAGCATTGCGCGATGACCTTGCCAGTGGGGCTTGCATCGCTCGCGCCCAAAGGCTGTATTCCCGCTGCAGTTCCATTTCGTCAGAGGACACTCGATGCCGGCCCGAAAGATCAATCGTCAGGACATGCGTGACGCAGCCGAAAAGTACAAAAACTGGGGCAAGTGGGGTCCGGATGACGAGGTCGGCACACTCAACTACACGACGGCCGAGGATATTGTCGCCGCGACGCGCCTCGTGAAGAAGGGCAAGGTGATTTCGCTCGCCCTCAACTTCGACCACACCGGTCCGCAAGGCGCCAAGAGCAAGTATCCATCATTGGGCCGCACCAATCCGATCCACACCATGCTGCGAACGGGAACGGATGCGCATTCGGGCGTGCTCGACAAACGCGGTATCCGCGCGGCCGACGACATGGTGACCATGCCTCTGCAATGTGGCACGCAGTGGGATGGGTTGGGCCACGTCTTCTATGAGAACTACATGTGGAACGGCTACGACTGCCGCGAGGTTACATCGGCGGGTGCGCAGAAGTGCGGCATCGAGAAGACCAAGAACCGGATGGTCGGCCGCGGTGTGTTTCTCGATGTGGCGCGTTACAAGGGCGTCGAGTCGCTCGATGACGGATATGGCATCACCAACGCCGATCTTTACGGCACGGCGAAAAAACAGAAGGTCGATCTCAAGCGTGGCGACTATGTCATCGTACGTACCGGCATGATGGAGCGCTGCCTGAAGGCTGGAAGTTGGGACGGGTATCCGGGCGGCGATGCGCCAGGGTTCGCTTTTGAGACGCTCGATTTCGTCAAGGACACGCAACTCGCGGCGCTCGCCAGCGACACCTGGGGCTGTGAAGTCCGGCCGAACGAGAGTGAGGAAGGCATCAACCAGCCATGGCACTGGATCACCATTCCCATCATGGGAATGACCATGGGCGAAATCTTCAATCTGAAAGAGCTGGCGGACGATTGCGAGCAGGACAAGGTCTATGAATTTCTGTTCGTTGCGCCCGCCATTCCGATCACCGGAGCAGTAGGTTCTCCGGTGAATCCTTTGGCAATCAAGTAACGCACTCCCGGAGCGCGATCATGGCCAAGCAATATCCTGTCACACACACCGAAGCTGAATGGCGAAAGATACTGACGCCGGAGCAGTACGGGATTATGCGCGAGCAGGGGACAGAGATGCCCGGAAGCTGCGCATTGTTATATGAGAAGCGCGCCGGTACGTTCCGCTGCGTCGCCTGCGATCAGCCTTTATTCGTCTCGAAAGTGAAATTCGAGAGCGGAACCGGCTGGCCGAGCTTCAACGATCCCTTGCCGGGCGCGGTCGAGGCGGAAACCGATAGCAGCCACGGTATGGTCCGCGATGAAGTTCATTGCAGCCGCTGCGGCAGCCACCTCGGCCACGTGTTCAATGATGGGCCGCCGCCAACCCATTTGCGCTACTGCATCAACGGTGTCGCGCTGAAATTCGAGCCGGCCTGAGCATGGCGACAGTGGGACACAATGCCCGGCGCGTCGGCGCCGAAGTGCTCGCCGACATGCTGGCAGGCTACGGCGTAACTCATGTCTTCATGGTCCCGGCAGTCCTGCGGCGGACTTTCGCCGAGATGGAACGTCGGACGAAGATCGCGCGCATCCATTGTCACGGTGAGAAATCCGCAGCGTACATGGCTGACGGCTATGCGCGCGCGTCAGGCAAGCCAGGCGTCTGCATGGCGCAGGTGATCGGCGCACTCAATCTCGCCGCCGGCTTGCGCGATGCCTATCTGGCACATGCCCCGGTGATCGCGATGACGGGCGGACGCGACCCGAAGACCAAGTTCCGAAAAGTTTATCAGGAGATCGACGACGTGCCGGCGTTCGAGCCGGTGACGAAGATGAACGTCACCGTCGACGACGTCGCGCGCATTCCCGATATGATCCGACAGGCGTTTCGTACGGCCACAACCGGCGCGCCTGGTCCGGTGCACCTGCAGTTTCGCGGCAACGAAGGGCAGGTCGATCTGGAAGAGGCCGAGATGGACGGGCTGGTTGAGCCGCAATTTGCGCGCGTTCCGCCGTTCCGCCCGGAACCGGAAGCAGCGCATGTAAAGGCCGCGCTAGAACTGCTGCAGAAAGCCGAGCGGCCGATCATCGTCGCGGGCGGCGGCGCGCGCGCTTCGGGCGCGGGCAAGGAGCTCGTGGCTCTTGCCGAAGCGCTGCAGATTCCGGTCGCCACCTCGCTCAATGGCAAAGACATTATCCCTGGCGTGCACCCACTTTCGGTCGGCGTGGTCGGCACCTATTCGCGGGAAACCGCCAATCGCGCAGTGAACGGCGCCGATCTCGTCTGCTTTATCGGCAGCGAGACCGGCGGCATGACGACGCATTTCTGGGCGACGCCGCGCATCGGCACGCCGGCCATCCAGATCGACATCGAGGCAGAAGCGCTGGGCCGCAATTATCCGTTACAGGCGAGCGTATTGGGTGACGCCAAGAGCGTGCTCATCCGCATGCTCGGTCAGATCGACAAGTCGAGTGCGGTCAAGCGCGCACCATGGATCAAAGAGATCGCGGCCCTGCGTGCCGACTGGTACGCCAAGTACAAGCCGATGCTTGAATCGGATGCCGTGCCGATCCATCCGGCG
>Ga0207683_10001254_pt1 | contig 23022 bp, 25 predicted proteins | sample KBSM73metaG_FD_184333 | JGI IMG/M metagenome (GOLD analysis project Ga0207683, IMG submission 184333) | Miscanthus rhizosphere microbial communities from Kellogg Biological Station, Michigan, USA - KBS M7-3 metaG (SPAdes) (version 2) | ecosystem: Host-associated > Plants > Roots > Rhizosphere >... | reverse complement strand
CGACGTCGAGCTCGATCTCCCGGCCGAGCCACGGTCCGGTGCGGGCCGGGCGGGCCGCGCCGCGCCGGGCCCGCCGCGCCGCGGCCGGCACCCGGCTCACCGCCACTCCCGACGCCTGGTCACGGGTGCCGGGTCGGGTCGGCGCCGGCGCGCGCCTCCGGCCGGCCGCCGTCGGGCCCGTCGGGCCGGTCGGCCTGGTCGGCGACCGCATCCGGCCGGCCCGCGGTCGACCGGGCCACCCCGGGCGCCGGCGGCGGGGGCGGCTCGTCGGTCGAGGTGAACGCCCGGTCGTCCAGTCCGCGCCGGGCCGCCCCGGGCTGCGCCCGCTCGGGCCGCCGGGCCGCCCGGTCGGACGACTCCAGCTGCCACGGCACGGAGGTCACCATGACGCCCGGCGTGAACAGCAGCCGCCCCTTCAGCCGCAGCGCGCTCTGGTTGTGCAGCAGGTGCTCCCACCAGCGCCCGACCACGTATTCCGGCACGAACACGGCGACCACGTCCCGCGGTGACTCCCGCCGCGCGCGCTTGACGTAGTCGAGCACGGGCCGGGTGATCTCCCGGTACGGCGACTCGACGACCGTCAGCGGCAGCTTCACCGACCGCCGGTCCCACTCGGCCTGCAGCGCCCGGGTCTCCTCGTCGTCCACGTTGACGGTCAGCGCGGTGAGCGTGTCCGGCCGGGTCGCCTTCGCGTACGCCAGCGCCCGCAGCGTCGGCTTGTGCAGCTTGGAGACGAGCACGATCGCGTGCACCCGGCTCGGCAGCATGCCGCGCTCGTCGTCCGGCTCCAGCTCCTCGGCCACCCGGGTGTAGTGCCGGTTGATCGACTTCATCGTCCAGAAGATCAGCGGCATCGCGATGACCACGATCCAGGCACCGAGCAGGAACTTCTCCAGCAGCACGATGATCAGGACCAGGCCGGTCACCGTGCCGCCGGTCGCGTTGATCACCCGGGACCGGAAGATCCGCCGCCGCGCCTCCGGGTCCTGCTCGGTGCGCAGCGTCCGGTTCCAGTGCCGGACCATGCCGAGCTGTCCCAGCGTGAACGAGGTGAACACGCCGATGATGTAGAGCTGGATCAGCCGGGTGACCGACGCATCGAACACCCAGATCAGCAGCATCGCGAAGCCGGCCAGCACGATGATGCCGTTGGAGAACGCCAGCCGGTCGCCGCGGGTGTGCAGCTGCCGCGGCAGGTAGCGGTCCTGGGCCAGCACCGCGCCGAGCAGCGGGAACCCGTTGAACGCCGTGTTGGCGGCCAGGACCAGGATCAGCGCCGACGCGGCCTGGATGTAGTAGAAGCCGACCGAGTGGTCGCCGCCGAAGATCGCCGCGCCGAGCTGGGCGATGACCGTGCGCTGCGGATCCGTCTCGCAGTTGCCCGGGAACCCGATCAGGTCGCAGGTGTTCTGGGCCACGTGCACCTTCGTGACCAGGGCGAGCGCCGTGATCCCGGCGAACATGGTGATCGCGAGGACGCCGAGCATCGCCAGCGTGGCAGCCGCGTTGCGGCTCTTCGGCGGCCGGAACGCGGGCACGCCGTTGGCGATCGCCTCGATGCCGGTCAGCGCCGTACAGCCGGAGGAGAACGCGCGCAGTGCGAAGAACAGCAACGCCAGGCCGGCGAGGTTGGTGTGGCCGGGCTCGGGCTCGATGGACCAGGAGGCGCTCTCCGCCTGTGGCGTGTCGCCGAACACCATGCGGATCAGCCCGGTGACGATCAGCAGCAACACGCCCACCGTGAAGGCGTACGTCGGGATGGCGAACGCGGTGCCCGACTCCCGCACACCGCGCAGGTTGGCCGCCGCGAGCAGCGCGACCAGGCCCAGCGCGAGCCAGACCCGGACCGGGTTGAGGTCCGGGAACGCCGAGATGATGTTGTCCACGCCGGCGGAGACCGAGACCGCGACCGTGAGCACGTAGTCGACCAGCAGCGCGCTGGCCACCGTGAGCCCGGCGACCCGGCCCAGGTTCGTCGTCGCGACCTCGTAGTCCCCGCCGCCGGACGGGTACGCCCGGACCACCTGCCGGTACGAGGCCACGACGATCGCGAACAGCAGCACGATGCCCGTCGCGACCCACGGTGCGACGAACAGGTATGCGGTGCCGGCGACGGTGAGCACGAGCAGGATCTCCTGCGTCGCGTACGTCACCGAGGACAGCGCGTCGCTGGCGAAAATGGGCAGCGCGATCCGCTTCGACAGCGCGGTCTCGGCCAGCCGCTCGCTGCTGACCGGTCGCCCGATCACCAGCCGCTTGGCGACCCTCGTCAGCAGCGACACGCACCCAGCGTACGGTCCGCTCGGTCGGGTGCCAGGGGGGTGGCCGGGGCGATTCGGGACGGTCGGATCGCGGTACCTTCCGGGCGTGCACATCGTCGTGATGGGCTGCGGCCGGGTCGGCTCCAGCCTCGCCCGCAACCTCGAGCGGGTCGGGCATTCGGTGTCGATCATCGACCAGAATCCGGCGGCGTTCCGCCGGCTCGGCCCCGAGTTCGCCGGCGACCAGGTGACCGGGGTCGGCTTCTCCCGGGACACGCTGCACCGGGCCGGCATCGACCGGGCCGGCGCGTTCGCGGCGGTGAGCAGCGGCGACAACTCGAACATCATCTCCGCCCGGGTGGCCCGCGAGACGTTCGGCGTCGCGCACGTCGTCGCCCGCATCTACGACCCGAAGCGGGCCGAGGTGTACGAGCGGCTCGGCATCCCCACCGTGGCCACGGTGCCGTGGACGGTGAACCGGTTCCTGTCCGTGCTGCTCGGCGACAAGCACGTCGAGGACTGGCGTGACCCGTCCGGGGCGGTGTCGCTGGTCCAGGTCCCGCTGCACGAGGGCTGGATCGGCCACAAGGTGCGGGCGCTGGAGGCGGCGTCCGATGCCAGGGTCGCGTTCCTGACCCGGTTCGGCCGGGGCATGCTGCCGACCGGCTCCACCATGCTGCAGGACGGCGACCAGGTGCACCTGCTGGTCACCGACGACATCGCGGACGCCGTCGAGGAGATCACCGGCACCGCGCCGCGGACGGAGGGGCACTGATGCGGGTCGCCATCGCCGGGGCCGGCGGCGTCGGCCGGTCCATCGCCCGCGAGCTGATCGAGCACGAGCACGACGTGATGCTCATCGAGCGCGACCCGGACAAGGTCGACCCCGCGCGGGTGCCGCAGGCGGAGTGGCTGCAGGCCGACGCGGCCGAGCTCGCCTCGCTGGAGGAGGCCCGGCTGCAGGACTGCGACGTGGTGATCTCGGCCACCGGCGACGACAAGGTCAACCTGGTCGTCTCGCTGCTGGCGAAGACCGAGTTCGCGGTGCGCCGGGTGGTGGCCCGGATCAACCACCCGGACAACGAGTGGCTGTTCACCGAGGCCTGGGGCGTCGACGTCGCGGTGTCGACCCCCCGGGTGATGGTGGCGCTGGTCGAGGAGGCCGTCTCGGTCGGCGACCTGGTGCGGCTGATGACGTTCCGGCAGGGCCAGGCCAACCTGGTCGAGATCACCCTGCCGACGGGCGCGCCGGTGATCGGGCAGCCGGTCGCGGACATGCGGCTGCCGCGGGACTCGGCGCTGACCGCGATCGTGCGCGGCGCCCGGGTGGTGATCCCGTCTCCGGACGAACCGCTGGAGGAGGGCGACGAGCTGCTGTTCGTGGCCGTCCAGGACGCCGAGACCGAGCTGCGCCGGCTGGTCTGCGGCGACGGCAGCTGCTGAGCCTCAGCCCTCCGGGCGCAGCCGCAGCCGCTCGGCCACCACGTCCTCGGGCGTGGTGTTCTGATACTCGGACTTGCGCACCCGCCGCACGGCGAGCACCGAGACCGCGAGCGCCCCGATCGTGACCGGGTAGCCCATCGCCAGCCGGGCGAACGCCAGCCAGCCGGTCAGGTCCTGGTCGTACAGGTAGCGCTGGACCAGGCCGCGGGCCAGGAAGACCAGCACCCACAGCAGCGTGCACAGCAGGTAGACCCGCATCAGCGGGCGGTCCTTGCGCCACGCCGTGCCGATGCCGCGGCCGTCGGCGTACTCCCAGATCAGCCCGACCAGCGGCCAGCGGGCCAGCAGCGAGACCAGGAAGACTCCCGCGTAGAGGAAGCTGGCCCAGATGCCGAACAGGAAGTAGCCCTTGGCTTCACCGGTGCGGTTCGCGATGAACGCGGCGATGAGGACGCCGAAGAAGCCGCTCATCGCCTGCTGCACGGTCTGCCTGCGGGCCAGCCGGATCGCGACCAGCACGACGCCGGCGCCGATCGCGGCCCAGATCGCGGCGCGCAGTCCCGCGACGGCGTTGGCGAGGACGAACACGATCACCGGCAGGGCACTGTCGACCAGGCCGCGCCAGCCGCCGATCGACTCGACCAGCATCGGCTTGGGAGTCGGTTGCGTGGGCTGGTCCGCCGGGCGCTGGTCGTCGGCGGCGTCGGTCACGCGCTCACCGACTTCAGCTCGTACCAGGGGTTGAAGATCACCTTGACGCCGGCGTGCTCGGAGATGCGCCCGCGGGCGAGCAGCTGCCGACCCGGCTCGATGCCGGGGATGCGGCTGCGGCCGAGCCAGACCAGGTGCACCGACCCGGTGCCGTCGAAGAGCTCTGCGTCCACGGTCGGCACGGTATCCCGCGGGGTGTAGACGACCGAGCGGAGCCTGCCGGTCACGGTCACCGGCTCGCCCTGGCAACAGGTCACGACCGGGCGCGAACCCGCCTTCTGCACGTCCTCGCGCAGGTCGGCGGCGTCGAGCTCCTGCTCGTCCTCGGTCAGGCGCGCGACGACCCGGGTCAACCAGCCACGGCGGGCCGGCGTGGGTGTCTCGCTCATAATCCCAATGTAGGTCATCCGGGCGACTCCGCAGCGGTGCTCTTTGCCGTAGTGAGACCGGCCAGCGGCAAGATTTCCGGTGTGGATCAGGTCGCGGTGGTGTTGCCGGGGGCCGGGTCGTCGGCCGAGTTCGTCCGGCGGGCGTTCGCGCGGCCACTGCGGGAGGCGGGGTACGCGCTGGTCGCGCCCGCTCCGGTGCCCGGCCCGGACCTGGTCGCGGCCTCGTTCCGGGCGCTCGACGCGGCGGCGGCGCAGTACGGCCCTCGCCTCCGCCTGGTCGGCGGCGTCTCGCTCGGCGCCCACACCGCCGCCCGCTGGACCGCCGCCCGCTGCACCGCCGCCCGCGCCGGCTCCGCCGCCGGTGCCGCTTCCCCCGCCAGCACCGCTGCGGACCGGGCCACGCCGGCGCCGGCCGCACCGCCCGCGTACCCCGAGCTGGACGGCCTGGTCCTGGTGCTGCCGGCCTGGACCGGCGCTCCGGGCGCCGTGGCGGCGGCGACAGCCGCGTCGGCCGACCTGGTTGATCAGCTGGGGACCGCCGCGGCGCTCGCCGCGGCCGGGACCGCGGTCGGCTGGGTGGCGGCGGAGCTGGCCACGGCCTGGCCGGCGTACGGGGACGGGCTGGCGGCGAGCCTGCGCGCGGCCGCGGCGGCACCGGGGCCGACCCTCGCCGAGCTGGCGGCGCTGCCGGTGCCGGCCGGCCTGGTCACGTTCGCCGGCGACCCGCTGCACCCGGCCGCGGTCGCGCACGAGTGGGCCGCCGCGATGCCCCGCGCCACGGTCCGCGAGCTCCCGCTCGTCGCCCCGGCCGCCGACCGCTCGGTCCTCGCCACCACCGCCCTCGCCGCCCTCGCCGCGGCCAGGGCCGGCTGACGACCCGGGTCAGCGGCGGCGGCGGCGGGGGTTGGGGCGGGCGGGGACGGCGTCCTCCTCGGTCGGGCCGAGGTCGTCCGGCTCCTCCTCGTCCGGGTCCTCGACCGCCGCGTGCGCCCCCTGCGCCTGCTCGGCCTGTTCCTGGACCTCCGGCGGCAGGGTCAGCGGGAGAGGCTCCCGCACCGGCATCGGCGACGCCCCGCGCACGACGACGATGTTGCGGACTGCGTCCTCCAGCACCGCGGCCTTCGCCGGGTCGGCCGCGGCCGGGCCGCTGAACAGCCCGCGCAGGAACCAGCGCGGCCCGTCGACCCCGATGAACCGCACGCTCTGGTATCCGCCCTGCACCGGGATCCGCCCGCTCAGCTCGGTGCCGAACCGGCCCGAGCTCTCCTGTGCCTTGCCGCCCTGCTGGACGATCGACGCGTTGATCTCCTTGCGCACCTCGTCCCAGATCCCCGCGGTCCGCGGCGCGGCGAACACGCCGATCTGCGCCTCGCTCCCCCCGTACGACAGGGTCGCCGCGATGACCTGCCCGTCCGGCCCGACATCGACGCGCACCTCGACCCCGCGCATCACCGGCACCAGCAGCGCGCCGAGGTCGAGCCGCTCCAGCCCGTCGTCCGGCGCGTCGTCCTGGTCGTACGGCCCGGTGGTGACCTCGGTGTCGCGCTCCCGGTCGGTCGACCACGGCGGGGTGGCGTCGATCTTCTGCCGCTCCGAGCGGTGCCGCCGCCGACCCAGGGCCATCACGCACCCCTCACGAGCTGTGCGTGGCCGCCGGTGGACCCGTGCCCGCCGGCCCCACGCTCTGACTCGGGCAGCGCCTCCACGGGGGTGAACACGGCCCGCTCCACCTTCTGCAGCACCAGTTGCGCGATCCGGTCACCGCGAGTCAGCTTCAGCGGCGCGACCGGATCGTGGTTGATGACGATGACCTTGACCTCGCCGCGGTAGCCGGAGTCGACCGTGCCGGGCGCGTTCACCAGCGACATGCCGCAGCGGGCGGCCAGCCCGGACCGTGGGTGCACGAACACCGCATACCCCTCCGGCAGGGCGAGCGCCAGCCCGGTCGGCAGCACCGCCCGCTCCCCGGGCGCGAGCTCGGCGTCCACGGTGGTCACGACGTCGGCACCGGCATCGCCGGGCAGCGCGTACGCCGGGAGCGGAACGCCCGGATCGAGGCGCTGGACGAGGACCTCCACCGGCGCGGCCGGCGCCGGCTCGACATGGGATGGCGGCACAGCGCGCAGGTTACCCCGGGCGGTGTCACGCCGATGATCAGCGTCGGCCGCGCAGCTGGGCGGTGACCTTCTCACCGAGCGACCGGGTCACCCGGCGGTTGACGACGCCGCCGGCGACCGCGCCGGCGAGGAACGGCGCCAGCTTCGTCATGCTCCGCCCGGCCCGGCGCATGAGCATGGTGCGCAGCTCGCTCTTGGCGGCGGCGCCGATGATCGCGGACAGCCCGGCAGCGCCGACCTTGGGGTCGAGCGCACGCTGGCGTACCCAGCTCATCAGGTAGGCCGAGCCGCGCTGGGCGCCGCTGCCGTACGCCGGCCGGCCCATCAGCTCGTGCAGCTCGGCGAGCATCTTGATCTCGACCGCCGCCACCGCCAGCGTCTCCGCCGCCAGCTGGACCGGCGCGGCGACCAGGGTGGGTGGCGCGGTGAACTCCACGGCCGCCAGCGCACCGACGGCGGCACCGAAGGCGGCCGTGGTGCGGGCGGCATTGCGGACCAGCACCGCCGCGATCTCGTCGTCGGACTGGCCCGGATGGTGGACCCGCAGCGTCGCCGCGTCCCGGATCCGCAGTCTCGTTGCGGCATCCGCGAGCACGTCGGCGAGCAGCGAGCCGGCGCCGCGCAGCCCGTGGCCGGTGGCGCCCCTGGCGGCACCGGCGAGCCCTCGGGTCAGCGCGGCCAGCTGGTCCTTGCGGTCGCCGGTCCGATCACGGTCGTGGTCGGCGACCCGGGCGACCAGCTCGCCCAGCTTGGCGGTCTCGGCGTCGGCGGACGGACCAGGCCCGGGAGCCATCGGCTCGGCGGGCACGGTCCGCTGCCACGGGAGACGCGCCATGTCTGTTTCCTCGCCGGTCAGGCCGCGCAGTCGCGGCAGACGGGCTGTCCGTTGCGCTCGCCGGCGAGCCGGGAGCGGTGGTGGACCAGGAAGCAGCTGGAGCAGGTGAACTCGTCCTCCTGCTTCGGGACGACCCGGACGGTGAGCTCCTCACCGGACAGGTCGGCGCCCGGCAGCTCGAGGTTCTCGTTGAGCTCGGCCTCGTCGACGTCGATCGAGCCGGACTGGGCCTCGGCCCTGCGGGCCTTCAGCTCCTCGAGCGAGTCCTCCCCGAGCTCGTCGACCTCGCTGCGGCGAGGCGCATCGTAGTCGGTTGCCATAACTGGATCACTCCTGTGGTCGTGCGGGTGGCTTGCGGGCAACGCCTCAGCGAGCGGATTTGTGCCCGCTCTCGCGGGTCAGTTCGGGGAGGCCGAAAACCCCCTCGGCGCGGCAGCCGCGGGAGGTTACCGTGCCGATCGAACGGCCCGCCGCAGCGGCGCGCGGGCACCGGTCCCTGTTTCCACTATGCGCCCGCAAGGGGCGTGGTGCCGCCCGTGGGAGGTGTGTCAGGTGCTCGACGAGCTGGGCTGGGATCCCGAATGGGCCGCCCTCGCCGCCGGCCGCGCCGGCACGCCGGGCCGGGTGGTCCGGGCCGACGGGGCCAGCGCGCTGCTGGTCACGGCGGCCGGCGAGGTCCGCGCGGCCGGGTCCGGGCTGGTGACCGGCGACTGGGCGCTGGTCGAGCCGGGCCGCGGCCCGGCCGCCCCCGGCGCGGCCCGGCGGCTGCCGCGGCGGACCGAGCTGGTCCGCGGCGCCGCCGGCAAGGCGGCGGCCCGGCAGGTGCTGGCCGCGAACGTGGACCTGGTCTTCGTGCTGGTCTCGCTGGCCGCGCCACCGAGCGTCGGCCGGCTCGACCGGCTGCTCGCGGTCGCCTGGGACTCCGGCGCCCGGCCGGTCGTCGTGCTGACCAAGGCCGACCTGGCCGAGGGCACCGCGGCGGCCGAGCGGGACGAGGTGGCCGAGACCGCCGGACCGGCGCCGGTGCTGCTGGCCAGCACGGTCGACGGCCGCGGGCTGGCCGAGCTGCGGGCGATGGTGGCTCCGGGCACGACCGCCGCGCTGCTCGGCGTCTCCGGGGCCGGCAAGTCGAGCCTGCGCAACGCACTCGGCGCCACCCCCGGACCGGTCGCGCCGGTCGGCCGGACCGGCAAGGGCCGGCACACCACCACCGCCCGCGAGCTGGTCGCGCTGCCCGGCGGCGGCCTGCTGCTGGACACCCCTGGCCTGCGCGGCGTCCAGCTGTGGGCCGCCGACGAGGGCCTGGACATCGCCTTCACCGACATCGTCGAGCTGGCCGGGCGGTGCCGGTTCCGGGACTGCCGGCACGCCGGCGAGCCGGGCTGCGCGATCGCGGCCGCGGTCGCCGGCGGCACGGTCTCGGCCCGCCGGGTGGCCAGCCACGCGGCCTTGCGGCAGGAGGTCGGCTGGCTGCGGGACCGGTACGACGCGCGCCAGCGGGCCGAGCAGCGGCGGCAGTGGAAGCAGCAGTCGAAGGCGGTCAGGGCCGGCCGGAAGGCGAGCCCGCGGCACGGGGATCGACCACGCTGAACGCGGCCACCGAGCCGTGTGAATATGCCACCGTGCCGTCGGGGGTCACCCGCAGCCGGACCGTGTCGTCGCCGGGGTGGTTGGGGTCGTAGACCGCGACCTCGGCGCTGCCGTCCGGCCGCTCGTCCAGCCCGTACCCGAGCACGACGTGGTTCTCCACCACCCGGCGCGGGTCCCAGGTGACGACCCGGATCAGCCCGAGCAGGGCCGGCTCCCCCGCCGCCAGCGACCGGCGCAGGCCGGGCAGCCCGTGCCGGAGCGTCAGCTCCCGCCGGGCGCGGTCGTTCGGCGGCAACTGGAACCACAGGTAGCGCAGCGGCCCGGCCGGCAGCCTCAGGCTGGACAGCTGCGCCTTGAACAGCCGGTCGGCCAGCACCCCGTCGGCCGGCGCGACGGTGTCGGGCGGCAGCGGCTCGCGCGCCAGCCAGGCCCGGCGCGCCTCGTACGCCATGCCGCCGCAGAGCCCGCCGTAGACCCGGCCGAACCCGACGCCGGCGAGCCGCACCGGGGCCCCGCGCGGCCAGGCGTTGCCGAACCGGAACCCGTCCCGGCTGGGCCGGAAGTCGACGGCGGTCAACAGCTCGGGGACGGGGACGGGGCGGCGGTCCTGGTCGATGTGGACCCGCCGGCCGCCTTCTTCGCCGACACGACCGGTGTCCCGGCCGGCGCCGCGCCGGGCGCCGCCTCCGACGCGAGCAGGCCCTGCCGGCCGCGGGCCAGCTCGGCCGGCGTGGACAGGCGGCGGAACTGGTCGCCCAGCACCAGGTCGACGATCGGGCCCTGCCTGGCGTCCTTGTAGAGGGTCGCGCCGGGCACCTGCCGGCGCACCAGCGCCGCCGCGCGGGCGCCGGCCGGCCCGTACCGCACCTCGGCGGCTCCCTCGACCGGCCGGATGCCGGAGAGCGGGTCGTTGTCGGTCGCGACGATCGCGTAGCCGCGGCCGACCAGCTGGCCCGCGACCTTGCGGGCCAGCCCCTCCCGGGCGGTGGCGTTGTAGACGCGGACCTGCACCTTCGACGAGTCCACCGGGCGGCTGCCGCAGGCGGCGGCGGCCACGCGGTCGTCGACCTGGTCGATCACCTTGAGCCAGGTGAGCCCGGCCAGCGCGCAGAGCACGAGCAGGCAGACCACGGCGGGCAGGGCCCGACGCAGCCGCAGGGTGTAGTGCGCGCGCGGGGGTGCGTTGGGTCCCTGGAACACCGCCCCCATCGCGCCTCCCCGCCCCGGACCGCGCTCGACGATCTACCCGAACCGAGGGTAGCCGCCGGACCGCACCTTGTGGCGATCACGATGTTCCCTATCTTGATCGTCAGGAACCGTACGGTTCGTCGCCGGCGAGCGCCGACCGTCCCGCCTCCGCCAGCGGGCCGATCCGCGCACCGAGCCCGTCGTCGGTGTTGTCGACCATGGCGCCGGCGCGCTGCCGGGCCACGATGCCGGCGACCACGACGGCGAGCTTGAAGCAGCCGAGCGCCACGTACCAGGGCAGCGCGGCGAGGTCGACGTCGCGGCGGGCCGCGTACCGGGACACCAGGGCTGACCTGGGCGGGAACCCGGGCAGGCTGGTGACCGACGGGGTGACCACCGTGCCCGGGGCGGGCTGCCAGTAGACGAGCAGCAGCCCGAGGTCCGCCAGCGGGTCGCCCAGGGTGGACATCTCCCAGTCCAGGACGGCGGCGACCCGGGTGGGGTCGGTCGGGTGGAGCACGACGTTGTCCAGCCGGTAGTCGCCGTGCACGACCGGGCCGCTCGGCTCCCGCGGCACCTTGGCGACCAGCTCCGCGGCGAGCGCGTCCACCGCGGGCAGGTCGTCGCCGGCCCGCAGCGCCTGCCACTCCCCCGCCCAGCGGCGCAGCTGCCGGTCCAGGTAGCCGTCCGGTCGGCCGAACCCGGCCAGCCCGACCGCGTCCGGGTCGACGTCGTGCAGGTCGGCGAGCACGTCCACGAGCGCGTCGGTCAGCGCCGGCCGCCGCTCGGGCGGCGCGTACCCGGCCGGGAGGCGGTCGCGGGCGATCACCCCGTCCACCCGCTCCATCACGTAGAACGGCGCGCCGAGCACGTCCGGGTCGGTGCACAGCAGCAGCGGCCGCGGCACCGGGACCGCGGTCCCGTGCAGCGCGGAGATCACCCGGTGCTCGCGGGTCATGTCGTGCGCGGTCGGCCGGACCGCGCGCAACGGCGGCCGGCGCAGCACAACCGAGCCGGCCGGGCTGGAGACGTAGTAGGTGAGGTTGGACCGGCCGCCGGCGACGACCTCGACGGTCGGCGCCGCCCAGCGCGCGTCGTCCAGCTCCCGCGCCAGGTATGGCCCCAGCACCCGCGGATCCGCCCCGGGCACGCTCATCGGCTAACCGTATAGGTCGGCTATGTCGTCGGCGCCGAGCTCCTCGAGCAGCGTGGTGAGCTCGGCCGCGACGGTCGGCGAGGCGGCGACGGTGAGCACGCCCGGCGGTCGCCCGCGCAGGCCGCCGACGACCACGCCGGCCTCGGTGGCGACGAGCAACCCGGCGGCCCGGTCCCAGTCCTTGAGCCCGTGCTCGTAGTAGCCGTCCAGCCGGCCCGCGGCGACGTAGCAGAGGTCCAGCGCGGCCGAACCGAGCCGGCGCAGGTTGCCGATCCGGGGCAGCAGGCCGGCCAGCACCTCACCCTGCCCGGCCCGTACGCCGGCGTCGTACCCGAAGCCGGTCGCGATCACCGCGGTGGCCAGCTCGGCGGCGACCCAGCGGCCGCCGATCGGCGCACCGTCCAGGTATGCCCCGGCGCCCAGCGCCGCGCTGAACGTCTCCCCCGAGGTCGGGTCGTGCACGGCGCCGGCGACCACCTGCCCGTCCCGCTCCGCCGCGACCGACACCGCGTACGGGCGCAGGCCGTAGAGGAAGTTCACGGTGCCGTCGATGGGGTCGACCACCCAGCGCACCCCGCTGCCGCCGGGACGGTGCGCGCCCTCCTCGCCGAGCAGCCCGTCGTCCGGGCGCAGCCGGGCCAGCTCGTCGGCCAGCCACCGCTCGGAGGCGCGGTCGACGTCGGTCACCACGTCGGTCGGCGAGCTCTTCACGGCGACGCCCAGCGAGCCGCCGTCCCCGCCGCCGTCCGCGCGGCCCTCGGCGCCGCCATCAGCGCCGCCGTCCCCGCCGCCGTCCGGGCGGCCGTCCCCGCGGCCGTCCGCACGGCCGTCCGCACGCAGCCGTACGGTCAGGGAGCCGGCGCCGCGGGCGAGCCGCACGGCGAGCGCCATCAACTCGGTGTGGTCATCCGTGTGGTCGGAGTCGTCCGCGCGGGGCATGGTCTAGACAGTAGGTTGCAGGCGGCGAGGGGAGTGATCAGGTGCCCAGGAGAAGCTTGTCGACGGCGTTCGGGGTCGACATCGGCGGCAGCGGGATCAAGGGTGCCATCGTCGACCTGGAGAAGGGAGACCTGGCGACGGAGCGGGTGAAGTTCTTGACCCCCAACCCGTCCACTCCGGAGGCGGTCGCCGAGGTCGTCGCCCGGCTGGTCAAGGAAGCCGAGTGGACCGGCGAGCTCGGTGCGACGTTCCCGGCCGTCATCAAGAACGGCGTGGCCAAGAGCGCCGCGAACGTCGACAAGAGCTGGATCGAGACCGACGTCGACAAGGTCTTCACCGACATCACCCACTGTGACGTGACCGTGCTCAACGACGCGGACGCGGCCGGCATCGCCGAGGCCCGGTTCGGCGCGGCCAGGGGCGTGGGCGGGGTGGTCATCCTGCTCACCTTCGGCACCGGCATCGGCAGCGCGCTGCTGCTGGACGGCCAGCTGGTGCCCAACACCGAGCTCGGGCACCTCGAGCTGGACGGGCACGACGCGGAGAAGAAGGCGTCCTCGGCGGCCAAGGACAACGAAGGCCTGTCCTGGAAGCAGTGGTCCAAGCGGGTGCAGCGATACCTGCGGCACGTGGAGAAGCTGTTCACCCCCGACCTGTTCGTGCTCGGCGGCGGGGTCAGCAAGAACGCGGAGAAGTGGGTGCCGCTGCTGGACGTGCGGACGCCGGTGAAGCCGGCCCAGCTGCTCAACAACGCCGGCATCGTCGGCGCGGCGATGGCCGCGCACGAGAAGTTCACCGAATAGGAGCAACGCCGGGTCGGCTCCGCCGGCGACGCAGCTGCGGCCAGGCGTACCGGCCGCCGCTGGCCCGTTCGGTTCGCCCGATTCTTCGGCGCTCGGACGCATGTTGCCAGCCCAGTTGGGCGGTCCGCGCCACGACTGTGGTCGGAGCGAAGTTACACTGGCACGGGCACGGGCACGGCCGGCCGGCATCGGGTGGGGTCGATGGTCCCAGGTGGGGACGACGGATGACCACCCGGACGGGCGACCGCCCCGGTCCCCAACCCAACCTCCTGCCCGTCCCGGGCAGTTCCCGTCGTGCGGCCTCCTCGCCGGGAGGCATCCGTTCGTGAAAGGGCGTTCGTGGCAGCCGATCCCCGTACCGACAGCACCGCCGGAGGGTCCGACCCGACCCGCGACCTCGCGGAGCATCTCGTCTCGCGGGGACGTCACCAGGGATTCCTGCGCGCGAACGACATCAGCCGCGCCTTCGAGGAGGCCGGGCTGCCGGCCTCGCACGGCAAGCGCGTGCTTCGCACGCTCAGCGACTCGGGAGTGACAGTCATGCTCGATGCGCCTTCCGCCCCGCCGGGGCGGGGCAAATCCGCCCGGACCGCGGCCGCCGCCGCTCCGTCCCGCAGCACGGTCACGAAGAGCACCCGCCCGTCGACGCGGCCGGGATCGGAGTCGACCCGGTCGCGCGGCGCCGCCGCGGAGGGGGCCGCGCTGCAGGCGGTGCCCGACCCCCGCGCCGAGGCACCGGCCGGCGAGACCGCCGAGGCGACGGTGGCCGCCCCGGCCAAGCGGAAGCGGAAGACCGCGGCCGCCGCCCCGGCCGCCGCACCCGCTCCCGGCGCCCCGGCCGCCGCACCCGCTCCCGGCGCCCCGGCCCCCCCGCCGGCCGACGGCGAGGAGCCGGCCGAGGGCGCGCTGGCGATCGACGAGCCGACCGAGCTGACCGCCACCGGCGCCGCCGCCGTCGAGGAGGCCGACGCCGAGGACTTCACCTGGGACGAGGAGGACGAGGAGTCCGAGGCGCTGCGGCAGGCCCGCAAGGACGCCGAGCTCACCGCCTCCGCCGACTCGGTCCGGGCATACCTGAAGCAGATCGGCAAGGTCGCCCTGCTCAACGCCGAGGAAGAGGTCGACCTGGCCAAGCGGATCGAGGCCGGGCTCTATGCGGCCGAGCGGCTGCGCCGGATGGAGGAGGCCCGCCTCGCCGGCAAGAAGACCGACCAGCTGTCCCCGCCGCTGCGCCGCGACCTGATGTGGATCGTCCGGGACGGCGAGCGCGCCAAGAACCACCTGCTGGAGGCGAACCTGCGGCTGGTCGTCTCGCTGGCCAAGCGCTACACCGGCCGCGGGATGGCGTTCCTCGACCTGATCCAGGAGGGCAACCTCGGCCTGATCCGGGCGGTCGAGAAGTTCGACTACACCAAGGGCTACAAGTTCTCGACGTACGCGACGTGGTGGATCCGGCAGGCGATCACCCGCGCGATGGCCGACCAGGCCCGCACCATCCGCATCCCGGTGCACATGGTCGAGGTCATCAACAAGCTGGGCCGCATCCAGCGGGAGCTGCTCCAGGACCTCGGCCGCGAGCCGACCCCGGAGGAGCTGGCCAAGGAAATGGACATCACGCCCGAGAAGGTGCTGGAGATCCAGCAGTACGCCCGGGAGCCCATCTCGCTCGACCAGACCATCGGCGACGAGGGCGACTCGCAGCTCGGTGACTTCATCGAGGACTCCGAGGCGGTCGTCGCGGTCGACGCGGTGTCGTTCACGCTGCTGCAGGACCAGCTCCAGTCGGTGCTGCAGACGCTGTCCGAGCGGGAGGCCGGCGTGGTCCGGCTGCGGTTCGGGCTCACCGACGGCCAGCCGCGGACGCTGGACGAGATCGGGCAGGTCTACGGGGTCACCCGGGAGCGGATCCGGCAGATCGAGTCGAAGACGATGTCCAAGCTCCGTCACCCATCGCGGTCCCAGGTGCTGCGGGACTACCTCGACTGACCTCGTCCGGCCTCATCCGGCCGGCGGCCCCTCACCCTCGGGTGCGGGGCCGCTGGGCTGTTCGGGCGGTTCGCGGCGAGGCGGCGGGCGGTTCACCGCGTCGGCTGAGAGACTTGTCTCGTGTTCGCGCGCGGCTGAACGGGGAACGACGCCGGAACGTACGTAGTTGCACCAGCGTGACCGACAACCCGAAGGGAACGCCGTGACGCCGACCTTGACGCCCACGACCTCCCCTGCGCCGCCGTCCGCGGGAGACCGCTGCGACCGCTGCCGTGCCCAGGCCAAGATCCGCGTGGTCCTGCCCGGCGGCGGTGACCTGGTGTTCTGCGGCCACCACGCTCGGGAGTACGAGACGACGATCCGCGAGGTCGCGGCCGAGGTCGTGACGGCCGAGGACTGAGACCCCGCTCTCCATATCGCAACCGCCGAGGCCGCCCGGGACACCGCACCGGGCGGCCTCGTCGCGTGTCCGGACCCGCTACCAGCCGAGCGGGGGCGGCGGCGGCAGGCCGCGGTCCTTCGCGTACTCGGCCAGCTGCAGGTCGAACGCCGGCGTGGAGCCGAGGTGGAACGTCTCGCCGGTCTCCTTGACCACGACCACCGGCCCGTCCCCCGGCGGCGGCGCGTCGGCGGGGTCGTGGGTCTCGAACCAGCGGGCGGTGCTCCAGGCCCACACCCACCCCCAGCCCACGTCGGCGACGTCGACGTCGTCGACCAGGCGCAGCGGGTTGTCCGGCGAGGAGAAGCTGTCCAGCTCCGCCTGGGCGGCGGCCCGTGCCTCCGCCAGCTCCATCCCAGCTCCCATCCCTCAGTTGGTGCGCAGGAACTCGAGGCCGCCGGAGTAGTTCTCCAGGTAGGCAAGCTTCCCGGTCTGCCCGTCCAGGAAGAAGACCCGGCCGTTGCGGTTCACGACATTGAACACGTGACCGGCGACGGACACGCCGCCGGGGCCGGTCCGCATCCCGTGGATGATCCCGCGCGCCCCGTCACCGGCGTTGTGCAGCTCGGTGATGATGTCGTCGTACGAGCCGACCGACGTGAACGTGTTGCTCGTGCCGACGCCGTTGGCGATGTGCTGCTTCCACAGTGGGCTCGACATCGCGTCGCCCGGCAGCCGCTCGACCGCCTGCGCATCCTTCGCCAGCCCGGACAGCTGCTTGTCGACCGCCTGCACGCAGCTCTGGCAGTTGTTCTTGAAGCCCCAGCCGGCGACGTTGGGGTGGGCGCCGTCGGTCGCCTTGGTGAGCCGGAAGAACGGGTTGGTCCCGGACAGCTCCGGGAACAGCCGCTGGACGACCTTGTTGCTGCCGTTGCCCAGGTGCACAGCGGTGGAGCCGAGCCCGGTGGTCGGGTTGCCCTTCAGCGCCGCCCCGGCCACGCCGGCCAGGTCCTCGCCCTCGGCCAGCAGCCGCTCCCCGCCGACCAGTGCCCGCTCCCCCGCGACCAACCCGCGCTCGCCGGCGACCGCGGCCTTCACGCCCTTCAGGCCGGACAGGATCTTCCCGCCGGGCAGGAACGTCAGCGCCGCGTCGATCCCGATCGACGTCCACGACCCCTTGCCGGTGGCCAGCTTGATCGCCACGTCGATGCCCAGCGCGATCGCGCCCGCCGCGATCGCGAACGGCGCGAGGAACTGCAGGCCGGGCACCAGCGACAGCACGCCGAGGACCGCCGACACGCCCTTGAGCACGGTCGAGATCTCGGCCAGCACGTCGGCGTGGTCGGCGATCCAGCCCTTGACCGAGTCCCACGCGCGGGACAGCCAGCCCGGCTCCTTGTACGGCGCGTTCGCGACGTTGTCGATCGCGCCCGCGGCGCTCGACGCGGCCGAGCGGTGCTCGTCGAGCAGCTGGCGGGCCTGCCCGATGACCTCCTGGAGCTGCGAGCTGACCGAGTTGGCGTGCGAGCGGGCCGTGTCGTACTGGTCCTTGAGCCGGGCGAACTCCGGGCTGCCGGACGGGGCCGTCTGCGAGGCCAGCCGGTTCACCTCGGCGACCGCCGACTGCTCCTGCCGGCGCAGGTCGGCGGCTCTGGCCTCCAGGTCGGCGGCCCGCCGCTGCCGCGCGGACAGGCCGGTGCCCCAGTCGACGAGCGTCTGCGCGGCCGTCTGGTGCGAGCGGGCCGCCAGGTCGAGGTCCCGGGGCAGGTCCTTGAGCTGCGACCGGAAGGCGTCGGCCGCGTCGCCGGTCCAGGCCGACGAGTTGAGCTTGGACACGTTCGCCGACGCGTCCGAGAACACCTTGCCGGCGCCCCGTACGTCGGACGCCGCGGCGGAGACCGCGGCGGTGTCGCCCGGCGCGGGGTCGAACCCGAGCGCGGGAAACTCCCGTGTCGCCATGCTCACCTCCCGAGTCGGGCAGGAGCGTAGCGCAAATTCTCCGGTATGTGCGATATGTCCACACGGTGTCTTAGACCCGTAACACCTGGGGAACATTGACAGCGCAAGGTAGAGGCAGAGCGCGTCCGACCGGGCGCCCGCCGAGAGGGGAGAGCCCCATGACTCCGACCCTGATCCCGGACACCGTGGCCGCCGTGCTGACCAACTCCGACCGTTGCGACCGGTGCGGCGCGCGCGCCACCGCCCGGGTGACCCTCACCGGTGGGGGCGAGCTCTACTTCTGCGGCCACCACACCCGCCGCTACGACGAGGCGCTGCGGGCCGTCGACGCCGAGGTCGTCGTCTCCGCCTGATCCCTCCCGCCACCTGAGCCGCCCACCGGCCGGCCCTGCTCGCTGCCGCCCGCTCCGAGCCAGCCCCACCGGCCGGCTCTACTCCCGGCCGCCCGCTGCCAGCCGGATCCCGCCAGCCGGATCTGCTCCCGACCGACCCCACCGCCGGCTCTGCTCCCGGCCGCCCGCTGCCGGCCGCCGCCCCCGGGCCGGCTCTGCTCCCGGCCGGCCTCATCGGCCGGCTCTGCCGGAGGCTGCCGCCTCGGGCCGCTGCTCGTCGCCCCGGCCAGGGCTTCCGGCCGACCGGGCTTCGGCCGGCCTACTCGGGGCCTGTGGGCCCGCGCCCCGCGCTCAGTCGGGGACGAAGCCGATCGTGCCGGTCGGCGGACCGGGCGGCGGCAGCGGGGAACCGTCGGCGTCGAGGAACTCCAGCGTGGCCGCGATCCGCCCGGCGAGCTCGACGAACTCGGCCTGCCCTTCGACGTCCGGGGTGGAGAACGTCAGGACCGCCAGCCACTCCTCGGCGGGCGCCGGCGCCGGCACCAGGTGCTGGACGACCACGACCTCCTGGCGGCGCGAGGTCAACGGCACCGGTACCAGCTGGCGGTTGACCACCCGCACGGTCTCCCCGTACGGGTGGTCGAGCCGGCGCACGTCCCGCAGCGCCGGGTCCTCCCCCGGCGCCGGGTCGTCGTCCCGGAAGTAGATCTCCAGCCCGTCGAGGTCGATCCCGCCGGCGAACCGCCGCCACGCCAGGGTCAGGCTGGCGCCGATCATCTCGCCCGGCGACGGCCCCGCCCCAGCCAGGAACGAGGCCAGGAACACGCCGGCCTGGCGGTGCTCGGTCACCACCCGCTGCAGCACCTGCCGCGCCCGCGACCGCTGCCGGGCCGCACCGGGCACCGCCGCCGACCGCTCGTCCAGCAGGGCCTCGATCGACGCGTCCGAGGTGGCCGGGTCGAGGTCGAGCGAGCTGAACTCGTCCGGCACGTCCAGCCGGAAGCCGATCGGCGGCCGCGGCGCGGCCGGGTCGACGCCGATGGCCAGCTGGGGCTCGGTCATGACGTGGTCACGACTTCCCGGCCGCGGCGTTCGCCACCGCGGTGTCGACCTGCTCGTATCCGTCGGCAGCCGAGGTGACCTTCTCCGCCGTCTTCTCCGCGGTCTCCTTGATCTTCTTCAGCGAGTATTCCCACTTGTCCTTGAAGTGGTGGATCGCGCCGGTCAGGTCGCCGGCTCCGGTCTGGTCGTCGCCGAGGCCGTCCATGCCGTGCTGCGCCGTGCCGACCTTGTCGCCGATCGTGGTCAGCTCGCCCGACAGCGCCCGCAGCGTCGCGACGTCGACCTCGAAGCCGTCTGCCATGTCAAACCCATCCGAATCCGGTCAATACTGGCGTACCGGTCGATGATGATATAACGTCCCGCACCGCGGGTCCACGACCCGCCGGAGACGGTACCCGGGGAGACAGGCGCCGGTCCTTGGAGCCGGTCGATCAGCGGTGACGGACTTCCCGGCCGGCTGGTCCGGCCCGCACACGAGGATCGACCGAGCGACTCACCACGACTGGATCGTGGCGATGCGCTGTTCGAGTTGCTCGACGGTGCAGACGGCGGTCGGCGGTCCCCCGCACTGCCGGCGCAGCTCGTTGTGGATCGCCCCGTGCGGCCGGCCGGTGCGGTGGTGGTGCGCGGCCACCAGCGCGTTGAGCTGCTTGCGCAGCGCGGCCCGGCGCTCGTGGGTCGCCATCGGCGGCGGCGTGACCGGCGCCGTCACCGCCGGTGGCGCCTTCTTCTGCAGCGCGACCTGCTTGGCCTGCCGGGCCCGCAGCAGCGTGGCCACCTGCTCCGGGTCGAGCAGCCCGGGCAACCCCAGGTAGTCCTCCTCCTCCGGCGTGCCCGGCGTCGCACCGGTCCCGAACGACGCGCCGTCGAAGATCACCTGGTCCAGGTGCGCGGACGCGCCCAGTGCGGTGAACGCCTTGTCGTCGTCGGTCCGCTCGTCCCGGGCGGCCCGGGCCGCGGCGAGCAGGTCGTCGTCCCAGCCGTCCTCGTCCCAGCCGTCCTCGTCGGAGTCGGACCGGCGCCGGCCGAGGACGTGGTCGCGGACCGCCTCCAGCTCGCCGGCCAGCCGCAGCAGCGGCGGCACCGACGGCAGGAACACCGAGGCGGTCTCCCCCGCCCGCCGGGCCCGGACGAACCGCCCGACCGCCTGGGCGAAGTAGAGCGGCGTCGAGGCCGAGGTCGCGTACACCCCGACCGCCAGCCGCGGTACGTCGACGCCCTCGCTGACCATCCGCACCGCGACCATCCAGCGCTCGTCCGACTCGGCGAACCGGGCGATGCGCGCAGTGGACCCGCGGTCGTCGGACAGCACGAGCGCCGGCGCGGTGCCGGTGACGTCCCGCATCATCGCCGCGTACGCCCGCGCCGCCGTCTGGTCGGTCGCGATGACCAGCCCGGCGGCGTCCGGCATCGCACTCCGGACCTGGGACAGCCGCTGGTCGGCCGCCCGCAGCACCGCCGGCACCCAGTCCCCCGCCGGGTCGAGCGCGGTCCGCCAGGCCCGCGCGACGTGCTCGGCCGTTCCCGGCTCGCCCAGCCGCGCGGACAGCTCCAGGCCGGCCCGGGTCCGCCACCGGGCCTCACCGGAGTAGGCCAGGAAGATCACCGGCCGGACCACGCCGTCCCGCAGCGCCTCGCCGTACCCGTACGCGTGGTCGGCCGCCGACCGCAGCGCCCCGTCCGGCTCCGGCTCGTACCGGACGAACGGGATCGCGTTCTCGTCCGAGCGGAACGGCGTGCCGGTCAACGCCAGGCGTCGGGCCGCCGGCTCGAACGCCTCCCGCACCGCCTCCCCCCAGGACAGTGCGTCGCCGGCATGGTGCACCTCGTCCAGTACGACGAGCGTGCGCCGGTTGGCGGTGCGCGCCCGGTGCAGCGCCGGGGCCGCGGCCACCTGCGCGTACGTCACGACCGCGCCGCGGAAGTCCCGCGCGGTCGCGCCGTCGGCGTTGCGGAACGTGGGGTCGAGCGGGATCCCGAGCCCGGCCGCCGCCAGTGCCCACTGGTTCTTCAGGTGCTCGGTCGGGGTGACGACGGTGATCGCGGCGACGGTGCGGTCGGCGAGCAGTTCCGCGGCCACCCGCAACGCGAAGGTCGTCTTGCCTGCGCCGGGCGTCGCCACGGTGAGGAAATCCGCCGGCCGGCGCAGCAGATACGCCGAGAGTGCGCGGCGCTGCCATGTCCGCAGCGGTGGCGTCCCTGAAGCCGGCTCAACAGGCATCCCAGCGACGGTCACGGGCCCCCTCAACACGATGCGGACAGCGAGCACCCTCGGCGGGGAGTCCCCGACGAGGGCCCGGCAACCCTACCCGCGCCGGCCGCCTCCGAGCCGGAGGCGGGACGGCTCGGAGGTCTGGTGTCGCCATCAGCGGTCCCGGCCCGGCGGGGCGCTCAGCCGGGCTCGCCCAGAGCTGCCCGGGTGCCGTCCGGCGCGCCGGAGGGGTCCGGCGTGTCCTCGCAACCCGGCGGGGGCACACTTCGGGGTGATGACCGCCACCCGGGACCCGGTGTCGCGGCGAGGGCGCGCGCCGGTCCTTGCCGTGCGCCAGGTGTTGCAGCGGGGCTCGAACCGCCCGCGGCGCGCCGCCGAGGCGGTCAAGGAGGTTGCGCGTCCGGTGGCTCGCCAGCAGCACGTGTCGGTACTCCGCAGCACCGTGGCCAAAGCATGGGACGACCGCGTCCTCGGGCTGTCCGCCGAGGCGGCGTTCTGGCAGTTGCTGTCGCTGGCGCCGCTGTTCCTCGGGCTGCTGGGCAGCATCGGTTACCTGTCGGGGTTCCTCGGCGCGACGACGATCAACCAGGTCGAGGCGTCGCTGCTGGACGCGTCCCGGCGGGCGTTCGCCCCGAGCGTCGTCGACCAGATCATCGCGCCCACGATCGACGAGGTGCTCCGCCGTGGTCGCGCCGACGTCATCAGCTTCGGGTTCCTGCTCGCGCTCTGGGCCGGCTCGTCAGCGACGGCGACCTTCGTGAACACGGTCACCATCGCGTACGGCATGCGCGACCTGCGGGGCGCGGTGCAGAGCCGGCTGCTGGCACTCGGCCTCTACCTGCTCACCGTCGTGATCGGCATCGTCCTGCTGCCGGTGATGGTGATCGGACCGGGGCGGCTGGTGCACTTCTTCCCGAGATCCGCACAGAATGACGTGCAGACCATCGTCCAGGCCACGTACTGGCCGCTGGTCGCGGTGCTGCTGCTCGTCGGGCTGGTGACCTTCTACCACGTCGCCCCGCCGCGGCGGCTGCCGTGGCGGCGCGGCCTCCCGGGGGCGGCGCTGGCCGCGCTGGTGTTCGTCGGCGGGACGTTCGGGCTGCGCACGTACATCGACTTCGTCGTCAACAGCGGGCTGACCTACGGAGCGCTGGCCGCACCGATTGGCGCGCTGCTGTTCTTCTACATCCTGGCGCTGGCCGTCCTGCTCGGCGCGGAGTTCAACGCGACCATCGAGCAGACCTGGCCGACCCGCACCCGCCGCCCGAACGCCCGCCGCCGCCGGGAGGATCCCGGCGACTCCCCACAGCCGGAACCGCCCCGGGCCTCGGACCTCGCCCAGCCGCCGACCCAGTCGACCCAGTCGACCCAGCCGACCCAGCCGGCCCAGCCGGCCCAGCCGGCCCGGCGGGCCCAGCCGACACCGCCGGACCACGCCCGGCCGGACGGACTAGCCGGCAAGCCGCCGGCCGATCCCGCCTCCCTCCCGGACGGCTCGCAACCGACGGACCATCCTCAGCCGGCCGACTAGAGTCCCGCGTCAGAGGTTTCGTGCCGGTTCCCGGTGATCCAGACGGCGTCCGGCAAGGCGGAGGAGTGGCCGATACCGGGGTTGTCTCGGCCGCGACGACAACGCCGCCGGTCGTCGTCTGGGCGCCGG
>Ga0207683_10001252_pt1 | contig 23031 bp, 23 predicted proteins | sample KBSM73metaG_FD_184333 | JGI IMG/M metagenome (GOLD analysis project Ga0207683, IMG submission 184333) | Miscanthus rhizosphere microbial communities from Kellogg Biological Station, Michigan, USA - KBS M7-3 metaG (SPAdes) (version 2) | ecosystem: Host-associated > Plants > Roots > Rhizosphere >... | reverse complement strand
ATTACAGCCGAGCGAAAACTCACCGATGTAGCGTGCGCCGGCATCGGAATCGACGGGCCACAATTGGTCCGAGATTTCCGTCACCAGCTCGATGTTGCTTCGCAGCGAGGGGCGCACCAATGTGGTGACCTCCGAGAAGAACGCGCGCAAGTCGATCTGCTTGATCTGCAGCGGCTGGGCGCGCGCGAAGGCCAGCAATTGCTTCGTAAGACCCGCCCCGCGCTGCGCCGAATTGCGAACTCCCTGGATCATGCGAGTCAGCTTCTCTGGCTTGTCGAGGTTGCGCATCGCAAGCTCCGAAGCGCCGAGAATCGCGGTCAATAGATTGTTGAAGTCGTGCGCCAGGCCGCCCGTCAGTTGGCCGAGCGCCTCCATCTTTTGGGCGCGGAACAGCTGCTCGCGCGATTCCTCGAGCCGCAGCTGCGTCTCACGCTTCTCGCTCATGTCCCGCGTGATCTTGGCGAAGCCGATGAGCTTCCCGTCCTCGTCCTTGATCGCGTCGATCACGACGCTTGCCCAAAAGCTCGTCCCGTCCTTGCGGACACGCCATCCCTCGGCCTCATAGCGGCCGGTCTCTCTCGCGGTCTCCAGCGCCTTTTTCGGAACGCCCGCGTCGAAATCCTCCGGAGTGTAGAAACGGCTGAAATGGTCGCCGATGATTTCGCTCGGCGAGTAACCCTTGATGCGCTGCGCGCCGGCATTCCAGTTCGTGACACGCCCGTCGGGGTCGAGCATGTAGATCGCATAATCGGTGACGCCCTGGACAAGGAGCCGGAAGCGCCGCTCGGCCTCCAGGAGGGCTTGTTCCGCCTCCCGTTTCTCCGTCATGTCGCGAGTGATCTTGGCGAACCCGATCAGATTGCCTTCGTCGTCCTTGATGCGGTCGATGACCACGCTTGCCCAGAAGCGCGAGCCGTCTTTGCGCACGCGCCAGCCCTCGCCGACGAACTTGCCCTCGCGACGTGCCGTCTTGAGCACCTTCTCCGGAACACCAGCCTTTCGGTCTTCCTCCGTATAGAATTTCGAGAAATGCTGGCCGAGGATCTCGTCGGTCTGGAACCCCTTGATCTGCTCGGCCCCCGCGTTCCAGCTGGTCACGCGGCCGTTCGGGTCGAGGAGGTAGATGGCATAGTCGACGATGGACTGGACGAGCAGCCTGAAGGGATCCTTTGAAATGCCGTCGCTCAACTGGTCGACCACCCCCGACAAGCTACAACTCCTTACACAGGCGCAACGGACAGACCGCCGCGTTACGCAGAACCCGTGAGAATAGCTGCGGTTGCACGAAAATTAACTGCGGCTCGGAGCCGCTGAGAACTGCAACAGTCAGCGGCGTTCCCGTGCGAGCCGGCTCATCAGGATCGCCGCCCTTTTCGCCTGCTTGAAGATCGACGGAATATCTACGGTCTCGCTTGCAGTATGCGAACCGTCGCCGTCTGCTCCGAGGCCAATCAGCCCGTCGACGTCGGCTGCGACGAAACTGATGTCGCCCGCGCCGCGCTTGGCGGGATCGAGCTCGCCCATCACCGGCTGACCCATGTCGACGTTGACCTTGTTGAGCCGCGCCAGAAGCGCGCGGTTGCCCTCGGTCGGCGGCATTGGCGGATAGGCGTCCTCGTCGAAACTGATTTCCGCCTTCGCGCCAGGGAGGGACTGCGCGACGATCGCGCGCATCTTGGCGCGGGTCCGGTCGATCTGCTCCTGGCTTAATGCCCGGAGGTCACCTCGCGCGACCGCCGTCGCGCCGATTATATTGGTCTTGCCGGTCGCCTCGACGCGGATCTTGCCCTCGTCGAGCCGTGCCGTCTGGCCACCGCCGATCAGTCCGACATTGTAGGTCAGCTTGTCGTCGGGAAGCTCGCGCCGGAACTGGTCGATGATCCGCGCCAGCTCATAGATCGCGCCGTAGTTGTTCACGCCGACTCCGGCCGAATGCGCGCTTCGGCCGGTGACCGTGACCGTCCAGCTGCCCGCGCTCCGGCGAGCGATCGAGCCCATGTCCTGCCCATTCTCCGTTGCCAGGGCCTCGAAATCGAGCGCGGCGTCGGCCTTCTTGCCCTCAGCGATCAAATCGCGGCGCGAAATGGCGAGGGGGTTGCCTGCGTCTTCTTCGTCGCCGGTCATGAAGACGGTGATGTTGGCCTGCTTTAGCGTGCCCGCCGCCTGCATGGCCCGAAGCGCCGCGACGATGACCGCGATGCCGCCCTTGTCGTCGACTGCCCCCGGCCCGTGTGCCCTGTTCCCCTCCAGCGTCCAGCGCTGGAACGGTGAGTCAGGCTCGAACACGGTATCCAAGTGCGCAATGAGCAATAGGCGTTTTCCGCCGCGGCTTCCCTTGTGGCGGGCGACGAGGTGGCCGGCGCGCCCGGCCGACTTCATGTCGATCCATTCGGTCGTGAAGCCAAGCTGCTGGAACTCGGGCTCGACCATCCGCCGCACCGCATCGACACCGGCGAGGTTCATCGATCCACTGTTCTGGTCGACCCAGCGCTGAAGGGTCGAGATGGTTCGGGACTGCTCGGCGTCGACGGTGCGTATCATCACCTGCTCCCCCGGAGAGAGGGCGGCTTGCGCGGCGGCGGCCGAGAGGAGCGCAAGGGCGCCGACCAAGTGATGGATCCGGAGGTTCATGCAGAGAGGCTAGCGGCCCATTGAAGCCGCGTCACTATCCTTAGTTGGCTAAATCGACTTTCCTACACAACACCCATTTGGTTAGTTTTCGACGACTCGGGAGGAGAGAAGATTTGGATGAGACACTCACAGAGTTGATCGAAGCGTTGATCGACCGCGAAGGCGGCTATGTGAACCATTCGGGCGACAGGGGCGGCCCGACATGCTTCGGGATTACGGAGGCGGTGGCGCGGGCGCACGGCTATGCCGGCGAGATGCGCCAGCTCCCGCGAGCGGAGGCTGCGGCAATCTATCGCCGGCTTTATTGGCTGCGCCCTCATTTCGACGAGATTGCAACGCGTAGCGTCAAGCTGGCCGCCGAACTCTTCGACACTGGCGTAAATATGGGGCCGACCGTTGCGGTGACCTTTGTCCAGCGCGCTCTGACCGCGCTGAACCGCAATGGAAGCGATTATCCCGATTTGACTCCCGACGGCCGTATCGGCGCGGCCACACTCGGCGCCCTCGACAAATTCCTGAAGCTTCGACGCGATGGCGAGGTCGTGCTTCTTCGGGCGATCGAGGCTCTGCAGGGCGAGCGGTATCTCCGTCTCGCCGAACGTCGTCCGGCCAATGAGGCTTTCTTATACGGCTGGCTCGCGAACCGAATTGGTGATCGCAACGTATCGAAAATACACGAAGTGGACGAAGTGGAAGGACCCCCGTTTTCTCCACTTCGAGGCGCGAAATGAGGCTTCCGCCGCCGGATAATTTCGCGGAAGGCCAGCGCTATATCTTCGGTATCCTCGCTTCTGCCGCCGGCATGTTCTGCGGGGTCGCTTCGGTCTCCATGGTTGCATTGCTGATGTGGGGCGGCTGGAGCCCCGCCGAAGAACATGGGATTGTGACGATCTTCGGCTGGTGCCTTGGAGGGTTCATCGCCGCGATGATTATCGTGATCGTCGGCCTCCTAGCCGGCGGACCGGCCGGACGTTTCAAGGTCGTCGCATCGAAGGACGGGGCGACCATTGAGGCGGATGGCCAATGATCCCGCGTCTCCTCAACTGGCAAGCTATTACCGGTCTGGTCGCGAGCATCGGGCTTGCGATCCTGCTTGCCATCCAGGCGCTCCAGACACGGCATTGGAAAAAGCAGAGCGCCACATTCGAAAAGCTCTACCTGGCGGAGCAGAACGCGTTCGCCTCGACAGTCGCCGACGCCCGGGCTGCCGCCGATGCAGCGCATGCCGCGGACCGGGCCAACAGCGACCGCGTGACCACCGAGCAGCGCGCCATCACCGAAAGGACTGCCAATGATTTCGAAGCCCGCGTTGCCGCTGCTCGCGCTGATGCTGAGCGCCTGCGCCGCGACCCCCCGGCCGATCCCGGTGTTGGCGGAAGCGCATCGATGTCCGGCATTCCCGCAACCTCCCGAAGGCCTGCTGAAGCCGCCGGCCATGACCGACTTCCTCCGCCCGACGCATTGATCGTGACCGAGCAGGCGATCCAGCTCGACGAGCTGATCAAATGGGTTCGCGCGCAAGCGAAGGTTGACAACAACCCCTCCGCCGTAGCGAGTCCGCCAGGCGACGATCGCCGCTAGGCGGCGAGGGGGCGGACATGAACACTGGGCGGTTGAACAGCTTCACCGACGGCGTGATCGCGATCATCATCACGATCATGGTGCTGGAGCTGCCAGTTCCGAAGGGTCCTGGAATTGCAGCGCTGAAGCCGGAGCTAACCCTGTTCGGCGCTTATGCCCTCTCGTTCCTCAAGGTCGGGATCTACTGGTCGCAGCATCATCACATGCTTCAGGCGGCGCGGCGGGTCGACGGGCGCGTCCTGCTGGTTAATCTTTTCTTCCTGTTCTGGCTCAGCCTGGTGCCGTTCGTCGTGCGGTGGGTCGGGGAGGCAGGGATCACCCGCGACACCGTGCTCGCCTTCGGCGTCGACATGCTGCTCTGCGCGCTCTCGGTTGCCTTGCTTCGCGTCGCGCTGATCAAGTGCGATCCGGACTCGCCGCTTGGCAAGGCGACGGCGCGCGGCCGCAAGGGGCGCATCACGATCGCCGCCTACGTCGCTGCGATCGGGCTCGCTTTCGCCTGGCCCCTTGCGGCGGTCGCCATCTATTTCGCCGTTGCCGCTTTGTGGCTGGTCCCGGACAAGCGTTTCGAGCAATTGACCGACTGAGATGAAACCGGATCGCTTGAACGCCCTCACCGACGGCGTCGTCGCCATCGTCCTCACCATCATGGTGCTGGAGCTGAAGATTCCGGACGAGCCGAATCTAGCGGCCGTCCTGAAGGTGCTCCCAATGCTCGCCGCTTACCTGCTCGCCTTCATTTACGTGGCGATCTACTGGAACAACCATCATCACATGATGCAGTCGGCGCGGAAGATCACCGGCTCCGTGCTCTGGGCGAACCACTCCTTGCTCTTCTGCCTCACTTTGTTTCCGCTGATGATTCGCTGGATCGACGAGGCCGGTCCGACGGCATGGCCAGTCGCTTCCTTCGGCCTCGTCCTGGTCGGCGCGTCGATCTGCTACGTCCTTCTCGAGCGCGCCCTGGTCGCGGCCGAAGGCGAAAAGTCCGGTGTAAAGTCGGCCATTGGACGCGGCGTGAAAGAGTGGGGGAGCTTTGCGGGCTATGTCGTTGCCTTGCCGCTTGCCTTCGTGTCGCCCTTCATCTCGATCGCGATCTACGTGGGCGTGGCATTCCTCTGGCTAATCCCGGACCGCAGGTTCGAGCGCCGCTTGCAGCAATAGCGCCGGCTTCCCACCTCAATTCCAAAGGAGAATGCTTTGGAAAGTTGGCATGGAACCACGATCCTCGGCGTGCGCAAGGGCGGCAGGACCGTCATTGCCGGCGACGGCCAGGTATCGATGGGCAATACGGTGATGAAGCCGAATGCGAAGAAGGTTCGCCGCATCGGCGAGAAGGGCGATGTGATCGGCGGGTTCGCGGGCGCGACCGCCGATGCCTTCACCTTGTTCGAGCGACTAGAACGGAAGCTCGAGCAATATAACGGCCAGCTCATGCGCGCTGCGGTCGAGCTCGCGAAGGACTGGCGGACCGACAAATATCTTCGCAACCTCGAGGCTCTGATGATCGTCGCCGATAAGGATGTGATGCTGATCCTGACCGGCAATGGCGACGTGCTGGAGCCTGAGGCGGGCATCGCGGCGATCGGCTCCGGCGGTAACTATGCCCTCGCCGCCGCCCGCGCCCTCGCCGATTACGAAGAGGATCCGGAGGTGCTTGCACGCCGCGCGATGCAGATTGCATCCGAGGTCTGCGTGTTCACGAACGATCGCCTGACCGTGGAGACGATTGAAGCTTGAGCCGAAGCGGCTAGGCTGGCGCCATGCTGCTGGATCGCCGAACCTTTGCCGCCGGGTCGGCCGCCCTGTTGTCGGGCTGTGTCACGACCGGAGGACGTCCACGGACGATCTCCGGCTGCACGCCGCTTGCGCCGGCTATCGTCGATCAGTCGCGCGTCATTCGAACGATGGCGGGACTGAGACCTTACCGGCGGCAGGGCTTCGTGGTCCGCCAGGAGACCCTGGGCGAGAAGAGGCTGGTCCACAATTACGGGCACGGCGGCGGTGGCATTACGCTCAGCTGGGGCACGTCGAAGCTCGCAGCCGAGCTTGGCTTGCAAGGCCATAGCGGGCCTGTCGCAGTGATCGGCTCCGGCGCTGTTGGGTTGGCCACGGCGCGGCTGGTTCAGGAAGCGGGTTTCCCGGTCACCATTTACGCCGCCGCGTTGCCTCCTGACACGACCTCCAATGTCGCGGGCGGTCAGTTTCATCCCTTTGCCGTATTCCATGAAGGCGACGTCACGCCCGAATTCATGGCGCAGTTCACACGTGCGCTCGACTATAGCTGGCGACGCTATCAGATCATGGTCGGAGACGATTACGGGATCCGCTGGCTGCCGACCTACGTCGAGTCCGGCAGCCCTGAAGACAAGATCATCGCCAACTTTCCGCCGATCAACCGAATGCTGTCGCGAGCCGAGCATCCCTTCCCGCTCGACACGGTCCGACGCTACGACACGATCTATGTCGAGACCGGTCGCTATCTCCGCCAGATGACCCGCGACGTGCAGATTGCGGGCGGCAAGATCGAAGTGCGCAAGTTCGCAACGCCGGCCGATGTGGCCTCATTGGCGGAAGGGCTCGTCTTCAACTGCACCGGCCTCGGCAGCCGCGAGTTGTTTGGCGACCAGGATCTCCAGCCGATCCGCGGCCAGCTCGCCATCCTCGAGCCTCAGCCGGAGGTGCGCTACGCCGCGCAAGGCGGATTCGGTTATATGTTCCCGCGGGCCGACGGAATCCTGCTCGGCGGGACATTCGAACGGGGTGTGTGGGATGCGACGCCGCAGCCCGCGGACATCGCCGACATCATTGCCGGCCACAAGCGCTTCTTCTCGGGCTTCCGCTGCACGGCTTGAAGAGGCCCCTTGCGGTCCCGACATTGCGGGCAAGATGAACTATCAAGCCTCCATTCCCCAGAGCGGGGAGCAAGCCCAAGTGCTGAAAGACAAATTGACACCCATGGCGATCGTTGCTGCCCTGAACGAGCATATCGTTGGCCAGGACGATGCCAAGAAGGCGGTCGCCGTTGCGCTCCGCAACCGTTGGCGACGACAGCAGCTCTCGCCCGAGCTGCGTGACGAAGTGACGCCCAAGAACATCCTGATGATCGGCCCGACGGGCTGCGGCAAGACGGAGATCAGCCGGCGGCTCGCAAAGCTCGCCGACGCCCCGTTCGTGAAGGTGGAGGCGACCAAGTTCACCGAGGTCGGCTATGTCGGCCGCGACGTCGAGCAGATCGCCCGCGATCTCGTCGAGGAGGCGGTTCGGCTCGAACGCGACCGGCGCCGCGCGAAGGTGCGGGCCTCGGCCGAAGAAGCTGCGATGGACAAGCTCCTCGATGCGCTCACCGGCAAGGGATCGAGCGAGGCGACCCGCCAGAGCTTCAGGCAGAGGTTCGCCGACGGCAGCCTGTCCGACGCCGAGGTGGAGATCGAGGTGGACGAGGCTTCGTCCATGCCCTTCGAAATCCCCGGCATGGGCGCGCAGGTGTTCGACCTTAAGTCCATGATGGGCAAGCTCGCCGGCCAGGGCCCGCGCAAACGGCGCAAGCTCAAGGTCCCCGAGGCGTTCGCTAGGCTGACGGACGAGGAGGCCGACAAGCGCCTCGATCCCGATGACATCAACCGTTCCGCACTGGCCGATGCCGAAGCCAACGGCATCGTCTTCCTCGACGAGATCGACAAGATCGCCGTCAGTGACGTCCGCGGAGGCTCGGTCAGTCGCGAAGGCGTCCAGCGCGACCTCTTGCCGCTGATCGAGGGCACGACGGTGGCAACCAAATACGGGCCGCTCAAGACTGACCACATCCTCTTCATCGCGTCGGGCGCGTTCCACATCGCCAAGCCCGCAGATCTCCTTCCGGAGCTGCAGGGACGGCTTCCGATTCGGGTCGAGCTGAAAGCGCTGACGCAGGAGGATTTCGTCCGGATCCTGTCGTCGACCCGCGCTAGCCTCACCGAACAATATCAAGCGCTGCTTGGTACCGAAGGCGTGACGATCCAGTTTGCGGACGACGGGATCGAAGCGCTCGCGCGGATCGCGGCCGAGGTGAATGAGGCGGTCGAGAATATCGGCGCGCGTCGGCTGCAGACCGTGATGGAGAAACTGCTCGAGGATGTAAGCTTCGACGCTGAGAATCGCCGCGGAGAGACGCTCGTTGTCGACGCCGCTTTCGTAGGACAGCAGTTGAGCGGCATCGCGAAGAACGCCGATCTCAGCCGCTACGTGCTCTAAACGGAATCTACCGCAGGCTGCCGCCTGTAGCGAACGGCTGACCGACCGGTCCGCACCCTTGAAGCGACGCCGTCGTTGTCGGTGAACAACCCACAACAGCGGAGCGTCTCCATGAAGACAATCAACAGCCTTGCCGGCGCAATCGCGCTCGTCATCTCAACGACCGCCGTCGCCCAGGGAATCACGCAGAAGCCTACGACAGGTGCAGATCGCAAGAAGGCCCCTGAACCAGCCGCGACCACCAAGGCTCCAACGACCTCGACCGACTCCACCAGCGAGACGACTGCGCCTCCAGCGGAACAACAGGCGGCGGACGCCGGAACGCCGCCCGCGATGACCACGGCTGACGAACCCGCTGCGCCGCAAAGCTCGGCGCCGGGCCAGACCGGCAACACGCCGGGTCAGGCCCAAACCAGCCCGGGGGAAGCGAGCGACATCACGCCGGCGCAGACCGGCACGACGCCGTCGGGCCAGACGACCGGTAACGCGGCCGCCGGGGCTGCGACCGCGGCGACGGCTGCCGATGTGAAGGCCGGTGTTTCGGTTTTCGATCAGAAGGGCGGCAGCGTCGGCAAGGTCGAATCCGTCAGCGCGAAGGGCGCAGTCGTCGATACCGGCAAGGTCAAGGCGACCGTGCCCACGGCGAGCTTCGCGAAGAACGACAAGGGCTTGGTGATCAGCATGAGCAAGGCCGAGATCGACGCCGCCGCCAAGGCTCCGCCGAAGAAGAAATAACTTCAGCTGGTCGTCCGGCGGTAGCGCCACGCGAGGCCGTTCACGAACGGCGGCCAAAGGCTGGTTTTCACGCCCGCGAGCCGTAGCCACTGGGCGACTACGGCGTTGCACGTGCGGAAGGCGTTCGCCTTTCCCGTAGCGCGATAAAAGGCGTCCGCGGGCCCGTACCCAGGATGGTCGATCCGCTGCGGCCGACCTTTGCGGTCGAGCTCGAAGTCCGCGCGGATCGCGGCCCATAGCCGGCGATACTCGGCCGGCCGCAGCCGGATTTCGCGGACTGCGTAATAAGGGTCGGGCACATATTCGACATGCATCACCCGCTTGCCCCCGGCGAGCGCGGACCAAAGCGTGCGGGGCCGAAGGTCCCACCAGGTCGGCGTGTCGAGATAGACGTGCCGCTCGCCCGAGCCGAAGGCGATCCAGTGGGCGCTCGCATCGGGCGCGGCGAAATCTCGCCGAGGGATTATCGCGCCCCAATCCAGGCCCTGTGCGGACACCGGCATGATGATGTCCGCGTGGATCCCGTTGTCGGCGATATAGATCGTCGTGCCCTGCTCGGCTTCGGTCCAACCGGAGTTTGTCGGGATGAGGGACCCGACCAGCGCTGCGAGAAGATAGGCCGCCGGCACCGCGAGAAGCAGGGCCAGAACGCGCCCAACCCACTTGCCTACTTTGCTTTTTCGTCGTCCACGCGCCACTCGGCGTCCCTCCCGCCTTGCCTTGTCGGATGGCCCTGCCTAGATGCCGCGGCCAGGTCGGGGCGTAGCGCAGCCTGGTAGCGCATCACACTGGGGGTGTGGAGGTCGCTGGTTCGAATCCAGTCGCCCCGACCAGTCTTGCCATGGACCGTCCGCGGGACGGTTGATAGGGCTAGGCTAAATTCCCGCAAATCGAAGGTCGTCAGTTCCTAATGTCCAACGAACCCATGTTGATGATGATGCAGGCGGCGCCCGCAGGGCAGCCGAGCGGCACGGCGGCTTTCATGATCCAGATGTTCCCGCTGCTCGCGATCTTCGTGATCTTCTATTTCCTCATGATCCGCCCGCAGCAGCGCCGCGTGAAGGAGCATCAGGCCCGAATTTCCGCCGTGAAGAAGGGCGATGAGGTCGTCACCGGCGGCGGGATCCGCGGCAAGGTAACCAAGGTCAGCGACGATGAGGCCGAGGTCGAGATCGCGCAGGGCGTGAAAGTTCGCGTGGTCAAGTCGACCATCACTCACGTGCTCACAGGCAATGCGAAACCGGCGAACGACTGATGCTTGAATTTCCGCGCTGGAAGGTCTGGCTGATCGGGATCGTCATTGCGATCGGCGTCATATTGTCGATTCCGAGCCTGCTTGCCGGCACGCCCGCGGCGGGCAGCTGGCCGAAGTGGCTTCCGCAATACAAGATCAGCCTGGGCCTCGACCTAGCCGGCGGTAGCCACCTGCTGCTCGAGGCGGACGCACAGGATGCTCAGAAGCAGCGGCTCCAGGCGATGGAGGATTCGGTTGCGACGGAGCTCCGCCGCGATCCGCGCATCGACATTGGCGACATCTCGACCGCGGGAGGACGCCTGTCCTTCCTCGTTCGCGACGCGACCAAGGTGGATGCGGCGGTCGAGCGCATGCGCGGCCTGACCAAGCCGCTGGCGCTTACCGGAAACCGCGACTGGGACGTCTCCGTGGTGGATTCCACGCGGGTCGTGCTGACGCCGACGGCCAATGGCTCAGTGCAGGCGCTGAAGGACGCAATGGGCGTTGCTCGCGACGTCGTCCGGCGCCGCATCGACCCGTCGGGCACCAAGGAAATCACCGTCCTCACCGAGGGCGGCAATCGCATTCTCGTCGAGGTGCCGGGCGTCGAGGATCCCGAGGCTCTCAAGAAGCTGATTGGCCAGACCGCGCGGCTCGAGTTCAAGCTCGTCGACCAGTCCGCCAATCCGGCCGACCTTCAGCAGGGCCGCGCGCCGCCGGGAAGCCAGGTCCTTCCGCTCGCCGACGGAACCGGGGCGATGGCGGTGAAACGCCGCGTGATGGTGTCGGGCGACCAGCTGACCGACGCCAAGCAAAGCTTCGACCAGGACGGCCGGCCCAATATCGACATTACGTTCAACACGGCCGGTGCTCGCCGTTTCGGCCGCGTCACGCAGGAGAATGTGAACAAGCCGTTTGCAATCATTCTCGACGACAAGATCCTGTCGGCGCCCAACATCAACGAGCCGATCCTCGGAGGCCGGGCGCAGATCAACGGCAACTTCACGGTCCAGAGCGCGCATGACCTCGCGGTCTCGCTGGCGTCAGGCAAGCTCCCAGTGAAGCTCAACGTAATCGAAGAGAGGACCATCAGCGCCGAGCTCGGCCAGGACTCGATTCACAAGGGCGTGATCGCGTCGGTGATATCGGTTTTCGCGGTGATCGTCTTCATGCTGGTCACCTACGGCCGCTTCGGTGTCTATGCGAACATCGCGCTCGTCGTGAACGCCTTCCTGATTCTCGGCATCATGGCGATGTTCAACGCGACATTGACCCTGCCTGGCATCGCGGGCTTCATCCTGACCATCGGCGCGGCGGTCGACGCGAACGTGCTGATCAATGAGCGTATCCGCGAGGAGATTCGGCGCGGGCGCCGTCTCATCGATGCCGTCGAGACAGGCTATCACGAGGCGTTCCGCGCGATTTTCGATGCCAACGTCACGCACGTCATCTCGGCGGCGATCATGGCCTATTTCGGCTCCGGCCCGGTGCGCGGTTTCGCCGTCGTTCTCCTGATCGGCGTCGTCACCTCCGTGTTCACCGCCGTTTACTTCACCCGCATGCTCGTCGCGCTGTGGATCCGCCGTGCGCGGCCGCGCGAACTGCACATCTAAGGCTCCAGACGTCATGAAGCTGCTGAAGCTCGTCCCTGATCATACCAACCTCGACTTCATGCGTTGGCGTAACGTCGCGCTGGTGCTCTCGCTGATCGCAACGATCATTTCGGTCGGGTACACGATCTATCATGGCCTCAACCTCGGCATCGACTTCGTCGGCGGCCAGGTCGTGCGCGTGGAGTTCGCCAAGCCCGTGCACATTGATGATCTGCGGACTCGCGTCGATCAGCTTGGCGTCGGTGAGGCGGTTCCCCAATCCCTCGGCAATGACCGGACGTATCAGATCCGCCTCCCCAAGCCGACCGGAGCCGACAGCGCGTCGAACCAAATCGTCTCGAAGCTTCGCACGACGATCCCGCAGATTTATCCCGGCGCTCGAGTCGATGCGGGTGAATCGGTTTCGGGCAAGGTAAGCGAGGAACTCGCCCAGAACAGCGCCATCGCCATCGCGCTCGCGATGATTGGCATCGCGATCTACATCTGGGTCCGCTTCGAATGGCAGTTCGGCGTCGGCGCGCTGCTGACCCTTGCCCACGACATTGCAATGACGCTCGGCTTTTTCGCCTTCACCAGGCTTCAGGTCGACCTCAATGTCGTGGCTGCCTTCCTGACGATCGTCGGTTATTCGCTTAATGACACCGTGGTGATTTACGATCGCATCCGCGAGAATCTCAGGAAGTATCGCAAGATGGCGATCCTGCCGCTGCTCAACCTGTCGCTGAACGAGACGCTGGCGCGGACCGTCGTGACCTCGCTGACCGTGATGATTGCCCTCGGTATCCTGATGGCCATCGGACCCCAGGTCATCTTCGGCCTCGCAATCGCCATCTTCCTCGGCGTGCTGATCGGCACCTATTCGTCCATCTACATTTCTGCGCCGGTCCTTGTCTGGCTCGGCGTAGAGCCGGACAGCTTCCTCAAGCCCGAGGAAAAGGAAGAAGCCGAGGTTCAGCCTGTCTGAATTTCCGTTCAGCGAAGGCCAAGCTTTCTCCGTCCATGCCCTGCTTGGCCTCCTCCGGAGCCCACGCTAATGAGGATTTCATGCTGAAACTTTCGCGTCCGATTTCCCTGCTGCTCGCCGCCGCGGCGGTCATCCCGCTCGCGGCCTGCGCGCATGGCGGCAAGAAAGCGGACACCGCTTATGTCGCCCGTGACGTGAGTTCGCTCTACACGGCTGCGAAGCGGACGATGGACGGCGGCGATTACGAGCAGGCCGCCAAGCTTTACGACGAGGTCGAGCGCCAGCATCCTTATTCGGTATGGGCCCGCCGCGCGCAGCTGATGAGCGCGTTCAACTATTATCTTGCCCGCAAATATCAGGACGCGATCAACTCGGCCCAGCGGTTCGTCACGATCCACCCGGGCAACGCCGAGGCGCCCTACGCCCAGTATCTTATCGGCATGAGCTATTATCAGCAGATCGACGACGTTACCCGCGACCAGACGACGACGCAGCAGGCGTCGGACTCGTTCGGAGAGCTGATCCGTCGCTATCCCGAGACCCGCTATGCCGCCGATGCGCGCGTAAAGCTCGATCTCATCAAGGACCATCTCGCGGGCAAGGAAATGGAAGTCGGCCGTTTCTACCAACGCTCCGGACAGTGGCTCGCGGCGACCTACCGCTTCCGCAGCGTCGTCGACCAATATCAGACCACGACGCACACGCCGGAGGCGCTGGAGCGCCTGGTCGAATGCTATCTCGCGCTCGGCGTGCCCGACGAAGCGCAAAAGGCGGGGGCCGTGCTCGGCCGCAACTACCCCGAATCATTCTGGTACAAGCAATCGCTGAAGCTGCTGGGCAAGGACAACAAGCAGAATCAGCGGCGGACGGCTTCGCGGAAGTGAGCCTTCGGGAGCTGGTCCTCACATGCTGAGGCAGCTCGCCATTCATAACATCGTGCTCGTCGAGCGGCTCGAGCTGGAGTTCGAGCCGGGCCTTGGCGTGCTGACCGGCGAAACCGGTGCCGGAAAGTCGATCCTGCTCGATGCGCTTGGCCTCGCGCTCGGTGCGCGGGCTGACAGCGCGTTGGTCCGGGCAGGACAGGAAGCTGCTTCGGTCTCCGCCGAGGTAGAGTTGCCGCCCGGCCATCCCGTGATAGCGCTCCTCCGCGAGCAGGGGATCGAGCCGGAGGATAGCGAGGCGCTGATCGTCCGACGAACATTGAAAACCGACGGCGGCAGCCGCGCGTTCGTCGGGAGCGCCAGCGTTCCCGCGGGCCTTCTGCGCGACATCGGCTCACTGACCGTCGAGATTCACGGCCAGCACGACGATCGCGGCCTGCTGAATTCCAGGGGTCACCGGGCGCTGCTCGACAGTTTCGCAAAGCTGGACCTGGACGCAGTCGGAGACGCTTGGGCCGAAGTGACCCGGATCGAGGCGGAGTTGCTCGATGCGCGTTCAGCGGCCGCTGTCGCGGAGCGAGACCGCGATTGGCTGGAACATGCGAGCCGAGAGATCGAGGCGCTGGCGCCCGAAGCCGGAGAAGAAACGCGCCTCGCGGAGGAGAGGGCCGCGATGCAGGCGGGGCTCAAGGCCCGCGAATCCCTGACCGGCCTGGACGAGCTGCTCGGCGGATCGGAAGGCGCCTTGGCCCAACTCCGCCAGGCTGCGCGGAGGATCGAGCGGGGCGCGGCGGACCATCCTCTTCTTGCGGAGGCTCTTGCGGCGCTGGATCGCGCACTGATCGAGGCGAGCGAAGCCGAAGACCGGATCACCCGCGCCGCCGATGCCATGGCGTTCGATCCGGCGCGCCTCGAAGTGTCGGAAGCGCGTTTGTTCGACATTCGTGGTCTTGCTCGCAAGCATCGCGTCGAACCCGATCAACTTGCCGATCTCGGCGAGCAGATGCGCGGGCAACTCGCAGCAATCGAGTCCGGCGGGGAGCGTCTCGCGGAACTCGACCGCCAGCTCGTGGCAGCGCGCGAGGCCTATGCGGCCGCGGCCGACGTATTGAGCAGGCAGCGTCATGAGGCCGCGTCCAGGCTGGACGCCGCGGTCGCGTCGGAGCTTGCGCCGCTGAAGCTGGACGCCGCGCGCTTCCGCACCGCGATCGCCTCCGTCGAACCGGGTCCGTCCGGAACCGATCGCGTTGAGTTCGAGGTGTCGACCAATCCAGGTGCGCCGTTCGGCCCGCTGACGCGCATCGCGTCCGGCGGTGAGCTGTCGCGCTTCATCCTCGCGCTCAAGGTCGCTTTGGCCGAAGCGGGTAGCGCTGCGACGATGATCTTCGACGAGGTAGACCGCGGTGTCGGCGGAGCGGTCGCCAGCGCAATCGGGGAACGGCTTTCGCGGCTGGCGGAGCAGTCGCAAGTGCTGGTTGTCACGCATTCGCCGCAGGTCGCCGCGCGCGCTTCCCATCACTACCGCATCGAAAAGAGCCACGGCGACGGCGGGACTCGGACGACAGTACGGCGGCTGTCCGAGGAAGAGCGGCGTGAGGAGATTGCGCGGATGCTGTCAGGAGCGTCCGTTACCGAGGAAGCGAGGGCGCAGGCATCGCGCCTGCTCAGCGCCGCGTGACGGCCTATGTAGCGCTTCTCCGAGGAGTGAACCTTGTCGGGAATAGTTCGCTCAAGATGGCGGATCTCAAGGCCATCGCCGATGAACTGGGGCTCGAAAATGCTCGGACATTTATTGCAAGCGGTAACCTCCTCTTTCTGAGCGACAAGCCGGAGGAAAAGCTGCGGAGAATGCTCGAGGACCGGATCCAGATGCATATGGGTAAGGAGGTCCGGGTCATGCTCCGGACCGCTGGCGAAATGGAATCCGCCGCTCGCGCCAATCCGTTTCCCGAGGCCCCCGGCAACTATGTCCAGGTGTTCTTCATGAACGAGCCCCCGCCGAAAGATCTGCTCGAAACCGCCCGTAATCGTTCGGACGACGAGCGCATCGCGGCCGGCGTTCGGGAGGTCTATGTCGCGTACGGCGAAAAGGGTATCGGACGCTCGCGCCTCCGCATCCCGGCGGCCGAAACCGGGACGGCGCGCAACATGAACACGGTGGCAAAGCTGGCCGAACTGGCAAAGGAGCTTCGATGAGTAAGGACCGCGCGATCACGCACAGTTTCGAGGGCGAGCAGCTTGAGAGCGTCTTCGTCGGCCGCCGCGACGGCCAGGCGCGCCCGACTTTGATCCTGATCCCGACGGTGATGGGTGTTTCCGACCTGGAGATCGGATTTGGCCGCCAACTCGTTGAGCTTGGCTACAATGCCCTGGTCGCCGACCTTTTCGGGAAAGAGTTTCACGGCGCTCCGCGCGACACGATGTTCGGTGAGATGAACCGGCTGAAGAGCGACCGTGCGGCGCTGCTGCGACGGTTGGAGCATGTGCTCGAGCTGACGCGCGGCCAGCCGGAGGTCCAAGCGGGCCAGATCGCCGTTGCCGGCTATTGTTTCGGCGGAATGTGTGCGCTCGACCTCGCGCGAAGCGGCGCTGAGATTTCCGCCTCCATCAGCTTCCACGGGCTATTCGACCCTCCGGGCCTCCCGGCGCGAAAGTACAAGACGAAGGTCGCGGCCTTCCACGGCTGGGACGATCCCATGGTCCCGCCGGAAAGGGTCGTCGCGCTTGGCCAGGAGCTGACCGAGGCGGGGGCAGACTGGCAGATCCACGCATACGGGCATGTCGGGCACGGCTTCACCAACCCGCACGCAAGCAAGCTGCAGATCGAAGGCGTCGCCTACAATGCGCTTGCCGCCGAGCGGTCATGGACCAGCTTCATCAACCTGCTGGAGGAGCTGTTCGCCGAGCACGGCTGAAGCCATGGCTAGTAAGGTGAGTCAGGAACTGAGCGAAGCCGAAGCCGCCAACCGCCTGATGCGGTTGGCGAAGGAAATCGCTCGGCACGACCGGCTCTACCACGACAATGATGCGCCGGAGATTTCCGACGCTGAATATGACGCGCTGGTGCGCGAGAATCGTGAGATCGAGGCGCGGTTTCCGCATCTCGAGCGCGCCGATTCACCCTCGAAGCGCCTTGGCGCGGCACCGACGAGCGCACTGGCCAAGGTCACCCATGCACGGCCGATGCTCAGCCTCGACAATGCCTTTTCGGACGAGGATGTCTGCGAATTCGTCGGGAGGGTGCGGCGGTTCCTGAGTCTTCCCGAAAATGAGCCGGTTGCGCTGACCGCGGAGCCGAAGATCGACGGCCTGTCCTGCTCATTGCGCTACGAGCGCGGTCAGCTGGTCCTAGCGGCGACACGAGGCGACGGCACGACGGGTGAGGACGTGACCGCGAACGTTCGGACCATTGGCGATATCCCCCAATCGATACCGAACGGTCCCGACGTCATCGAGGTCCGCGGCGAGGTCTACATGTCCAAGGCGGACTTCGAGGCTCTCAACGAGCGCCAGGAGGCCGCCGGGGGAAAAGTCTTCGCCAATCCCCGCAATGCAGCAGCGGGTTCGCTTCGCCAGAAGGATCCGAAGGTCACGGCCGCGCGGCCCCTGCGCTTCCTCGCTCATGGCTGGGGTGAACTGAGCGAGCCGCTGGCTACGACGCAGTTGCTGGCGATGAAACGCATCGCCTCGCTCGCAATCCCCGTTAGCGAGCTTCTGAAGGACTGCGAAACGGTTGACGAGGCGCTCGACCAATATCGCGCGATCGAGCGGGTCCGCGCCGAGCTTCCGTTCGATATCGACGGCGTCGTCTACAAGTTGGAACGCCTCGACTGGCAGGAGCGACTGGGGCAGGTCGGGCGCGCACCGCGCTGGGCGATCGCGCATAAATTCCCGGCCGAGAAGGCCGAAACGACCCTGGAGGCGATCGATATCCAGGTCGGCCGTACCGGTAAGCTTACGCCGGTCGGACGCCTGAAGCCGGTCGGCGTCGGAGGAGTCATTGTTGCCAACGTCACCCTCCACAACCGGGACGAGATTCAGCGGCTCGGCCTGCGCATCGGTGACAGGGTCCGCATCCAGCGAGCGGGGGACGTCATCCCGCAGGTGGTCGAAAATCTCACTCGGGATGAAGTGCGGACGCCTTACGCCTTTCCCGATCATTGCCCGGAATGCGGGAGCGAGGCGATCGCCGAAGAGGGCGAGGTCGACGTCCGCTGCACCGGTGGCCTGATTTGCCCGGCCCAGCGCTTCGAGCGACTGAGGCACTTCGTGTCACGCGGCGCGCTGGACATCGAAGGGCTCGGTGAAAAGTCGATCGTCGAGTTCATCGAACTCGGCTGGCTTCATTCTCCTGCGGACATCTTCCGGCTTCGCAATCATCGCGGCGAACTGATCGGCCGGGAGGGCTGGAAGGAGAAATCCGTCGACAACCTGCTCGCGGCGATTGAAGCGAAGAGAGCACCGGACGGTCCCCGGTTCCTCTTTGGCCTGGGCATCAGGCATGTTGGAATCGTCACCGCCAGGGACCTCCTCAAATGCTTCGGAACTGTCGAGGAGTTGCGGCGGGCCGCACTCTCCGACGGCGGCGAAGCCGAACTGTCGTCGGTGCAGGGAGTGGGGCCAGTGGTGGCGGAGGCATTGGTCGACTTTTTCCATGAGCTGCACAATCAGGAGGCGCTCGGCGATCTCCTTTCTGAAGTCACGCCCGCGCCGTTCGTCAGCGACGCGAAGCAGACGGAGTGGACCGGCAAGACCATCGTCTTCACAGGCAGCCTCGAGACCATGAGCCGTGATGAAGCCAAGGCGCAGGCCGAGCGGCTTGGCGCGAGGGCCGCAGGCTCAGTCAGCGCGAAGACGGATCTCGTGGTCGCTGGGCCGGGTGCCGGCTCGAAGCTCAAGAAGGCCGAGGAGCTCGGCATTCGCGTGATCGGCGAAGCCGACTGGGCCAGGATTGTCGCCGAAGCCTGAGCGTCAGGCGCTGAGCACCAATACGGGCCACTCGCCCGACCCGCCGTGCTTCGGGTTCAACCCCAACTTTTCATAGGCTGCGGTGACGGCCGGCGCCTGCGTGTCGAGCAGGCCCGCCAGCATGATGGTTCCCCCGGGCGCCAGTGCACCCGCGAAGTCAGGAGCCAGCTCGATCAACGGTCCGGCAAGAATGTTGGCGATGATCAAGTCCAGCGGCGACCGCGCTGCCAACATCGGCGAGTCCATGCCATCGGCGACGGCTAACAACAGCTGCCCAGCACCGTGGCCCATCCCCACGCCGTTGATCGCAGCATTCTCCCGCGCCACGTCGATGGCGACGTCATCGATGTCCGTCGCAATGCATTTGGCTTCCGGCCATAGCTTCATCGCGGCAAAGGCGAGCAGGCCCGTACCGGTGCCGATGTCCGCCATGTTCCCGAATCTGGCGCCATCTCGCTCAAGCCTGTCGAGCGCGAGCAGACAGCCGCTCGTCGTCGCATGCTGGCCGGTGCCGAATGCGAGACCGGCATCGATTTCGAAATTGATGCGATCGGGATCGGGCGGGCAGGTCGGCGTGTGAACCGTGAAGCGGCCGGCGCGGATCGGTTCGAGCCCGGCCTGGCTCATCTTCAACCAATTCTGCTCTCCGAGCTTTTCAATCTGCGGAGGGCCACTGCCGAGATTGCTGATCGAGGCGATCTCGTCCCCCGTCGGCTCATGATCGAAATAAGCGTGGATGAGCCAGTCGTCGGGACGCTTCTCGTCGGGTTCATCGGCGACCAGAACCGGCGCGCCGTCTTCGAAGTCCGCCAATCCCTCGATGCCGACGGCTTCGCCTTGAGCGCGCGAGCAGGGGACGGTGACCCGCCAACTCACTTACCCGACGCCTCCTTGGCCAAACGGTCGTCCAGCTTCTTGGTCAGTCCCGCCGCATAATTCCGGCAGGCATCGGTATCGAGCAGCGGTTTCCCAAGCGCCAACCGCTGCGGCATCTGGCTGGCCGACGGGTGCGGCGTGAGCAGAATTTCGCAAGTGCTTGCGGCGACCTTCGCGATCGAAGCGCGGTAAGCCGCCAGATAGGCCGGATGATCGCTGAAGCGATAATTCGGACTGCTGACGGGCGAGAGGCTGTCGGCATAGACGATCGTACGGCAAACGCCGCCGTCGCAGCTGACCCACCGCCAACTGAGCGCGCCCGGCGTATGTCCCGGAGTGGTCATGGCGGTGAGCATGAGATTTCCCAATCGCACCTCGCCGCCGTCGCCTATGACCCCCCCGACCGGCACGGCGGGGAACGATTCGAGCGTGTCGTGCTGGGGGTCTTCAGCGGAGGGCTTACCCGACATGAGCGTGGTTCGCGCCGGCGCCGACGCGATGACGGTGGCGCCGCTTAGTCGCTGAAGCCTGGCGAGGCCGCCGACATGGTCCGGGTGCTCGTGGCTGCTCACGATAAACCTGACGTCCTCGACCCGGAATCCGAGGGAGCGGATGTTGTCGGCGATGAGGTCGGCGGCCTGCTCGGGCCCACCGTCGATCAGGATATCGCCGTCGCTGCCGACGATCAGGATCGACGAGATGCCGCAGGTTCCGACGAGGTAAGTGTTCCCGTGGATCCGAACCGGCGGCGCGGGCTTGGTCCAGTCATCCGATCCGTCACACGCCACCGCCCATCGGGGACCCGCACTTTCGATCGGCGCACGTGGCTGCTCGATCACGCGCGGCTTGCCGAACGGGATTACGAGTTGGGCAGCTAAGAAGAAGGCGAGACTAACGAACATAGCTTGCGCCATTGACGTCGACGACGCTGCCTGTCCCCGATGCCGGAGCCTCGGTCGAGAGCCAGCGGATCACTTCACCGACCTCGTCAGTCGACGCGACGCGGCCGAGGGGAATGTCGGCGAGGATCTGTGCGCCGCCGCGGCCCTGCAGATATTCTGCAGTCATCTCGGACACCGTGAATCCTGGCGCGACCCCGAAGCACAGGATGCCCTCGCTTGCGTAACCCCGGGCGATCGACTTCGTCATGCTGACCATCGCGCCTTTGGACGCGGCATAATGCCAGTGTTGCGGACTGTCGCCGCGAAAGGCCGCGCGGCTTGCGATGTTGACGATCCGCCCGCCGCCGCCCCGGTCGAGGAAGTGCGAGACGGCCAGCCGGCTCAGGTCCGCCGCGGCCTGGAGATTGATGGTCAAGGTCCGCGCCCAGGCGGCGTGCCACTCATCATCTGGCGCGTTGTCGGCGACGGCTTCGTAGATGCCGGCATTGTTGATCAGCACGTCGACGCGCCCATCGAGCTGGTCAATTGCAGTGTCCCAGATATCGCGGGGCGCGGCGGGGTCTGCGAGGTCGCCGGCGATCAGGGCGTCGCTGCCCCTAGTCGAATGGCCGACCACGGCATGACCGTGCTTGATGAGAAGCCCATAAGCCGCCGCGCCGATGCCGCGGCTCGCGCCGGTGATGAGGATATTCATGCTCCCCCGCCTACCGCTGCTCGGGCGGCGGGGGAAGAAGGACTAGGCAGCCATGCCGTTCACGAAGGCCTTGGCGCTCGCCTTGAAGTTCGAGATCTGCTCGGAGAACCGCCCGAAGCCCTGTTCGACCTGGTCGATGTCCTTGGCGACATTTTCGGTGTCGGTGCGGATCGCGGCGATGGTTGAGCTCATCGAGTCGGCGGCTAGCGCCGTCTCGTCGACCGCGGCGGTGATCATCGTCACGGTCTGCGCCTGAAGCTCCATCGCCTCGCGGATGCGGTCGGCGGAGTTCTGCACTTCCTCGACGGTCCCCTGGATCGATCCGTTGGCGTCCACCGTCTGGCGAGTCGCCTGCTGGATCGCCGTGATCTTGGCGGTGATGTCATCGGTCGCTCGGGCGGTCTGTGACGCCAGGCTCTTCACTTCCTGAGCGACGACCGCAAAGCCGCGGCCGGCATCGCCCGCGCGCGCGGCTTCGATGGTTGCGTTAAGGGCCAGCAGATTCGTCTGGCCGGCAATGTCGCGAATGAGGCTCAGGATCGACTCGATCGCCTCGACATGGGCCGACAGCGCCTGGCTCACCTTCACGGCCTGGCTTGCCTGATCTCCCGCGCGGCTTGCGACGCCGGCAGCGACTTCCACTTCGGCGCGGGCATCCTCAATGGCGCGGATGAGCCCGGCAGCCGTCTGGGCGGCTTCGCGCATGGCGACGGCCGATTGTTCGGCGGCGGCGGCGACTTCGCTGGTCTTGCCCAGCATGCCGCGAGCCGAAGAGGCGGTTGAACGAGTGCGATCCGTGAGGGCCTTGGACTGCTCGGTGCTGGCACGCACCAGATCGGCGACGCGGCGTTCAAACTGGTCGCTCTCGCGGCCGCGCACATCGGCGGCGTCGATGGCCTCGAGCAAGGCAACCTGCGCGAGAATGATGTCGGTCTCGATCGTCGTCAGGCGCTGGAACGCATCGACGCACGACCGGAGCGTGTCCGTATCGTCGGCGAAGCGGTCGAACATGTCGTCGACGATCGCGGACTTCAGGCGTCCGCGAGCGGCAATATAGGACGGCACCGAAGCCTGGTCCTGGAAGATGCGCCGTCCATATTCGGCGATGTTCTGGATCCAGCCCGCGTCGACCCTGCTCGAATAATGAACCGAGGCGTGCTCGGCGGCCTCTTTGCCGAACTGGTCCCGCACATGCGTCTCGATGAGGTCGCCGGCCTTGTCGCGAAGGAGGGCGATGTCGCGGTCGAGCGAGCCGTCGCTATTATAGGCCGAAAGCCGCGCGTTTACCTGCTCGTCCGTCAGCCGCTGCAGCTGTGCCGTCTCCGCACCCATCCGTCCGCTCTCCGTATATCCCGCTGGTGTTGGCCAAGGCTCATGACCCCTGAATGGTTAAGGCGGGGTTAGGCCCTGCGCCGAAACTTGCCTGATCCCCGGCCGCCGCTTAAGCGCTCGCCCCATGGCAAATGTTCGATCCCGTCCCCTATCTCCCCACCTGTCGATCTGGCGATGGGGGCCCAACATGGCGGCATCCATCTTGCACCGCGCAAGCGGCGTTGCCCTTTCTATCGGCGGGCTCGGGGTGCTCACATGGTGGCTGTTTGCGATCGCGAGCGGCGCAGACGCCTACGCGAAGTTCACCGCAGCGGCGATGCATCCATTGGGCCTGATCGTCCTCGTCGGCATCACGTGGAGCTTCTTCCAGCATTTGCTCACGGGCAT
>Ga0207683_10001251_pt1 | contig 23033 bp, 19 predicted proteins | sample KBSM73metaG_FD_184333 | JGI IMG/M metagenome (GOLD analysis project Ga0207683, IMG submission 184333) | Miscanthus rhizosphere microbial communities from Kellogg Biological Station, Michigan, USA - KBS M7-3 metaG (SPAdes) (version 2) | ecosystem: Host-associated > Plants > Roots > Rhizosphere >... | reverse complement strand
AGGACCGGATCGCCGGGGCGCGCGGGCGGCGCCCGGCAAATGGCGCAAGTCGACTACCATTGGCCACCGCCGTTTCGATGCGCCCCATGGATCCCCGCCATCTGCTGAGCCGCCTGTCCGCCGACGCGCCGTTGTCCGGCAGCGCTCTGGCCGCGGCGCTCGGCGTCACCCGCGCGGCAGTCTGGAAACAGGTCGAAGCGCTGCGCGCGCTCGGCGCTCCGATCGTTGCCGAACCCGGACTCGGCTATCGCCTCGCCTGGCCGATCGACTGGCTCGATGGCCAACGCATCGCGGCCGAACTTGAACCGGCAAAACGCGCGCGCGTCGCCAATGTCGCGGTGCACTGGCAGATCGATTCGACCAGCAGCGAGTTGCTGCGCCGCGCCGCAAGCGACTCCGGCGACCTGCTCGTCTGCTGTGCCGAGACGCAGACAGCCGGCCGCGGGCGGCGCGGCCGCGACTGGCGCTCGCCACTCGGTGGAAATTTATACTTTTCCCTGCTCAAGCGTTTCGATCACGGGATGGGCGCGCTGACCGGCCTCAGTCTTGCGGCCGGCACGGCGGTCATCGCGGCGCTCGACGACTGCCGCGTAACCGGCGCAGGGCTGAAATGGCCGAACGATGTGCTCGCCGGCGGCCGCAAGCTGGCCGGCGTGCTGATCGAACTCGGTGGAGAATTCCTCGGGCCGTGTCACGCGGTGATCGGCATCGGCGTCAACCTGCGCCTGCCGGCCGACGTCGTCGCGGCGATCGACCAGCCGGTGACCGACATCGCCGCGTTGACCGGGGCCGATCCGCCGTCGCGCAACCGCCTTGCCGGGCGCCTGCTCGCGCGCCTGATCGAAACGCTCGACCGCTTTGCCGGGCATGGCTTCGCGGCGATAAGCGCGGACTACGCGCGCGCGGACCTGCTGCGCGGCAACGCCGTGCGCGTCACTGCGGCCGACGGAGCGCGCGACGGCATTGCCGAAGGCGTCGACTCCCGGGGCGCGCTGCGCGTGCGCCACGGCGACACGATTACGCTGTATGACAGCGCCGAAGTCACGGTGCGCACGCGATGAAACTGTTGATCGACCTCGGCAACACGCGGCTCAAGTGCGCGCTGTGGGACGGCAGCGCGCTGCGTTTCATCGGCGCCCTGGCGCACGTCGGCGACGATGTACAACTGGATTTTGATACTTTGTGGAAAGACATTGGCGCGGTGTCGGCGATCCTGATCGCCTCCGTCGCCAGCGCCGTGGTCGGCGATCAGGTTGCGCGCAAGGCGCTCGAGCGGTTCGGCGTGCAGCCCGCATTCGTCCTCAGCCCGGCTTCTGCCTGTGGCGTGCGCAACGCCTACGCCGAGCCCGACCGGCTCGGCATCGACCGGTTTCTCGGACTCGTCGCCCTGCATGCAACCCAGTCCGGACCGTGCGTGCTGGCCAGTTGCGGCACGGCGCTGACGCTTGACGCGCTGGCCGCGGACGGCAGCCATCTGGGCGGCCTTATCGCGCCGAGTCCGCCGCTGATGCGAGATGCCCTGACCGGAGCGACGGCGCGCCTTTCGACGCCGCAGGCGGCACGCGTCGTCGAACGCGCCGACAACACCGGCGATGCGATCGAATCGGGCGTGTGGCTAGCGGGCGCGGCGCTGCTCGAGCGTTTCGTCGCCCGGGCGACCACGACATTCGGCGCAGCGCCTGCGGTAGTACTGACAGGCGGCGGTGCCGAGCGCCTGGCCACGTTGATCGAGCCAGCCCACCGCGTCGACGCCGAACTGGTCTTGCGCGGCCTGGCGATCTACGCTGCCAGTCCGGCCGGTTCCTGCTGACCGACGCCCGATCGGTCCTGACGTGACCTGCTCGAACCTTTGGGCGCGGCCTCGCCTGATAGAATCGCACGGTTGACCGGCGGCCGTTCCGCCGGCTCCCAGCCCGGATTATTCATGATCCTCCTACTGCGGCCACCGATCCGCTCGCTGCGGCACGCGCTGCTCCCTCAGCCGGGCTCGACGTACTGTCGAGTACGCCTTCGCCCGTCTTCGGTGCGCATCGCGTACCACAGCGGCGTCTCGGTGCCCTCGCGACGGACGATCATGAATAATCCGGGCTAGTGCCATGTTCGCTCGGATTGTTTTCCTGCTGCTGCTCGCGCTGAATATCGGCGTCGCCTGCTGGCTGTACTTCGCGCCGCAGTCGAGCGCCTCGCAGCTGCCGGCGACCGATCGCGGCGTACCCAAGCTCGTACTGCTCAGCGAACAGGAACATGTCGGCGAAGCCAGTGCCGCGGAACTGGCGACCGCGCCGGAATCGCCCGCGGACCTGCGCAACGACACCTGCACCAGCATTGGCCCGTTCGGCACGCAAGCCGACATGCGCGGCGCGCTGAATGCGCTGACGCCGCTGGTATCGCGCATCCAGTACCGCGAGGCGCATGCGACCGAAACGCGCGGCTACTGGGTGTACCTGCCGGCCATGTCGAGCCGCGAACAGGCGCTGACGATCGCGCGGCAGCTGTCGGCGAAGGGCGTGCGCGACTACTACGTCGTCACCGCCGGCGACCAGCAGAACACGATTTCGCTCGGCCTGTTCCGCGACCACGGCAACGCCGAGAAACGCCGCAACGAAGTCGCCACGCTCGGCTTCACGCCCGAGCTGATCACGCGCACCGAGGAACTGCCGGTGTACTGGGTCGATTTTGCCTCGGACCCGCAGCACCCGCTGAACTGGCGCACGCATGTCGCGCAGCGCGATCTGCGCGAGGAACCGGTCACCTGCTTCTGAGCGATCCCGGCAGGGCATTCGCACTGATCGGCGGGCGCAAGTCGACCGACGGGTGAGACAAGCGCCCCAGTCCGTGCGAAAATCCGCGCCGGCGCCATTCGGTCGTCCAATTTGCCGGCATAGCTCAGTTGGTAGAGCAACTGATTTGTAATCAGTAGGTCGGGGGTTCGAGTCCCTCTGCCGGCACCAATATCATCACGGACTTACCGGTCACAGGTCCGGAATGCGCTTGGCCGAAGGGACACTTTGGGGCCAACTCTGCACAACAGACGGCAATACGGAGGCTAAGGTCCGGAGCCAAAGCTTTCGGATGATCGCGTGCCGAGCGGATGATCACCGATGCGTCGACGCCACCGGCAGCTACCAGCCCAGAGCAGACGCCCCCTGGGCCTGCAAGTCGCCGCTGCAGGCGGACACATCGCCTTGAGGTCGCGTTATTTACTCGCTCGTCGTCCCGCGGTCCGATAAGGAGACACTTGAAAAAGACTCTGGCTCAGTCCCAACGGACCGGCGGGCGACTGAGAACCTCACGCGCCGAGCGGTTTGAGTTCGGTCTTGAAACTCAACGCCAGGATGATTCGCGCCACTTCCTGCGGTTTCTCGACGGAAGAGAAATGGCCCGCGTTTTCGAGCGTGAAGAAATGGGAGTTTTTCAGCAATTCCTTGGTGCGCGTGCGCTCCGGAATGCGCGACCAATCCCTGTCGCCGTATACGAGCGTTACCGGCGCTTGGACTCTTGAATAGCGTTCGCGCGCCTGATTGAAGGAACGCCAACCGGCCAACACTTTTCTCTCGGCGTAGTGAAAATTGGGGTTGCTTCCTGAATCGGCAAAGATGGCAATCAGATCGGCGGGCATCTTGCGCGGGTCCGCGTAGCCGCCGGCCATGATCCTGCCGATGATTGCGGCGTTCGCCATCGCCGCGCCGACGGCGCCGAAGACCGGGATTTGAAGACTGCCGATGATCAGGTTTGCGAACCAGTTGCCGCGGCGAATGCCATCGCCGTATCGTGTCTCGTAATCGTAGGTATTGAAGGCAAAGACGGCCTTGATGCGTTCAGGGATCTCGGAGGCTACGGTCAACGCGACCACGGCCCCGATGGATTCGCCGACCATGGTGACGTCACGCAGGTCCAGGCGTTTCAGGAATTCGACGATGCCCGATCGCAGATAGGGCTCGTCGTATGTTTGGGTGGTATCGACCGACGAGAATCCGTGACCGGGCATGTCCACGGCGTAGACCGTGAACTTTTCCGCGAGCAGCGGAGCCAGTGCACGGAAGTACTCGAGCTGCGTACGGATCGTGTGCAGAAGAACCAACGGCGGCCCATTCCCCGATTTTTCGTATCGCAGGGTGACCGTGTCGGATAATTTCAGGAACGCCGATTGGGCGGAAGAGCTCTTGGGAGTTTCTTTGGGAGTGTTCACGATTTTGTCCATTGCGTTCAGGCGAAATTCGGTTGGCGTGAGCGAGCGTGCTGATATTGCGCGGCTGTCTGTCTTTTCGCGTTGCGCAAAACGTCGTCGGCCTTGGCTGCGAAGTGAATCCGGTTGCGTAACGAGTAGACAAACGGTCGGTCGAAATTCATGCCGGCTGCTCCACCCATGAGAATCTGCCCTCCTCGGGCCTGATCTTGAACCAGAGCGAATACATCGCCGGCAAGAACACGAGAGTCAGAATCGTCCCGGCGAACGTGCCGCCGATCAGCGTGTAAGCGAGCGTTCCCCAGAACACCGAATGCGTCAGCGGGATGAAAGCCAGAATGGCCGCGAGGGCCGTCAAGATCACCGGCCGCGCGCGTTGCACGGTCGCTTCGACGACGGCGTGGAATGGCGCGAGTCCGGCTGCTTCGTTGTGGTGAATCTGCCCGATCAAGATCAGCGTGTTGCGCATCAGGATTCCCGACAACGCCACCAACCCGACGAGCGCGTTGATGCCGAACGGCTGCTGGAAGGCGATCAAGGTGGGCACGACGCCGATGAGTCCCAGCGGGCTGGTCAGAAGCACCATGACCATGGCGGAGATCGAGCGCACCTGAAAAATAATGATGATGAGCGTGAGCGCCAGCATGATCGGAAAGATCGGCAGCATCGCCGCCGTCGCCTTGCCGGATTCTTCGATGGAACCGGCCTGCTCGATGCTGTAGCCGCTCGGCAGCGTGGCGATGACGGGCTGCAGCTGCTGCGTGATTGCCGCCGACACGTCTGGCGGCTGCAAGCCATCGGCAATGTCGCCGCGCACGGTGATCGTCGGTGTGCGGTCGCGCCGGCGCATGATCGGTTCCTCCATGCGCACGTCGACCTCGCCCACTTGCGACAGCGGGATGCGCTGGCCGCTGGCGCCCGCGAGCGTGAAATCGCCGATCTTTGCCGGATCGAGCCGGATGTCGCCGGCCGAGCGTGCGACGACCTGCACGGTGCGAATGTCCTCGCGCACGGCGGTGACCGGTACGCCGGTGAGCAAGAATTGCAGCTGTTGCGCGACGGCGCTCGAGGTCAGCCCGACCGCCTGCAATCGATCCTGCTGCAACGTGAAGTGCAGGACGGGCGTACGTGTGCCCCAGTCGGTGTTGACCGTGCGCATCATCGGACTTGCGTCCATGATCTTTTGCACGTCGGCCGCGATCTTGCGCAACGAATCGGGATCAGGGCCGGTGACGCGGTACGCGACCGGAAAGGGCGAGTACGGGCCAAATACCAGTTGCGTGACGCGCACGCGCGCCTCCGAGGCAAGACCATCGGCGATTGCCTGGCGCAGCCGGTACTTCAGGGTCTCGCGTTCTTCCTGGTTGTCCGTGCGCACCACGATCTTGGCAAACGACGGATCGGGCAGTTCCGGCCCCATCGAGAAGTAGAAGCGCGGCGCGCCCTGGCCGATGTACGCAGTGACGATCTTGGCCTCGGGTTGTTTGGCGAGCCAGGCTTCGATTTTTTCCGTGGCGGCGCCGGTCTGCGTGATCGCTGTGCCGTAAGGCATCTGCACCTCGACCAACACTTCGGGCCGGTCGGAAATCGGGAAGAACTGTTTCTTGACCACGGCCATGCCGAGTATCGCCAGGACGAACAGACCGACCACCGAACCTGCGACGAGCCATTTGCGCGCAATGACGCCTTGCAGAAAGTGGCGGAAGCGGCGGTACCGCGGCGTGTCGTAGATCGCGTCGTGGCCGCCCGCGATCTTCTTGACATCGGGCAGCAGCTTGACGCCGAGGTAGGGCGTGAAAATCACCGCGACGACCCACGATGCGACCAGCGCGATGCCGACGATCCAGAACATGTTGCTGGTGTACTCGCCCGCGGACGATCGCGCGAAGCCGTTCGGCATGAAGCCGACGGCCGTGACCAGCGTGCCGGAGAGCATCGGCGCCGCGGTGTGGCTCCAGGCATAGGCCGACGCCGCGATGCGGTTGTGCCCTTCGGCCATCTTCACGACCATCATTTCGATCGCGATGATCGCGTCGTCCACGAGTAATCCCAGCGCCAGGATCAGCGATCCGAGCGTGATGCGGTCGAAGTTCTTGCCGGTCGCGAGCATCACGACGAAGACCACCGCCAGCGTCAGCGGCACCGCCGCGGCGACCACGAGGCCGACCCGCCAGCCCATGCTCACGAAGCTCACCAGCATGACGACGAGCAGTGCGGCGAAGAACTTGACCATGAACTCATCGACCGCCGCGCTGATGTTGACGGCCTGGTCGGTGACCTTGGTCAGGCTCATGCCCAGCGGCTGCTCGGCGTTGATCGCGCCGACCGCGTCGTCCAGCGCCTTGCCGAGCACGAGCCCGTTCCAGCCCTCGCGCATGACGATACCGAGCAGCAGCGCAGGTTCACCGGCGTTGCGGAGCACGAAAGTCGACGGATCTTCGTAGCCGCGCTCGACCGTGGCGATGTCGGACAACTTCAGCGTGCGTCCCTGTGCGACGATCGGGGTGTCGCGAATCTTCTGCAGTTCGTCGAGCGCGCCATCCATGCGGATGAACACCTGCGGCCCCCGCGATTCGACAGACCCGGCCGGCGTCAACGCGTTCTGGTTGTTGAGCGCGGCGAACACGTCCTGCGGGCTGACGCCCAATGTCGCCAGGCGCTCGTGCGAGAACTCGACATAGATGCGCTCGGGCTGCTCGCCGATGATGTTGACCTTCTTGACGCCCGCCACGTGCAGCAGCCGCTGGCGCAGCATCTCGGCATCGCGCACCAGCAAGCGCTGCGGCTCGCCCTTGGCCTTGAGTGCGAACAGCGCAAACGTGACATCGGCGTATTCGTCGTTGACCATCGGCCCGATCACGCCGGACGGAAGATTGCCCGTCTCGTCGGAGAGTTTCTTGCGCGCCTGGTAGAACTCTTCGCGGACCTCCGCGGGCGGCGTGCTGTCGAGCAAGGTCAACGTCGTAATCGCCAAGCCGGGCCGAGTGAACGTTTCCGTACGGTCGTACCAGCGCAGCTCCTGCAGGCGCTTTTCGATTTTCTCGGCGACCTGGTCCTGCATTTCCTGTGCAGTCGCACCGGGCCATACGGTGACGATCGTCATCACCTTGATGGTGAACGCCGGATCTTCCGCGCGGCCCAGCTTGAAGAACGCCACGAGCCCGGCCAGCGAGATCAGGCAGATCAGAAACAGCGTGACGGAGCGCTCGCGCACGGCGAGTGCCGACAGATTGAAGCGCGCTTCGCTCACGGACGCACTCCCGCGATCGCGGTGGCGGCGGCTTGACCGGCGACGCGCACCTGTTCGCCCTCGCGCAACAAATGCGCGCCGAGCGCGACGATGCGGTCGCCCTGTTCAAGCTGTCCGGCGATGCGTGCATCCGTATCGTTTAAAACCTGGACCGAAACCGGTCGCCACGACACCTTGGCCGGCTCGCCGTTCACGACCCACACGCCGGGCCCGTTGCCCGCATCGAACAGCGCGCCGATCGGCACTTGCACGCCGCCCGGCGCGGAAGGATGCCCATCGGGAAGCTTGATCGTAACGGTGGAACCCAACGACGCGTTGGCCAGCTCACCTTCGAGCACGTAGCGCGCCTCAAACGTGCGGGTGAGTCGATCCGCGGTATCCGACAGTTGGCGAAGCGTGGCTGGCGCACTGACGCCTTCTTTGCCGAACGGCGTGGCTTGTCCGACGGAGCCGATCGCAGGACGCAGCGTTTCCGGCAACTGGATGACGGCCTCGCGACTGCCGGCGTGGGCCAATCGCACGGTGGTTTGTCCGGCGTTGACGACTTGGCCGGGTTCGGCCAGTGTTTCCATGACGACGCCGTCGCCATCAGCCAGCAATTCCGAGTAGCGGCTCGCATTACGGGCCACATCAGCCTGCGCTTGGGCTGCGCTGAGTTCGGCCTTCGCGGTATCCGCCGCCGCCTTGGACTGGTCATAGGCCGATACCGAAATGGCACCGGTACCGCGCAGATTGCGATAGCGGACTTCGTCCTGCGCAGTCTGCAGCGCGTGAGCGCGTGCGGCGGCAACTGCTTGCTCCTGCGCCAGCGCGGCGAGCTTCAGATCGACGGGGTCGATGCGCATGAGCACCTGGCCGCGCTTGACCGTCTGACCGGCGTCCACGAGCCGCTCGAGCACCTTGCCGGAGACGCGAAAGCCCAAGTCGCTCTGAATTCGGGCCGCTACGATTCCGGTAAACGAACGTGACGCAGGCAACGCGTTCTCGACGATGGCGACACGCACCAGCGGCGCCTGCGTGCGCGGATCGGCGGGTGCCTTCCCGACGCACGCGACGAGCGCAAGTGGCAACGCACAAATCACTGCGGGTCTAGCCAAGAAATGCCGGAGCATAAAGATTCCAATCGGTGGCCGAGGTGAAAGAGCAATCGCTGCGTCAGTACGCTTTGCCCGCCAGTAGGCGGCGCGCAAAGTCGGACGGCGATGCGCCGGCCACTGCCGATTGCCGCGATTCGTTCGGAGCCGTAACGGCGGGCGTCCGCGGCGCGCCGCCCAGCAGGCGCTGCGCCTGAATCTGCGGATCGATTCGTGCCGTGTCGCCGGCGCTGACCGAGAACGAGACGTGTGCGCCGGCGGAGCCGGTCAGCAGGCTTCTGGCTTGGTCCTGCGCATCGTCCGATGCCGCGAATACCGAACCCGTGCTCAGCAGCAGCGCGGCGCCGGTCAGCAGGAACGTGCGAGTGATTGCGTTGTGGGTGCGAGTGGTCATGTGATGTCTCCGTTGGTTGAGGTTGGGTGAACGCGACGGTGGTCGCGGTGGGTGCCCGTGCAAGGGCAGAAAAATTCTTGGGTGTTAGGCTCGTGAATCGTTATATGATAATTATCATGTAATGAGTCGAAAGAAATCGGCTTTACGCGTTTGCATTCCTTGATCAGTGCTGCGGGGTCTTCGTGGTTACGGGCTTCAAGTCGCTGCCCAGGCCGAGACGGCGCTTGATCGAGCGACGCGAGCGTTCGAGAATCGCATCCGACCGCGAAGCGTCTGGCTCCATGCGCGCGATCGACAGTGCGCCGATCAACTCAGCGTATACCGAGTCGGCTTCAGCATCCGCATCGTCGCTGCCGGCGCGGCGGATCAGATCGGCCAGCGCGCGAGACATGCGCTCGCGGCCCTCCGCGAATTGCTCCCGGACCTTTGCGTTCAGGCGCGGCATGTCCGACGACAGCGCCGCGACCGGACACCCGTTGCGGCGTGCGTCACGGTGGCCCGGCGAGAGGTAGAAGTCGACGTAGTTCGCGATCGCGGCGCGGGGAGCGCGGTCTTTCGTTGCTGCCTCGAGCCTCTCGCGAGCTTCGTCGAACATCTGGCCGATGGCGGCGGCGATCAGGTCGTGCTTCGAATCGAAGTGGGCATAAAAGCCGCCATGCGTCAGGCCAACGTCGGCCATGACATCGGCAACACCGACGCGGTCGGGACCTTTCGCGCGAATCGCCTTGGCGGCCGCCTTGACGACGCGCTCATGGGTACGCTGCTTGTGTTCGGTGTCGTATCGCATGGCCTTCACTCTTTATATGATCGATATCATATTACGGCAATTGACGGTTGTCAAGCACTTCGTTTGAGCACGCGAAGAGTGCGCGAGCGGGCGAAGTGTTCGTCGTTACCAGTTCCACTTGGCGCGCAGTTCGATTCGACGCGGATCGCCGAGCCGGTAGCCTTTGCTTCCTGCGATAAACTGGAAACGTTCGACGTATCGTGCGTCGAGTGCATTGGCCGCGATCAGCGCGATGTCCCGATTCGCAGTCTGATGTCCGACGCGCAGGCCGACCACGTCGTAAGGCGGCAGGTGTCCGACCGGTTGGCCGGAAATTGCGTACTCCGCTCCGGCAGCATGGTAGGCGTCCAGTGCACCGTACCATCCCTGTGCGAGCCCATACCGGACGCCAAAAGTGGCGGTCTGCGGCGGCGCTTCCGAGGTCGGATCGCGGTAGCGGTAGTCGAAAGAGCTGAAGCGTGAACTGAGCGCGCCGACGCCCGCGCGCAATCGCCAATGGTCAGAAAGATCGGCAGTGAGTTCGAATTCGACACCACGATCGCGCACGCGTCCGGGGGTCAGATCGCCTGCGCCATTGGCGTGGAAGTAGGTGAAGCGATCGTGTATTTCGTTGTCGAAAGCCGACAGCGCCGTGTGCAGCGAACCGTCCAGCCACTGCGCGCGCCACGCGAACTCGATGTTGCGGCTGCGCTCCGGAACGTACGAGACGTCGGCGTTGACCAGTCCGCCACTGCGATAGCCGGTGCCGTAGCTCAGGGTGAACCCGTTATCGGTCCACGGGAGCCATTCGAGGACCGCCAACGGAATCGGCACGTTGTAGCTGAGATCGTTTTGCCCGGGGTAACCTGCCATCTGCTCATGCACCCAGCGCGCGCCGATGCCGGCGTTCCAGGTGCTGCCCCAGGTACGCTCGATCCAGAGCGAAGCGCTGTCCGTCGCCGTCGTCAGGTGGCTCATAGCAGGTAGTCCGGAAATCAGCGGCGTAAAGAACGAAGTCGCAAAGGCGCCATGTTCCAGCCCGGCCACGATCGTCCAGTCTGCGGACGGATGGTCGACGACCGTCAGCCCCAGTCGCCTGCGGATCTCCTGGTCGATCCATTGCACGTTTTCCGGGGGTTCCACGGCGCCGCGATGAATCGTCGTAACCGAGGCATGTGCGTCGATGGCCCATCGCTCGGGCTCTTCATAGCGAACGAAACCTGCAGCTCCGCGCGCGCGCGTCTGCGCGACGACCGGATGGATCGCGTAGCTGTTGCGATCGAATGGATCGAAGCCGGCCACGTTCGGCAGGCCCGAAGTCGATATCGGGGCCAAGACCGCGCGGTCGCTGCTGTCGCCGGATAACGCGAGCGCCGCGAGTCCCGCACTGAATCCCGGCGCGGACTGGGGCATGTAGCTCAGCTTGAATCGGAAGAAATCGTTTTGGCGTTCCGCGACGTCCGCGTCGGGCACGCCGAGTTGCCGGACAAAACCGGGCAAGCGGTGCGAGTCCAGCGCGAAGGTCGCGCCGAGACCGGATGTTCCGAACGGGCCGGACCATGAAATCGCCGCGTTCCGCGCGCCGAGGTTTCCGACGCCGAGCGTGGTGCTCGTCACCGGCTCGGCGGCGGGCGCTGCCGTCGTCAGCGAGATGAGGCCCGCCTGCGACGCGTCGCCGGATTCGAAGGTGCGCGGTCCGCGCGCCAGGTTCAGACTGGTCACGTCATCGAGCGGCACGAGTTCGTCGTCGAGCAGACGCGTTCCGAGGTCGATACCGTCGAACGTGACCGTCAGGGCCGGAAAGTAGTCGGTGTCGCGCTCGATGCCGCGAATCGCCAGCGACTGGCCGGACCCGTAAACATTCGGCGCGTACCAGCTTATCTGGTTGAAACCGAGCAGCGGTGCGGAGTCGAGCCAGCGCTGATCGATCTCGGTAAATGCCGTAGCGCGCTCGATCAGAGGCGTGGCAACCGGGTTGTCCGGCCGCGCTGGCTCCATGACCGGCTCGCCTTCGATACTGAGCGCAGTCAGCTTCACGATCGCCACCGGATTCGCCGCAACGATTTCGATCGTGCCGTCGTCGAGCCGGCGCCAGTCCAGGCCGTTGCGTTTCACGAGTTGATCCAGAACCTGATCCAGCGTCGCTCGCTGGCCGGGTGGTATGCACACGATCCGTGCCGCCAGTCCGGTCGCATCGACGATGCGCACGTGGAATGCCCGCGCAATGGGCTCGAGGCAGTCCAGGAGCGGGCTGGATTCCGCCTTCGAAAAATCGGCAGGACCGGCCAGCGCCGGCAAGGTCGTCGCGCACACGAGAACGGCGACGGACAACCGTGCCAGCAGCGCGACGCGCGCCATCAGTCCTGAACCAGGTAAAGCAGACCCGATACGTGCCGAATCGTCAGCCCATTGGTTCTTGCGACGGCGAGCAGCGCGGCGTCGGGCTGGTCGACGGGAAACGTTGCCGTGATCGGCGTGGCGGCGTGCGTCGTGGCACGAAACACGACGCGCTCCGGCAGGTAGCGCGCGATCTCGGCAACGGCTCGCTCCAACGGTACGCGGTCGAAGGTCAGCACGCCGCGCGTCCAACCGTAGCTCGCGCCCGGCAGTGGCTCGCTGCGAATCGCTCCGGTCCGCTGATCGACCAGCGCGCGTTGGCCAGCCTGGATCAGGGTGGGGGCGGATTGTTCGTCCGTGCGAACCGCAACGACACCTTCGATCACGCCGACTTCCACGTCGGAGACTTGTCGCGCCACGACGAAGCGTGTGCCGACTGCACGCGCTTCGATGCCGGCGCAAACCACGCGAAACGGATGCGCAGGATCCTTGGCGACATCGATGGCCAGACTGCCGCGCAACAACTCGATATCGCGCCTGCCGGGCGCGAACGACAGCGCTACCGCCGTATCGGTATCCAGTTGCAGCGTCGATCCATCCGGCAAGTGTTCCACACGCGACGTGCCGGCTGTGGTATGAACATCGCTGCGCCAGTTCTGCCAGGCATGCGGTGACCACATCACCGCAACTGCCAGCAGAATCGGCACGAGAGCGGCAGTCATCCAGACCGGCCAGCTGCGGGCGACGCGCTTGTCGATCACGGCATTCGGCCGCACCTGCTGCAGCGCGTAGCCCGCCGCGGCAACCTCGGCATAGGCCAGCCTGTGGCGCACATCCTGCGCCAACCAGTCGTCGAGGCGTTGCTCATCCTCCGGCGCAAGGCGCCCGATCATCACTTGCGCGTGCCAGCGTGCCGCCATGTCGTTGATGGTTCGCATGTCCGTCATGATCCCCTCCGGTCACAGACGGGGATCGCAGAGCATTCCCCCAGCCCGTCGCACCGACAAACCGCAGCGCGTGCAGGGGCGCGCATCGCAGGCGTGCTTGTCATGAATGCCATCATTGGCGACCTCGCCCGCGCAGGCGGGCGGCCAATTGCGCCAGCGCACGCGTCAAATGGTTCTCGACCGTCTTCGGCGTTATGCCCAACTGCGTCGCGATTTCCTTCTGCGAGTACCCTTCGATACGCGCGAGTTGCAGAACCTCGCGCGCGCGCCGGGGCAGATCCGAGATTGCTCTGGTCACCAACGCGACTTCCTGGTGAGCAGCGGCAATCTGGTCGCTGCCCGGTGCCAGCTCGCATTCGTGTTGTGCGTCGGCGTGTTCCTGGGCGACCAGGCGCCGGCGCAAGTGATCGCGTGCCAGGTTGGCGGCTGCATGGAACAGGAAGGCGCGCGGGTGCTCGACGTGTTCGCGCCGCATGGCCGAAACCAGCCGCATCCCGGCTTCCTGCGCGAGGTCTTCGGCCGTCTCCGCTTCGCCGCAAAGTCGCCGCAGAAATCGCGTCAGCTCGACGTAGCTTCCCGCATATACGCCTGCCGCGATTTCTGCGTCATCGCGTTCCTCTGTTTCGATCGCCGTCATGAGGACGGGGCACGCATTCGGTAGACGATCGGCAACTGCAACTCGACTTGCCCGGTGCGGCCGCTGGCGAATTCGTCAGGAAGCGGTGACGCGCGCGCCAGCAGGTCGAGTGCCGCGCGATCCAGCAACGGGTGTCCCGAACTCTGCTCCACGCGCGCGTCGACCAGCCTTCCGTCGGCCATCAGTGTCACGCGCAGCTCGACCACGCCTTCGATCCGGGCCCGGCGCGCTTCGAGCGGATAGGTGCGGTAGTGCGCGAGCCAGTCGAGGACGCGCAAATCGATCGGGCGCGAACTTGCCTCGTGAACCTGGGCTTCGAGCGGCGCCCCCGGCGCGGCACTCGACGAGCTCGCAGCGCGCCCGGCAGAGGCGGACGACGGTGGCGCAGGCTCCACGGCGCTTGCATGTGCGCGTATGACTTCGGGACGTCGTTTGCGCATGCGCGCGGCGTTGTCCACCTTCGGTTCGGAGTGCGTTGGAGTCGCTGCGGGCGCGATTGTCGGTCGTGGACTCGATGCCAATTCGATGCGCAGGGAACGCTGCGCCGGCCGCTGCGGTTGCGTCGGCGCAAAGCGCCAGATGGCGCCGGCCAGTGCCACATGCACGCACAGTGAGAGCAGAAGCGCGCGCGCCATGGAAGACCGGCCCGGCGTCGAGCCGGGCCAGCCATGCACATGCTCGTTCGTACGCGCTTGCTCCATGGCGGGTTCGTTTCGGCCGGTATGGCCGCGGTCGAAAAACGGATGAAAGATTTCGGACTTGCCAGCGCTGCACGCAAACCTCGCACGGCACGCAACGAAGTAGAACGAAAAACGCCGGTCGAATTGGACAGGTACCGGTGCAATTCCGACATACACGCGTCCCGTCCGGAGATTGGGGGAAAGTCGACGCTGAGGCGTCTACATGCTTACAGCCGGCTTCCTGAGGCGTGTGCCGCTCTTGGTCTTGAACGCGCGCACCAGGAATCGGGCTTCTGCCGAATTGCGGTTCGGCAACCAGCACGAGTGTGTCGAGTTCCGCCTTTCGGCAGCGGAGCAGAAATGCCGCCCGCCAACTTCCGCCGGGCGATCCAACGTCAGCGTTTTCGGGTACCTGCCATTCGTCCCGAAAAGATAATCATCGGAGAGTGCAATATGTTCAGAGCTTCAAGCCAGACCGGTTTCTTTAGAACCCGGCATACGACTGCAGCGGGTTTACTGGCGGCCGCGATGTGCGGCAGTGCCGGCGCAGTCACGATCACCGAGTTCGCGCTTCCGGATGCCGGTGCAGCTCCGACCAGCATCGTCGGCGCTCCGGACGGCAATCTGTGGTTCACCGAACTCCTCGGCAGCAAGATCGGCAAGATCTCGCCTCAGGGCCAGATTACGGAATATCGCTTGACCGGGACTTACCCGACTCCCATCGCCATCACCGTGGCCAACGACGGGACGTTGTGGTTCCTGAACTATGACAGGATCGGCAGGATGACGACCGCGGGCCAGTTGACCGAGTATCCGCTTCCGTTTGGCTCCAACAGCGACGCGCTGGGCATCGCGCCGGGGCCGGACGGAAACATCTGGTTCACCGAGAGCCGATGTCCCCTTTGCGACCCCAATGCCTCCACGCAACTACCGAACGACGGGGGCACAATCGGAAAGATCACGCCGCAGGGCGAGATCACCGAGTACACGTTGCCGGACTACCATGCCGGTCCGTACGGCATCACCGCGGGACCCGACGGCAACTTGTGGTTCACCGAATACAACAGCAGCAAGATCGGTCGTATTTCCCCGACCGGCGCCGTTACCGAGTTCGCGCTCCCCGAACCCTACAGCTTCCCGATGGGCATTACCGCGGGCTCCGACGGCAACGTCTGGTTTGTCGAGAACCCGAGCCATTGCACGAAGGGTGATTTGTGCGAATTCGCCAAGGGAAACCTGGGCAATCAAGCGATCGGCAGGATCACGCCGACCGGCATCATCACGGAATTTCCCCTGCCGACCGCCGACTGGGGCGGCCCCGAGATGATCGGCATCGTCGAAGGCTCCGACCATGCGATGTGGTTCACGGAGCCCAGGGGCAACAGGATCGGCAGAATCACGCACTCGGGTGTGATCACGGAATTCAATCTTCCGGACAGGCCGTACGACCCGAACATCTATTACCCCGGGAAATCGAGCGATCCGACCGGCATTGCGAACGGTCCGGATGGGACCGTCTGGTTCGTTGAAGCAGCGATCAATACTGGCGCGAGAATCGCCAAGGTAGAGCTTGGCTCGACGCCGACTGAGCAGGCGCCGCCTGATCAGGTGCCTCCTGATCAGTCCGCGCCGGTCGGAGTGCCCATCACTCCAGGCTTCACCGGCAACTGGTACGACCCCAGCCAGAGCGGGCACGGATTCAGCATCGAGATCTTGCCGGACAATCAGATGTTGGCGGACTGGTACGTGTTCGCGCCGAACGGCGGACAGTCGTGGATCGTCGCGATGGGTCCGATCAGCGGCAACACCGCCGTATTGCAAGCGTCCCAGGCTGTCGGTCCTGGTGGTCAGTTTCCACCGAACTTCAATCCCGCCCGAGTCAACGCCAAGGCCTGGGGTACGATCACGGTCACGTTCACCGACTGCAACAACGGGCAAGTCAGTTGGCAGCCTACGGCAGCGGGTTACACGAGCGGATCCATGCCGATTACCCGATTGACCATGCCGGCTGGACTCAGTTGCCAATAGTCATGCCACCGAAGGCACTGATCGCTCGCGGCAGCGAGCGATCAGCAGTTCCAGGGCATGCGCCAGCCCGGTGCGTCATCCACACCAGGGGCAATTGGGGGACAGTCAGTCGTGACAAGCGGTAATGCGCGACAACACTGGACAACGAACCCCAGATAAATTCTGTTGTCTAGCGTTGTGTGTAATTGTGGACTATTTGCAGAAAGGGATTTGTAATCAGCAGGCCGCGGGTTCGAGTCCCTCTGCCGGCACCAGTAAAATCTGCAACTGCCGCAAAGCTGCCGCCCGAGCGCCGGGAATCACACGCAAGCACGAGCGTTCTCTTGATTACCCTTCGACCGCTCGCTTAACCCAATTCCCGCGGCGGCTCCGATGTCCTGTCTCGATCCAAGCGCATCGTTCGCAGCACGCCGCACCATGTCGGCCATTTCGATGAAACTGTCTGCTGCATAAACAGGCTGAACCGTGAGCGCAGCTGATTCCTGCTTTGCGAAATAGGATTCACGTGACTCTCACAAAACCTTAATTGGTGCGCTGTCAGCCTGCGCAACTTCTCCGTCCGAGGTCCCGGTTCGAAGTCCGCCTGAAAGCGGTAATCGCCTGCGTCTTCGCTCGTTTCGGTGACCGTCGTAAGAGGGATTTTGACCAGCCGCACCCTGACGGAAATGGGGCGCCCCGGAACGGGGCGACGAAGCGCACGAAACCACCGGAGGTGAACCGTGAAGGCTTGGTCTTGGCAGAAATCCCTGTTGTTGCTCGGCTTTTGCGTCCTGAGTACGGGAGCGTGGGAGGCGCGAGCGCAGGACGACGAGGCGATCACCGAGAACGACAGCGATGTGCGTGGCGAACCGGACCAGGACGATCCGCGTGCGCGCTTGGCCTGGGAGGCAGAACTCAGCGGCCCGGTCACGGCGGCAGCCCGCCAGAACGAGATCAAGCAGGTCAACCTGCACAATTCAAAGAAGAACGCGCCCGGCGCAAGGTGGGTCAACATTGGCCCGACCAATTCCGACTACGAACAAAACGGCAGCTTCACGGGACACGTGCGCGACAGCGGTCGCGCGCGCAATATCCTGTTCCACCCCGACTATCCGGACACGGTTTTTTTCCTGACTTCGGGCGGTGGCCTGTGGCGCACCGACAACTGGAGCGCGAATAGCCCGACCTGGACGGCGCTCACGGACAACACCACCACGACGGGCGGCGGCGCGGTGGATTTTGGCCGCACTCCGAATACGCTCTATCTCGGCCTCGGCGATCCTTACGACCAGCTGCTGATCGGCGGCGCCGTCGTCAAGTCCAAGAACGGCGGCGTCAGCTGGGGTCCGACAGTCGAACTCGGCACCACGATTTCGGTGCGCGACCTCAAGGTGGACACCAGCACGCCCAAGGACATCGTCCTCGTTGCGACCGAGAACGGTCTGTTCCGCTCGGTCGACGAAGGCGCCTCGTTCTCGGCCGTGCCGACGTTCACCGGACTGTCCGTGTGGAGCATCGTGCGCACGAGCGCCGGCTGGCTCGCCTCGGCCCAGCCCTGCGGGGCCCCGCTCGGCAGCCGCATCGGCGTGATCTGCGGCACGAACCTCACCCTGTACCTGTCCACCAACAAGGGCGCGACCTGGGCTCCGATCAGCAACGCCGGCAATGTGTTCGCGAATAACGGACGCACCACGCTCGCAGTCGCGAAGCCGGGCGAATCCGTGGTGTATGCGTATTCGGCCACCGTCAACGAACTCCCCCCCGCCGGTTCGCTCAAGGACGTCTACCGTTCATCCGACGGCGGCCAGACGTGGGTTGCGAACAACGTGGGTGCTCAAGTGCCGACGAATCCGGTTCCTGGCGCGACGAACCAGCCCACAATGAACATCTGCGGCGGCCAGTGCTGGTACAACCAGTCGATCGGCGTGGACCCGAACGACCCGAATCGCAATACGGTCTGGATCGGCGGCAACCTTGCAACGGCGAGCACGAGCAACGGCGGTGGCAGCTGGACGCTGCGCACCTGGTGGCTGTACAGCCAGGTCCCCGCGCTGCCTTACGCGCACGCCGACCATCACATGCTCGCGTTCAAGACCACGGGCACGCCGAGCATCGTGCTCGGCGACGACGGCGGCCTCAACGTCAGCGAGGACAACGGCGACACGTTCTCCAGTGACAAGAACATCGGGCTGGTCTCGCACCTGTTCTATACGATTTCAGGCAGCGAGGGGTTTCCGAACCTCGTGATCGGCGGCCTGCAGGACAACGGCACGCGCGTGCGCACGGACAACAGTGGCACGTTCAACCAGTCGAGCGGCGGTGACGGCCTCGGCACGGCGTACAGCCAGGACAACACCAATTCGGTGTTCGCCAGCGCGACCGGCTCGAGCATGCGCGTGAACCTGAGCAACAACCCGCCGGAGGTGATCCAGCAATTCGTGAGTGCGACCAGCGGACTCAGCGACGTGAACGGCTTCGGATTTTTCACCGCCGTCATCGCGGCGCCGGTGAGCCTCGACCCGACCGGCGCAGTGTTTTTTCACTTCTCGAACTCGCGCGTATGGAAGACCACATCGTCGGGCATCTCGACCGGCGCCTGCGGGGTCGTCAACGCGCCCGGCTGCGGCTGGAAGTGGTTCGGTTCGGCCGGCGTAGCGGGCATCCCGGCCGCGCGCCGCTTTCGCTCCACGCCGTACAACCTCGGCGTAAGCCCGACCGACCTCAACAGCATCGCGATCGGCGCCGCGAGCGGTTTCATCGACATCACTACGAACCTCGGAGCGAGCTGGACCGACATCGACCTGATCGCCGCGATCCCGGGCTTCACCGGCTTCATCTCGAACGTGATCTGGCAGGACAGCCAGCACATCTGGATCACGTCGACCGACCTCGCCCCCGGCGGCAAGCGCGTGATCAAGGCGAGCATCGCCAATCCGGGCGACCCTTGGAGCACGGCCAGTTACGCCGTTTTGCAGAGCGGACTGCCGGACCTGCCCGTGACGCGTCTGTACTTCGATCCGCGCGACATCACGCACAACACGATTTACGCCGCTACGCATGTCGGCGTCTATCGCACGACGAATGGCGGCGCCGCGTGGTCGCCGTTCGGCAACAGCCTTCCGACCGTGCGAGTCAACGACATCTACATGCCGCCCGACGGCAGCACGATCCGCATCGCCACGTATGGCCGCGGCATCTGGGAACTCGCGCAGATCGAACTGGAGAAGTCCGTGCTCGCGGACAACACGACGTCCTGCGATCATGACGGCGTACTCGACAACGCCGAAGCCGGCACGCTCAAGATCACGCTGCGCAACCAGGGTCCGAACAACGTCAACAAGGGCACGCTGACGTTTACGTCCGACAACCCGCACGTCACGTTCCCGAACGGCAACAAGGTCAACGTGCCGCCGATGAACAAGGGCGCGGCCGGCGCCGCCAGCATCGCGGTAGCGCTCGCGGGCGCCGTCGGCATCGAAAAAGTCACGTTCACCGTCGCCATCGACGCGCCTGACCTCGCACTGTCGACGCCGTACACGGTCGAAACCGCGTTCCGGCTCAACTACGACGAGATGGCAAACGCCTCGGCCACCGAGACCTTCGAGGAGTCCAGCCCGAACTGGACCATCGTCGGCGATCCCACGATCGCACCGAACATCACGAGCTGGCAGCGGCGTGCGCTCGCGGTCGACAACCACGTGGCCTACGGACCCGACAACAACGGCCAGGAAGACGACACCAAGGGCAGCCTGCCGGACGACCAGTACCTGGTCTCGCCGGTGTTGTCCGTGGGCGGAGGCAGTCTCGGCATCTCGTTCCGGCATCGCTTCAACTTCGAGAACCTGGGCTTTGACGCCGGCGTGATCGAGCTCAGCAACGACGGCGGCGCGACCTGGGTCGACATCGGTACGGGCAAGTACAACGGTGTGACCAACGCCGCGACCGACTCGTCGCTCGGTCCAGGCCGGCCGGCATTCGTGAACCGCATGAGCACGCCGGTGTTCTGGCCTGCATTTACGACCGTCGCGCTGAACGCGGTCGCGGGCTACTCGAACCAGAACGTGCTCGTGCGGTTCCGCATCGGCGCCGACAGTTCGACCGGCGCCCCGGGCTGGGACGTCGACGACATCGCGTTCACGGGCTTGACCAACACGCCGTTCACCTCGCTGGTTCCGAACGCGGGTGTCTGCACGCCCTGAACCGCGCTTCGCATCACCTTGGTGCAAGAGCCCCGCTTCGGCGGGGCTCTTTTATTTTGCGGGCGGCATTTCCGAACGTGGCAGGTTCGCCGAACAGGCGAATGACTTGCGCTGCACGTGGCGAAGCACGCAAGGTTGTGGCGAGCGCTGGGCAGCTGGCTGACGCGCCGCTGCGAAACAATCACACCGCGCCGGAATGCGTATGCAGGCTCGCGTTGTATTCGTCCTGGGTGCGTACGACCGGCAGGGCGAACATCAGGACCAGATAGATCAGCACCGGTACGCCGCCGGTGACTACGGTCACGATGACGAAAATCGCCCGCACCCATTCGACGGCAATGCCGGAGTAGACCGCCAGTCCCTGACAGACCCCGAAGAACCATTTGCCTTCTTCGATTCGGCAAAGGCGGCGAGGACGACCCAATTGCGCCGTGTCGGCGGCATCGCCATTGCCGGTGTTGACCGCGCCGACCTCTTCGAGCACGACCTCGACTTCCTTGCGGCTGATGACGCGATTCTCCGAGCGCAGCGACTGCGCGAGTTTCTCGCCGATCGATAGCTCCAGGTCGCGAAGAACCTCTTCGTAATCCGGATCGCGTTTCAGGCGCGATCGGGCGCGCTCGAGATAGGCCTGCAGCGCCGCGTAGGCGTCTTCAGAGAGCTGGAAAGTCTTCGAGTGCCCGCTCAGGGTGACTTGAATCACTGTTTGCATGATGGTTTGCCCAACTCGTCGATGAGGCTCGTGAGGGATTTCCAGTACTCGCGAAACTCCGCCAACTGTTTGCGGCCTGTTGCCGCGAGCTTGTAGTACTTGCGCGGCGGGCCGGTCTCGGACTCCTGCCACTCGTAATCCACCAGCTGATCGCGCCGCATCTTGCTGAGCAGCGGATACAACGTGCCTTCCTGCGTCGCGAAATCGGTCTTGCTCAGGCGTTGCATCATGTCGGCAACATACACCCTGCCGGACGAAACAATCCCGAGGATCAGGAATTCCAACAATCCCTTTCGCAATGTGTTGAACTTTTCGGAGTCCATACAAACCAGCTACCTTTCGTCAACAAGGTAGCTGGTCACATGGTCATTGTCAAGATCGTGGTTCAGGAGCCGGCTCTACCGGGCCGCACAGCGGCTCCCAAGTTCCCCCTATCGCCTTGTAATTCCCGTCCTCGGTTGCTGAAGAGTCATGCAGAACGACAGGAATCCGCCCCGGCGTGCGCCGGGCAGAGCAAGGCAAAAACGAACGAGGGAGAACTTCCATGAGCGCCAACTATCGCCGGATCGCGTCACTGCTGTTCCTGCTTTTGCTATCGGCATCGGGGTACCTCCAGGCTCAATGCACTCGCGAGGTCACGACGAAAACGGCAACGCAAGTCTACGACTCGGTGCCCACGTTTTACTCAGCCTCGGGATGGAAGCTCGGAAATCTCGTTGAAACGGTCCCGGCCAATACCAGGGTTGCCATCTGCGAAGAAGCGACTGTCGGCTTGTTTGCCGGAAAGAAGCTCTGGTACAAGATCAGCTTCGGCAATGCACGCAGCGGCTGGATCTCCGCCGATCAGCTGCTCGCCAGGGCTCCGGTTCAAGATCATGGCTTGCGGATCGAGTTCATCTCGAGCGCCTATGCGCAGGACACTACGGGTACGACAACTGGAATTCCTGCGCCCGGGGTTCCTGCCTTCGGTCACACCCTGCTGATCGTCGCAGCCCTGTTCTTCGTCCTCTTGGGGATAGTGGGAAAAGTCGTATTCGATGCGGTCGACAACTCGTCTGACCCGTCGCTATGGGCTTGCGTTCAGTTCAAGAAATTCGTGAAGGCGCTGATTGCCGCACCCTTGGCGTTTCTGGCTTTTCTCAATCTCGCCGACTTTGCATTCACCAGCGAGGTCGCTGTCGCAGTCTTCTTCTGCATGGCGTTTCAAAACGGATTTTTTTGGCAGACGCTGGTGCCGACTCAGAGCCATCCGCAAAAGCTGCCCGTGCAGCACGCTGTGGGGCACTGACATCGACGGAGCCCGTGGCCAACAACAACCTGACGAGAAATTTCGCGGCAGTTCAGAGGCAGCTATCGACCCGAAGGAGACTCCCGCGAGTGTCGGCTTTGGAGCAGCTTATTTTTTCGCGTGGCTCGCGATGCGGCGGCGCTATGGATGCATCCTACCGCTCGCCGTTGCGCCTTCCGTCTTCGGCAGCATCGCCTTGAACTCGATTACGTTCACTATGCAGATGGCGTTCGCCGCGATCGGCCTAGGGCAGCAAGGACAGCCACGATGAAGCGAACTGGCTCGCGCCGTCTCTATCCCGATTGCGCGTCGCAGAAGTGCACAAGCGCCACATACGCCCCAGCAAGGCCACCCAATTCCCGCTGAAATTGTTGTCCGACTTCGGCGACAGTTGCATCGTTCGAATTGGCGAGTGTGGGATAAAGAAACTTGTCTTGGACGGCCAGATGCAACTTCACAAGGCTGGCAAGCCGCTGCTGATCGTCGCCGAGGAAGTCGAAGGCGAAGCGCTGGCGACTCTCGTCGTCAACACGATC
>Ga0207683_10001247_pt1 | contig 23079 bp, 24 predicted proteins | sample KBSM73metaG_FD_184333 | JGI IMG/M metagenome (GOLD analysis project Ga0207683, IMG submission 184333) | Miscanthus rhizosphere microbial communities from Kellogg Biological Station, Michigan, USA - KBS M7-3 metaG (SPAdes) (version 2) | ecosystem: Host-associated > Plants > Roots > Rhizosphere >... | reverse complement strand
CCGCGATCTGCTGCGCGTCGTTGAAGCTGCGCGGCACGACGAGGTGCACCTGCACCGAGGGGATCGCCCGCATAGGCGCCTGCGCCTCGGCCGGGCGGCGGTTGCTGTTCCGGGGCCGCAGCACCGCGGTCTGTGGCGCGGCCTCCTCCGGGTCGGGGTCGGTCCAGTCGTCGAAATCGCGCTGCCGGCCCCTCGGCGTCAGCCGCCGGACGTTCGGGCGCTCGCTGTAGGTGCGCTCGAGATCCTCCTCGGTGAGGTAGCCGTCCTCGTCCCACTCGTCGTCCTCCTCGGCGATGCCAAAGTAGACGAGCGTTCGGTTCCAAACGTCTGCAAATCCCATGAAAAGCGGATGTTACCCCTGGTAGAGCACGGATCCCAGCCGCACCATCGTGGCCCCTTCGTCGGCTGCCACGCGGTAGTCCTGGCTCGTCCCCATCGAGACCTCGCGCAGACCGTGCCGCTCCCCGAGCTCGCGCAGGCGGCGGAAGTACGGGCGCGACTGCTCCGGGTCGTCGGTGAACGGCGGCATCGTCATCAGGCCGACGATGTTCTCGTAGAGGCCGATGAACTCCTCCAGGCTGCGCTCGGGAATCCCCGACTTCGACTCCTCGCCGGAGAGGTTGACCTCGACGAGCGCGGGGATCGTCAAGCGCCGGGCCGCCGACTCGCTCGCCAGCGAATGGCACAGCTCGCAGAGCTCGTTGACGGTCGTCGCCTTGCGGCTCTGCAGGTGGCCGATGAAATGCCAGCGGAAGGCGTCGCCGTGGAGGGCGTGCTTGATCTCGAGGTCCTGCGCGCGGTTCTCGCCGACGACCTCGATCCCCGCCTCCGCCAGGGCCGGCAGGTCGGCTGCGTCGACGTACTTGGTCGCCGCGACGATCGTCACCTCCGGCCCGAGCTCGCCGCGGATCCGCTCGTAGTTCGCTGCGACGGTGTCAGTCGATAACGCCAAGGACCCCCTGCCTACCGGTGAGACCGTCGTCGCGCCGGTGCGAGAAGAAGCGGTCCGGGTTGCAGGCGGTGCAGAGGTCGACTCGGTCGACGCGCGCCACGCCTGCCGCGCGCAGCGCCCGCTCGGCCGCGCCCCACAGGTCGAGCTTGCCGTCGCGGTAGAGGCCCATCCCGAACGCCCGCCGGAACGGCGCCGCAACCTCCTCGCCCACCTCGTAGCAGCACGGGCCGATGCCCGGCCCGATCATGGCCGCGACGGGGCCGCCGCCGAGCGTCTTCACGCCTTCGGCGGCGATCCCGCCCACCAGGCCCCGCCAGCCCGCGTGGAGGACGGCAACGGCCGGCTTGGCGCCGTTCGCGCGGGCGAGCGCGATCGGCAGGCAGTCGGCTGCGAGCGCGAGCACCGGCAGGCCGCGCTCTTCCGTCCAGAGCCCGTCGGCGCGTTCGCCGCGGGAGCCGGCCCGGGCGCGGAGCACGTCGGCCGAGTGGTGCTGGTAGTTCATCGCCAGGGCCTCGGGTTGCGCGCCGACCTCGGCGCAGAGCCGTCGGCGGTTCTCGTCCACCCGCTCCGGCTCGTCCGCGGTTGCGCGGCCGAGGTTGAGGGACGCGTAGGGCCCCTCGCTGACGCCCCCCTCCCGCGTCGAGAAGACGACTTCGTACGGGCCCGGCGCGTCGTCCCAGCGAATCACTGCGCGATCAGCTCCCGTGCCGCCGCGAGCTCCGAGTCGCGGCCGTCGAGCTCGCCGTTCAGCTTTCGCCGCCGGAGCTCGGCGAGCACCTCCCCCACCCTCGGCGACTCCTCGAGCCCGAGGCCGGCGAGGTCGGCGCCGTCGACCTCGAGCCGGACATCGCGCAGGCGCTCGAAGTAGTCCCGCAGGGCCGGCGTGTCGGCGAGCGCGAGCGCCATCAGCGGCGCGTCCTCGGGGTACGGCTCGGCGAGCGCGACGACGTCTGCAGGCGTCTGCGCCTCGCGCAGCTCCTCGGCGAGCCGCGGCCCAGCCGTCACGGCCGCTGCGACTGCCTGCGCGTCGGCTCGGCGCAGGGCCAGCGCGTCCAGCCACGGGCGGGCGTCGGCGCCGAGCTCGCGCGCGAGCGCGGCGAGGCCGAGCCGCCACGAAGGAATCGCGAGCCGGTACGCGTCGCGCAGCGTCTCGAGACGCTCGAAGAGCGCGGCGGCCTCGTCACCGCCGGCCACGCGTCGGTCGATCGCGCGGTCGGCGCCGAGCTCTCCCAGCTGCCGGATCGACTGCGGCGCCTGCCGCTCGTCGAGCAGCAGCACGAGCTCGTCTCGCAGCCGCGCCGGGGTCAAGCGCGCGACCAGCTCGCCGTCGATCGCGCCACGCGCCAGCTCCTCTGTGTGCCTGTCCAGGTCGAAGCCGTAGCGGCTCGCGTACCGCACCGCCCGGAAGATGCGCGTCGGGTCGTCGACGAACGAGCCGTCGTGGAGGACGCGAATCGTGCGCGCCTCGAGATCGGCCTGCCCGTGGAACGGGTCGACCACGCGTCCGAAGTCGTCCGCGCCGAGCGACGCCGCCATCGCGTTGATCGTGAAGTCGCGGCGGGCGAGGTCGTCGTCGATCGTCCCGGGCTCGACCACCGGCAGCGCAGCCGGCGCGTCGTAGCGCTCGCGGCGAGCGGTGACCACGTCGAGGCGCTCGCCGTTTCCGTGCTCCACGACCGCGGTTCCGAAGGCATCGTGCAGCCGCACCCGGCCGCCGATCTGGCGCGCGAGGGCCTCCGCGAAGCGGACACCGTCGCCTTCGATCGCCAGGTCGACGTCGAAGCCCGGCTGGTCGAGCAGGATGTCGCGCACGGTTCCACCGACCAAGTAGACGGCTTCGCCGTCCCGGACGGCGGCGACGGCGTCGAGAACCGGCCGGAGCCCAGGCAGCTCGTCGAGCCGATCGGCGATCGAGGTCTCGTCGGCCATGCGAGGCATTCTGCCTCCCGCCCCGGGAGCAAGCGGCGCAATTTCGGCACATTCCGTTACAGACACGCGCGCCCTCCACGAATACGCTCGCCTCGGGGAGGAGGCCGGGCGAACCGTACTCAGACCAGCTAGCGAGCCACGCGGGGTCAGCCGGCCAGCGCGATGGCGTCGATCTCGACCTTGGCGCCGGAGGGCAGCGCGGAGACCTCGATCGTCGCGCGGGCCGGCGGCTGCGCGCCGACGTGCTTCGCGTACACCTCGTTCATCGCGGCGAAGTCGCCGAGGTCCGACAGGTAGACCGTCGTCTTCACGAGCCGGTCGAGGCCGCTGCCGGACTCCTCGAGGATCGCTCGCAGGTTCGCGAACACCTGCTGGGTCTGCTCCTCGATCGAGTCGCTCACGATCTCCGCGTGGTCGGGCCGCAGGGCGAGCTGCCCCGAGACGAAGACGAGGTCGCCGGCGCGGATCGCCTGCGAGTACGGCGCGCCCTGGAACGGCGCGGGTGCTGCCTCCGTCCGAACGACCTGCTTCTCCATCAGTCCTCCCTCCGCCGCGTGCGGCAGCTCTGCGCCAGGGCCACGCCCAGCGCTTTGAAGATCGCCTCGAGCACGTGCTCCGGATCGTCGCCCTCCATCAGCCTGACGTGCAGCGTCAGCCCCGCACCCTCGGCCAGCTCTCGCAGGAACGTGCCGACGATGTCATGAGCCAGCCCGGCCACGCGGGCGTCGCTGAGGTCGACGTTCGAGACGACGAGCGGCCGGCCCGAGGCCTCCACCACGACGTGCGCCAGGGCCTCGTCGGCGGGCACGACCGCCGAGCCGTGCCTTCTGACACCTGGCGTCTCCAAAGCTCCGCGCAGCGCATCCCCGAGCGCGCGGCCGGCGGCGGCGACCTCGGCTTCGGCGTCCCCCGGCGCGACCTCCAGCGTGAGGTCGAACGAGCCGTACTCGGCCAGCAGCGCCAGCAGGTGGTCGAGCACCGAGACGCCGGTGGCGACGTTCGCCTCGCCGTGGCCCACGACGTCGAGCCTGGCCTGCACGCGGCCGGCCTCGCCCGCCTGGCCGAGGCGCGGGGACACCGCTAGGCCTCGATCCGCTCGATCCGCGCGCCGAGCGAGCGCAGCCGCTCGTCGATCCGCTCGTAGCCGCGGTCGATCTCGCCGATGTTCCCGATCGTCGAGGTGCCTTCAGCGCAGAGCGCCGCGAGGAGCATCGCCATGCCCGCGCGGATGTCGGGGCTCGACATCTGCTGCGCATAGAGCTTGGCGGGCCCGGTCACGACGGCGCGGTGCGGGTCGCAGAGGATGATCCGCGCGCCCATCGAGACGAGCTTGTCGACAAAGAACAGGCGGCTCTCGAACATCTTCTCGAAGATCAGGATCGTGCCCTGCACCTGGGTCGCGACGATCACCGCGATCGAGGTGAGGTCGGCCGGGAACGCGGGCCACGGGCCGTCCTCGACCTTCGGGATCTGGCCGCCGAGGTCGTCGCGGACGGCAAGCTCCTGGTTCGGCGGGACGCGGATGCTCGTGCCGTCGACCTCGACGCGGACGCCGAGCCGCTCGAAGGTCGGCAGGATCGGCGCGAGGTCCTTCGGCTCGACGCCGTCGATCGTGATGTCGCCGCCGGTGACTGCGGCCAGACCAATGAAGCTGCCGACCTCGATGTGCTCGGGCCCGATCCGCCACTCGCCGCCGCCGAGCGAGTCGACGCCGTGGATCCGGAGCACGTTCGACTCGATTCCCTCGATCTGCGCGCCGAGGGAGACGAGGAAACGGCAGAGATCCTGGATGTGCGGCTCGCAGGCGGCGTTTCCGATCACGGTCTCGCCGGGCGTCAGCGAGGCCGCCATGACCGCGTTCTCGGTCGCCATCACGCTCGCTTCGTCGAGGAAGATGTGCTTCGCGCGCAGGCCGTCCGTGCGGAGCTCGAAGCGGTCGCCGATGTCGATCTCCGCGCCGAGCTCGGCGAACGCGTGGATGTGCGGGTCGAGCCGCCGGCGGCCGATCACGTCGCCGCCGGGCGGCGGCACGCTCGCGCGGCCGAGCCGGGCGAGCAGCGGGCCCGCCAGCAGGAACGACGCCCGGATGCGGCGCGCCAGCACGGGGTCGAGCTCGTGCGAGGTGACGTCCGAGGCGTGGACGCGAACGTCGTTCTCGCCGACCCACTCGGCATCGGCGCCGAGAGCCTGGATGAGCGCAATCATCGAGTCGACGTCGCGGATCCGCGGCACGTTCGTGAGCGTCACGGGCTCGCTTGTCAGCAGGCACGCGGCCAAGATCGGCAGCGCGCCGTTCTTGTTGCCGGCGGCGCGCACGCGCCCGCTCAGCGCGTGCCCGCCCTCGATCACGAAGGACTCCGCGAGGGCGTCCGTGACGGCAGTCTGAGCCATGAGCGGGCTATCGTAGGGGCCGTGGCTGGCTACCGCCAATCGCCTCGACCGGTCGGTGCAGACGGATGCACGGCAGAGCCGCGCACCCTGACGCTAGGCATCGCAAGCGACGCCTAGACACGCTGTGGAACCTACTCGCGAAGCCGCCTGGGAGACCCTGAACCGCTACACGAAGAGCGAGGCGCTGCTGCGTCACGCGCTGGCCGTCGAGGCCGCCGTCGGCGCCTACGCGCGCAAGTTCGGCGAGGACGAGGAGCTCTGGCGGGCGACGGCGCTGCTGCACGACTTCGACTACGAGATGCACCCCACGCTCGACAAGCACCCGCAGGACGGCGCGCCGATCCTGCGCGAGGAAGGCTGGCCGGACGAGGTGGTCGACGGCGTCCTCTCGCACGCCTCGCACCTGGAGCTGCCGCGCGACACGCCGCTCAAGAGGACGCTGTTCGCCTGCGACGAGCTGGCCGGCTTCATCCACGCCTGCGGGCTCGTGCGGCCGGACGGGATCGCCACGCTCGAACCGAAGTCGGTCAAGAAGAAGCTGAAGCAACCGTCGTTCGCGGCCGGCGTCAACCGCCAGGACGTCTACGAGGGCGCCGAGGAGCTCGGCGTCGAGCTCGACGACCACATCCGATTCGTGATCGAGGCGATGCGGCCGATCGCGGGCGAGCTCGGGCTACGGCAGAGCGCCGACCAGCCGGTCTAGGTCTTCCTCGCTCGTCCACCAGCCGCACGAGACGCGGACCCAGCCGAGGCCGGGGATATCGCGGACGACCACGCCTGCGTCGTAGAGACCGTGCACTAGCTCGCGCGTGTCGCCTTCGGCGCGGAACGTGACGAGCGTCGCCTGGTCGGGAGCGGTAACGAGCTCGACGCGCTCAGCGAGCAGTTCGCGGCAGCGGGCGGTCAGCTCGGCGGCGCGCTCGAAGCGACCCTCGGGCGCCATGTCGAGCGCTGCCGAGAGCCCGGCGAGCGACGGTACGGGCGTCCAGTTCGAGTCGAATCGCGCCGCGCCGTCGCGCGGCGTGAACGAGCCGGTCGGCTCGTACGCCTGCTGCGAGAGGTAGCTCGGCGCGGTCACCGCGAGCGCCTCCGGGTCACGCACGACGAGGCCCCCCGTTGCGTCCGGGCCGCAGAGCCACTTCTGGCAGGAGAAGGCGTAGAAGTCGACAGCAGCCGCGTCGACCGGGATCGCGCCCGCCGATTGCGCGCCGTCCACGAGGACCGGCAGGCCGCTCTCGCGCCGCAGCTCCTCGACGGGGTAGCGGTTGCCGCTCATCCAGCAGACGTGCGAGAGCGCGATCAGCTTCGTCGCCGGCGTGATTGCGTCGAGCAGCACCTGCAGCGACTCCGCCGGCGGCAGTTCGCGCACCAAGGCGACCTGCACCTGCGCGGTTGACGCGGCCAGCGCGCCGAGCAGACCGAAGTGCTCCCCATCGGTCGTCAGCACCTCGTCCGACGGCTCGAGCTGAAGGCCCGAGAGGACGATGTTGCAGCCGTTCGTCGTCGAGGTCGCGAGCGACATCACGCCCGGCTCGACGCCGACCACGGCCGCGAGCTTCGTGCGTACCTCGTCCCGCAGGGCAAGCGCCCGCTCGAAATACGCCGGCCCGCCGCGGCCCGACTCGACGTCCGAGCGCTCCTGCGCGGCGATCGCCTCGTGCGTCGACCGCGCGAGGGGCCCGTTCGTGCCCGCGTTCAGGTACGCGAGCCGGTCCAAGACCGGGAACTCCGCCCGGGCCGGCTCCCAGCTCATCCGATCGTCACCTCCACCGGCGCATGGTCGGACAGCAGCTTGCCGTCAAGCACCCGCCGCTCGTCGGGCCAACGGTGCGCGGGCGCCGACGGCGCGCCGCGGACGAGCACCTGGTCGAGCCAGGAGATCGGCTCGGTGAACCCCCACTCGGCGAGCTTCGGCAGCGTCGCGGAGTGCTCGCGGATGACGTTGAAGTCGCCTGCCAGCGCGAGCACGTCGCCGGGCTCCGCGAAGGCGTCGGCGAAGGTCGCAGCACGCAGGAGCTCGGCGTCGGCGACCCGCCAGTCGTGCGCGGCGGAGCCGTGGAGATTCGCGACCGTCAGCTCAGGCGTACGGACCGCGTGGCAGACGCGGCGCTCCTTCGCCCAGCGCCTGCGCGTCTTCGCCGGGAGGCCGAGCTCCCGCGACACGCGGCGCCGGAACGACGGCGGGTTCAGGACGAGCGTGTCGGTCGCGACGGCGCGTAGCCCCTGCCGCAGGAGGATCGCGTTCGCCTGGCCAACCAGGAGCGAGCGGAGGAGGCCCTGGTTCAGCGCCGTGAGCGTACGGCCTAGCTCGCGCGGGAGCAATGGGCGCTTCGCGACGGCACCGAACACCTGCATGCCGCTCCAGGCGCCCAGACGGTCGAGCGCCCACGCGGGAACCTCCTGGAGGCAGACGACGTCCGGCTCGTCCTCGGTCGCGAGCTGCACCATCTGTCGGAGGTAGGAGTCCCGGCCGGGCGGGCTCGACATCCCGTGGAAGACGTTCCAGGTCCTGATGACCATGCTCACGGACGCCGTACTCTAAGGCGATGGTGGTCACCAACCAGCGCTTCGACCGGTCGTTTCAGACGGACGCGCGAGCAAAGCCCGCACGTCCTGAGGCGGCATTGCAAGCGACGCCTTAGCGGGTGTTGAACCGCCGCTTCGCAGAGCTGATCGCGCGGCAGCTCGACCTCTTCGTCCGCGACAACCTCGACCTGCTCGAGGCCTGCGACGAGGCTGAGCGCGCGTACGACCGCGCCGGCCGGGAGGAGGCCGAGGAGCGTTTCGGCGACTACCAGGAGCTCGTCGAGACGGGCACCGAGATCCTCGCCGACCTGCGGGACAACTTCGCCTCGACGCTCGACGAGACCGCGGCGGAGGAGTACGAGGAGGCCTTCAACCGCGCGGTCGTCAAGCGGCTGCCCCGCTTCGGGCTCGAGATCGAGAACACCTAGCTCCGTCTCTCAGCGAAGGTGCGCGGTGAAGCCGCCGACGATCGCGCCGTACGCGATATGGCCGAGAACCGTGAAGATCACCGTGCGGCTGCCGTAGTTCATGAGCAGAAACCCGGGCGACTCGAGCAGGGGCGTGTCCTCCGCGTCCGACCACGGCGTCCCCATGCGCGGGTGGATCGCCGGCAGGAGCACGGTCATCAGTACCCCTCCCGCGAGCGCGGCGTGGACGAGCCCGAGCAGCGCGCCGAACAGCCAGCCTGCGTGGCCGACGGCGCGGAAGACCGCGTAGTAGCAGAGCGCGAACACGAACCCGTTCGCGAAGTGGACGACGTAGCCGATCACGCTCGCGCGGCCGCGGCGGTCGGTGAACACGGTCCCGAGCAGCAGCGGGATGTCCATCCTGGTCCAGCCGACCTCCTGGGCGATGCGCAGCGAGCTGGTCAGGACGATCGTGCCGACAGCTCCGCCCGCGAGCGCGCCCCAGGCGGTCACGCGGCCCGCTCCCGCGGCTCGGCCTCGGCGTCGGCGATCGAGACGGCTGCGTTGATCAGCGCCAGGTGCGTCAGCCCCTGCGGGAAGTTGCCGAGGAACTCGGCGGTGTGCGGGTCGATCTCCTCCGCGTAGAGGCCGACGTCGTTTGCCAGCCCGAGGAGGTCCTCCATCAGCGCGTGGGCGTCGTCCAACCGTCCGGCCCGCGCGTACGCGTCGACGAGCCAGAACGAGCAAGTGAGGAAGGCGCCTTCCTCACCCTCGAGCCCGTCGCCCCCGCGGTAGCGGTACACGTACGGCCCCTCGCGCAGCTCACGCTCGACCGCGTCGATCGTGCCGCGGATCCGCTCGCCGAGAGGATCGTGGACGCTTAGCAGCGCGAGCGTCAGCAGGCTCGCGTCGAGCTCGCGCAGGTCGGGCGCGCGGACGTAGCTCTGAAGGTCCGCGTCCCAGCCTTCGTCGTCCACGAAGGCCCGCACTTCGTCCGCAGTTGCGCGCCAGCGCCGCTCACCGTTCGTGATCAGCCCTTTCTGGGCGAGCTTGCACGCCCGGTCGAGGGCGACCCAGCAGAACGCCTTGGACTGGATGTAGTCGGCCCGTTTGTCGCGAACCTCCCAGATACCGTTGTCGCGGTCGCGCCAGTGCTCGGCCACGTAGTCGGCAATGCGCGCGACCTCCTTGCCGGTGTCGCCGTCGAGCCTCCCGACCTCCTTCGCGTAGAGCCAGATCGCCTCCAGGACGGCCCCGTAGAGGTCGAGCTGCATCTGGTCGCCCGCGCTGTTCCCGATCCGAACCGGCGCCGACCCGCGGTAGCCTTCGAAGTGATCGAGCTCCCGCTCGTCCGTGTGGGTCGACCCGTCGATGCGGTAGAGGATCTGAAGCCGCGGCTGGGTCAGCCGCGACGCGTGCATCAGCCACCAGAAGAACGCTTCCGCCTCGTCGTGGAAACCGAGCCGCAGCATGGCGTCGAGCGTCCAGCTCGCGTCACGGAGCCATGTGTAGCGGTAGTCCCAGTTGCGGCCGCCGCCGAGCCACTCGGGCAGCGAGGTAGTCGGTGCGGCGACGATCGCGCCAGAGGGCGCAAAGGTGAGCAGCTTGAGCGCGAGCGCGCTGCGGGTGACGGCCTCGCCCCACGGCCCGTCGTACTGGGACCGGGCGGCCCAGGCAGGCCAGAACCGCATCGTGCGTTGGAGCCGCCGCTCTGCGTCGTCGCGGCCCGGGATCACCGCGGGCTCCCGCGAGGCGCCCGCGAGCGAGAGAAGCGCACTCGCGCCCTGCTCGAGGTGGAGCTCACCCTCGACGGCGTCGCCGCGGACGGTTCCGTTCTCGGCGCCGAACACGCCGAGCGCGATTGCGTCGGCGCCGGCGGATGCGAACCAGCGGCCGGCGCGGTGGTCGATCCGCGTGTCCGCGCGCGCGTAGCCGAAGCGCGGCTCGAACCGCCAGCGCAGCGGCACGGTCCCGGCGAGCGCCTCGACCTTGCGGACGAGCTCGCGCATCGGCGAGATGCGGGTGCTGTCGCTGAGAGTCATCGCGTCGGTCACGCGGACGCGGCCTTCCGCGGTGGTGAACGTCGTCTCGAGCACGTTCGAGCCCTGCTGGTAGGCGCGCTCGGCCTCGTACGGCACCGTCGGCTCGAGGTGGAACGAGCCACCCTTCTCGGCGTCCAGCATCCGCGCGAAGACCGAGGGCGAGTCGACGTTCGGGAGGCAGAGCCAGTCGACGGAGCCGTCCCGGGCAATGAGCCCGACGGTGCGACCATCGCCGACGGCTGCGTATTCACGAATCGGGGCGTAGCCGTCGACGCGCTCCATCCGCGCGGATTGTGTCTGCGCACCGGGTCCTATGCGCCGATTCTGTGGAGAAATCGGCGCGGAGTCGGCACGAAGGCGTGTCACACCTGCGCGTCGCGGGCCGGTACCGTCGACCGCGAGGGAGGCGGGCAACAAGCCCCACCCACTGGGTGGGGGTGTGGCTTTCGGCGGCCGCGGTGCTGGTCAGCGGTGGCCGAAGTGGTGTGCTGCCGGGAGCGAGCCGAAGACGTCGGCCTCGTCCGCGCAGCGTCGCGCGAGCGGGCCGAGCGACTCGAGCTCGCGCACGAGCACGTTGCGGTTGCGGTCGACGCGCTCGAAGCGGCCGCGGGCCAGCAGCAGCGGCTCCGCCCGCACGAGGGCCCGGTACCGCTCGTACACGGTCGGCGGGACAATCAGGTTCACCTGGCCGTGCTCGTCCTCCAGCAGCATGAAGACGACGCCGTTCGCGGTCGCCGGCCGCTGCCTCGCGACCGCCATCCCGGCAACGGCGACGAACGACCGGTCGCGCGCGGACTCCAGCTCCAGGCTCGAGAGCGTTCCCGCCGGCAGGTGCGGCCGCAGCAGCTTCAGCGGATGGACGCCGACCGAGAGGCTCGTCGTCCGGTAGTCGGCCAGCATCCGCTCCCACTCGCTGTGCTCGCGCAGCGCCGGCGTCGCGGCCGTCGGGTCGAGCGGCAGCGCGAGCTGGCTCTCCTCGCCCCCGCTCCCCGGCACGGTCTGCGCCCGGGGCGCGAAGCCGAGCTCCCAGAGCAGCGCCCGGCGCCGGCCGAAACGGTCGCACGCGCCCGACGCGACGAGCGCCTCCAGCCGCGGGCGATCGAGCCCGGTCCGCTGCGCCAGCTCCCGCACGGTGCGGAACGGCCCTGCGCGCGCCTGCTCCTCCGCAACCGCCTTGGCTTCCTCGTCGCCCAGCGAGCGCACGTACGAGAGCCCGACCCGCACCGCCTCGTCCTCCAGCGCACACCGCGCGCCGCTCAGGTTCACGTCCGGCGGCCGCACCTCCACCCCGCGCCGCTGCACGTCCCGGACGAGCGACGCCGGCGGGTAGAAGCCCATCGGCTGCGCGTTCAGGAGCGCGCACAGGAACTCGGCCGGATAGTGGTGCCGCAGCCAGGCCGACTGGTACGCGAGCAGCCCGAACGCGGCTGCATGCGACTTCGGGAAGCCGAAGCCCGAGAAGCCGACGAGCTTGTCGAAGACCGCGTCCGCGACCCCTTCGTCCACCCCGCGCTCGACCGCGCCCTCGACGAAGCGGCCGCGGAACGCCTCGATCGCCTCCAGCGAGCGCTTGCGGCTCATCGCGCGGCGCAGCCCTTCGGCCTCGCCGATCGAGAAGCCGGCGAGCGCCATCGCGACCTCGAGCACCTGGTCCTGGAAGACGATCACGCCCAGCGTCTCCCGGAGCGGCTCGCGCAGCGAGGGGTGGTCGACCGGTGGCTCGAACGTCGGGTCGTCCCGCAGCTTCGCGCGCCGCTCGATGTACGGGTGCACCGCGCCGCCCTGGATCGGCCCCGGTCGCACGAGCGCGACCTGGATCGTCAGGTCGTCGAGCGTCTCGGGCCGCGTCCGCAGCAGCGACTGCATCTGCGCGCGGCTCTCGATCTGGAAGACGCCGATCGTGTCAGCCCGCTGGATCTCCTCGTAGACGTCCGGGTCGTCGAGCTTCACGCGCGAGAGGTCGATCGTCTTGCCGTGCACGGCCGCGATCTGCTCGACGCAGTCCTCGACGGCCGAGAGCATCCCCAGCCCGAGCAGGTCGATCTTGAGGAAGCCGGCGTCCGAGCACGAGTCCTTGTCCCACTGGCAGAGCTGCCGCCCCTCCATCGCAGCCGGCTGCACGGGCACGAGCTCGACGAGCGGCCGCGTCGAGATCACCATCCCGCCGGGGTGCTGCGAGATGTGGCGCGGCAGGCCGCCGATCTCGCCGCAGAGCTTCGCGAACGCCCGCCAGCGCGGCGAGGCGCGCTTGGCGTCGGCGTCCGGCAGCTTCGCCAGCTCGTCGCGCACGCGGTACGGGTTGCCGTCGGTGAGGCGCGCGAGCCGCTCGAGCTCGGCGAACGGCAGGCCGAGCGCCTTGCCGACGTCGCGGATCGCCCCCCGCGCGTGGTAGGTCGAGTAGCTCGCGACGAGCGCCGAGTGCTCCCGGCCGTAGCGGTCGCAGACGGCGACGATCAGCTTCTCCCGGATGTCGCGCGGGAAGTCGAGGTCGATGTCCGGCACGGCGATCATCTCGCGGTTGAGGAAGCGGCCAAGCGAGAGCCCGGCCCGCACGGGGTCGACGTGTGAGAGGCCGGTCAGGTAGCAGACGATCGAGCCGACCGAGCTGCCGCGGCCGCGGCCCGGCGGCAGCACGTTGCGCGCGACCGAGCCGCCGCGCACCTCGATCGCGCACTCGCGTGCGAGCTCGAGCACCTCCCAGTGCAGCAGGAAGAAGCCGGCCAGCCCGAGGTCGTCGATCAGCCTCAGCTCGTCGTCGAGCCGTGACCGGGCGCGGCGCTTGTGGCCGTTCGCGTCGCCGTAGCGCTCGGCGAAGGCGCGGTCGCAGACGCGTGCGAGGTGCCGGATCGCGGGCTCGCCCGTATCGGAGAAGTCGGGGTAGCGGTAGCCGAGGTCTTCGGTCAGGTCGAATTCCAGTCGCTCCGCCAGCTCGGCCGTCCGCGCGACCGCGTCGCGGTCGTGCGGGAAGCGCTCCTCCCACTCGCCCGGCGCCAGCAGGACGCTCTCGCGGTTGCCACGCCGCTCCTCCTCGCAGCCGTCGAGCGAGGTGCGGCAGCGGATCGCGACGAGCACGTCCTGCAGCGCAGTGCGGCGCGGGTGATGCGCATGCGCGTCGCCGGTCGTGACGGTCTGCACGCCGAGCGCCTCCGCCAGGTCGCGCAGCGCCGCCAGCCGCCGCGCGTCGCCGCGCTCGTAGGGCCGCTGCAGCTCGACGAAGAAGCGCTCGGGCCCGAACGCCCGCGCGAGCGCCGCCGCCCCGTTCGGGTTGCGGACGGCCAGGCCGTGCCGGGCGCAGCCGGAGAGGCAGACGAGCCCGTCGTTCAGCTCCGCGAGCAGCGCCTGGTCGAGCGAGGGCTCCGCGAGCTCCGGCCCGTCGCGCGTGTGCGCGTGGGCCGCGGTCAGCAGCCGGCAGAGGTTCGCGTACCCGGCCGCGGACTCGACCAGCAGCGTCACGTGCGAGCCGTCGCGCAGCGTCACCTCCGCGCCGGTGATCGGCCGCACGCCGAGCGCCTTGGCCGCGTGGGCGAACTCGAGCGAGCCGTAGACGCCGTCGTGGTCGGTGAGCGCGAGCGCCTCGTAGCCGAGCTCGGCGGCCCGCGCGGCGAGCTCCTCGGGCAGCGAGGCGCCGTCGAGGAACGAATAGGCTGAATGCGCATGCAGCTCGACGGCCAGCATCCGCTCCTAACGCCGCCCGGCGAGGGCGAGGCGGTGACCGACCGGCCGGAGCGGACGATTCGCATCCTCGGAGAGCTGGACGAGCTGATCGTGAGCTGGTTCCGCTACGAGCCCGGCCAGAAGGGCCCGGAGCCACACGTCCACCACCACCACACGGACGCGTTCTACGTGCTCGAGGGCGAGGTCGAGTTCTCGCTCGGGCCGGAGCAGCAGAAGCTCCGCGCAAGCGCGGGCATGTTCGCCGCCGCGCCGCCGGACGTCGTGCACACCTTTCGCAACGCGAGCGACTCGACCGCGATCTTCCTCAACCTGCACGTGCCGTCGCTGGGCTTCGGCGACTACATGCGCGGCCGCAACCCCGCCTTCGACCAGCACGAGCCGCCTCCCGACGGCGGGCGGCCGCTCGAGGACGCCGTCTTCACGACGCCCGACGACGCCGAGCGGCTCGGGTTCGAGTGGAGCAGCCACCTCGTCCTCTGCGACCTGCCGCAGCTGACCGCGATCGAGATGACGTTCCAGCCCGGGTTCGAGGGCGTCGACCCGCACACGCATTCCGATCACGCCGACTGCTTCTACGTGCTCGACGGCCTGGTCGAGTTCCACGTCGGCGACGAGACGCGCGTCGCGGAGCCCGGCACGTTCGTGGCCGCACCGCCCGGCACCGTCCACGGCTTCCGCCATGCGGGGCCCGAGCCGATCCGCTTCCTCAACCTGCACGCCCCGCCCGGCGGCTTCCTCGAGCGCCTCCGCCAGGACTGAGGCCCTCACGAGCCGCGCTGGCTGAACCAGCGGCCCACCTCCTCGTCGAGGAAGACGATCGCGTGCTCCCCGCCTGCGAGCACGACGTCGAAGTAGCGCCGGCTGACCGGCTGCTCCGTCCACCAGCGGTCGACGACCCGCCATTCCTCGCGGACGAGCGCGACCGGCGAGCGATTCACGACCCGCGGCGAGCCGTCCACGTGCGCCTCCACGCGCACGTCGAACGGCTGATTCAGTCGTCGCGCGGAACCAGCAGTGCCCGCTGCTCGGGCAGGCGTGACCACGGCGCCACCTCGACGACGGTGCAGACGGACCCGGACCCGGTCCCGGCGCGCACCTGGCGCAGCCCTTCGCTCAGGTGCGCGCGCAGATCGTCTCCCTCGGCGCGCACCAGCTCGAGCTGGCGGCCGACCGACTCGGCCAGCACCAGCGCCTCCAGCCGAAGCATCACCGCCGGTGCCGGCAGATCCGCGAGCTTCGGCGCGAGTGCCGTGCGCAGCCTGGCGGGATCGGCGGTGGCGTCGCGAAGCGTCACTGTGCGCCGCCACGAGCCGCCGCCGACCAGGCGTCCCGCCAGTGCGACCTTGCGCAGGGCCCGCCCGCCCCGCTCCGGCCGGGACAGGAGCCGGTCGACGAGCACGCCGAGCGAGCGCCGCAGCGTCAGCTCGTTCCCGACCGCCTCCGGAAACTCGAGCGTCTCGAACAGCTCGGCCGCAGGCCTCCGCCCGCGCACGCGCCGCTTCGAGCCGCCTCTCGCCAGGCCCCAGGCGCGCCGGCCGTCCGGCCCCAGTCGTTCGGCGACGGCGCCACCCGGAAGCCCGGCAAGCTCGCCGAGCCTCTTGACCCCAAGCTCCTTCAGCTCCTCCTGGCGCTGCGCGTCGAGCGGCAGCAGGCTGACCGGCAGCGGCGCGAGGAACTCGCGTGTCCGGTCGTCGGAGACGACCAGCACCTGCCCCGAGCGCGCGATGTTGGCCGCGGCCAGCGCCGTGAACTTCCGGGTCGCCGCGCCCACCCGCGCGTCCCAGCCCGCGCCTGCGGCCGTGAGCGCCCGCTTCAGCGCCGGCTCGAGCCCGCCGTAGAGGCGCTCGACGCCGCTGGTCTCGAAGTACGCGCACCCCGGCGCGGCCGAGTCGACGGAGAAGCCCGCGTCCTCGAGCGCCCGCACGATTCCCTCCCACGCCTCCTCGGCCGCCGCCGGATCGGGGTCGACGAGCTGGAGCGACGGGCACGTGGCCAGCGCCTCCCCCAGCCGCATCCCCGGCCGCACGCCCGCCGTCTCGGCAGTGGCGGTGATCGAGCCGATCAGCGCCTCGCTTCCCGGCTCCGGCGCGAGCGCGGCCGGCTCGAGCGCGAGGCGAGGCCGCTCCCGCAGCGCTGCACGCAGCTCGAACCCGGGGATGGCGAGGCAGGCGATCATGGGAACGTATGTTCTACACGAACACACGTTCCCCTGTCAAGTCAGTCTCACCAGATGCCGGGAAACAGGCGCGGGCGGCCCTCCGCAAAGCGCCGGTACGGCTCGCCGAGGCCGTCGAGGAGGGCGCGCTCCTCGACGTGGATCCGGTAGACGAGGCCGGCGGTCGGCACGAGGAACGCGACCGCCAGCGCCGCCGAGTTCCCGAGCGCGAGGCCGAAGCCGAGGAACGTCAGGATCAATCCCGTGTACGACGGGTGCCGCACCCAGCGGTAAGGGCCGCCGTCGACGACGGTCTGGTCGGGCTGCACCCGGACGTCGATCGTGAAGAAGCGGCCAAGCGTTGCGACCGCCCATTGCCGGACCGCGATGCCGGCGCACATCAGTGCGAGCCCGGCGACGAACAGCGGCCAGCGTGCCCCGGCGAGCGCCGCTCCAGGCAGCCTTCGCGTCAGCAGGACCGCTCCCCCCACGCCGCCGATCGCCGTCACCTGCACGACGAGGAGGCTCGTCCGGTCCGTCTGCGAGCCGCCCCGGTTGCGCTCGCTCCGCAGCCGAACACTGAGCTCGGAAAGGACGAAGGCGACGACGACTGCGTCGAAGGCGATGCGAGCGCCCGGGTGGTCGAACGGCAGCGTGCTCAAGCTTCGAGAGACGGTGCGGCGGCGTACTCCTCGTCGGTGACGTGATCGCCCCAGCTGACCGTGGTGCCGTCGTCGTCGGCCTGGTGCATCGCGACGTGGACCATGAACCGCGTCGCGGCTGCGCCGTGCCAGTGCTCCTCTCCAGGCTCGAAGAAGACCCGGTCGCCCGGGCGGATCACCTCGACGGGCCCACCGCGACGCTGGCAGTGGCCGACGCCTTCCGTCACCCAGATCGTCTGGCCGTTCGGGTGCGTGTGCCAGGCCGTCCGCGCGCCGGGCGTGAAATGGACGTTCGCGGCAGCGACCCGGGAAGCCCCGGACGGCTCGGCGACGGTGTCGATGAAGACGGCGCCTGTGAACCAGTCGCTCGGCCCGGGCCCGGTCTCGAGGGTGTTCCTCGTGATCTGCATTCGCTCCCTCCTTCGTGCATCAGTCTCGCGGACTTCTCCACGGCACTTGACATCCGTACCCAGGTACAGGTCTACAGTGCGTCAACCATGAGGATCGGAGAAGTCGCGAGGCGCGCAGGAGTGAATGTCGAGACGCTCCGTTACTACGAGCGGCGGGGCCTGATCGAGGAGCCTGCACGCGGGATCAACGGCCATCGCGAGTACGACGACGAGACGGTTCGCTTCGTCAGGGCCGTCAAGGCCGCGCAGCAGCTGGGCTTCACGCTCGAGGAGATCGCCGAGCATGCTCGCCTCACCCGCGCCGGCCGTCCGCGCGAGGCGGTGCGCACCCGCGTGGCGCAGAAGATCGACGAGGTCGACGCGAAGATCGCGAGCCTGCGCCGCGTGCGCGAGGAGCTCGCGCGCGTGGTCGGGTGCGCCTGCGACTCGCTCGACCACTGCACGTGCGGCGCGGCCTACCTGGCGCGCGGCGGCCGCGACCCGCAGCTCGGGCCGCTGCTCCACGTCACGAACGGCGAGAGCGCGGGCAACACACTGCGGCAGACCGGGCTCGGCGGCGCCGTGCTCTCTTGGCAGGACGTGCTGCACGAGGGCCCGGTGCCGGCCTTGCCGCCTGCCGAGCTTCGCGCCGTGCGCGCGCGGTTCCTGAGCGAGTGCGGCTGGGGCTCGGAGCGCTCGCTGCTCGACTCGTTCGAGCGGCGCGACCGGCTGTTCGAGCACGCGCTGGAGGCGCAGACGCGCGTCGTCCTTTGGTTCGAGCCCGACGTCTACGACCAGCTGCAGCTGCTGCAGGCGCTCGCGCTCGCTGGCGACGCGGAGCTCGAGCTGATCCAAGCCGACGAGGACCTCGGCCCCCTCCACGCGAACGAGCTGGAGGCGCTGTGGCCGAGCCGCCGGCCGGTAACGGAGGGGATGCGCGCGCTGGCGCGTGACGCCTGGGACGCCTTCTGCGCGCCCGAGCCGGCCGGCCTCGTACAGCTCCTCGAGCGCGACACGGCGGCGCTCCCCCATCTCGGGTCCGCCCTGCGCCGGCTGCTCGAGGAGCTCCCCGACGCCGACACGGGCCTCGCGCGAACGGAGCGTCAGCTGCTCGAGCCGCTCCTGGACGGGCCGGGGCGGCCGCCGGAGCTGTACCTCGCGAGCCAGGCGCGCGAGGAGGCGATCTTCCTCGGCGACGCCTGGGCCTGGAAGCGGCTCGCCGAGCTTGTGCCGCTCGTCGAGGAGCTCCCGCCGCCGCCGCCGCTCGGCGACCCGCGGGAGTTCGCTGCGACGCCCGTGACGCTGACGCAGCTCGGCCGCGACGTGCTCGCGGGCAAGGCGGACCGGGTCGAGGTCGCTCCGGTCGACCGCTGGCTCGGCGGGACGCACCTCGGCGGCGAGCGCGACTGGCGCTGGGACGGCCGAGCTCTCCTGGGCTAGAGGACGATCTCGGCGGCAGGCCCGACCATCCGCGAAAAGCGCGGGACGACGTCGAGCACGCCCACCTGCGAGCAGAAGGCGATGTCCTCCTCGAGCCCGGGCGGGCCGTACGTACGGGCGTTGATCCCGTCGATTGCGTGCGGGAAGCGGTCGGCGATCACCCTCGCCGCTTCGGCCGCGTCCGTCGGCTCGCCGCCGGCGGCGCGCAGGATCCGGCCGGCGCAGTAGGCGTCGTCGATCGCGAACGCGCCCTTGTAGCCAGCGCAGAAGACCGTGAAGTCCACCCACTTCGCCTTCGCATGCCCCGCAACGGCCTCGAGGTTCAGCAGCGCGCCGAGCACCACCTCGTCGCACGACTCGGCTGCGGCCACGATCGAGCGCGTGCCGTTCGTGGTCGAGAGGATCAAGGTCTCGGCCCGCGGCTCCAGGAACTCGCGCGGCGACGCGCCCGCGTCGAACCCGCCCACGCGCTGGGCATCCCGCTCCCCGCCGGTGATCGCCTCGTCGCCGAGCTCCTCCCGAAGTGCAAGCGCCTCGTCGATCTCGGCGCAGCAGAGCACGCGCCGGTAGCCGGAGGCGAGCGCCTGCGTGATGGTGGAGGTGGCGCGCATCACGTCCACGACGATCCCGAGCGGCGCAGGGGACGAGTCGGCAGGGGTGAAAGCGACGTGACAGCGCATGGCCGCACTACGCTAATCGAGGTTTCCCCAGTGCCCTACTGCTATCGACATCCGAACCGCGAGACGTTCGTCTCCTGCTCCGAGTGCGGCCGGCCCATCTGCGCCGAGTGCATGACCGCCGCGCCCGTCGGGCAGCGCTGCCCGGAGCACTCCGGGCAGCCGCAGGGCGTGCGGCGCGTCTCGTCCGGGATGCGGCGCGGAACGTTCGAGGGCGTCGGCGCGCTCTGCACGAAGACGCTGGTCGCGATCAACGTCCTGATCTACCTGATCACGGCCGCGCAGGGCGGCGGCCTGAACGCGCCGGGCGGGAAGCTGTTCCGGAACTGGGAGCTCTTCGGGCCCGCCGTGGCGAACGGGGACTGGTGGCGCTTGTTCACGAGCGCCTTTCTCCACGCCAGCCTGATCCACATCGGCTTCAACATGTACTTCCTCTGGTTCGTGGGCTCGGCGGTCGAGCAGGCGCTCGGGCGGGGCCGGTTCCTGCTGATCTACGTCGTCTCGGCGCTCGCCGGGTCGGCCGGTGCGCTCGTGCTGACGCCGAGGACTCCGACAGTCGGCGCATCCGGCGCGCTCTTCGGGCTGCTCGGTGCAGCGCTGATCCTCGAGCGGCAGCGCAACTACGTGCTCGGCGGCTCGGCGCTGGCGCTGATCGTGATCAACCTGATCCTCAGCGTCACGCTCTCGAACATCTCGATCGGGGGTCATATCGGCGGCCTGATCGGCGGCGTCCTCTGCACGCTCGTGCTGTCGAAGTTCGGCCGCGGGCACGCCGCGTACAGCCGCGTCGGCCTCTGGGGGATCGCCGGGGTGCTCGCCGTCGGGTTGTTAAGCCTCGTGGTCGCGTACCTGAGCGTGCGCGGCCTAGCCTGAGCGTTCGACCGAGTAGACGCGGTCGAGCTTGTCCTTCCAGGCCTTGTCCACGCCGGGACCGCCGTCCACGACGTCCGCGTACCCGTCCCACGCCCAGATCGTGTCGTTCCCGAGCCCGCCGTAGACGCGGTCGCGGCCCTGGTCGCCCTGGAGCTTGTCGGCTCCGGGGCCGCCGAAGAGGACGTCGTTGCCGTCGCCGCCGTTGAGGATGTCGTTCCCGGCACCGCCCTTGAGCACGTCGTTACCGCCGTTGCCGTCGAGCACGTCGTTGCCGCCGAGCCCGCAGATCACGTCGCTGCGAGGCGTGCCGACCAGGATGTCCGCACCCGGCGTGCCGGTGACCGTGCACGCACCGGCGGCGTGGTGCATCGCGTGGGCGCTGCGGACGAGGAAGAGCGAGACCGTCAGCATCATCGCCGCCGTTGCCTTGAATCGCTGCTCTTGAGGGTTCATGCCCGCGGCACCTCCGAAGCGTCGTGTGGCGTGCCGCAAACGCCGTTGGTCGATCTCCGCCGGAGATCGGCACGAACGGCCCGAGTGCCCATCCCTCAGCCGGGGATCCGCGACAATGACGCTCGTGAGAGCGCTCGCAGTGATCGCCGCAGCCCTCGCGCTCGCGCCGGCCGCCGACGCAAGGCTCTCGCTCGGCGTCCTCGGCAGCACCGGCAGGTTCGCGGGCCAGACGGGCCAGCACTCCGAGGTCAACCACGTGATCCTCGGCTGGGGCCAGGGCGCGAGCTGGGGCGCACGCCTATCGGTGCAGTTCGCCTCGCACGGGCCGGTGCCGATGATCGGCTTCACCACCTCGCGCGGCTGGCCGCATCCCTACGAGGCGATCACGCCGCTCGCGGTCGCCAAGGGCAAGGGCGACGACTACCTGGCCGCGCTGAACACGGCGATCGCCGGCTGGGCCAAGCCGATCTTCATCCGGCCCTGGCCCGAGATGAACGGCCACTGGAACGCGTACTGCGCGTTCACGGCATCCGGCCGCTCGAAGGGCGCCGCACACTCGACGGCCGCGTACCGGAAGGCCTTCGCGCGGATCTTCCTGCTGCTGCACGGCGGCACCGCCGACCAGCTCGACGCGCGTCTGCGTGCGCTCGGCCTCCCGGGCGTCACGCACGATTACGAGCTGAACCCGAGCCCGACGCTGCGCGTGGTCTGGAACCCGCAGGGCTACGGCAGCCCAAACCTGCCCGGAAACAGCGCCCAGGCGTACTACCCGGGCAACCGCTACGTCGACGTCGTCGCCAACGACCTCTACGACATCGGCGGCAAGGCCGAGTGGGCCGCCAACGACCGCCTCTACCGAGCGCACACGACGAAGCCGTACGCGATCGCCGAGTGGGGCCTCTGGGGAATCGACGACCCCGCCTTCGTCAAGCGCATGGGCGGCTGGGCGAAGACACACCGGCGGGTGATCCTGCTCGCGTGGTTCGAGAGCCGGGCGGGCTCGATCTTCGACCTGGCGAACAAACCGGCCAGCCGAGCGGCGTACAGGCGCTACATCACGCCGCTCGGCTGAGGTGAAACCCGGGGTTGGGTCAGGCCCCGGTCGTCATGCCGGTCGGTTCGTGATGTGGACGTAGATCTTGTCCCCGCCGCAGTCGTCGCGGAGCGCGACCTGACCGGTCCGCCCCTCCCCTGACCACGACACCTCGGAGTCGTGATCCTCCAGCTCATCGAAGAGGATCTTGTAGCCGACCGCCTTCAGCTCCTTCAGGTACTCGTCGTGCGCCTCCTTGAGACTGCCCTTCCAGTACCCCTCGACGAGCTCCGTCGGCCCTTCCGTGGACTGCCTGGTGAACGTCGTGTTCTCGACGATCGGGAAGCTCGGCGGCAGCTTCGGCTTTGCCTTGAGGGGCGAGCCGTTGCAGGCCGCGATCGCCTGCGGGTTCGCCGCTTCCGTTCCCGTGTCGGACTCGCTCTTCTTCCCCCCACCGCAGCCGGCCACGAGAAACGCGAGCGCTGCGAGCACCCCTAGCACTGCCCCGTACTTCATTCGATCCCTCTCCAGGATCCCCCGGCGGGACTGTAGTCGGATCAGCCGCCGGACGCCACGGCCTCGACGCCGGCGTCCTTGAGCGCAGCCTGTGCGGCTGCGAGCCGGGCGAGCGGCACGCGGTAGGGCGAGCAGCTGACGTAGTCGAGGCCGAGGCGGTGGCAGAACGCGACCGAGTCGGGCTCGCCGCCGTGCTCGCCGCAGATCCCCAGCTTCAGGCCTTCCTTGACGCTGCGCCCGCGCTCGACGGCGATCTGCATCAGGTCGCCGACGCCGCTCTGGTCGAGCGTCTCGAACGGGTTCCGCTCGAGCACGCCGTCCTCGAGGTAGCGCGTGAGGAACTTGCCCTCGGCGTCGTCGCGCGAGAAGCCGAGCGTCGTCTGCGTCAGGTCGTTCGTCCCGAACGAGAAGAAGTCGGCGTACTCCGCGATCTCGTCCGCGCGGATGCAGGCCCGCGGGAGCTCGATCATCGTCCCGACGAGGTACTCGACCGTGTCGCTCTCCTCGTTCGCGGTCGCGATCGTGATCGCGCGCAGCCGGTGCAGCTCCTCGGCGAAGCCGACGAGCGGGTGCATGATCTCGACGAGCGGCGCCTCGCCCGTCCGCTCCTCGACCGCTGCCGCGGCGCGCACGATCGCCCGCACCTGCATCTCGTAGATCTCCGGCCAGAGGAGGCCGAGGCGGCAGCCGCGCGTCCCGAGCATCGGGTTCGACTCCTGCAGGGCCTTGATCCGCTCGCGCATCCGCTCGTCCTTCGCCTCCTCGAGCGGCGGCAGGAACTCGTGCAGCGGCGGATCGAGCAGCCGGATCGTCACCGGCAGGCCGGCCATCGCCTCGAAGATCCCCTCGAAGTCGCTCTGCTGGTGCGGCAGCAGCCTCTCGAGCGCGGCGCGGCGCTCGTCTTCGCCCGAGGCCATGATCATCTCCCGCACGACGGGAAGCCGGTCCTCGGCCATGAA
>Ga0207683_10001246_pt1 | contig 23088 bp, 15 predicted proteins | sample KBSM73metaG_FD_184333 | JGI IMG/M metagenome (GOLD analysis project Ga0207683, IMG submission 184333) | Miscanthus rhizosphere microbial communities from Kellogg Biological Station, Michigan, USA - KBS M7-3 metaG (SPAdes) (version 2) | ecosystem: Host-associated > Plants > Roots > Rhizosphere >... | reverse complement strand
TTTTTGGCTGGGCGGAAGCGTAGCAATGAATGGGCCAAAGGGACAATCGCGGGGTGGGGGTGGAGGGGGGTGGTTGCAAAGCGGACGGTTGCGGCGTGGGGTAGGGGCGGACAGCCAGACGCCGGCGCGCGACGTCGTCCGGAGCAGCGGCCGGCAGGCCTGCAGCGCTGGCCGCGCGAAGTACCTGGCCGGTCTTCACAAGCTGCGCTGCGACCGGCTCATCGATTCCGCGAGGCTGCGCATCTCGGCGATGAACGCATCGCCGGTCCGCACCGCGGGTGGCTTGTCTCCCGCTGCCGCAGCCGCGGTGGGTACGGTCAGAATGTAATCGACACCGCCCCCAAGATTCTGCAGCCACAGCGCGATGACAAAAATCTCTGGGGCCATCAGCAGCACGGGCTCGAAATGGCCATTCTGCACCACCTCCTCGCGCTCGGCGAAACGAACGACCTGCTCCGTCCCGGTCACGAACGCCCCTTCGCTGAACTCGCCGAGCCGGTAGGCCGCCGCGCCATCCTCGACCACCCGGGCGGCCGCAATGACCTTGTCTCCGTCTTGGATGAGGAAACGCCATCCGGCCGGCTGGGTCGCCTCCCGCAAATCGCGTCCTCGGCGGACCTGGTCGAGCGACAGATATGCGACCCGGTGCGGAAACGACCGGTGCAGCGCACCGCTCGTCACCTGCCGCAAATTCGAGGTCGTGAACGCCGAATGCGCGAGGCGCGCCTTCATCGCCTGTTCGACGGCTGCAATCGCAGCCGGAGGTACGGCACCGGTATCGATCGGCATGGTTTATCTCCTAGCTGCCGACACACATGTTCTCCGGCCTTTCCGGACGCTTGGTGTAGAGCGTTGTGACCCAATCGCCGTCGTTCTTGGTGTAATGCTCGGACAGTTCCTTGTAGCTGATGTCGAGCTCAACCGGCCCCCAAGGATCGCACACATGCAGATCCTCCGTGCCGGGCCGATAGCCGTCGATCGCCACGAAGTGTGCGCCGCCGTGATTCGGCCATTCGATTCGAATGCACACGATACGCCGCTGCTTTCCGTCGTTCTCGATCCACTTCTGAACCTCTTTCAGGTCAGCGGGCCCATCGACAATGGGATCCATCCGGTCCAGACACCCCAAGTCATACAGGACCACGACAAGAGCGCCGACCACATTGTACGGCAACTGGTTGTCTTGCTCCACCTCAGTCGGGCTTTCGCCGAAGCACGGGTCGTCGTAGGTGTATTTGTTGTCCTTCTCGAGCTTGTCGATATAGTTTTTGGCAATCAGCCGCTGCGTACAGCCTGTCTTCGGATAATAGCAGTGGGCGACGGCCTCAGCGACCGCGGCCCAGCACCAGCGCGTGTGACATTGCCGTTTGACCTCGAAGTCGTCGACCAATATCCGTCCGGGCTGCACCGGCGGTTGCGGCGGCTCCAGCGAGCGAAGTGAATCGGATATTTTCTCGGAAACGAGCTTGTCGGCGAGCTCCATCAATCCGAGATCGAGCTGCGCGCGCGTCCGCTCGATAATCGACGAATGCGTATCGGTCATTGTCACCGCCCGTCAGTTACGATTGCCTCGGTCGATGCGACGCAACGTGCGCCGCTCAATTGCGCCCTGCGTCCGCAGGAAGCCGCTAAACTGAGCTACTGCTGCTCGGCTTTCGCGGCTTCGACCTCGCGCATGAAAATTGGGCAAAGTTTCCTGTCCGTGAGCAGGGTCATGGCCTGAGCGGCGAGCCTCTCGCCTTCCGCGCTGTCACTTGCGAAGTGCACGCCGGCGATCTCGCGATTCTTCGCGATACGCTCGGCTAACTTTTTCAGAAGCAGCCCGACGCGCGGAGCGACCAGCGACAATGCGTTCGCTATCAGGTGGCTCTGCGTCGAATGGCCGCTCGGATAGGCTGGATGCGCCGGCCCGGGGATGATCGGCATGATGGCGGGGCAAACCTGCTGCGGCCGTGCCCGATTCCATTTGTCCTTGAAATGAACCGCAATCATCAGGCCGATTTGATATGTCATCTCGATCACCCGCAGCGTATGCGGGTGGGCGGTCGGCGACAACATCAAGGCTTGCGCGAAGTACACATTGAGTCTGGCGTCCTGATCCAGAATCTCGGCAAAGCGCTCGGCACGAAGTACCTCATACGTCTGCAGCTTCAGCAAATCTTCGGTCATCGAAGGGTCGGTGAACGGCTTCGGCGCGGTGGGTACGATCTTATTTTGCCAGTCCGATTTGGCGAACTCGGCAATGCCGAGCATCGCAAAAAAATCTGGACGCCAGGCCTCAACCGGATACGTGGCGTTCGTGATAAAATCCGGTGGGTTCATTCCAAAAAACGGCCTGGCGATCGGGAACGGCAGTCCGCCGACATAGCCGCCGCCGCCACCGCCGCCGCCGCCACCACCACCACCGCCACCACCGCCACCACCGCCCCCTCCGCCTCCACCACCCCCGCCACCTAACATGACTTCCTCCCTTGCTCGGTGAAAAACGAACGATCCTCACGCGTCAGAACGGCAGCCCGGCTGCCTTCAAACGTTCGACGTAGAGCGAGCCTTGCGGCTCCTTGAACGGACAACGGATCGCATAATCCGAAACCCTGAAGCTCGGTAAGATCTCGCGATGATGGCGGGATATCCGCCGCGCCTCGTCAGTGCGGTCGACCGCGATCAGGCTCGCCGCCAGAACCCGCACGGAATTTCCGAATCGCGGGTTTAGGCTTACTGCCTTGCGCGACCAGCGAATTGCGTCTTCGAAGTTTTCGTTCAGGTAGTGATTTTGGCCGAGAAGGCAAAGGTTGAAGAAGGCCTGGTGATCCAGCGGAGACAGCCGGATCGCACGCTCCGCCCTTGCGATCCCTGACTGCGCATCCCCGATAAAGCCATGCGCGGCGCTGCTGATGACCCAAGCCCATGAATTGCTCGGCGAAACCGAAAGCGCGCGATCGAACAGGTCTATTGCCGCGTCGTAATCGCGATAATACATGCCCTTGGCATGTCCCAGAATTGCCAGTGCAAGAGCATTGGATGAGTCTCTTTCGACCGCGCAACTGCCGAGCCTTATGACCTCGGCGGCGCTGGCGCCATTATCGGTGCACCATCCCTCTTGAACGTTGAAAATATGCCACTTTGCAAGAAAAGCGTAAGGCGCGGCATATGAGTCATCCTCTTCGCAAGCTTTCTCGAGTAGCGTTCGGGCGCGCGAAAAGCTGGCAAAATCGAATTTATAAAGCAGTTCGAGCGCCCGCAGCATATAATCGTACGCATTGAGGCTCTGAGGCGCCTTCCGCATCGCCCGCCGGACTTCGGACTTCCGCACATATGTGGCAATCTTTCCAACGATCTTGAAAGAAATTTCGTCCTGAAGAGAAAACAGCTCCTGGATCTCGGTGTCGAACTTCTCGGCCCACATCACCGAAGACTCGGCGATATCGACCAGCTCCACCGACAGCCGAAGCCTGGTGCCAGACCGGCGGACGCTTCCACTTACGAAGTAGCGCGCGCCGAGCTTTTCGCTGACTTTTTCCGGATCGACAGGCGCGGAGCGAAACGCAATCGTTGAGCCGCGCGAAACAACCAAGAGCTCCGGAATGTTGCTGAGCGTAACGATGATGTCTTCGACGATCCCTTCGGCAAAATAGCCGTCGCTTGGATCCGGCGAGAGATTCGAAAAGGGGAGCACTGCTATCGAGGGCAGTCTCGCCCACTTGGACGGATTGCCGAGCACGGCGAGATCGGCAGAGCGCTCCACACCTGGCAGACGCAGTGAGAAAGCATGAACCGAGCGCGACAGGTTCTTGAGCCGCAGCTCGCCCAGGTCTTCCAGCTTGAACTCCGTCAAATCCCCCGCCTGGTCGAGCAAGGCGGAGGAGATCACGATGCCGCCGGCCGGCGCTGCCGTCTGCAGGCGAACCGCTATGTTCACTCCGCCGCCGTAGACATCGTTCAAGTCGAAGATCACCGGCTCCCAGTGCAGGCCCATGCGGAAGATGATGCGCCGGTCGGGAGGCTGCTGCTCTTCCTGCGCGGTCACTTCGTGCTGCAGCTGCGCCGCGCAGCGGATGGCATCCGCCGGGCTTTCAAACACCGCGACGAAGCCGTCGCCGGTGTTCTTCACGATTTCGCCGCGGTGAAAGATGATTGTCGGGTCGGCAACGCCGACGCGCAGCGCCCGATAGCGCGTATGCGTCTCAAGCTCGGCGGCCTCCATCAGGCGCGTGTAGCCGACGACATCGGCCACCAGAACCGCCCGGAAACGCCTTTCGAACTTGGGAGCCTCGCCCTTCAACGCATCGGAATCGGACGTCACCGCACTCATTTGCCCCGAGAAAAGTATCGACGGCTGAAAACCTAACATTGAATTCGGAACATGTCGCGCATTCTCCCCAGCGAGCCGGCCGATTGGCCCGAGTCTAAGAGACATGCCAAGCCTCGTCCTTGCTGACAGAAATACCCGCAGAGGTTTATCGGGAGGCTGGCTGCGCAGGTTCCACCGGCCCTCTTTGGCGAGAAGGCGACGACCTGCATCGGCACGCATCGGCGATTGCCGCGTCTTGTCGGGTCGGGAAAGATCGGCTGCTGCGGCAGCGTTCCTCATCGGAGCTTGTCGTAGGCTTGCCTGACCGCCTGTTCGATCACGGCCTCGGCTGCCTCGTCCCACGTCTTCATGCCGCACTTGGCGCAGATCTTCATCGGGATGGTCACCTTGCAAGACACGTAACCGCGATCGGTCCATTGATGAAAACTCATCTCTTCATCGCGCGTAACGAGACTTCCCTGCTGACAAAGTTCACAGACCTCTGCGTGCTCACCGTCCGCCATTCCGCAACTCGGGTGTCCTTTTGGTTCCTCCGATCCTGCCAGCACCGGAAAGCCGCGCTTGTGAGTTGGCTCACACAGCCGGCGGCGGCGGGTGGAGATGTCGGGAAAAAAGATTGTTCGCGCGGTCGCGGGCAGCTTTACCGGCGCATGAGCGCCGCCGCGTTGCCCGATACCTGGGCCCCTACTCCGCGGCGATCTGCGTCAGCGCGTCAGCCCGCAGCACGACGATGCCGCCGCGCTCCAGGCGTACGATCGCGTCCCTGCTCCAGAGCTGCAGCTGCTTGTTGGTCTCCTCACGCGACACGCCGACGATCTCGCTCAGCGCGCGTTGCGTGATCGCGATCCGGCTGGGCGTTTGCGACGATTTTTCCAGACGCAGCAGCGCCTTCGCGAGCCGGCCCTCCAGGTCGAGGAACATGATCTCCTCGACCTGCTCGGTGGTCCGGCGGATGCGCCCGCACAGAATCTCGAGCAGCTTGACCGCGATCTCCGGCTGCTCGCGCAGCAGCGGCAGGAAGTCCCTGCGCTCGAGCACCATCAGCGTGCAGTCGGTGAAGGCGAGCGCATCGGCCGTCCGCGGGCGGCCGTCGAGCAGCGCGATCTCGCCGAAAATCTCTCCCGCGTTGATGAGATTGATCACGGCATTCTTCCCCTCGGCCGAGGGGACCAGGACCTCCACCGTCCCGCTGCAGACCGCGAAAAGCGACGCGCCGGCGTCGCCCTTCATGAAGATGGTTTCGCCGCGCGCGGCATGCCGTGTCGTCGCATAGGCGGCGATGCGCTCATGGACCTCGCGGCCGAGCTCGCGAAACAGCGGGTGATTGCTCAGGAGGGCCGCCTTGTCGATCGGCGCAGGAGCGGCGCGGATTTTGTAGGTCGATGCCAAAATACCTCCACAGACGACCGGTCGCGCCGGTCTACTCCGGCGCGAGCCGCGCCAGAAATTCTACTGCAATTGCGGTCGTTGTCACACCCGTACTTCCGCCGGCGCGGAATCGGGGAAACCCTCGGCCGGCCGTCGGGTGATCCACCCATTGTCCTGCAACCGGCCGCTGCCGTCCGCGACCTGCAGTGCCGCCTGCCCGGCTACGGCTCGATCAGCTTGTTGCGGATCGCGTAGCGCACGATGCCGGCGGTGGAGGTGATGTTGAGCTTGCGCATCGCCGCCGCGCGATGCGATTCGATTGTCTTGATGCTGAGATTGAGGATCGCGCTGATCTCCTTGTTGGTATGGCCTTCGGCGATCAGCTGCACGACGATGCGCTCGCGCGGCGACAGCACGGCGCCGAGCCGTCCCTTCTGCGCCAACAGGTAGGTCTCGAGCAGCTTCTGCGAGACCTGCCCGGAGAAAAACGGCTTGTGCACGGCGAGCGCTTCGATCGCCGAAATGAGGTGCTCCTTGGCGTCGGACTTGAGCAGGTAGGCGCGCGCGCCGGCATCGAGCACCTCCCCGACCAGCGTCTCGCTGTCATGCATGGTGAAGATCAGCACCTCGATCTGGGGATTGCGCTTGCGGATCTGCCGCGTCGCCTCGACGCCGTTCACCAGCGGAATCGAATAGTCGAGTATGGCGACGTCGGGCTTGAACTCCAGCGCCTTGACGATCGCAGCCTTGCCGTCGGCCGCCTCGGCGACCACTTCCCATCCGGGGTGCGCCTCCAGGATCAATCGCAAGCCCGACCGCACAACCTCATGATCGTCCGCGATGAGAATGCGCGTCATCAACGCCCCAGGAGAGTCTGCACGATTCGGCTGGCCGATTCGCCTGAACCTGCCGCCATGTGGCCGCAGCCTAGCAAGTCGCCTGCCGTTCCGTAGTTCGCAATTACCCGGAATACCCCAGGGGGAAAACCCTGAGGCCGATGGGAGGCAAACCGCCGAGCGCCGTCAAGCCCGATGTTGGCCGAGCGGGACCCTGCCGAATACCGTGGTACCGTGCGTCCCGCTGGCGATCTTCATGACCCCGCCCAGCTGGCTGACGCGCGCCTGCATTCCCGGTAGCCCCAGTCCGAGCGCATGAGCCGAGGAAGCGCCGTTCCTGTTGGAGCAGTTCATGCCTTTTCCGTTGTCGGACACATCGAACAGAAGCATCTTCTTCGTGGTCTTCATCCGGACCGAAACCTCGGTCGCCGACGCATGGCGATGAATGTTGGCAAGCGCTTCCTGCACGACGCGCAGCAGCGCGCGCTGCACGTCGGGGGTGAAATCGTCGACCTCGTCCGCGATCTGCACTGACGCCTGCAGCCCGGTGCGGTTGCCATACCCGTCGATGAAACGGGTCAACGTCATCTTCAGCCCCTCGCGTTCGAGGTAGGGGGGATGCAGCAGGTAGCTGAACGTGCGGATCTCGCGCTGGGCTTCCTCCACCGACTGCTCGAGCTGGCAGAGCGTGCTCTCGACCTCCGGATCGTCGGTCGAAATGCGCCGCCGCAGCGACATCAGGTAAAGACCGATGGCGGTGAGTTGCTGCGCCGTCGAGTCGTGCAGATCCAGCGCGATGCGCTGGCGCTCTTCTTCCTGCAGATTGAGCAGTTGGTCCGAGAGCTGCTTGATGGTCTCCTGCGCGGCGTGAATCGCACTGATGTCCTCGTGCGTGACCACGATCCTCACCGCCCCGTCGATCTGGAAGCGTGCCGCGCTGACCTGATACCAGCGGTCCTTGCCCAGCTGCGTGACGCAGATCGCCTGCTGGGAGCGTTCGGCAGCGCCGCTGAGCAGCTTTCTCATCTTGAAGCGCAGCATCAGCGCATGCCGCCGACTGACCGTGCCGAGAATGCCGGTTTCGAGATATTCGGCGCGAACGCCGTCCTCGCAGGCCGTCCGCCCGGAATCGCGCAAGAGCTCGTTCCATGATTCATTCACCCGGACGATCCGCCCCGCGCCGTCGAGGATCGCGACCGGCGCCGACATCGCATTCAGCGTTGCGTCGAGCAGGCCCTTGGTCCGCTCCAGCGTCTGGACCGCCAGCCGCCGCGCCGTGATGTCGCGGACGAAGACGCTGTACCCGTCGGCGGTCCGGTAGGCGTGGAAGTCGATCCAGCGTCCCGGCCGCGTCCTCGACGCGAGTTCGGTCTGATAGGAGCCTTCGCGATCGAGCTGCGCCCGGACGGCGGGATCGGCGAGCGGAACGGCGGGAAGGCGCTCGACATAGGAATGCCCGACCATGTCGTCGCGCGCGATGTCGAGCCAGCGCAGCACGGTGTCGTTGACGTCGGTGACGATGAGGTTGCGGTCGAGCGCGAGATAGCCGTCCCTGATGGCGTCGAGGATCGAGCGGACCTGCTCGTTGCGCGTGAGCAGCGCGCGCTGGCTTCTCTCGACCTCGGTCTGTGCGGCACGCTCGGCCGAGATATCGCGGCATACCGAGAGGATGCGCACGATCACGCCGGTGCGCGGATCGCGCATCGGCGCGAGCGTGGTCGACCAGTGCCGTTTCCCGCCCGGCAGGTCGAGCACGTGCTCGAAGCGGATCGGACCGCCGGTCTCAAGGCAGTCGCGATAGTGCCCGCACAGCGCGTCGGCGATGTCCGGTGCAAGACAGTCGTGCGGCGTCTTTCCGGCGATCTGTTCGTCGGTGAATCCGGTCAGCCGCTCATGCACGGGGTTGATGCTCTCGAAAACAAACCGGCCGTCGGACGTGACCTGCACCGCATAGAGACCCTCTCCGATGTGATTCCAATACGTCTCATAGCGCGATTGCGTCGTTGCGAGATCGCGCTCCGCGGCGTGCAGCCGGTCGGTGATCGCATTTGACGCCCGCTTGAGCATTTCGAGCGGCTGTTCGGCGCGCCGTCCCGCGATCAGCGCCACGCCGATCGAGGACGCCAGCAAGGCGATACCGCCGAGACCGAAGAACCAGAATTTACCCGACAACGGCGACGCGATCGCGCTCATCGGGACTTCGAGCAGCGCCGTGAATCCGGCGCCCTTCGCGCGCGCATAAGCCGAGAAGATCGCGGGCTTTTCCGATCCCGATGTGGTGAACTTGCCGCGCGCCGGCCCGCTCCGCAGTTCGTCGATGACGTATTCCGGCAGCTGCGATGCGGCGCGCACAGGCCCCGACGACTGCGCGAGGATCGCATATTTCCGGTCGACGAGGGTGTAGGCGGCGCCGGCTGGCGCGACGCCGCTTTCCTTGATCAGCCGGCGCCAACCGGCCTCGGAAATGTTGGTTTGCAACAGATAGGCCGTCCGACCGGCCTCGTCCTTGATCGGCAGCCGGACCACGATCAGGAACGTGCCTAGCAGCGGTCCGAGCAGGCGGTTGGTCACCGACACGCCGCGCATATCGACTTCTTCGCGCAGCCTTTCTTCGTAGTCAGGGAAATCGCGATTGGCAGGCAAGCGCGATCCGTACGGGCGAAGCGTGTTCAGCACCTGTCCCTGCGCGTCCTTCAACGCCAGCCACGAGCCGTCCGGCACCGGCGTTTCGACGAGCTGCTTGTGGAAGCCTTGCAGATCTCCCGATCGCAGCGCCGGAGATGCCGACAATCCCTTCAGCAGGCTTGCGCCGACGTTCACCTCCTGATCGATCGCATCGGCGAGCGCGACCGCGGCTTCGACGAAGCGATCCTCGCGCATCCGGCGTTCGTCGAGATAATGCGTGTAGCTCAGCGCCCCGGCGAAGATCAGCACCGAAGCGCAGGTAAAAAACGCCAGCGCGACGATCCTGCCGCGCAAGCCCTGCCGCTGAACCAGTCCGCGCAACACCCCGAGCCAGAGTCCGACGGCCGCGATGACGCCTTTTGGCGTCCCACTCGCGCGAGCCGTGCCGGTCTCAACCGTCGACGTACTCATGGCCACCCCGAACTGCGATGAGGGTATTCCCGATCACCGCCTGTGCAAAGCCTACGCGCGTTGTGCGGCAGTAAGATTGTCGTGACTCCCGCACAATTGCGTCCATTTTGTTGATCTTTGGCGTGTACCGGACGGCTGCTGTGCAGCACCCGCGCTCGGAACTCTTGCTTGTGCGGCACGGCTGCATGTTTTCTGCCTACGAAAATTCAGGGTTTTCCCTGATTTTCCCCAAGGGTCTTCTTCGCGGTTGAATGCCCGGGTTCAATTGGAGGAGTCCACCCATGCTTCTCAACCCGGCTCTGGTGCGCTTCGGCCGCGCGCACGCCATCGGCACTCTCGCGACCGTCCCGCTTCCGGGAACTCCGCCCACTGCCGGTACCGCGGTAGCCGCCAAGGCCGTCTCGTATGTCTGCGTGACCGAAGACGGCTACGACCATGCGGCCGTGCTCGGCCGGCTACAAGGCGAAGCACGCCAAGTAACGCCCGTGCACCAAGTGACGCGCATGCGAGAATGGGAAGTCCCGAAGCGGTTTTCAGGGAATACCCCAATTTTTCTTTCGGCTTCGCGCGAGCATGCTTGGTGATCCGCTCCGAATCCGGATGACGGATGGATGGGTCGCATGGATTCGAGCCCGTTTTCCTTGGGCGGGCCCGGATTCGAGCCATTCGGCGCGCGGCGATGTTCCCCCCGGGCTAACGCCCACGCCGCGCGTCTCCTTCACTTCTTGATAGGTGAGGGCCGCATCATGGACAGATCGTCGGGCAATCGGCGAGGGCCTGCCTCGCTGATTTCGCTTCGGCGCGCGAGTTCAGGCAATCACTGAGCCAGTTTCAGGTGAAACCCGGATAGCCCGTAACACCCATCCGGGATGACCATCCGCGACGCCCACGCGCCAGTCGCAGCACGGCATCGCATCGCGGAAGCAATCGTGACCGATCATCTCATTGCCGAGCACCCGCAAGCCGAGCCCGTCGCGCGTCCGACCCGCACCGGCATGATCTGGCTTCCCGGCGGCACGTTCCGCATGGGATCGGACCAGCATTATCCGGAGGAGGCGCCGGTGCATCGGGTCACGGTCGACGGCTTCTTCATCGACCGCACGCCGGTGACCAATCGCGACTTCCACAGGTTCATCAACGCCACCGGTCACGTCACCTTCGCGGAAATCAAACCCGACGCGCGCGACTACCCGAATGCGCTGCCGCACATGCTCAAGGCCGGCTCACTGGTATTCACGCCGCCGAAACATCCGGTCGATCTGCGCAACTGGTCGAACTGGTGGACGTTCAAGTTCGGCGCGACCTGGCGCCGGCCTTACGGACCGATGAGCACGATAAGCGGCTGCAACGATCATCCGGTCGTGCACATCGCGTATCGCGACGCGCAGGCTTATGCCAAGTGGGCCGGCAAGGAGCTCCCGACCGAGGCCGAGTGGGAATTCGCCGCGCGCGGCGGGCTCGACGGCGCCGAGTTCGCCTGGGGCGACGAGCTGAATCCCGGCGGACGCGAGATGGCGAACACCTGGCAGGGCGCGTTCCCGTACCAGAACCTCGCGTTCGACGGCTACGAGCACACTTCGCCGGTGACGGCGTTTCCGCCGAACGGCTACGGCGTCTACGACATGATCGGCAATGTCTGGGAATGGACCGCCGACTGGTACTCGCCGCGCCACGAGGCCGACGCGCCGAAGGCCTGCTGTATCCCGGAAAACCCGCGCGGTGGGCGCGAAGACGCAAGCTACGACACCCGCCAGCCGAACATCCGCATTCCGCGCAAGGTGCTGAAGGGCGGCTCGCATCTGTGCGCGCCGAATTATTGCCGCCGCTATCGCCCCGCCGCGCGCCACGCCCAGCCGGTCGACACCTCATCGAGCCACATCGGCTTTCGCTGCGTCATCAGAAACGGGAGTTGAGCATGCCGCCGCAAGGTGATCGCAAGTCTGCTCTCGATCTGACGCGACCGGAAAAAGCTGTTCGCGCTCGAGAGGTGACGGGATGTCCTTGTCTGCACTTTTAGGGAAACACGCATCCGCTTTCAGGTGAATTCCCGATGGCCGCCTGCTACGAAGATGACCTACGAAATGCCGGCCAGCATGGATCGTTCCGGTTGGCGTTGACGGCGTCAATCAACGCGTGCCGGTAGATTCTCAAGAGCAAGTGCATGCTCGGTTCGTCTGCTGATACGTTGCCGCAATCTCGTCTGGGCCAGGCGGGAGCGGCGGTGTATGCACCGGCGCTGGTGGCCGTCGCCTACTATCTCGGCGCGGAAGCGGCGTTTTTCGTCGGCACATTGTCGGACCGGATCTTCGCGCCGTTCTGGCCACCCAACATCATCCTGTTGTGCGCGCTGCTGCTCACCTCCGAGCGCCGCTGGTGGATCTTCATAGCGGCGGTCTTTCCCGCCCATGTCATCGCCGAGATCGGCGTCGGCATGCCGATCCATCAGAACTTGATCGCTTTCGCGACCAATTGCATGGTCGCGACGCTCAGCGCCTTCGCCATCAAGCGGCACATCGGAGAGCCGCCGTGGTTCGTGAACTTCAGGCAGGCCTTTCTTTATATGCTGATCGCGGTGGTCGCGAGCCCCACCGTGTCGGCCTTTGGCGGCGCGTTCGTGCAGATCTCGGGCGGCGGCCCGGTTGAGAACTACTGGACCTACTGGACGAATTGGTTCAACGCGAATGCCCTCGCCAGCGCGACGCTTGGGCCGGTTTTCCTCACCTGGGTCGGCGCGGGGCGGACTTCAACCGCGTTCGCCGGCAACCGGAAAGTCGAAGCCGCGGTCCTGCTGATCGGCCTTGTCGCCGCCTGCGCCGTGGCCTTCGGCACCGGGCCGAGAAGCATGTCGCACGGATTTCTCCCGACATTGTTCTACCTGCCGGTCCCGTTCATCGTCTGGGGCGCGGTGCGGTTCGGCGCGGTCGGGGCAAGCGGCACGATCCTGATCGTGACGATCATGTCGATCTGGGAGAACCTGCAAGGCTCGATGACCTTCAACGCGGGCAGTCCCGAGGAGAACGTTCTTGCGCTGCAGGTGTTTCTGACCGCGCTGTCGGTCCCGGCGCTGCTGCTCGGCGCCGCGATCGAGGAACTGCAGCGCGCCAGAAGCGGAATGCAGGAGCTCGCCGGCTCGCTGTTGCGCATCCAGGACGAAGAACGGCGCCGCGTCTCGCGCGCACTGCACGACAGGGTCGGCCAGGATCTCGCAGCCGCGCACATGGCGGTCGCGCGGTTCGAACCGGACGCACCGCCCACGTCCAAACCGGTGATCGCCGAGCTCGATGCCACCCTGCAGCGCGCGATGAGCGAAATCCGCGCCGTCTCCTATTTGCTCCATCCGCCGCTGCTCGATGAAGCCGGACTGAAGCTCGCGCTGAAATCCTACGTCGGCGGCTTGGCCAAGCGCAGCGGCGTCGCGGTCGATCTCGCGCTGTCGTCCGAACTGGAGCGGCTCCCTGCCGAAGTCGAATTCATTCTCTTCCGCGTCATTCAGGACGCGATCACGAATGTTCATCGCCACTCCGGCAGCGGCAAGGCGCGCATCGAACTGGCGCCCGGGCGCACGACCGGCGAGCAGGAGATCGTTCTGACGATCGAGGATATCGGCGACAGCGTGGACGCGCCCGCACCGTCAACGCGGATCGCGGGAGCGCAGGAGCTCGCCGGACCCGGCGTCGCCGGAATGCGCGAGCGCCTGCGCCAGATCGGCGGCCGCATCGAGATCAAGTCGGCGCCCGGGCGGACCACCCTCACCGCCACCGTTCCGGTCGCGCGTTAGACTTTCCGGCGCCTGCAGTGCACCGTGCAACGACCAAACACGAACTTGTTTTCAGGCTGATTGTCCGCGATATCGCGCGTTCAACTCCGGCATTTTCAGGGATTCGACGGATGGCGCGCATCGTGTCGCGCGGCGATCATTGCGGCACGCCTTGAGCGGCGCCGTTCGGCGCCGCGTGAAAGACACAGATGGCATTGTCTGCCGCACACTGGCTGCTTCGGGCCGAAGAGGCGCGACGCGCCGCGCAACTCTGCGGCGATACCGCGCTGCGCGGCCTGCTGCAGGAGATCGCGCGAAGCTATGACGAACTTGCTGCCGGCAGATATCTGCAGACGCGCCGCGCCATCAAGAGCGCGGGTTGCGAGAAGGCGCCGGGCTCCGATGCTGCCTCGTCAAGGATATAATCGGAAATAAAAAGCGCACTTGCATACTTGACGCCACATAGTCCGGCCTTTCGAGGGCGGCGCATTTTTCCAACTCATCGCTTTCCGCGTCGCCCTCCCTCGCGAGCAGGCGGAAGTTGCCTCCGCCGTCGCTGAAGACGTTGCTGCGCTCCCCCGCGTTATGAATTCCCGATAGTGCAGGCGCGCTTTGTCTTGGTCGCAGTCGCGAAGCATCTGCAGGCGGACCCGCTCCCAATCGCTCTCCGTGAGACCATCAGTACCGACTTGTCCGAGATCAACCACGAAGCTCCCGCCCGCGTTGTCAATCCTGAGGCTGTCACGCCGTCAAACGCCGGCATCATGTCAAAGTGAGCAGCCATGCGACGGCGACCGATCTGCCTCCACGATCCAAGCTACACGCCGGCGTCGGTGCCAAGAAACCCCGACAGTGAGATTTCGGGCTCAATGCGGGATTTGCCAAATGTGACTGCATTCCAAAGTTGAGGAATTATCATTAGCCTTCGGCGGAGACGGGGGATGGCCGATGGCGCCACGCGAGCGCGACGTTTGGCTGGGCGATTTCAGCCTGGTCCTGTCCAAGGATCATTTCCGGTCGGTTCGGCGCGACCCGCAATATGAGGTGTTCAGCGGGTCGAAACCGCTGGCCTTTCTCTGGCTGGTGGCGGCGGCGGCGGCAGGTGGCGCGCTTGGCGGGACATTGGTCAGCGGTGCGTTGTGGGGGCCCTGGTGGCAGGTGCCGGCGTGGATCGCCGCACTGGTCGCGACGGCAATCGCCGTCTACTGGACGGCTCGCGCCTTTTCCGGCCCAGGGCCGCTCGGGTTCATGGCGGGGTGGAGCCTGTTCTGGGGCCTGCTGATCGGCGCCGTAGCGATGTGGGGGGCGCAACTGGATGGCGCAGGCTGGGCCTATGGAATCGTCGGCGGGATCGGATTTCTCGTCGGCATTACACAGGGCGTTTACGAACCCGACGATCTTCAGGGGCAGGACGGCTTCTTCGCCATCTCGATGATCGCAGCGCCGGCGGGCGCGTGCCTCGCCGCGTGGCTCTATCGCCAAGGCCTGCTGGGCGAGAGAGGCTTGCCATCGGCGGCATTGGCCGGAACGCTCGCAGGGTCGATTCTCCTCGGCCCATCGATGGCCTATTTCTTTTCCCACCTCGATAATCTGGGTGGCCTAAAGCGCTTGGCATCGCTGCTCCTCCATCGCGACGAAACGGCACGCGAAGCGATCGCGCCGCTGAACATGGCGATCCTGCTCGCTCCCGGCGATGCGAACCTATTCGACCGGCGAGCACTGGCGCATGCCCTGTCAGGCAACGATGAAGCGGCGGAGCGCGATTGGACGCAGACCGCCGCACTCGCCCCCGGCTCGATCGCACCGACGATCAGCCGAGGTTGGCTGGCGCTTCGGCGCGATCGTGCGAGCGAAGCTGCGGCACACTTCGAACAGGCTGGGCGCGGGAGCCCAAGAGAGCGATGGGCCTGGATCGGACTGGCCGTCGCGAAGCTCAAGCTTGGCGAGGCGGCCCAGGCGATCGCGGCGCTGGAACGGGTGCCGGAGGCGGAACGGCAGGCGCTCGACCTCACCTATTTGGCCGAAGCCTTGCTGAAGCTTGGCGACGCGAAATTGGCCGAGCAAACGGCTACCGAGGCGATCGACGAACTGGATTCGATTCATGGACGATCGTGGATCGTCCGGGCCGAAGCTCGGCGGCTGCTGGGCGACATCGACGGCGCCGCGATGGATTACAACAAAGCCTTGATCGCCAGCGACGAGCCGGGGATCGGCCAGCATGCCTTCGACGGACTGGAGGCAATCGACCGGCCCATCGAGGAAGATATGGAATAGAATGAGAGGCAATGCTGACCAGATTTGCTCAGCATGCTAACGAAGGATATGCGCGGAATCGTCTCTGCACTCCTGGTGGCGGCCGCGACGTGGCTGTGGCCCGCGGCGGTCGCGGCGAAATATCCCGAGCGGCCGGTCAATCTCATCGTTGCGTTTACGCCGGGCGGCCCAAGCGACGTGCTGGCGCGCATCCTCGGCAAGAAGCTGGAGCAACTGCTCGGCCAGCCGTTCGTGATCGAGAACCGGCCCGGCGCCGGCGGCAATATCGCGGCGGAGTTCGCCGCGCGTGCGGCGTCCGACGGCTACACGCTGCTGATGGGCAATAACGGCATCCTCGCCACCAATGCGAGCCTCTACAAGACGATGCGCTACGATGCCGAGAAGGACTTTGCGCCGATCAGCCTGATCGGCTCGCAGGCGAACATCCTGGTGGTCAATCCGGCGCTCCCCGTGCGCACGATGGCCGAACTGATCGCCCTTGCGAAAGCAAGACCCGGCCAGCTCGACTTTGCCTCATCGGGCTATGGCGCTGCCGCGCATCTGTCCGGCGAGTTGTTCAAGGCACAGGCGCACGTCGACATCGTGCATGTCGCCTACAAAGGCGCGGCGCCCGCGCTGCAGGATGTGATCGCCGGACATGTCCAGATGATGTTTGCCACCGCGGCGTCGGTGGTCGGACACGTCAAAGATGGATTGGTGCGCCCGCTTGCCGTGACGACGGCGACGCGCACCGCGGTGCTGCCCGATATTCCGACCGTCGCCGAGCTTGGCATTCCGGGTTTCGAGGCGACCACCTGGCACGGTCTGGTCGCGCCGGCCGCTACGCCGAAAGACGTGATCGAGACCCTGCATCGCGCGACCGTCGCGGCGCTGAACGATCCGGTAACGCGCAAGGCGCTTGGCGATCTCGGGGTCGATATCGCGGGCTCATCGCCCGCGGAATTTTCGACCTACATCAAGGCGGAAATCCCCAAATGGCGCGCGGTCGTACAGGCCTCCGGAGGACGGCTCGACTGATGCGCAAGACCGACACCGGCGCGCTGGCGCACAATGTTCGCCGCCTCGCGCACCTCGATATTCCGGGCGCCGGCCAGGTGACGGTTGCGGGCCATCACGCCTATGTAGGCCACATCCCCAACAAGGACCGGCTCGGCACCACCATCATCGACGTCGCCGATCCGTACAATCCGCGCGTGGTCGCAACCATCACACTCGACGATCCGGACTCGCACAGTCACAAGGTCCGCGTCGTCGGCGACGTCATGATCGTGAATCACGAGCGCAACATGAGCCGCATTGGGCGGCGGGCCGAGCAGCTGCCGGCCGCGCGCGCGGAGCTTGGCGTGCGCCTGCGGCGCGAACCGACGGCAGCCGAGATCGCCGCGAAGATGGGCGTCAGCGAGCAGGATCTGCGCGCGCTCGAAGCGGCCGCAGCGCAGCGCTACCGGAACGGCGGATTCAAGGTCTACGACGTCGCCGATCCCGCGCAGCCGAAGCCGATCGCGTATCAGAAGACCGGCGGCATCGGCGTTCATCGTTTTGCGATGGATGCGCGCTACGCCTACATCTCGACCGAGATGGAGGGCTTCATCGGCAACATCCTCGTCATCTACGACATTGCCGATCCGCGAGCCCCGCGCGAAGTCTCGCGCTGGTGGATGCCGGGACAGCACATCGCGGGCGGCGAGACGTCCACATGGTCCGGCCGGCGCCATCGGCTGCATCACGCGCTGCGCTTCGGCGACGAATTGTGGGCGAGCTGCTGGCATGGCGGTTTCTGGATGATCGATTGCTCCGACATCACGCGCCCGCGCAGCCTCGGCTCGTACAACACTCATCCGCCGTTTCCCGAGCCGACCCACACGGTGATGCCGCTGCCGGCGCGCATTGACGGGAGACGCATCGCGGTCACGATCGACGAGGAAGACCAGGCGCAGAGCGCAAGCGAAGAGCTTGCGCGGCGCGGGCGCCCGCATGCGGGCATGGCGACCTTCGACGTGAGCGATCCCGCGGCCATCAAGCCGCTTGGGCTGTTCGAGGTGAGCGAGCGCGATTCCCCGTTCAGCCGCGTGGAAGGCGCGCGCTTCGGCGCGCATCAGTTCCACGAGGCGATGACCGGCACGCTGGTTTACGCCGTATGGTTCAGCGCGGGCCTGCGCATCGTCGATGTGGCCGATCCGGCCGCGCCACGCGAGGTCGGCTGTTTCATTCCCGAACCGGTGGCCGGACGCAGCGCGCCGCAGAGCAATGACGTGATGCTGGACGCGCGGGGGCTGATTTATGTGGTCGACCGTCTCGCCGGGTTCGACATCCTGGAGTTCGGCGTCACGAGATGACGCGTGTCCCGGCGCGGGAGCGGCGCCGCTCGACGTCCCGCGCTTTTTCCGGGTCTATTGTCCGGGTGCGCCCCGCCCCTGTGGGAACGGCACGACGCGATCGTCCCTGCTGGTGACGCGCTCCAGAATCTCGCGCATCGCTTTTGCCAGGGCGGGTAGCTGGAATGGCTTGCGCAAGATGATGAACTGCGACTCGTTGGCCTGCACCACGTCGCTGTATCCGCTCGCGAGCAGGACCGGTATCTGCGGGTAGCGGTTGTTGATCTCGTGGGCAAGCGCGATGCCATTCATGCTGCCGGGCATAACGATGTCGCTGAGCACCATGCTGACCCTTTCACCCCGCTGCAATCGGTTGAGCGCCTCAATGGCGTTTTCAACGTGGGTGGTGCGATAACCGAGTTGCTCCACCAGGGAGGCCGTGACTTCGGCAACCTCCGGACTATCCTCGACGATCAGGACCAGCCCCTCCCCGGCGAATGGTTGAGCCGACGGCGCCTCCTCGGATCGGGTCAATGTTGCGTGGCTGCGCGGCAGGTAGATCGTGACCGTGGTGCCGCTGCCGACGGCACTTGTCGCGACCACCGTGCCGCCCGACTGCCGCGAGAAACCGTAAACCTGCGCCAGACCGAGGCCGGTTCCCTTGCCGAGCGGCTTCGTCGTAAAGAATGGCTCGAAGATCTTTGGGAGCAGGTCGGGGGCGATTCCAACGCCGGTATCGGCCAATGCCAGCGCAACGAAGTCTCCCTCGCACTGATCGATCCCATCGCTTTTCTTCAACGTGACGTTCCGCACCGACAGCGTCAGCGTCCCGCCACCCGGCATGGCATCGCGTGCGTTGACCGCGATGTTGACGAGGGCCAATTCAAGCTCGGCGATGTCGGCCTCAATCGGCCATACGCCGCCCGGTATGTCATGCCTGAGTTCAACGTTTCCGCGCAGCGACCCGACAAGCATTTCCTGAACAGATTCGATCCGCTCCTTGAGATCGACAACCACGGGCGTTATCGGCTGACGGCGCGAGAATGCCAGGAGCTGCCGCGTCAAGCTCTCGCCGCGACGCGCAGCCGCGTGGACGGCCTCCGCGGCCTTCAGCAGCTTGGGGTCGGAGAGCCGTCGAAGCAGAATCTGTGAGTAACCGCTCGTGATCATCAGCAAATTGTTGAAGTCGTGAGCGATGCTCCCGGTCAGCTGACCGAGCGCTTCCATCTTCTGCGATTGCGCAAGCTGCTCCTGCGCGCGTTCAAGTGCGAGCTGCGCCTCGCGCCGCTCCGTGATATCGCGCGTGACCTTGGCATAGCCGATCAGGCCACCCATCTCGTCGCGGATCGCCTCAATGACAAAGCTTGCCCAGAACGCGGTCTCGTCGCGCCGTACCTGCCAGCCCTCGGCCCGATACTTGCCTTCATAGGCGGCAACGTGAAGCGCGCGCGCCGGTTCGCCGCGCTGGCGCTCCTCTTCGGTGTAGAAGCGGCTGAAATGCTGGCCGACGATTTCGTCCGCTGAATATTGGTGGATGCGCTGCGCGCCTGTGTTCCAGTTGGTCACGCACCCATCGGCATCGAGCGTGAAAATCGCATAATCGGTGACGCCCTGAACAAGCAGCCGGAATCGCCGTTCGCTGTCGGCGAGCGCCTTCTGGGCGGCGCGGCGCTGGGCGATGTCGCGCTTGAGCGCAGCTTCAACGCGATTTCTCTGCTCGATCTCGGCGTTGAGGGCATCGTTGGTCTCGCGCAGTTCCATCGTGCGCTCGTTCACCCTCCGCTCCAGTTCGTCGTAGGCGCGGCGCAGTTTCTGTTCCGCGAGACGACGGGCAGAGACATCCTCCACGACCGCAACGAGATGACGGACCGCGCCGCCGGAATCGAAAATGGCCGAGACACTATGCTTGACCCACACGCGGGCGGCGTCGGGCAGGACGTAGCGGATTTCGGTGATGAACCCGTTGCCCGTGTGGATCGCCTGTCTGAACATCTCGAGCATTTGCGGTTGATCGTCAGAGTCGACAATGTCCTGGATGTGTTGCCGCAGCAGATCGTCCGGCGACCGCTGAACGATCTCGCAGAACCGGTCATTGAAGAGTGTAAACCGTCCTGCCGTATCGATCCGCGAGATGCCGACGATCGCTTGACTGAACACCGCATGCAGGTCCTGCGTCTGCTGCCGCAGTCTCACCTCGACTCTTTTTCGCTCTGCCACGTCCGCGCTCAGAATGAGACTTGGAACGGCGCAGCCGATCACGAACGTGATCAGCAGCAGGAACGCGTCGTTGTGGTTCGCGCCCGCGAACGGGCCGCCGCCCGCCAGCGTCCCCCACACCGCGAAACACGACAGGATGAATGCGGCCGTTGCGGTGTCACGCGGTCCGCAGCGCAGAGCGCCTACGAGCAGAGGTACGATCGCAAGGATGCTCAGCGCGCTCCGGACGATCGACTGCTCGATCAGCGGACTGAAGGCGACGAGACCGACCGCGATCGCGACAAACTGGACTATCGTCGAGTCCAGAAACCGATCGAAATTAAACCGCCGATATCGGCCCGTGATCCACAGGACGACCACAGGCGTGACGACCAGCGCGCCGGCGACATTGCCGAGCCACCATGTGAACGCGATGGCAGGGAATCTCGCGAGCTCGGCGGATCCAGCGAGGACCAGGCTGCCGACCCCGAGGACCGCACTGACCACAGTACCCGGCCCAAGACAAAGGAGAGCGAATTTCGCGGTGGCGCTCGCGCTATCGAACGTCCGGGCGCCGCCCGACCAGATGGTCATGAGATATCCGCTAACGACCGCCTCCAGTGTGTTGCCGCCTGCGATGCCCAGGGAGGCGAGGAGCTGGCCGTCAAAGCTTGCGTTGGCGATGTCGTTCGTCGCATTCGCGATCAATGAGCCGGCGAAAATGGCGGGCCAGACCCGGGGACCGCGGAGAAGAATGGCCGCCAAGGCGAGGCCGGCTGGCGGCCAGACCGGGGTGGCGCTTGGATGGATCGACGCCAGCAAGAGGCCGGCCTTGGCCAGCACAAAGTACGCGGCTCCGATGACGAGAAGTTCAGCGCAGTATTTGGCCAGCGCCCGGGGATCTGACGCAATGGCGGGCTCTCGGGTGAGTTCTGGGAGCGATGTCACGAGCTGTCCCAAAGCACATTATGGCCGGCAACCACAGCATAGTCGTTTCAGAGCCGCCCCTCCAGCTTGGCCAGCGCGCATGAACCGTCCGGTGCCCCTTCAGTCGGAGTTCCGCGAGTCGCTCTGTTCGCTCGGTCCAGGTCGCGGTCGAGCCGCGAAAAGATCGCCGGCGTTGCTTCCGAGGGGCCGCTACCGTGTTCGTATCGGTTTCTGCGATTTGCCGGCGATGCCGTGATCGGCTGCCTGCGCCGCAAGTTTTCGTCAATTCCAGCCAGCGACTCCTCGTGACGACAGGCCGCACGCGGCAAGAGCCGAACTGTACGGCGATCGATTGAGCGATGATCTGAGTTCGCTAATCGAAGGCGCAAACTGCCGCCGCATTCCCGGCATCAGCGAACCGAACGACGTACGCGGCGATTGGAGAAGAAACCACGAGCGGCCTTCTCAGGTATCTGAGCACCCGTCTGGTGGTTCGATTCTGGCGCAAAAAGTCCCCAATGCGTGGAAGACCGCCGTTTTCGGCTGAGAAATTGTGAGAGGCTGGGAAAATAAGAGTCCAATTGGCGGCGGACGCAGTCACGTACGAACCGGTCTCCTCAGCAAAATTCCCTGCTAACAGGGAAAAATACAGGGAATTTCTCCGTTTCCACACGGTTTGGGAGATTTGACCGCAGATTCGGTGCCGAAAATCAAAGGCTTACAGAAGAATTCCCTACAGATCAGAACAGGGAATTTGACCGGAGCTTGCAGGGAATTGCACGGCCAGAACAGGGATTGATTGGCAAAGTAGCGGTCCAACCCGCCAGCCGACCGCGCGCAAACGTGGTGTTTTTGATCGACACGTCGGGCTCGATACATTGACGTAAGGCGCGTAGCCGCTCGAAGGCGGCTACGCGGGGAGCCATCCACTGCCAGCCTTGCAGGACGACGACCTTGCCACTCTTCCATTGAGCGTAACCAAAAGACTTCGGGCCGCCGTGATAGGAGGCACTCCAGTCGATAGGCGGAAGCACGCCGGGTTCGAAGTGGCCAAGTCCTTCCAACGAGGAGATCAGCTTCGCACGGGTGAGATCGCTCCCGGCACGCTTCATGGCCTCGACAATGATGATGCCGCCCGCCATCCCAAGATACGGATAATAGCCGGGCTTGGTCTGCGGATAGTATCTCGCGAGGATCTCATTCGCCTTTTTCACGGCCGGCGTGTCCATGCTGTCGACGGCCGTCATGAGGTTGACGTACACACCTTCCAGCGCCTCAGCGCCCGCGAGATCGAGGACCACTGGATCGGCCACGGTGTTATGGCCAACCATTTTCGGCTTCCATCCGAGCCGCTGTGCCTCCTTCACGAACAGCGCACCGTGCTTGGGAATGACGCCGAGGATGACGACTTCCGGATCGCCCTGCTTGATCGCGACTGCTTGCGCGCTGACGTCAACATCGCTCGGCACATAGCTTGCCTCTGCAACCGGCTCCATGTTCAGCTTCTTGAGGGCGGCGACAGCACCGTCCCGCTGATCCTTGCCGAATTGATCGTTCTGGAAAAAGATCGCGATCCGCTTGGCACCGAGCTTGGTCACCGCGAACTCCGCCATCGACTCGCCGATTTCCGAACTCATCGGCAGGATGCCAAAAACGTTCTTGTCTGTCGGCTTGTTGAGCAGCATGTGTCCACCCGCCGGATTAACGATTGGAACGCCGCGTTGCGCGAGGAACGGAAGCACCGCTACCGCCGTCACGGTGCCGAGCGTGGAGACGAGGGCAAAGACATCGTCGCGGTCGACCAGCTTCTTGACCACAGCTGCCGTCTGCTGCGGATTGTAGGAGTCGTTCTCCACGATCCATTCGATCTTGCGCCCGTTGACGCCACCACTTTCGTTGATCGATTTGAAGTAGGCATCGCAGCCTTCCTTCATCTGCGTGGCACCGGCCGCGAGGCCGCTCTGCAGCGGCAGGAACGAGCCGAGGATGATCTTGTCCTTGGTGATA
>Ga0207683_10001245_pt1 | contig 23088 bp, 9 predicted proteins | sample KBSM73metaG_FD_184333 | JGI IMG/M metagenome (GOLD analysis project Ga0207683, IMG submission 184333) | Miscanthus rhizosphere microbial communities from Kellogg Biological Station, Michigan, USA - KBS M7-3 metaG (SPAdes) (version 2) | ecosystem: Host-associated > Plants > Roots > Rhizosphere >... | reverse complement strand
AGATCCTGTCTTCCATTGCTCAAAACAAATGGTTTCTTATTGGCATGCTCGTTTAACTGTATGGTTTCGGGGTCCTGGTCCAGATATTGACCAAGTAATATTTTAAGAACGATGCGGCCCGCAGCGAATCGTTTTTTATCCTCATTTTTATGATATCTGTCGTATCTCTCTTTTTCTTTCCAATTCAATAATCCGGTCATATCCCCATCCCCTGCTGTGGCATCATCCGTGTGAAACTGTATTTTCCAAACGTCTAAACTGTGATCTTCCGCTTTTTTAAATTCAGAAGCATTTTTCCAAAAAGCCTGTTCATTAAAATAAAAGCATTTCACAGAGACATCCGGCATAAGTGACTACTTTTAAAAAACTATTAAATCCTTTTTTCTCGGGACCTTTTTCCGCTGCTGTATCAAGACTTTCCTGTAGAATCTTCGCCAATTCTTCGACATTCGGATGATTAAACATCTCGGAGTGATCTCCCGGTACATCATGAACTGTAATTCCTCCAAGTGCTAAATTCCTCCATCCCAGGTATTTAAAATCGGGCAAATAATAAGTTTTTCTTCTTGCCCTGAACAAATCTATTTTGCCATCATAAGGCGTCAGCTTATAGTCCCTGGCCGCAATAAAAAGATTGCCGATAATTTTTTTTGAGTAAATATAGAAATTGTCTTTTTCCCCTTCCAGGAAATCCATTCCCTCAAACAGGGCTAACGCTTTTTTCCTTAGCGATTTAATTCTGTATTTTATTATAAACCACGGGTCCTTGCTCATAAGATCAACCGTACACCATACTTTGGCAAAAAATGTGTTTATACGCGAAGGTATCTTTTTACTCCAAGGATCATAGTAATCTGATTGTTCTGCGGCCGTATCAAACAGCGCCAGCAAAATAACATCCTTTTTCAGTTCCTTAAGCTGTTTCGCCATTTCGTAAGCGATAAGCCCGCCAAAAGAATAGCCCGCAAGCGCATATGGTCCGTTGGGATTATGTTTTAAAATTTCCTCAATATAATGAGCAGCTATATCCTCCATTCTGCTCAGCGGCTCATCTTTTCCGTTCAATCCCTTTGCCTGCAGTCCATATACAGGTTGTTCCGGATGAAGATGTTTGCTGATTGACCGGAACGTCAACACATTCAATCCCGCACCGTGAATGAAATATATGGGAGGTTTGGTGCCGCTGGGTTTAATCGGAACAAAGCTATCCCATTTTATTTCCTCATTCTTACGTTCTACGACAGCCGAAAATTTTTCAATCGTTGAATTTTCCAGCAGCATAGCCAGTGGCAATCTTTTTCCCGTTTTTTTCTCTATTGCCAGCATCGCTTTCAGCGCAAGAAGCGAGTGTCCTCCCAGTTCAAAAAAATCATCGTTTAAGCTAATTCTTCTGCATCCAAGAATACTCATCCAGACTTCGGCTAACACTTTTTGAAATTCTGTTTTAGGAGCCACATATTCATACGTCTCGTAATTCTGTTGCACATCAGGTTTTGGGAGAGCCTTTTTGTCTGCTTTCCCGTTATTCGTCAACGGAATTTTATCAAGCTCAATCAATACTTTCGGTATCATGTAGTCGGGAAGCTTTTTGCGGAGATAGCCGTTTATTGCTTCCCTGTTAAATCTGCCTTCGGGAACTATATAAGCTATCAATCTTTTTTCACCGCTGTCTTCGTTCACGGTAACAACACAATGTTTCACCATCGGGCACTGATGTAACACAGCTTCTATTTCCGGCATTTCAATTCTGAAGCCCCTGATCTTTACCTGGTCATCGGAGCGACCGATATATTCAACGTTTCCATCAGCAAGTCTTCTTACAAGATCGCCGGTCTTATACATTTTGCCTGAAGAAAGATTTGAAAACGGATCGGGTAAAAATCGTTCCCTTGTTAAGTCCGGCCGGTTTAAATACCCTCTGCCAAGCCCGGCTCCTCCAACATACAATTCTCCCACGATTCCTACGGAACAAATTTGTTGTTTTTCATCGAGAACATAAGCAAATCGGTTGTTTAACGGTTTACCTATCGGGATTGTATTGCTGATTTCTGTTTCAGAAATTCTGTATGTCAATGAAAATGTAGTATTCTCTGTAGGACCGTATCCATTAATAATTTCGATGGCGGGATATATTTTTCTTATCTTATCAATATGTTTCTCCGATAACTTCTCACCGCCGACCAATATAGTTTTTAATTTTTCAAAAACGCTGTTATCAATATTTACCAACTGATTGAATAAACTGGTAGTGAACCACATTATATTCACCTTGTGGGTGGCAATTTCTTCTTTGAGCAACGTACTATTCAGAAATGTCTCTGCATCGCATAAAACAAGTTTTCCTCCATTTAAAAGCATGCCCCAGTATTCGAACGTTGTGGCATCAAACGATGGCGAGCCGGTGGATAGTAATACATCTCCGGATGTCAAAGAAATATATCCCGGGTTATTAACAAGGCTGACCACATTTTCATGCTCAATCATCACTCCTTTCGGTTTGCCCGTTGAGCCCGATGTATACATTATATAAGCAAGACTTCGTGGATGCGCTGAACTGAATACCTTGCCCGTACTTTCATTGCTGATTTTTACCCATTCTTTTTCCAATACAATTATGTTCCTGTTTTTTGCTATTGGAAGTTGACTGAAACAAGATTCGCTGCTGATAGCAATATTGCATTTGCTATCTTCCAGCATATAACCTATGCGATCTGCAGGATAGGCGGCGTCTATTGGCAAATAAGATCCTCCTGCTTTCAAAATGCCGATAATTGCAATTATCATTTCCACAGATCGATCCATACACAACGGGACAATTACTTCCGGCTTTACCCCTTTCTTTTGCAGGTAATGCGCCAGCTGATTTGATCTCACATCCAGCTCCCGGTACGTAACATGACTATCGCCGCAAACAATTGCCGTATTGTCGGGTGTTTTTGCAACCTGCTCTGAAAACAAATCCGTGATCGTCTTGTCCGCGGAATAGTCCGACAATGTAACGGGAACGATCATGGGTTTCACCAATACAGGTATGTCTCTTATTTCAAGCTCCGGCTCTTTGGTGATGCATTGAAGTAAAAACTCGAACTCTTCCATCATGTAAGAAATTGAAGAGTCTTTAAACAACTGCGTATTATATGACCATTCTAATACAAATGATTCTTTTGATCCCGTAGCATTCAGGAAAATTTCGAAACTTTCAAATGACCGCGGATTTGAAATTAATTTGTGATCCAGGCCATGAAAGCTTACGCCATCATCCAGGCCGATATCGATATTAAAGGCAACCGGAACAAGCGGTATGCGCGAAGGATCACGTGCTATATTTAATTTATTTAAAAGGCTGCCGAAAGTAAATTGCTGATGATCGTAATCGTTTAAGATTTTTGACTTACGCTCTTTGAGATACTCTATAAAACTGAAATTACCATTGGGATAACTACGAACAGGCAAAAGATTGACACAATGACCAACCAGTGAATAATTTCCCGTGGCAGATTGACCTGCAGCCGGAATACCGATCACAATATCTTCCTGGTTTGTTATCCGGTAAAGAAATACTTCAAATGCAGCCATTAATGTGGTGACAAGGCTGCATCCTGCTTTTGCCCCGGTTTGCTTTATTAATGAAATCAGGTTAAGATCAACAGGAAAATCCTGTCGCTTACTTTTATAAGTTCTCAGCAAAGGCCTCGGAAAATCCGTAGGCAAATCCAAAAACGGAATTTTGTTTGCAAATTGTTCAACCCAGTATTGTTCGTTTTCCCGGTATGCTTCAGATTTCACAAACGCTGATTGCTCTGCCGAATACTGGTTTAACTGGTACGCAACCGGTAAGGAAGGAGTAACATTGGTTGCATAGGCAGAATACAATTTACCCAGGTCCTGCATTAAAATGCCGATTGACCATCCATCGCATACAATGTGATGCAGACTAAGAGAAAAATGATATGTTTCGCGGCTGAGTTTAAATAAGGCAGTCCGAATCAAAGGCCCATTGAATAAATCAAACTCAGTGTTTACATTTATACTATTAAACTCATCAAGATACCTACGTTGTTCCTCAAAATTTTTTGTCGTTATATCTTCAAAAACCAGGTCCGGCTGCAATTCTTTGTATACACACATCTTGCTGCCATCACGGTTAAAAACACTTCTTAATGATTCGTGCCTCCTGACAAGATCGCGCAACGCCGATACAAATGCCTGGAAATGAAAATCGCCTTTAAAGTGTAAAGAAACAGATTCGATATACGCACAGCTTGCCTCTTTTCCTCCGAGCATACACGATGCCCATATTTCCATCTGAGGTTCAATAGAGGATACAATACGTTCTATTTCAGGGCCGGAAAAAGGGTCATACTCGACAGGTTCCAGATCTATAAAATCGTTCATAGTCTAAAAAGTTGGTCCGCAAAGGGTGTACAGGGCTTGGAATTAAGGGCACAAGGAACTACAAATATTTCATCTGAACAATCCCTCAAAGCTAAAAATTAAAACACAGTTTCAATATTGTTCCGGATCATCAAATACGACTGCCGGAAACAATTTACTGTTTGCAGGATTAAACTGCTTTCAAAAAACTTACTTTGGGATTTACGTCCAGTCCGTTTGCCCGGTCGAGGCAGGCCTGAAGTACTTTCGCAAGTTCTTCCACATTTGGAGGGTTGAAAATTTCTGCGTGCTCTCCGGGAACTTCATGTATGTTAACGCCGCGAAGTGCGAATGGCTTCCAGCCTAAATATTCAAAATCGGGCAAATAATATGTTTTTCTTTTTGCTCTGAATAAATCAACCTTTCCATCAAATGGCATGAGCTTGTAATCGCGTGCCGCAACCAGCATCTTCTTTATTATTTTTTCCGAATACACATAAAAATCGTTAGGATCTTTATTCTTCTTATAAAAACCGATATTTTTAAAAAGACTGATTGCTTTCTTCCTCATCGAATTGGCCCTGTAGTTAATAATAAACCAGGGATCATCAGACATTAAAACAAAGGTGCACCACACTTTTTTGACAAAGTCTGCCAATCTTGCCGGAATCTTTTTGGTCCATGGATCATAATAATCCGATTGAAACGCAAATGTGTCAAACACACCAAGCATCACAACTTCTTTTTTCATTTCCTTAAGTTGTTTAGCCATTTCATACGCTATCAAACCACCAAAGGAGTATCCTGCGAGAGCATAAGGACCGGAAGGATTGTGTTTTAAAATTTCTGAAATATAGTGAGCAGCTATATCTTCCATTCTGCTAAGCGGCTCATCTTTACCGTTAAGACCTCTTGCCTGCAATCCGTATACCGGTTGATCCTGGTCCAGGTATTTCGTAATACTCCGGAACGTCAGCACATTAAGACCTACTCCGTGGATGAAATAGATCGGCACTTTGTTACCACTTGTTTTTATTGGCACAAAGCAATCCCACCTGATTTCTTTATCATCAGCCTCAATGATCTTTGACAATTTTTCAATTGTTGAATTCTCAAAAAGCATAGCCAGCGGTAACCGCTTACCAGTTTTCTTTTCAATATTCAGCATGGCCTTCAATGCAAGAAGAGAATGCCCTCCCAATTCAAAAAAATCGTCAGTAATACTGATTTGTTTCAGTCCTAAAAGATCAGACCATATATCCGCAACAACTTTTTGAATTTCTGTTTGGGGAGCCAGGTATTTTTTACCTGTAGTGTCGTATGTACTATCCGGTTTTGGAAGCGCTTTTTTATCAACTTTACCATTTACGGTTAGCGGCATTTTACCCAGTTCGATTAATATCTTCGGAACCATATAATCGGGCAGCCTTTCGTGAAGATATTTATTTACAGCTTCCTTGTTTAATTTATTATGAGGAATAATGTATCCTACGAGTCGTTTATCCCCATTGCTTTCTTCTCCTGCAATTACGACACATTGCTTTACTTCTGAGTACTGCTGTAAAATATTTTCAATTTCACCGAGCTCAATCCTGTACCCGCGAATTTTTACCTGGTCATCTGTTCTTCCGATAAACTCAATATTGCCGTCAACTAATCTTTTTACAAGGTCTCCCGTCTTGTATAATCTTTCACCGGGTTTAAATGTACTATTGACAAATCGTTGCCTGGTTAATTCCGGTTGATTAAAATATCCCCGGGCAACCTGTATCCCGCCGATAAACAATTCTCCCGGAATATTTATTCCACAAGGATTGCCATGACTATCAAGAATGTAAAGAGTGTTATTCGCTATCGCCTTTCCGATTGGTAAAATTTGTCTTTCGCTTATATCGTCAACAGAGCTGTGATACTCAAGAACGGATATTGTTCCTTCTGTAGGACCATACTTATTGTAGAAATCTACTTTGCCGATCCATTTATTGAATAATTCTTTTTTACAAACATCCCCTGCTGAGATAACACGTTTCAGTGAAGGATATTTGTCCGCCTCCAACAATTCGAGAAATGCCGGCGTTGCATGAACATGCGAAACTTCCTTTTCCTTAAGAACTGCAGCAAGTTTATGGGTGTCGGTTTGCTCCTGTTGAGTGATCAAGACAAGAGACGCGCCGTTTAACAGCGCAAGAAATATTTGCTCAACAGAAGCATCAAAACAATAATTGGAAAATTGTAAAACTTTTTCATCATTGCTGACCTTGAAATAAGCTGTCTGTGCAAAGATGTAATTTATTAATGAGCGGTGCTCGATCATTACACCTTTTGGCTTCCCGGTAGAACCAGACGTATATATTACATAGAGCAGGTTATCCGGGCGAAGGGAAGTTAATGGCGGTTCAACCGATTCCCGGTGTACCGCACTTTTATGATCATCAAGTACGATTACATTGCCGGAAACCTTATCAACAGTTGCCTTGCCTGCAATTACAATGTTTCCACCTATTTCATTCAGTATATACGAAATTCGTTCTTTGGGATAACCCGGCTCGATAGGAACATATGCTCCTCCCGCTTTTATGATTCCCAAAATACCAATGATCATTTCAAATGAACGATTGATACATATCGGCACAAGGGTTTCTTCTTTTACTCCTTCTGATCGCAGGTAATTTGCTAATTGATTGGATTTCTCATCGAGTTCGCGGTAACTCATCTTTTTATTACCAAAAACCAATGCTGTTTTTGCCGGATTTTGCAAAACCTGCTCAAAGAATATTTGTGGTATCGTTTTATGAATCGGAAATACAACCGTTTCATTAATCAATTGATCGCTGACAGGGTTTAAAGTTGTAAGAAGATCAACAATTTTAAACTCTGGCTCATTTGATACTAACTGTAACAGGGAAACGAACTCATCCATCATATTTTTAATGGATGATGATTTAAACAATTGTGTATTATACGACCATTGCAGTTCAAGTGAATTACCCGACCCAGCTATATTTAAGGATACTTCGAACGTCTGAAATTCTCTTGCGTTATAACTTAACTTATATGTGAGGTCATGAAAAGAAACGCCTGCGTCTAATTCCATGTCCACATTAAATACAACTGGTACTAATGGCACGCGTGACCGATCACGCTTTATATTTATCTTCTTCAATAATTCACTAAAGGTGAACTGTTGATTATCGTAAGCATCGTAAAGTTCCCGCTTTCTTTTTTTGAGATACTCGATAAAACTGATGTCGGGATCAATGGTAGTTCGTAACGGCAACAGATTGACACAGTGTCCCACTAATCCATAATTACCGGTAGCCGATTGTCCTGCTGCCGGTAGGCCGACTACAATATCTGTTTGCCCCGTTTTTTGATATAAAAGAATTTCAAACGCACTAAGTAAGGTTGTAACAAGACTGCACCCTGCTTTTGTTCCCAGCGCTTTTATATGATTGAACAATTCCTTATCAAGCAGATAATCATTCCTGCTTCCCTTGTATGTTCTTACAGCAGGACGATGAAAATCTAAAGGAAGATCTAAAACCGGAACGTTTTCCTTGTATTGATTGATCCAGAAATCTTGGACTGTCTCATATTCTTTACTCTCATTGTATACTGCCTGACTCTCCGAATACTCACTTATTTGCGGAGCTGCCGGCAGATTCATTGATATACCTTTTGCAATAGCGCTATACAGCTTACTGATATCCTGTAAGATTATACCGATGGACCATCCGTCTCCAATGAGGTGATGGATAATTAAGGTAAAGAAATGAGTGCTGTCATTTAATTTGTAAACAGTAAATCTGAAAAGCGGTCCGTTCTGTAAATCAAATGGAGTGTTCAGTTGTTTACATAGAAATGACTTCAAAGCATTTCTCTGATCATTCATTCCTGAGATATCTTTAAAGTCTATATCAGAAGGTAAGTTTTTATAAATGATCAGGTTTTCACCGTCGGGACTAAGCGTTGAACGCAGCGCCTCGTGCCTCCTGACAAGCTCCTGTGCTGCCTGGCTAAAGGCAAATAAATCGAATCTACCCTGGAATTCAAGTGATATAGATTCATTGTAGGCCAGGTTTGCATCATCACCACCAAGTATACACGATAACCATAATTCTTTCTGTGGCTCAGTTGTACGGGCAATCTTCTCAATTTCCCGATTGGAAAATGGATCGAAGTCAACAGCAGTGTAGGTAAAGGTTTGGCTCACAATAAAAGTTAATAGTTTTACTGAACATGCACCTGGAGATATTTCCCCGGGTTTTTTTCATCCTGAACAAACCACGCAGGGTTACCATCCTTATCTCTGCCCAATCTGGCGTTGGGTACGGGAGGCGTTGTATGATCATAAAGATTAGCCGCACTTTTACTCTCTTCAGGCGAATGTTGATACGTCGGAATAAGTCCTATCTGTTTTAACTCCGCTATGCTTTCCTTAAAGTTACTGATAATTTTGTCGATGTCCGCACGGGTATGTGCAGTTGTTAAAAAACAGGGGAATCCGTCGAGAATGTGAATTCCTTTATGGCGCATCAGGGTGAAGAGCAACTCACTATACGGATATTCCTCTTTGTACTTAATTTTCCACAATGAGCCATACTGCGCAACATAGATCGGGGTGCTGAATTCCCGCGATACCTGGTTCAAAGAGTTGGCAAGATATTCAGTATTGGCAGTCAAACCTGCCTGCAGCTGCGGCCCCTGCTCCTTCATATAAGTCAATGATGCCATTGATGTAGCGAGCGCTAAAGGATGGCGGACAAATGTGCCTGCAAAATAGGTCACACCAGCTTCCGGTGTTGAACCATCACCATATTGCCAGAAGCCACCATCGAGCGCATCCATAAATGCTTTTTTACCGGCAATTACACCGATAGAGATGCCTGCTCCGACGACTTTCCCATATGTGCCGATATCGGCTTTGATTCCAAAAAGCGCCTGCGCTCCGCCGGGATGAAACCTGAAGCCGGAAATTACTTCATCAAAAATTAATGCAGTGCCCGATTGTTCTGTGATTTTACGCACTTCTTTCAAAAATTCAATCGGTCTGAATTCCGGCCTGCGGCTTTGTACCGGCTCTACCAATACCGCAGCCAGTTCATGCGCCCGTTCCTTTATTATCTTTAATGACTCTTCTGTGCCGTAATCCAAGATAAGCATATTCTGAACGGCCTCCGGCATGATGCCTGGTGCTGCCGGGAACGATTTTAATTTCTTCGTACCACGAACGATTACTTCGTCGACAATTCCATGATAAGAACCGTTAAACGCAACAATTGTTGAACGGCCTGTAACGGTCCTGGCTATGCGCATGGCACCGAGCACGGCTTCAGAACCTGTATTACATAATGCAGCCCTGTCGAGATTTGTAAATTCACAAATAAGCTTACACACATCTCCGGCCAGCTCATGCTGAGGTCCTATTTCAAAACCTTGCTCTATTTGTTTTATCAACGCCTTCGTTATTACTTCTGGTTGATAGCCCAGCATGTTTGAACCAAAACCGTTCAATGCATCGATATATTCGTTGCCATCAATATCCCATAAACGGCTTCCTTTGGATTTATTCACAACAACGGAATAAACAAGTTCTTTCGTTAATGGCCTGAACCCGGATACAACACGGGGGTCTGCCATGTATGACCGATGCTTTTGCGTATAGTCTTTACTGCTTTTTGTTTTCTTATTATAGCTCGCGGTCAGATCGGCAATGAATTTCTTTTGCCTTTCATCCAATGCTAAAATATGTTTTTCAATGCGGGCCGTAGCGCCAAAGGGTTTCTTAATTTCCGCAACTTCTTCTGCTGACAAACCTGACAGCCCATTTTTCTGGCTTGAAGTTGCCGCAGGCGCAACCGGAACCACAGGAGCGGAAGCTACAGGGGGCGGAGTTGCGGCAGAATTCTGTGCATTATTACCCTGAAGCAGGGCTACCTGCATAGCCAATAGCTGCAATTGCTGATTGATCAGATCCATCGCAGATCCGTTCGTTCCGGCAGCAGGCATTGTATTGGTGACAGGTTGTGTCGAATAATGAGGCGTTGAAACCGGTTGATGATTTTCCTGTTTCGACACATCTGGCGGTAATTTTTCATCCAAATATGTCGCCAGGGATTGCAGGTTATTGAAATCTTCATTTAATTGTCTGAAGCTGACAGGAACACTAAATTCCTTTTTCAATGTTAATGCTACCTGTGTCAGAAGAAGGGAATCCAAACCCATTTCTATAAAAGACATATCCGGAGTTATCCCCTGCATTTCGATTCCTGACGCATTCTCGAGTATTTCCTTTACTTTATCAATCAGTATTTGCTTTCTCATTACGGTTGGTTCGGGTTTTGATTGAACAATTATATTTTCTGGTGACGGATGTACAGTCTGCACTGTTGTTGTTTGCAAAGTTGGTGCCTGCAAAGCAGGATTCACCCAATAATTCTTTTTTATAAATGCATAAGTTGGAACACTATGAACTTTTATTCTTTTTTCATTTTCATAAAATGCATGCCAATCCGGATTGACGCCATTCAGCCACAATTGTCCCAATGCTTTTAGTATCGCATAATATTCTGATTGTTTCTCTCCTGCCGATTCAAGTGAAGATACAATCACAACAGGCTTTCCTGCAGCCTGCTGCCTTGTCAAGGTTGCAGTTACATTGCCCGGACCCATTTCCACAAAAGCCCAGTTATTGTTTTGCAGAAGATTCTTTGCAGCTTCCGCAAACAAAACAGTAGATCGCAAATGTTTTGCCCAATAGCCAGCATCGGTTGCTTCTTCATCTTTAAGCAACTGACCGGTAACTGTCGACATGATTGGAATAGCCGGCAGATTCAGTTTTATCGATTTTACTACAGACTTAAAGGGTTCTACTATTTCATCCATCATGTGTGAATGAAATGCATGACTTGTATGTAATAATTTGTTCGAGATCTCTTTTTGAGTTAATAATGCACTAAAAGCAGCCACAGCTTTATCCTCTCCGGATACTACGCAAAGATTCGGGCTGTTTATTGCTGCGATCGAAATGTCTGCAGGCAGAATTGATTTAATTTTTTCCGCTTCTCCACGCACAGACAACATGCTTCCTCTCGGCAACTCGCTCATCATACGCCCGCGCGTAGCTATCAGTTTTAATGCATCAGCAAGACTAAATACTCCTGCAAAATGAGCTGCTACAAACTCACCAATACTATGACCGATAAATGCTGATGGATATATTCCCCAGCTGAGCCATAATTTAGTCAATGAATATCCAACTGCGAATAAAGCCGGCTGACTATATTTTGTGTTCTTTAATTTTTCTTCGGCTTCAGGTCCTGATACAGCAGGATAAATTATATCAAGAATGTTTTCTTTCATCTCATGTTCCAGCAAAAGAGCACATTCATCCATAGCCGATTTGAAAACCGTTTCCGAATTATATAAATCGCGGCCCATGTTCGGGTATTGTGCGCCCTGCCCCGGGAACATGAAAACAATATCCTGTATACTTTCCTTTAATTTTTTTGTATTTGGATTTAACGCAGCAGGTGAAGACAATTTTTCAATTAGCTCACCGGTATTTGCGGCAACCACGAATCTTCTGCAGTTAAAATCCTGCCGCGACGTATGCAACGTATAAGCAACATCAGCCAGATCAATCTCACTATTATTTTTTAAATAACCTGACAGCTTATTGCCATAATCCTCCATGCTGGATTCCGTTTTGGCAGACCAGCTTATCAACTGTACCGGTTTACCAACGGTAGTTTCTTTCTTTTCATTTTCAAATTCTTCTAAAATAACATGCACATTTGTGCCGCCTACGCCAAATGAACTAATGCCCGCGATCCTTTTTTTATCGGTTGTCCATTCTTTCAACGAATGGTTAACTAAAAAAGGACTATTCGCAAAATCAATATTCGGATTTGGCTTTGTAAAATTTATTGAAGGAGGAATTTGTTTGTTATATAACGAAAGACTGGTCTTAATAAGACCGGCCACACCTGCTGCAATAGTTAAATGACCCATGTTACTTTTTATAGATCCTATTGCGCAATATTGTTTTCTGGATTGTTCTCCAAAAGCAAGATTTAGTCCTTCTATTTCGATGGGATCACCCAGCGGGGTTGCCGTACCATGTGCCTCCACGTAAGAAATGTCAGCGGGATCAACACCGGCATCTGCAATCGCCATGCTGATCGCTGCTGCCTGTCCTTCTGCACTCGGAGCGGTAAAACTTCCTTTGCCACCACCATCATTATTTATACCAACTCCTTTTATCACTGCATATATCGTATCCCCATCTTTTATAGCCTGTTCTTTACTTTTTAATATAACTGCACCGGCACCGTCACTAAATACCGTGCCTGTTGACTCTGCATCAAAAGTTTTGGTATGCCCATCTTTGCTGTGCATTGCCCCCTCTTCATACAGATGGCCGCTATTCACCGGGGAAGTAATAGCAACACCACCGGCAATAGCAATATCACATTGTCCCTTACGTATACTTTCAACAGCCTGTGCAATTGCCAGTAAAGAAGTGGAACAGGCTGATTGAACCGTTACTGCAGGACCTTTAAGATCGAGTGCATAGGCTGTCCTGGAAGAAACATAATCTTTATCATTCACTGTCACCACCTGGAAATTGCCGGCCTTCTCAATAAGATCTTTATTCGATAGGACATTATTGATATAATAAGTATTATTCCCGCTGCCCGCATAGACACCAATGATGCCATTATATTTGTGAGGCAGGTAACCGCTTCTTTCCAACGCTTCCCACGCTACTTCTAAAAAAATTCGTTGCTGGGGATCCATCAACTCGGCCAGTTTGGGAGTAATTCCAAAAAATCCTGCGTCAAAATTTCCTGTTCCATCAATTATACCCCGCGCTCTCACATAATTAGCGTCATTTTTCAAAGAAGCCGATATAAATGGATCAAGCTCTTCTTGTGAAAAGAAACTCGTTGTTTCTTTTCCCTGCTTCAGATTTTCCCATAATTTCTCTATTGAATCAGCCCCGGGAAATTTGCCGGCCATTCCAATAACAGCAATTTCATTATTGTTATTTTCTGTCGGTTTCTTTTTAAAAGATCTTACGTTTGATTTTGTTGTACCGCTTAGAAATGCAGCGATACTGCTGATTGTTGGAAACTGGTATAATTTAGAAATAGGCAAGGTATAGCCATGCTGCAACTTCAACGCAGAGATAGTTCTTAATGCCAGCAATGAATTACCACCCAATTCAAAGAAATTATCATTAACACCAACTACGTCAATTAATAAAACGGATGTCCATATACCGGCAATAGCTTTTTCAATATCAGTAGAAGGGGCTTTAAATAAAACGGCGAGATCAGGTCGCTTTATTTCAGGTTTGGGAAGTGATTTCTTGTCTATTTTACCACTTGTAGTTTTCGGAAATTCATTTACCCATACAAATGCCGATGGCATCATATAATCAGGCAAATGCTGTTCAACGGCACGTCTTAACGCCGCCGTATCTTTTTTATCGTTCGCAGAAAGGATATAAGCAACCAGGCGTTTTTGTCCTGGTACATCCTCACGGGCAACGACAACCGCTTGTTGAATGCCTTCTGCTTTATTCAGTACAACTTCTATTTCCCCCAGTTCAATTCTGTATCCGCGTATCTTTACCTGGTCGTCTCTTCTTCCAAGAAATTCAATATTTCCATCGGGTAAAAAACGGGCAAGGTCGCCGGTACGATATCCGCGTACTTCTTTTTTGTTGTGTAATGAAAGGGTAACAAATTTTTCGTTGGTCAACTCAGGACGGTTTAAATAGCCCTCCGCCACACATTTTCCTGTAATACACAATTCACCTATTTCACCATCGGGTAACCCGCGGAGATTGTCGTCCAGCACAAGCATTTCAGTATTGTCAATCGCTTTTCCTATGGATGGTAAACCGGGCCATTGATTCGGATCTCCTTCAAGTTTCAATTCAGTAACAACATGGCATTCTGTTGGTCCATACTGATTATACAGAATAGAATCGGGAAGTGCCGAAAAAAAGCGGATAACCTGTGGCGTTATCTTTAATTGTTCTCCCGCAGTCATTACCTCTGTAAGACATTTTGGGAAAAACTGGCTGGCATCTGCTGCTTCTGTCAGGTATTGAAGCGCGACGAAAGGAACAAATATCCTGTTAATGGATTCTTTCTCTATAAACCGAAGTAAGCTTTGCGGATCAAGCCTTAAGTCATCTTCAATCAAAACCAATGTACCGCCCGTGGTAAGCGTTGCAAATATTTCCTGGAAGGAAACATCGAAACTCAGTGGAGCAAATTGTAATGTTTTTGTACCCGCGGCTGCCAGAGAATGTTTCTTTTGCCATTGCAGCAAATTAAAAAGAGGAACATGTCCCATACACACACCTTTCGGCTTACCGGTCGAACCGGATGTGTAAAGTATGTATGCGAGTGATGATTGCTTAATTGTTGCCGGCGCTTTCTCACTAAATTGCTTTTCCGGATTTATTACCGCAATTCCAAATGAACTGAAAAAATCTGTTTCATTTTCAATAGCCACGCAACAATCAATTCCCGAATCCTTGATAATCTGGTCCAAACGGTCTTGCGGGTAAGATGGATCAAGGGGTAAATATGCTTTTCCGGCCTTCAAAATTGCTAAAACGCCAACAATCATTTCCACACTACGCGTGGTGCTGATGCCTACTATTGAAGAACCGGGTGATTGTTTTAAAATTCTGTTTGCGAGTTGTTGCGACAAGTCGTCCAGCTCCCTGTAGCTGATTTTACGATCTCCAAATTTAACAGCCACCAAATCGGTATAACTGCCAACCTGATTTTTGAATAAATCATGAACATATTCTCTATTTCCAATCTCGTCTATATAAGGTCTGTTTGTAGAATTATTCATAAAGGTCAGGTCTATACAATTCCAAAAATTGCTGCGTAAAAATTAAAAATCAGAACACTGTTAATTAGGTAAAAACGCTTAAATATATAAACGAACAAAAAAATGAAATCGTTTATCTTTTTTCATTTTATTTGCGGTTTCGCGTGAGTTCTTCGCTCTTTTTTCGCGTTACAGTAAAAAACTACTGAAATTGATCAATATCACTTAAAGAACTCTTGCACATTCATTACATAGCCTACTAATGTGGTGTAAGCCATAGCAGGAACCCGCATGGTCTTATTATTTTCTTTCCATATCCTGTAATTATCTTTTAAAAATGCATTCCAATTTGCAGCATTCAGTTGAACTCTTCCCAGGGAAATGCTTGGTCCCTCCATTTGCGTGGTGTGCCACCATCCTGTCGGATGTAATATAGTCTCTCCTTCCTCAACAGTAACCTGGATGCATTCCGCTTTTTTAAAGAGTGGAAACTGCTCATAGTCCGGATTAAATATATTAATCAGCGACTTCTTTGGATACTCCGGGTTGGGATATAAAAATTGTGTCTGGTCCGGCGCAAAAAGGAAAAAAGTTTTTGATCCATATAACTGTGTAATCTGGTTATGTAAAAACAATAAATCAATATGCAAAGTTGGCCACTTTGAACCGGATCCACCGAGAAAAAATTCGTACACATGCGTATTTCCAAACATGAAATTCGGCATCAGGGTATGATTTACCCTATCCGATTTCGCGTATAAAATATCAGGCTTGATATCCGGAAGCAGCTCCGGAAAAAATTTTTCTACATTAAAATTGAATGGATATGGAACCGGCGTGCCACCAGGCGGTGCCATCATCATATCTACGTAGTCGGACATTTTGTAAGACACATCGCCAATTTTCTTAGAGACGCTTGGGTAATTTTTTTTAAAAAACTCAGGCGTGATTTTGCCCATCGCCTTCCAGTTTTTCGTCGCATCTTTCAGGACGACCGGAATTCCAGGCTTTATATATTCGTTGTAAAGTTCCTTTTGAGAAAGATTGCTTCTCTTATCAATCTTCACATCTGAAAAATTTAAATCTAGTTTCATAGTGTCGTATATTTTAGGTTTAAAACATCGCTAAGCGGAACATATTTGTCCGTTAAGATTTACTCATGATCGACGATACCTGACACGACAGCCAGGCATAACTATACGCTGCTATTGCCTTGACCTTGTTACCCTTCTTCTTGAAATCCCAGACATCTTTCATAAAATCTTTACGATTTTTATGATTCAACTGATCAAAGGCAACGGATATCGTCGGGGTCAGAGAGTAGGCCGTATGCCATGTGCCAAAAGGAATAAATAGAGTTTCTCCCGGTCCAACCGTAAAATGAATGGGAGTCGCATTTTTATATTTTGGAAATTTCTCGTAGTCGGGCTCGAAAATATTGAGATCAGATCTCCAGGGATCGTCAGCTTTAGGATACAGAAATTCTTCCTGTCCTCTCGGATAAACTGTAAATCTCTTTTCACCATACAATTGAGTAATCCATGCATTCAGATGGTAATAATCTAAATGAACGTAAGGAAACCTACCGCCCGGGCCTCCTATGAATATTTCCGTAACACCTCCCCAATGACCCACCCTAAACATTTTATTTTCCAACCAATTCGGCAAGGCATAGTTTAAATTTAAAGGAGTAATCAGCGGTCTTAACTCTGGAATGTCGTCGTCCACATTAAATTTTATTGGGTATGGTGCCGGATTCTTCTCGGTGCTGTTTTCTACCAAATCCATTATTTCTTTCATCGTGTAGGTCTTTCCACCAATTACCTGCGTGCGGTCACCATAATTCTCTCTGAACCAGTTCGGCGAAAAAAGTTCCTTAGCCTTCCACACTTTCGATGCATTTTTGAATACAACAGGAATACCTGGTTCATAAAATTTCTCCATAAATTCCTGGTGCGAGATATCCCCTACTTTTTGTACTTCCATGATAATTAAATTATTAATGTGCGCTACAAAATAAAAATTATACGGCAATAAAGCAATATATCTTAGTAATTATGCGACTTTTTAAAAACGATAAAAACTTATTTCTTCAATTGTTATTGCAGGCCTTTTGTGGTGTAGTCGAAAAGCCTATACTAATAGCCTGACTGCCAAAACATTATGGTAAAACAAATAGTTGGTGAGTAAATAAACTTACCAGGCTACTCAATCAGAAAACTTTTGCAAGTTATACCCGGATTTTTTCCTCCTCGGTATATACAATATTTTCTTCCAGAGCTTCTTTGCGAACTTCGGCAATAAGCATATGACCGAGTGATGGAAGCATGACCTTGACAGCATTATTCCGTACTTCAAGAACATTTCCTTTCCGAAGAATTAAAGGGTTGCTTATAAATTTTACAGTTTCCTCCGGCCTCACCAGGGTTTTCTCAAGTCTCACATCCGGGTACTCGTTTAAAAATCGTTGAATGGCATTTATTTCATCTTCGCTAACAACGGCAGGCTTTCCCAGCCAATAATAAAAACTCACTACCCCTCTTGTCTGAATTACTTTATCATGATCCTTTTCAGCAAGATGAACAAATACGTATGAGTTAAACAATGGGTCATTTACAACCCTGCGCTTATCGCCCCACTCCTTATAACTTTTGTTGAGCGGGCAATATGCCTTAATCTTCTTTTTTTCTAAAAGTTCAGTTACCTTTTTTTCCCATTTAGGACGTGTGTAAACTGCAAACCACTTTGAATCTTTCATTTTAAGTACGTTTTAGGTCCGATATTTTGTTGCAGCTTTTCGAGGGTATGTGATTATATTTTACAGGCGTTTTAAATTATTAGTTTAAAATAAAGTCTGTTTTTTGTTGTCAATGTTTTTAATCTTTATCCGAATGGCCGATATATTTTCTGTCCGCGTAACCATATTCGTATCCATAGCCATAGCCGTATCCGAATCCTTTGTTGAAAATACCTCTTGATCTTACAGCATTGAATACGATATTCAGATTTTTCAACGCTTTGATTTTATTATTTTCATCCAGCAATTTAATCATCGCTTTCGGCGTATAGCGATGACGCACTACGAACAAGGTAGTGTCGCAGAATTCGGAAATGATATAGGCATCCGTAACCGGTTGAATGGGTGCCGTATCTGCAATAATATAATCGAATGCTTCTTTGTTCTCGAGATAGCTGAACAGGTCTCCGAGACGGGAACTCAAAAGCAATTCTGTTGGATTGATTGCCGGATTTCCTGCAGGTATTACATACAGGTTGTCATGCTCAGTTTTTTGAAGAATATCCTTTACATCTTTTTCTTCTTCGAGGTATTCCTTTATGCCATACTGATCAACAAGATTGAATAAGGCCGATGTCTTTGGATTGCGCATATCAAAGTCAATCAACACTACTTTTTTTCCTGAAGAAGCCAGGCTTTTGGCGATATTACTGCTTATAAAGCTTTTTCCTTCACCACCGATGCTTGACGTAACTATCAAACGCTTCTTAGTTGCCTGTTTGCGGTATAAACGCAACGCCATTCTCAATTGCCTGAATTGTTCGGCAACAGCCATCTTTACCATTTTGCCTGACTTGCGAACAAAAAAATTGCGCTTAGGCACATGCGTTATCTCTGCAATCACGGGCACCGAAGTAAATTCTTCTATTTCCGATCTGAAGATTATTTTGTTTGTAAAGAATTCCTTCAGACTGATATAAGAAACACAGATCAATACCGCAATTATCACCGCTGCGAGATAAACGATAACTCCTTTTGGGCTTACCGGGAATAAAGAAGCCGCAGCCCAATCAACAATTTTACTATCGGGAATTGAGTTGGCATATATCAATGCTGTTTCTTCTCTCTTATTTAATAACGTTGAATATACCTGGTTCAAAATATCCTTCTGCCGTTCAATCTCCGTCAATTCTCTTTCCTTGCCTGGAATTGTTTGCAGTTTTGAAATATAATCACTGTTTGAACTTGCCAAACTGCCTTTGCTGGCTTGCAGATTTTTACGTGTACTTCTAATTGTTTCGAGAATGTTTGGCCGTATCCTTTCAATTTGACTTGCAATAGACGAAACAAGCGGGTTATTTTCTCCCGATGATTTTTTCAAATTTTCATACTGCAATTCAGCTGTATATAATTTTTCAAGTGACTGAGAAAGAGTTGGATCACTGATGCCCAATGTTGCAGGAACGAGATTGCCTTTATTATCTTTGGCAGTCACATACTGCTCTACCTGGTCCAATACACTCAGCTGTGTATTGATTTCAGTAAGTTTCGAATCATTAGCCCCGGCACTTTGAATAAACATTTTACTTTGTTCGCTCAGATCTACTATACCATGGCTTGATTTATAATCCTGAACACTTCTTTCTATTGAATCCAATTGACCTTTCACAACCTTAACACGCGAATCCAAAAAGGCAAGCGTACTTTTTGCCAGCGCATTCTTTTCGTTCAATGAAGCCTCATTGTAGGCTTTGATAAGACTATTTAAAATGTCTTTCCCTTTTTGCGGAACTTCCTCATCGAACGCAAGGTTAATTACCGAAGACTGTTTGCCCGACACAGCCACTTTTAACGCGGTCGCAATATCATTGATAACTTTATTTTCGGGAATTAGTGAAAAATACAACGGATGATGTGCTTCATCGTTTTTCTTGGTATTCCTGCTGAATTTAAGCACGCCGAATGGCGTATTCACCCATTGATCGAGCACGTAAGAATTATTTCCGATAACAACCTGGTTATCGTTATCCTTAAAAGAGAAATACACCTTTTTTTGAGGAACGATATCCGCTGTTTCTTTTACAGATATAATTACAGGTGAAGTCAGGTATGCGGAAACCGATCGCAGGTACTCTTCTTCATATACCGGCGAGTATAAGTTTAAATTTTTCACAACCTGGGCTATCAGTTCGCGTGAGCTGATAACTTCCATTTCATTCTCCACGATTTTTTTAGCGCTTACCGCATCCAGAGATTCTATTGTTTTAGAATCCTCGACACCCTTATTCTGATCTTTTACTAGAATAGTCGCAGTGGATCTGTAAGCCGGTACAGCATAAAAACGCAGGTATGCCCATGCCATCGCGCCAAATATTGCAATGAGTAAAATAAAAAGTGGCCAATAAGGGAAATACCTGAACATCACGACATTCAGAAAATTATCTGAATCGTTATCGCTTTTTTGAATTTTCGTCTTCGAAGTTGCCATAAGGTATGTTTGTTATTTTTTATTATTCGTTATTACATATGTAAGTGTAACAGCGGTAGCAAATGCACTAAAAATAACGGGTATCCATATCACACCCCTGCTAGTACTTGCTACTTTGTTCTTATTTGTTTCAACATAAACAACATCATTGGATTTTAAATAATAATAAGGTGATGTAAATAATTCGTTTGTGTTAAGATTAATTCGCTGAAAACTTTTTGCACCCTCAATCTCACGAATTATCAACACGTTGTCCCGCTTGCTGTAAATTGTAAGATCGCCTGCCAGTCCCAGTGCCTCAAGCAATGAAATTTTTTCATTGGGAACATTGATCACAGTTGGATGGCCCACTTCACCAATTACTGTAACCTTATAATTAAGATAACGGATATTCACAATGGGATCAACGAGCAATTTTCCGACCTCAAGCCCTTTTGTAATGTTATCTTTTAATTGTTTTTTGGAGAGACCGGCAGCTTTAATATTTCCAAGAATCGGAAACTGGATGTACCCATCCTGGTTTACAAGATATCCCGAAACATTGCTTGTATTTCCTGCAGCGTTTGTAGACTGCGTAGCGGGCGTATTCGGGTTGTTGAAAATAACAGTGGCCTCGGGGTTAATGCTGCTCACTGATATGCTTAGCAGATCATTTTTTTGAATTACCGGTTCAAGATCTTCTACCTGGCTTTTAATGGAAGCCTGGTTAAGTTCGTTAAACAACGTTACTTCTTTTGTGCTCGTACAGCCAATCAAAAAAGACAGACAGCCAGCAATAATTGAAAGCCTGAGTTTACTTATAATCATAAAGTATTAATTCAGTCAAATAATGGTTAACCACAAATATGGATAAACTATACTACTAAACAGTTAAAGACAGAACACCGGAAACAGTTTCAGCGAAGGATATTAGCTTATTCGTTGTAGATATGGAAGCAACTTGCTATTAATCAGAGGGGTGTTAGTCGGGAGGTATAGCAACGTTCCTTTAAGAGCAACAAATATAGAATCTATTTTAGAGAAATCCAAACTCTTCAGGAATAACCAAAGCTATAGAAGTAGAATCATATATTTAAATTTCAGAAACGCTTTAAAAATTATGTTATCAACAATTTATTGACAATATCTGATGTCCGTAACTATTTCTTTCTGAGAAGATAATCTTTAAGAAGCTCAAAATTGCTGCCAATTTTCACACTGAGTTTCGGTTTTTGTATAATCTCTTTTACAGGTTCAGGCAGTGGAATTGTGGATCCGATAATTGGCTCAACGACATCGTAAAATTTCAGTGCATGTGCAGTTTCCAGGAACATTCCGTGATTTTCCGGATGATTTTTTAGATACTTAATCAATGATAAATATCCCACAGCGCCATGAGGGTCAAGAAGATATTCTGCCGAATCAAACACATCTTTTATAGCCGTTCGGGTGTCTGCATCCGGAATGCTATAACTACTCAAAACGTTTTCGAGGTTCACAAACTGGTTATCGAAAAGCTCGAGAATCCGCACAAAATTGCTCGGATTTCCAACATCCATTGCATTGGAAATAGTCGGTATGGCTGCTTTCGGCTCATAATTTTGCGTTTGCAAAAAATCAGGTACAACCCTGTTTGCATTACAAGCCGCAATAAAATGTTTTACAGGCAATCCCGAAACATGTGCTAAAAGACCGGCGCAAATGTTTCCAAAGTTTCCACTCGGAACCGAGATCACAGGCGGCGAATTTTTGTAGGGCCATTGCTTATAAGCCAAAAAATAGTAAAACTGCTGCGGTAACCACCGGGCTACATTTATAGAATTGGCTGAAGTCAGCAAAAGTTCTTTCTTAAGCTGATTGTCTGCAAAAGCCTGCTTCACCATGTGTTGGCAATCATCAAAACTACCTTCCACTTCCAACGCGAAAATATTTTTACCCAGCGTGGTCAATTGTTTTTCCTGCACAGAACTCACTTTACCTGACGGATACAAAATGACAACATCAACACCTTCCACATTATAAAATCCATTTGCCACAGCACTGCCGGTATCGCCCGAGGTAGCTACAAGTACGGTAATTTTTTCGCTGTTACCTTTCGAAAAAAAACCGAGACAGCGACTCATAAATCTCGCTCCTATATCTTTGAAGGCAAGCGTTGGTCCATGAAATAGTTCAAGCGAGTAAACAGTATCCGCTACTTTAACAAGCGGTATCGGAAAATTTATTGTCTCGGAAACAATCCGGTACAATTCATCTTCCGGAATTAAATCTCCTACAAATGGTTTGATTACTGTGAATGCAATTTCAGCATCGTCTTTTTTTTCTATTTCTTTAAAAAAAGAAGGTTCAACAGCCGGAATTTTCTCCGGAAAATAGAGCCCTTTATCCGGCGCCTGCCCGAGTATGGTTGCTGTTTTGAAATCGACAACGGGTGATTGCCTGTTTAAACTATAATACTTCATGAAAATTTACTAATCATCAATGGCGACTCCGTCATAGTTAACGGTCGTCACATAGGTTTTAAAATCTACACCAATCTTTTCGTACACATTTTGCATGAGCTTTTCAACTTCTTTTCCAGTTTTTAGCTCTTCGCATAACATAAAGATTGAAGGTCCTGAACCTGAAATACCACCCCCCAGAG